>NBJMC04203__coassemble_272_pt1 | contig 37406 bp, 30 predicted proteins | sample NBJMC04203__metabat2_high_PE_051 | metagenome-assembled genome bin NBJMC04203 | reverse complement strand
CAAAATCGACTGGGTGACTTCCACCACATTGACGTTGTGCTCCGCGCAGATGGTGGAGACACGGGCAAGGATTCCCACCATGTCCTTACCGATTACAGTGATTACAGCATGCATAAAAATACCTCCAAGCTTAATTGTTTCAGGAAGCTGTTTTCCCAACAGAAACCAGAAATTATAGATAAATTTATTATGTTCCTTTTAGCCGGAATTGTCAACCGCAAAGAGGGACGGCGGCTTTTTCGGGAATTGCGGCGAAAAGAAGCAAAAAGAACTGGAAAAAAAACCGGATTCCTGTTATCCTGATAATAAAATAAAGACAGAAAGCCTGGTGCAGCGATGCGGAATATGAATTTGCCCGACAGCCACACGCACACGCTTTTTTCCCCCGATTCCGAGGAGCCGGTGGAAAGCCTGTGCGCGGCGGCGGCCAAGAAGGGGATTTCCCATCTGACGATTACAGACCACTGTGAATGCAACGAATTTGAAAAGGATTCCTACGGGGAGCGGATTGACGGCTCGTTTGCAGCGGCGAAAGCGCAGCAGGGAGCCTTTGGGGACCTGCAAATCCTCTGCGGAGTGGAGCTCGCGCAGCCCATGCAGAATCCGGAAGCGGCCAGAAAACTTCTTTCCTCGCATGCGTTTGACTTTGTTCTGGGATCCATCCATGCCATAAGAGGAGAGCAGGACTTTTATTTCCTCGATTATACGGCGATGGACGATCCCTGCGCCTTGTTGGATCGCTATTTTGAGGAGGAGCTGGAGCTGGTGCGGGACTGGGGCGATTTCGACTCCCTGGCGCACCTGACCTACCCTCTGCGCTATCTGATGGGAGAGTACGGCGTTTCCGTGGATCTGCGCCGTTTTTCGGGAATTGTGGATGACATTTTCCGAACCTTGATCCGCTCCGGGCGCGCGCTGGAAGTCAACACCTCCGGCCTGCGCCAGAAGATCGGAAAGCTGCTTCCCGATCGGGAGTATTTGCAGCGGTACCGGGAGCTGGGCGGCAAATTGGTCACCATCGGCTCGGACGCGCACCGGGGCGCGGACGTGGGAACAGGGCTGGAAGAAGGGGCCGCGATGCTGCGCGCCTGTGGTTTTTCCGAGATCGCCGTCTATGAAAAGAGAACGCCCCGGCTTTTGCCGCTGTGAATGAATTTAGGGGAAAGGTTGCAAATCGTTCCGAGGGTGAGTATACTTAAAAAAGAAAAGTTCCGGGAACGGAAAAGGAAAAATGATTCAAAAAATATGCAAAAAGGAGCGTGCGAACAATGGATAAATTGCTGGGACTGCTTCAGGAAAATGCCCGCCTGAGCTGCGAGCAGATGGCTGTGATGCTGGGGAAGACGGCGGAGGAGGTTCGGGCGCAGATCGCGCAGTATGAAAAGGACGGCGTGATTCGCGGCTACCATACGCTGATCAACTGGGAAAAGGCCGACGCCAACCGCGCCTCCGCTTTGATTGAGCTGCGCGTGACGCCGAAGCCGGACAAGGGCTTTGACGAGATTGCCGACAAGATCATGCAGTTTGAAGAGGTGGAGAGCGTCTACCTCATGTCCGGCGGCTTTGATCTGGCGGTGCGCGTCAACGCCAGATCCATGCAGGATATCGCGCTCTTTGTGGCCAAGCGGCTGGCTCCCCTCGATTCCGTACTGTCCACGGCCACGCATTTTATTCTGACCCGTTATAAGGATGGCGGGGTGGTGCTCGATCCGGAGGATGAGCGCGACGAGAGGAGGACCGTGCTCTGTGATTGATTATCAGCAGAAAATGAACCCGGCGGTCCTCGAGATCCCGCCTTCGGGGATCCGCAAGTTTTTTGATATCGCGAACGAGATGGAGGATGTGATCTCCCTCTCCATCGGCGAGCCGGATTTCGTGACTCCCTGGCATGTCCGGCAGGAGGGAATCCGGTCGCTGGAGGACGGCAAAACGTGGTACAGCCCGAACCGCGGCTTTTCCGAGCTGCGGCAGGAGATCTCCCGCTGGCTCGACCGTCATTATCAGGTGGAATACGATCCGGACAAGGAGCTTCTTGTCACAGTGGGCGGCAGCGAAGCCATCGATCTGTGCTTCCGCACGCTGCTGGCTCCGGGCGACGAGGTTCTCGTTCCGCAGCCCAGCTTTGTCTGCTATGGACCGCTGGCCAGCATGGCGGGCGGCGTTCCCGTGATCATTGAGACGAAGGCGGAGAACAGCTTCCGTCTGACGCCGGAGGAGATCGAGGAAAAGCTGACGCCCCGCACCAAGCTGCTGGTGCTTCCGTTCCCGAACAATCCGACGGGAGCCGTCATGCGCCGCGCCGATCTGGAAGCGGTGGCCGAGGTGGTCAAACGCCGCGATCTGCTGGTGCTCTCCGATGAAATCTACAGCGAGCTGACGTATGGAGGAACGCCTCATGTCTGCTTCTCCACCATTGAGGGGATGCGGGAGCGCACCATCGTGGTGAACGGCTTCTCTAAGGCCTTCGCCATGACGGGCTGGCGGCTCGGCTATGCGGCCGGTCCGAAGGAGCTTGTCGCCCAGATGACGAAGCTGCACCAGTACGGGATCATGTGCGCGCCCACCACGGCGCAGTATGCCGCCATTGAAGCGCTGAAAAACGGCGATTCCGATATTCAGAACATGCGCTCGCAGTACGATATGCGCCGCCGTCTGATCGTGGACAGCTTCAACCGCATGGGCTTGACGTGCTTTGAGCCGGAGGGCGCGTTCTATGTGTTCCCCTGCATCCGAAGCACGGGGATGACGAGCGAGGAATTTTGCGAAAAGCTGATCTATGAGCAGCATGTGGCCGTGGTGCCCGGCCCCGCCTTCGGCGCGTGCGGAGAGGGCTTTGTCCGCGTTTCCTATTCCTATTCCATCAAACATATCACCGAAGCGCTTCACCGGATCGAGCGTTTTCTTGAGGAGCACCGCGCATGAGGGAGCCGGTGGAGGTCTGCGTTTCGGCGTGTGAAGCGTATGAATATGAAAAAGTGCGGGCTGTTCTTGAAGAGCAATTCTATTTATTGAAAGCGGAAGAGGTAATCCGTCCGGGCATGCGTGTGGCCGTCAAGCCGAATCTGGTCACGCGCTCCACGCCGGACGAGAGCGCGGTGACGCATCCCGTCGTGATCTGCGCTGTGGTTTCCTTATTAAAGGAGCTCGGTGCGTCCGTGGTGATTGCGGAAAGCCCCGGCGGGCCGTATACGCCCTCCCTTCTCAAAGGGATTTATGAGCAGTCCGGCTGTGCGCAGGCGGAGCAGTACGGAGCGGAGCTGAATCTGGACTGCACCTGGGGCGAGCTGAAAGCGCCCAAAGCGCGCCTGTGCCGATCGTTTTCCGTCATTACGCCGCTTTTGCAGGCGGATGCGATCGTTGACGTCTGCAAGCTGAAAACGCACTGCATGATGGGCATGAGCGCGGCGGTGAAAAATCTGTTTGGATCGGTTCCCGGTCTGATGAAGCCGGAGCTGCACTGCCGTTTCCCGGAGAAGGAGCCCTTCGGCACCATGATCACGGATCTCTGTCAGGCGCTGCACCCGGTGCTGAGCGTCGTTGACGCTGTGACCGCGATGGAGGGCAACGGACCGACAGGCGGGCAGCCGCGCCACGTCGGCGCTCTGCTGGCAAGCCGCAGTCCCTATGCGGTGGATCTGGCCTGCACACAGATTATCGGCATGGACCCGGAATCGGTGTATCCGCTGCGCTCCGCGATGGACCGCGATCTGTGCCCGCGCACAGTGGAGGAGCTGGTGTGGCTGTGTGAACCGGCCTCGCGGTTTGCCGTCCCGGATTTTCTCCAGCCGGAGTCGAAGTCCGCGGACTTCATCACGCGCCTGCCGAAGTTTTTGCAGCCGCTGGCGACCCGGCTGGCTACGCCGTCCCCGAAGATCCGGACAGCGGAGTGCGTCGGCTGCGGCAAATGCGCCGAAAGCTGTCCGCAGCACACGATCACCATCCGGGATCGCAAAGCTGTGATTGATTACACAAACTGCATTCGCTGCTATTGCTGCCATGAGATGTGCCCGAAGCATGTGATTGATATCCGCCGCCTGTCCCTGTTCCGTCATTGACAGGAGGGCGCGGCAAAGGAGAACTATATAAATGAAGCTGCAAGCCCACGCGAAAATCAACCTGAGCCTGGATATTCTCGGCAGACGGGAGGATGGCTATCACGATCTTTCCATGGTGATGCTGTCCGTCTCCCTCTGCGACGAGCTGACGCTGACGCTCACGCCGCCCGGCGTGTCGTTTGCGTGCTCCGATCCGTCTGTGCCGGACGGGGAGTCGAATACGGCATGCCGCGCCGCGTCGCTGTTTCTCCATCATACCGGGCTGACGGAGCGCATGGGCGTGCGGATCACGCTCGATAAACGGATTCCCTCGCAGGCCGGTCTGGGCGGCGGAAGCGCAGACGCGGCCGCTGTGCTGCACGGCCTGAACGAGCTGACGGGCGCGGCTCTCTCACGGGAGGAGCTGCTTTCCCTCGGCCTGCGCGTCGGCGCGGATGTGTCGTTTTGTCTGGAAGGCGGGATCCGTCTGGTTGGGGGCGTGGGGGAGATTCTGTCTCCCGCGCCGCCCATGATCCCGTGCTTTCTGGTGATCAGCAAGCCGCCTGTGGGCGTTTCCACTCCAGACGCTTTCCGCCGCGCGGACGCGCGCACGGACGGTGGACACGATTACACGGGAGCCGTTCTGCGCGCGCTGGAAACGGGCGATCTCGCGTCGCTGGGCGCGGCGATCGGCAACGATTTTGAGGATGTGACGCGTCTGCCCGAGGTGGAACGCATCAAAGGCCTGCTCCTGGAGGCCGGGGCGGCGGGAGCCTGCATGACGGGCAGCGGCTCGGCGGTGTTCGGCCTTTTCGCGGACGAGGGGGCGGCGCGGCGCTGTGCCGATCAGCTGAAACACGAGTATCCGCAAACTTTTTTCTGCGTCCCTGTATAAAGGGAAAATTTTCCTCCCATACTGAAACCAACGCCGTAAAAGACGAAATGGATGGAATGGGAGGCTTTTTCGATGAAGCTTTGGGAAAAATGTGTGCTGTTCGGCCTGTTTTGCGCCGCCTTGTTTTCGATGCTCGGATTCACCGCTCAGTGTGAGTCCATTCCCGGCGAGGTGCTGCGCCTGCACATTCTCGCAAACTCGGATTCCGACGCGGATCAGGCGCTCAAACTGCGCGTGCGCGATCGGCTGATCGAGGAGAACGGGAGCCTGATGGACGGAGTCACCACGCGGGAGGAAGCGATCCAGGCGGTGCGGGACGCGCTGCCAGAGCTTTGCAAGGCCGCACAGGATGAGGTATTGGCCGCCGGGTACACCTACCCGGTGAAAGCCGAGCTGGTGGAAATGTATTTTCCCACGCGGCAGTATGACAATGTGACGCTTCCGGCGGGCCGGTATCAGGCGCTGCGGGTCACAATCGGGGAGGGAGCGGGCCACAACTGGTGGTGCGTCCTCTTTCCGGCGCTCTGTCTGCCCGCCGCACAGGACAGCGCCTCCCTTGACGATGTGTTGTCCAGCGGGGAGCTGGACGTGGTGCAGGGCGGCTATGAAGTGAAATTTAAGGCGGTGGAGCTGTATGAGCAGTTTCGCGGCTGGGTGGAAAACTGGTGAGAGACGGGGGAAGCCATGCTGAAATTGGTGCTGGGCCGCTCGGGGAGCGGAAAGACAACGACGCTGCGGGAGCTGGTGCGGCAATCTCTGCGGGAGGATCGGGAACGTCCGGTGTTCCTGATCGTGCCGGAGCAGGCTTCCTTTGAAAATGAACGGGCGATGCTTTCGCTTTTGGGGGCTGAGGACGCGCAGCTGGTGCACGTCCTCAGCTTTTCGCGTCTGGCGGACGAAGCCTTCCGGCTGTACGGCGGGGGAGCGGGGCGGCGGCTGGACGACGGCGGACGCAGCATGTTTATGAGCCTGGCGCTCTCCGCCGTGCAGGACCGGCTCGATTTCTACCGGCGCAGCGCGGCGGGCGGCGAGCTGGTTTCGCTCATGCTGGCGATCTCGTCGGAGCTTAAACTGTGCGCCGTCTCCCCCGCAACGCTCGCGGAAGCGGCGGGCCGGATGCCCGAGGGAGCGCTGAGCCGCAAGCTGCGGGAGGTGTCGCTGATCCTCTCCGCTTATGACGCGATGGTGGCGCAGAGCTATCTCGATCCGCTCGACGATCTGACGCGCGCCCTGCCGCTTCTGCGGGAGCATGGCTTTTTCCGCGGCGCGCTGGTGGCGGTGGACTCTTTTACGGCCTTCACGGTGCAGCAGTACGCCATTTTGCGGGTGATTCTCGAACAGTCGGAGGAAATGGCGGTCTCCCTGTGCGCCGATTCCCTCGACGACCCGGACGACGGCGTGGGGCTGTTTTCTCTCGTCAAGCGCACGGCGCGGCAGCTTCGGGTGCTCGCGCGTGAGATCGGCGTTTCCGTCGCCGCGCCGGTCGTGCTGCCGCCGGGAGCGCGTTTTTCCTGCGAGGGACTGCGCGGGTTGGAAGAAAACCTCTACCACGCGCGGCGGCAAAGCTTTCCCGGAACGGATTGCGCCACGGTATACCGGGCTTCGGGCGTGTATGAGGAAGCCGCTTTCGTCGCGTCCTCCATCCGCCGTCTTGTCATGGAGGAGGGCTACCGCTACGGCGATTTCGCGGTGATTGCCCGCAATGCCGATACTTACGCGGGCGTGCTGGATCGGGCGCTGGATGCGCGGGAGATCCCTTATTTTATGGATCAGCCCGCCGCCATCGAGTCCGAACCGCTCATGCGCTTTGTGCTTGCCGCTCTGCAAACGGTGCGCACAGGCTTTCGCACGGACGAGCTTCTCCTTTGCCTGAAAACGGGCCTTGCCGGGCTGGACACGGAGGAGATCGCGCGGCTGGAAAACTACGCTTTCCTGTGGAACGTCTCGGGCCGGACGTGGCGCGAGGAATGGACGGCGCATCCGCGCGGCTTCGAGGAGGAATGGACCGAGGAGGACGGGCAGCTGCTGGAAAGTCTGAATGCCTGCCGCCGCCGTGCCGTGGAGCCGCTGGAGGAGCTGGCCTCCGTGGTGGAGACGGGAACGGGCGAGGACTGCGCCCGCGCGCTGTACCGCTATCTGGAACGCACACAGGCTGCCGAAGCGCTCCGCTCCCTTGCCGTTCAGCTGGAGGGGGCGGGACGTCCGGATCTCGCGGAGCGCGGGATCCGGCTGTGGGACATGCTGATGCAGATTCTCGACCAGTGCGCGATGGTATTGGGAGAAACCGTCCTCGGCTGCGCGCGCTTTTCCGAGCTTCTGCGCCGCGTGATCGCCTGCGGTACGCTCGCGACGATCCCGCAGGGACTGGATCAGGTCACGGTGGGCAGCGCCGACCGCATGCGCCCGAACAAGCCGAAAATCACCTTTGTTGTCGGCGCGGCGCAGGGTGAATTTCCGCTCGCGCCCTCGCAGAGCTCCGTGTTCAGCGATACGGAGCGCCGGGAACTGATCACCCTCGGTCTGCCGCTCAACGAGACGCTGGAGGGCACAGCCGTGCAGGAGCGTTACCTGACGTACACCGCCATGACCAGCTCCTCCGACCGGCTGTTTGTGAGCTGGCCGGAGAGCGGGGGGGACGGCGGCGTGCGGGAACCGTCCACACTGGTGAGCGAGCTTCTCGCCATCCTGCCGGATACGCCTGTGCTCTCGCGCGGGGAGCTGCCGCGCGATTTCTTTGCCAACGCCGCACAGCCCGCTTTCGAGGAAGCCGCGCGCCTGTGGCGGAACGGTTCGTCGTGGTCGGAGACGCTGCGCGCCTGCTTTGCGGAGGATCCCGATTATGCGCCGCGCTTTGCCGCTCTGGATCGCGCGCGGGATCGCAGTCCCGCCCGGTTGGAGGAATCCGATCTGGCCCTCGCTTTGTTTGGCCGCTCCATGACGCTCTCCGCGACGCAGGTGGAGAAATTTTTCCTCTGCCACTTCCAGTATTTCTGCCGGTTCGGCCTGGGGGCGAAGGAGCGGCGCGCCGCTGCCCTGGACGCGCTCGAATATGGCAGCGTGATGCATTTTCTCCTGGAAACGGTGCTGCAAGAGGACGGCGTGCAGAAGCTTCTGGCAATGGAGCCGGAGGAGCTGGAACAGCGCCTTTCCGGCCTGCTGCGCGATTATGCCGCGCGCAAGCTCAGCGGCGAAGCCATGAAAACCGCCCGGTTTACCCATCTGTTTTCCCGTCTGGCGGGGGCCGCGGCGGCGGTGGTGCGCCGGATCGCGGAGGAGCTGGCGCAGAGCCGTTTTGTCCCCACGGATTTTGAGCTTCCCGTCGGCAAGGGCGGCGTTCCCGCTCTGCGGATTCCGCTGCCGGATGGGGGAACCGCCCGGGTGGAGGGGCAGATCGACCGCGTGGATCTGTACCGCGAAAACGGGGAAGGCTATGTCCGGGTGGTTGATTACAAGACAGGCAAGAAGGAATTCCGTCTGTCGGATGTCTTGCAGGGACTGAATTTGCAGATGCTCCTGTATCTGGCCGCCGTGTCCGGCAACGGCGCGGCGCGCTACGGCGCACGGCCGCATCCGGCGGGCGTGCTGTACATGCCCTCGGCGGAGCCGCAGATCACGGGAAGCCGGGGGATGGGCGCGAAGCGGGCGAAAGCCGAGCGCGACAAGGCTTTGCGCATGAACGGCCTGGTGCTGGACGACCCCGACGTTCTGCGCGCGATGGAAGAAAAGGGCGAGGGGAAATTTATCCCCGTGACGCTCAAGGATGGCGAACCGGCGCGGCGCGACAATGTAGCCACGCCCGCTGAGCTGGAGAGCGTGCTGTCCCATGTGTGCCGCATGGTGGAGGAAATGGCGCGGGAGCTTCACGAGGGGCACATCGAGGCCGAGCCGGTGTCCGGCGGAACGGACGCGTGCCTGTGGTGTCCCTACGGGGCGGTGTGCGGCCACGAAAAGGACGATCCCACGCGCCCGCTTGAAAAGCTGACAAAGGCGCAGGCAATGGAACAGATCCGAGAGGAGGAAGCACATGGCAAGGCAATGGACTCCGGCACAGACTGACGCGATCCGCGCGCGCGGCGGCAGCCTGCTTGTCTCGGCGGCGGCAGGCTCCGGGAAAACGGCGGTGCTCGTGGAACGCGTGCTGGAACGGCTCACCGATCCCGAACATCCCACGGCGGCGGATCGGCTGCTTGTCGTGACCTTCACCCGCGCCGCCGCCGCTGAGATGAGCGCCCGTATTTCGCGGCAGATCGCGCTGCTGTTGGAGCAGAACCCGCGCGACGTTCACTTGCAGCGCCAGCAGATCCGTATGGCGCGCGCGCATATCAGTACGATTCACAGCTTCTGCGGCGATCTGGTGCGCGAGTTTTTCTATAAGCTGGAAATCTCCCCGGATTTCCGCATCCTCGACGACAGCGAGATGGCCGTCCTGCGCGCCGACGCGGTGGAGGAGGTGCTGGAGGACTATTACGGACGCGGGGACGAGGGCTTTCTGGCGCTGATCGACGCGTTCGCCGCGGGCCAGGATGACAGCCGTATTGTGCGCACGGTGGATACGCTCTATGATTTCATCCGTTCCCATCCGTTCCCGGAACGGTGGCTTCGCGAGAAGGCAGCGGCTTACCGGGACGTGACGGACCCGGCGCAGACCGAGTGGGGGAAAACGGTGCTTGCGTTCGCGGAGCAGGCGGTGGAATACGCCCTCTCCATCACGGACCACTCGCTGCTTCTTCTGCGCGAGGCGCCGGAGCTGGAAGCCGCGTATCAGGAGGCCTACGCTTCCGACCGTGCGGGCCTTTTGGCTCTAAAGGAAACGGCGCGGTCGGGCGACTGGGACGAGATGGTGTTCCGCTGCTCGTCGTTTTCGTTTGCCCGTCTCAAATCGGTGCGCGGCTTTTCCGAGGATCCGGTGAAGCTTCGCGTGTCTGCCGCGCGGGATGAGGTCAAGGCCGTGATCAAGCGGTTGGCCGGGCTGTTCTGCGCGTCGCGGGAGGAATGCGCCCACGATATCGCGCGCCTGGCTCCGCTGGTGGAAAAGCTGTTTGAGGTAACCATGGCGTATGCCCGCGCGCTCGACGCAAAGAAAGCGGAGCGCCGCGCGGCTGATTTCGGAGATTTGGAGCACTGGACGCTCCGCCTGCTGTGGAAGGATGGTGAGAACGGACCGGAGCTGACCCCCGAGGCCGCCGAGATCGCGGCGCGCTTCGACGAGGTGATGGTGGACGAATACCAGGATACCAACGAAGCGCAGGACATGATCTTCCGCGCCGTCTCCCAGCGGGAGGAAAACCTTTTTATGGTGGGAGACGTCAAGCAGAGTATCTATGGTTTCCGGCAGGCCATGCCGCAGATTTTCCTGCGCCGCCGCGCGTCCTTTCCGCTCTATGACCGGGAGCAGGACCGCTATCCGGCCAGTGTGGTGCTCGACCGGAATTTCCGCAGTGCCAAGGGAATCACGGACGCGGTGAATTTCGTGTTCCGCCAGCTGATGAGCCGGGAGACAGGCGACCTCGACTACGGCGGCCTGGAGGAGCTGGTGCCCGCCGCGTCGTACCCGGACTCGGAGGAACCGGCCGTGGAGCTGGAACTGCTCGACCTCGCGGACGCGGAGGAGGATGAAGCGCTCGCCGTGCAGGAGGGACGCCGGATCGGCGCGCTGCTGCTGGAACACAAGGAGAAAACGCGCGTCTGGGAGGACGGGCGGGAACGCCCGCTGCGCTGGTCGGATGTCTGCGTCCTTCTGCGCAGTGCCAACCGCTTCGCCTACGAGTATGCGCGGGAGCTGCAAAGCCTGGGGATCCCGGCCCGCGCGGATGCGTCCGGCGGCTTTTTTGCCGCGCGGGAGGTGTCGCTTGCCCTCTCGCTCCTGCGCTGTGTGGATAACCCCTTGCTGGACATTCCGCTGGCCGCCGTTCTGCTCAGCCCCATCTACGGTTTCACACCCGGCGATCTCGCCCGCGTGCGGCTTTCCGACCGGCATTCCTGCCTGTATCTGGCGGTGCAGAACGCCGCACAGGAGGACGAACGCCTTGCCGCGTTTCTGCGCGAGCTGGCGGAGTTTCGCGGGCTGGCGGCGGCTTTGCCGTCGAATCGCCTGCTGGCGGAGCTGTACGACAAAACGAAACTGCTGGAGCTGGTGCAGGCCATGAACGGCGGGGAGCTGCGTCTGGCAAACCTGCGCCTGCTGCTGGAATACGCCGGGAAATACGAGGAATCCGGCCATGGCGGATTATCGGGCTTTCTGCGCTTTCTGGACCGTCTGGAACGCAAAAAGGCGGATCTCGCCGCCGCGCAGCAGCCGGGAGAACAGGGCGACGCCGTGCGGATCATGAGCATTCACCGCAGTAAGGGACTGGAATTTCCCGTCTGCGTGCTGGCGGGCTGCTCGCGCCGCTTCAACAAGGAGCGGGGAGAGGTGCTGCTGCATCCGGATCTGGGGCTTGGCGTGCGCCTGCCGGATGAGGAGACGGGCGTGCGGTACGACGTTCTGCCGCGTCAGGCGGCGGCGCTTGAATTGGACCGCGACGAGATGAGCGAGGAGCTGCGCGTACTGTATGTGGCCATGACGCGCGCGAAGCAAAAATTGATCCTGCTGGCGGGCGTGAAGGACGCGGGGCGCACGCTGGAACGGTTGGTTCCCCGCCTGCGGCAGGAGGAAAAGCTGCCGCCCTACACAGTGCGCACCTGCGCGAGCATCGCGGACTGGCTCATTCTGTGCGCGCTGCGCCACCCGAGCGGCGGAGAACTGCGCGACCGGGGCGGGGCCCTGCCGGGTCTGATGCTGCCCGCCGCCGAACCGTGGCTGGTGCGGATCACCCGTCCTGAGCCTGTGGAGCGGGCGGGAGAAGAGCAGACAAACGCCGAGCCGCCGGACGATGCCCTTCTGCAACAGCTGCGGGAGCGGATCGCGTGGCAGTATCCCGGACAAAAGCTTGCGGGCGTGCCCTCTAAGGTTACAGCGTCCGATCTCGCGGAGCGCGGTCTGCGCCGGGAGCATTGGGCGTCGTCGCGTCCCGCCTTTCTTGGAAAGGGCGGACTGACTCCCGCCGAGCGCGGCACGGCGCTGCATCAGTTTTTGCAGTTCGCGGACTGGGAAGCGGCCCGCGTCTCGCCGGACGCGGAGCTGCGCCGTCTGCGCGACGGTCGGTATCTGACCGGGGAACAGGCCGGCGCGGTGGATTTGTCCCGTGTGAAAAAATTCTTTTCCTCCGATCTCGCGGCACGGATCTTCGCGTCGCCGCGTGTGCTGCGGGAGTACCGGTTTACGTCCGAGCTGCCCGCCGGGGCGGTGCGGGAAGGACTGTCCGGCGAGGACGCGCAGAAGCCCGTGATTTTGCAGGGCGTGGTGGACTGCGCGTTTGTGGAGGACGGCGCGCTCGTCGTTCTCGACTTCAAGACGGACCGCGTGCCGGATCTGGGCGCGCTGCTCGCCCGCTACCGCGCGCAGCTGGTGCTGTATCGCGGCGCGCTGGCTCAGTGCACAGGGCTGCCGGTGCGCGAATGCGTGCTGTATTCCTTCCATCTGGGGGATTTTCTCTCGTTTTCAGGGACGGAGGACGAAAAAATCTCTTGACATTTGTTGGGAGAATGCGTATAATAACACAAGTAAAACAAAGAAGGGTGCGATCTGCCCCCTCACCTGTGAGGTTCCGTCCGGCACGGGTCAATAGCGATTGAGAATTCCGCAGGGGAACCTGCGGCGTGACTTGACGTTGTTGCGGGCGGAGAATTTCCGCCCGCTTTTTGTTTTGCTTTGAGAATCACGGAAAACGTGTTTTGGAGGTGCTTAACCATTAGCAGCAAGGAACTGCAGATCAACGAAGAGATCCGCGACAGGGAAGTTCGTGTTATCGGCCCGGACGGCGCACAGATGGGGGTCATGTCCTCTCAGAAAGCGCTGGAGATGGCCTTTGCACAGAACCTTGATCTGGTGAAGATTGCGCCGCAGGCCACGCCGCCGGTGTGTAAAATCATCGACTACGGCAAGTTCCGTTTTGAACAGGCCAAGCGCGAAAAGGAAGCGAGAAAGAACCAGCGCGTGGTGGATATCAAGGAGGTCCGGCTGTCTCTGAATATCGACACACACGATTTTGAGACGAAGGCCGGTCACGCAATGCGGTTCCTCAAGGAAGGGAACAAGGTCAAGGTGTCCATCCGTTTCCGCGGCCGCGAAATGGGCCATCCGGAGCAGGGCTACGAGGTTATGAAGCGCTTTGCCACCGCCCTTGAGGAAGTGGCGAACGTGGAAAAGCCCGCGAAGCTCGAAGGGCGCAATATGCTGATGTTCCTGGCAGCCAAACCCGCCAAATCATAATTTCTATAAAATCAAGGAGGGGCAAAATCATGCCTAAGCTTAAGACTCATTCCGGCGCCAAGAAGCGCTTCAAGCTTTCTAAGAATGGAAAGGTCATTCGCGCTCATGCGAACAAATCCCACCTGCTCAACGGTCACGGCAAGACCCGCAAGACCAAGAGAGCTCTGAGAGGCACCACCGTCGCCGACAAGACGAATGTGGCGCAGGTGAAGAGACTGCTGCCCTATCAGCAGTAAGCCGGTTAATCAAAATATAAGAACCACGAATAGTTGGAGGTAATGATAAATGGCTCGTATTAAGGGCGCGATGATGACTCGCAAAAGAAGAAAGAAGACTCTGAAGCTGGCCAAGGGCTACTGGGGCGCAAAGAGCAAGCACTTTAAGATGGCCAAACAGGCCGTCATGAAGTCCGGCAACTACGCGTTCATCGGCCGTAAGGCTAGAAAGCGTGATTTCCGCCGTCTCTGGATCACCCGTATTTCCGCCGCCTGCCGCATGAACGGCGTGAGCTATTCCGTGTTCATGAACGGCCTGAAGAAGGCGAATATCGCTCTCAACCGCAAGATGCTCGCCGAGATCGCCGTGGCTGACGAGGCCGCGTTCACGGCTCTTGTGGAGAAGGCGAAAGCCGCTTTATAAAAAGCTGTCAATGCGCCCGGAACTTCCCGGGCGCATTGTTTTTCAGGGAGGGAAACGCCTTGGCGGAGCGCATCACCAGCCGAAAAAACGAAACAGTCCGGTTTGCGGCGAAGCTGGGACAGAGCGCGTCCCTGCGCCGGGAGAACGGCCTTTTCCTCGCGGAGGGGGCGCGCCTGTGCGCGGATGCGGCGCTCAGCGGCGTGCGGATCCGCGAGGTGTATTTCACGGATCGCGCGGCGGAAAAGTACGGTTCGTACCTGGAACCCATCCTGCGGGCGGCGGAGCGGTCATTTGCGGTCGCGGAGCCGGTGGCGTCGCTTCTGGCGTGCACGGACGCAAGTCAGGGCGTGTTCTGCGTGTGCGAAAAAAGGACGCGGGAGGGGATGAAGTCTCTGCCGCGGGCGCATTGCCTGGCGCTCGAAACGGTGCAGGATCCCGGAAACCTCGGCGCGGCCCTGCGCACCGCCGAAGCGCTCGGGATCGGCAGCGTTCTTCTCGCGGGGGAATGCTGCGACGTGTACGCTCCCAAGGTGCTGCGTGCCAGCATGGGGGCCGTGTTTCGCCTGCCCGTCTTTTTCTGTGAAAGCCTTCCCGAAACGCTCCCGGAGCTGTCCGCTCAGGGCTTTTCCTCCTGTGCCGCCGTGCCGGATGCGGACGCCGTTCCGGTGACGCGCGCGGATTTTTCCCGTCCCTGCGTGATGGCGGTGGGAAACGAAGGGAATGGCCTTTCCCCGGAGACGATTGCGGCCTGCGATACCCGTGTGACGATCCCGATGCTGGGACGCGCGGAGAGTCTCAACGCGGCTTCTTCCGCCGCCATTCTGATGTGGGAAATGATGCGGGAGGGAGGAGCGCGCCGTGGAGGATAACCTCCTGTACTGGCTCTGGCTCCAGCATGCCCTCGGCCCGGGGAGCACAAAGCCGCGCAAGCTTCTGGCACACTATGGAAGTGCGCGTGCCTGCTACGAAAGCGGGCGGGAAAGCTGGGAACAAGCCGGGATTTTTACGCAGGTTGAGAGAAAGCGCATGGCCGACGGGACGCTGGAACAGGCGGATGCTCAGCTCAGGCTGGCGCAATCCCTCGGGCAGTCGGTGATATGCCCGGATCAGCCGGAGTTTCCCGTTCTTCTGCGCGAGATTCCCTCGCCGCCCTGTGTGCTCTATTATAAAGGGACGCTGCCCCCGGCTGACGCGCTGTGCATCGCGATGGTCGGGACACGGCAGGCCACGCCGGACGGACTGGCGGCGGCCGATCGGCTGTCGTATTCCCTGGCGAAGGCGGGCGTTGTGGTGGTAAGCGGCGGCGCTTTGGGAATTGACAGCGCCTGTCATCGGGGTGCTTTGCGCGCGGGAGGGAAAACCCTGTGCATATTGGGCTGCGGAATTGATTACAATTATCTGATGAAAAACGCACCGCTGCGCGAAACCATTTCCCAGAACGGCGCGCTGATTTCGGAGTATCCCCCGAACACGCCCTCGTCCGCGCATTCCTTCCCGATCCGTAACCGGCTGATCTCCGGTCTGTGCGCGGGAACGGTCGTGGTGGAGGCCGCCAAAAAGAGCGGCGCTCTGATCACCGTCAGCGCGGCGATCGAGCAGGGGCGCGACGTTTTTGCCGTGCCGGGCGCGATGGTCAATGAGGCCGCGCGGGGAGCCAATGAGCTGATCCGCGAGGGCGCAAAGCCGGTGATGTCCGCACAGGATATTCTGGAAGAATACCCGGGGCGTTATTGGGAAGAGACAGAACAGGGAAGCGGCCGGAGCGTCCCGGCGGTTCCTATGGAAGAGGCTGCGCCGGAACCCTTGGAATTGCCGGGAGCCCTCTCTGCCAACGCGGCAAAGCTGTATCAGGCGCTCGGAACCTCTCCGCGCCACATCACAGAAATTGCTTTGGACGCGGGGCTTTCCGTCCATCACGCGCTGGCCGCTGTGACGGAGCTGGAGCTTTGCGGACGGGCGCGTTCTTTTTCCGGTCGCCGGTATAGCCGGTAGGCACGGTTTTGGCCGTGCCCTGTTAAAATTCGCCGGATGCTTCACGGCGGATTTTAACAGGGCAAGACGATCCAAGCAGGCGGGGAAGCCGTCTGCCGGGCGCTGAGGCGTCCCGTCAATCAGAACGGAAAATGAGGTGTTTTCTTATGCCGAAGCTTGTCATTGTGGAGTCGCCTACCAAGGTGAAAACGATAAAAAAATATCTCGGAACGGATTACGATGTGGTCGCGACCATGGGTCATATCCGCGATTTGCCGGAATCCAGACTGAGCGTGGATATCAAGAAGAAATTTGCGCCCAAGTATGAAATCATCAAGGGCAAGGAAAAGCTGGTGGAGGAGCTGAAGGAAAAAGCGGAAAAGAGCAGCGGTGTGCTGCTGGCCACCGACCCGGACCGCGAGGGAGAGGCGATCTCCTGGCATCTGGCCTATATTCTCGGTCTGGATACCAACGACAAAAACCGCGTTACCTTCAATGAAATTACCAAAACCGGCGTGACCGCCGGAATGGAGCATCCCCGCAGCATCGATCAGAATCTGGTCAACGCCCAGCAGGCCCGCCGCATTCTCGACCGTCTCGTGGGTTATAAGCTCAGCCCCTTCCTCTCGCAGAAAATCCGGCGCGGCTTGTCGGCGGGGCGTGTGCAGTCCGTCGCCGTGCGCCTGATTGTGGATCGCGAGGAGGAAATCCGCGCGTTCAAGCCCGAGGAGTACTGGACGATCGACGCGAAAATGATCCCGCAGGGATCGCGCAAGGCGTTCCCCGCCGCGTTCTACGGCACGACGCAGGAAAAAATGAAAATTACCAGCGGCGACGAGGCGAATCGCATCCTGGACGATTTGAAGGACGCGGCCTATCAGATCGCCAAGGTGAAAAAGGGCACCCGCCGCAAGTCTCCCGCGCCGCCTTTCATCACCTCCACATTGCAGCAGGAGGCTTCCCGCCGTCTCGGTTTTCAGGCCAAGCGCACCATGAAGGCCGCGCAGGAGCTGTATGAAGGCGTGGAGATCGGAGAACTCGGCGCGGTGGGTCTGATCACTTACATGAGAACGGACTCCCTGCGTATCTCCGAGGACGCCATCAACGAGGTGACGGCTTATATCGAGGGACGCTGGGGAAAGAAGTATCTTCCCGATTCGCCGCGCCATTTCAAGACGCGTGCCAACGCGCAGGACGGCCATGAGGCAATCCGTCCCACCACGATCGATCTGTCTCCCGATAAGGTCAAGGACAGCCTTTCCAATGACCAGTATAAGCTGTATAAGCTGATCTGGGAGCGCTTTGTCGCCTGCCAGATGGCAAACTGCCTGCAAAGCACCACGCAGGCCGATATCACGGCCCCCGGCGCGTCCGGAACGGAATACCTGTTCAAGGCGTCCGGCTACACTGTGACGTTCGACGGCTTTACCGTGCTCTACGAGGAGGGCAAGGACGAGGAGACGGCGGACGAGGGCAGCCTGCCGCCGCTCGAGAACGGCATGAAGCTGCGCTGCAAGGAGATTGCGGGCAACCAGCACTTCACCCAGCCGCCCGCCCGCTTCACGGAAGCCACGCTGATCAAGGCGCTCGAAGAAAACGGAATTGGCCGCCCGTCGACGTATGCTGCGACGATCTCGACCATCACCGGGCGCAATTATGTGGTCCGCGAGGGTAAGGTTCTCAAACCGACGGAGCTCGGCGAGGTGACGACGAAACTGATGCGCGAGCGGTTCCCGAAGATTGTCAACGTCAAGTTTACCGCCCAGGTGGAAAGCGATCTGGACAAGGTGCAGAGCGGGGAGACCGATTGGGTGGAGACGCTCGACCACTTCTACAGCGACTTTGACAAGACGCTCAAACAGGCCAAGGAGGAGATGAAGGGCGTCAAGATCCAGCTCAAAGAGGATGAGACGGACATCATCTGCGAGAAGTGCGGCCGCCGCATGGTCATCAAGACGGGCCGTTTTGGCCGTTTTATCGCGTGTCCGGGCTACCCTGAGTGCAAGAATGTGAAGAAGCTGGTGCAGGAAAACGGCGCGGACTGCCCGAAGTGCGGCGGGAAGGTCGTGGTCAAGAAATCGAAAAAGGGCCGTGTGTTTTACGGATGCAGCAATTATCCGAACTGCGACTTCGTCTCCTGGGATGAACCGACGCAGCAGAAGTGCCCCCGCTGCGGCAAGACGCTGCTGAAAAAGAAGGGAAAGAAGCCGAAGTATTACTGCATCACGCCGGACTGCGGCTATGAAAAGACAGAGGATAACGAGGAATGATTCAGGTGATAGGAGCCGGCCTGGCCGGCTGTGAAGCGGCGTGGCAGATCGCGCAGGCCGGGGAAGAGGCGGAGCTGTTTGAGATGAAGCCTGCCCGGTATTCTCCGGCGCACAAAAGCCCGCTGTTTGCTGAGCTGATCTGCTCGAATTCGCTCAAAGCGGCACGGATCGAGAGCGCCGCCGGACTGCTGAAAGAGGAGATGCGCCGTCTCGGCTCGCTTCTGACGGAGTGCGCGGCTTCGTGCGCCGTTCCGGCGGGCGGGGCGCTTGCCGTGGACCGGGAGGAGTTTTCCTCCCTTGTCACGGAGCGGATTCGGGAGCATCCGCGGATCCATGTCCATGAGGGCGAGGAGATCCGGGAGCTGCCCCGTGAGGGGATCGCTATCGTGGCGACAGGCCCGCTGACCTCCGACGCGCTCGCGGAGCAGATCCAGGCGCTGTGCGGCGGTGGGCTGAGCTTTTTTGACGCCGCCGCGCCCATCGTGACGGCGGACAGCCTTGACATGAGTCAGGTTTTCTGTGCGTCCCGGTACGATAAGGGCGGGGACGACGCGTATCTCAACTGCCCGATGGACAAGCCGGCCTACGAAGCTTTCCGCGAGGCGCTGGTGGAAGCGGAGCGCGCCCCGGTGCATGATTTCGACGTGCGCGATCCCAAGGTGTACGAGGGCTGCATGCCGATCGAGGTGCTGGCACAGCGCGGAATGGACGCGATGCGCTACGGGCCGATGAAGCCCGTCGGCCTGCGCGATCCCGCCACGGGCCGCCGTCCGTGGGCGGTGGTGCAGCTGCGGCGCGAGGACCGGGAGGGGACGCTGTATAATCTCGTCGGGTTTCAGACAAACCTCAAATTTGGGGAGCAGAAGCGGGTATTCGGGATGATCCCGGGCCTTGCGAACGCGGAGTTCACGCGGTACGGCGTGATGCACCGGAACACCTTCCTCAATTCCCCCGCGCTGCTGCACGCTGATTTCAGCATGCGGGAACGGCCCTCCCTCTTTTTCGCCGGACAGATCACCGGTGTGGAGGGATACATGGAATCTGCGGCCGCCGGACTGATGGCGGGCCAAAACGCGGTGCGCCGCCTGCGCGGAGAGGAAACCTGGGTGCTCCCGCGCGAGACAATGATCGGCGCGCTGAGCCGGTATATGGCCGAGGGCGGCGAGGGAGAGTTTCAGCCCATGGGGGCGAATTTCGGCATCGTGCCGCCGCTCGGCATGAAAATCAAAGATAAGCGCGACCGCTACGCCGCCTTTGCGGAGCGAGGCCTTCGCGCGCTGACGGAATATTTGCAGGAACACGGCTTCCAGCCGTAAGCAAAGGAAGGCAGGGACACAGGTATGAAAATCATTGTGGATGCGTTTGGCGGGGATAACGCCCCTCTCGAAATCATCAAGGGCTGCGCCGAGGCGGTCAAGGAGCTGGATCTGGATATTATGCTCACCGGCGATGAGAAAGAGATCCGCCGCGTGGCGCAGGCGAATCAGATCCCGCTCGATCGCATCGAGATCGCGGACGCTCCCGACGTCATCACGATGGAGGACGCCGCCGGGGATATTCTGAAATCGAAAAGCAATTCCTCCATGGCGGTCGGCTTGAAAAAGCTTGCGGAGGGCGCGGGAGACGCGTTCCTTTCCGCCGGTAACTCCGGCGCGCTCGTCGTGGGCGCGACGATGATTGTCAAGCGCATCAAGGGCGTCAAGCGCGTGGCGTTTGCCCCCGTCATGCCGAAAAACAAGGGCTTTTTCATGCTGATCGACAGTGGTGCGAATGTGGAATGCAAGCCGGAGATGCTGTGCCAGTTCGGCGTGATGGCTTCGATCTATGTGGAAAAGGTCATGGGTGTGAAGAATCCGCGCGTCGGCCTGGCTAATGTCGGCGTGGAGGACCACAAGGGCGGCGAATTGCAGCATCAGGCGTTTGCCCTGCTCAAAAATGCCCCGATCAACTTCATCGGCAACATCGAAGCCCGCGATATCCCGGACGACGCCGCCGACGTTGTGGTGGCCGACGGCTTTACCGGAAACTGCATCCTCAAGCTGTACGAGGGCGTTGCGATGGTCATGATGCGCAAATTCAAGGGCATTTTCCAGAAGAGTCTGAAAAATAAGATTGCGGCTTCCCTGATCCTCAACGACGTCAAGGGCCTGAAAAAGGAAATGGATTACAATGAGTACGGCGGAGCGCCGATCATGGGCGCGGCCAAACCCGTCTTTAAGGCGCATGGCAGCTCGACGGCCAAAACGATCAAGAGCGCTCTGCGGCTGACGAAGGCGTATGTGGCCGGAAATGTGGTGCAGGAGATCGCCGATTCCATCCAGGCGCTGAAAGGGGCGGAGGAAGGATGAGCCGAGCCAGGCAGACGGCTCCCGCTCCGGATTGGAAGGGGCTGGAGAAGAACATCGGATATACCTTTCACGACATTGGCCTGCTGAAAAACGCGCTGACGCATTCCTCCTACGCGAACGAGAGCAAGAAATCCTCCGGCAGCAACGAGCGTCTTGAATTTTTGGGGGATTCCGTGCTCGGCTATGTGGTGGCGGATTACCTGTTCCGCAACTGTCCGCATCTGCCCGAGGGCGATTTGACCAAGACGCGCGCCGCTCTTGTCTGTGAGAAAGCGTGCTGCGGTTTTTCGCGTCAGCTGGAGGTGGGAAAATACCTGCTGCTGAGCCATGGCGAGCAGAATTCAGGCGGCAACGCCCGCCCCTCCATTCTGGCGGACGCATTTGAAGCCATTATCGCCGCGATTTATCTGGATGGCGGCATGGAGGAGGCCCGCGCGTTTATTCTGCGCTTCGTCAAGCCGATGATCCAGACGGCGCGTCCGAAGCCGTTCAAGGATTACAAGACGATGCTTCAGGAGATCATTCAGAAGAACCCGGAGGAATCGCTGGAATACGTCCTGACCGGGGAAAGCGGGCCGGATCATGACAAGCATTTCTCCGTCGAGGTGCATCTGAATTCCAATGTGATCGGCAAGGGCGGCGGGCGCAGCAAGAAGGAAGCCGAGCAGCAGGCCGCGCGCGAGGCCCTGGAACTGATGGGCTACTGATGCGCCACGCAAACGCGGCGGTGTTTGTGCCGCACAACGGCTGTCCGCACCGGTGCAGCTTCTGCAACCAGAATACCGTCACGGGCCGGGCCGCGCAGCCTGGTCCGGAGGACGTGAAGGCGGCGGCGGAGCGGGCGGCGCAGACGCTTCCGCCCGGCGTACCGGCGGAGTTTGCCTTCTTTGGGGGCAGCTTCACGGCGATCGATCGGGGGCTGATGCTCTCGCTGCTCGACGCGGTGCAGCCGTATCTGCGCGCGGGCGTGTTTTCCGGGATCCGCTGCTCGACGCGGCCCGACTGTGTTGACGCGGAGATCCTTTCGCTTTTGAAGGATTGCGGCGTGAAGGCGGTGGAGCTGGGCGCGCAGAGTATGGACGACGCGGTGCTGCGGCGAAACGGGCGCGGCCATACCGCGGCGGATGTGGAGATCGCTTCCCGGCGAATTCGGGAAGCGGGGCTTTCCCTCGGGCTTCAGATGATGACGGGGCTTCCGGGCGATACGCCGGACGGGGCACGGGAGACGGCGCGCCGCCTGGCTGCTTTGTCCCCCGATACCATGCGGATCTACCCGGCGATTGTCCTGCCCGGTACGGTAATGGCACGCTGGTATGAGGATGGCTCCTATCAGCCGATGGATCTGGACAGCGCGGTGGAGCTCTGCGCCGATCTGCTCGATTTTTTTGAGCGGCGGGGAATCCGCGTGATCCGGCTGGGACTGCACAGCTCCCCGGAGCTGGAACGGGACCGGCTGGCGGGGCCGTGGCATCCGGCATTCTGTGAGCTGTGCCGCAGCCGCTTGTTTCTGCGCCGGATGGAGAAGGCGTTGGAGAAGGTTCCGGCGGGGGAACCTTGCCGGATTCTGGTTTCGCCCCGCGATCTGTCCGCCGCTGTCGGCCAGAAACGGGCCAATGCGGAAGCATTGCACCGGATGGGCCATCCGGTTTCGTTTGCGGCGCGGGAGGAGATTCCGCGCGGCTTTTTTGCCGTCTGTTTTGAGGACGGGAAACCGTGGCGGCTGATTGCGCCGGATGGCGGCGAGAGTGAGATGGTTTGAGAAGGAGGGCATGGCTGCTTGCGTTTAAAATCTCTGGAATTGCAGGGCTTCAAAACCTTTCCCGATCGGACCACCCTGTCCTTTGACAGCGGTGTGACGGCGGTTGTCGGCCCGAACGGCAGTGGAAAAAGCAATATTTCCGACGCGATCCGCTGGGTCCTGGGGGAGCAGTCCGCCAGGACGCTTCGCTGTACCCGCATGGAGGGACTGATCTTCAACGGAACGCCGCACCGCAAGGCGCAGGGCTTTGCCGAAGTGACTCTGACCATCGACAACAGCGATCGCGGCCTGAATTTTGACAGTGACGAGGTGGCGATCACCCGCCGCTATTACCGCTCCGGCGAGAGTGAATACCAGCTCAACAAGGCGTCCGTCCGTCTGCGCGACATCATGGAGCTGTTTCTTGACACCGGCTTGGGCCGCGACGGCTACTCCATGATCGGGCAGGGTAAAATTGACAGCATTGTAGCGGCCCGAAGCGAGGATCGGCGCGAGATTTTTGAGGAAGCCGCCGGAATTGCCCGGTTCCGCTACCGCAAGGAGGAGTCGGAGAACCGTCTGGCACGTGCGGAGGACAATCTTCTGCGTTTGCATGACATTGTTTCCGAGCTGGAGGAGCGCGTCGGGCCCTTGAAGGAGCAGTCGGAGAAGGCGCAGAAATTTCTTGCGCTGTCAGAGGAAAAGCGCACGCTGGAAATCGGCCTGTGGCTCGATACGCTGGAGCGCTCCGGCCGGATCCTGCGCGAGCACGAGGACAAGCTGCTGGTTGCCCGCAGCCAGTATGAGGACGCGGAAAAAGCCATCGAGGCGATTGACGCGGAGATCGATCAGGTGTTCCGTGAGAGTACGGCCTGCACGGCAAAGGCCGACGAGCTGCGCCAGAAGGGCTCGTCTCTGGAGGAAGCGGCGGCACGCAAGGACGGAGAGATCTCCGTTTTGGAAAACGATATCCTGCACGCCAACGAAAATATGGCCCGTTTAGAGCGCGAGATGCAGGAAGCGGCGGAGTCCGGGCGTGGAACCGACGCGGAAATCGCGGAAAAGCGGGCGCAGATCGAGGAAAAAAACCAGCAGGCCGGGCAGGTGCAGGAGGAGGAGGGCGCGTGCGTCGCCGCTCTGGACGAGCTGCGCCGCGGCATGGACGAGGTCAGCGGACGGATCGCCGATCTGTCCCGCGCCATTGCGGACTGCACCACGGAATCCACCGAAGCGCGCGTCGCGGCAGGAACGGCGTCCTCCTCCGTGGAGGAGCTTCGCCTGCGCCGGGAGTCCGCCGAGGCCAGCAGCCGGGAAAAGCAGGAGCGCCGTGCCGCTTTGGAAGCGGAGCGGGAGGATTACGCCCGGATGCTCACGGAGACGCGGGAGAAGATTGACGCGCTGAAAAACGCGGTGCGGGGCCGCGAACTCCGGTTGGAAAGCCGCCGCAAGAAGGTGGAGGAAGCCCGCAAACAGAGCGAAGCGCTGCACCTCGACACACAGGAGCGCGAACGCCGCGCCCGCCTGCTGGAAGACTTGGAACGGAACATGGAGGGCTTCTCCCAGAGCGTCAAGACGGTGATGCGCGAGACAAAGCGCGGCGCGTTGGGAGGCATTCACGGCCCGGTGTCGCGTTTGCTTGAAGTGCCGCCGCGCTACGCCGTGGCGATTGAGACGGCTCTCGGCGCGGCCATGCAGAACATTGTTGTCAGCACGGAGCGCGACGCAAAGCTTGCCATCGGCCTGCTCAAACAGCGCGACGCGGGCCGCGCCACCTTCCTGCCCATCTCAACGATTCGCGGCTCGCTGCTGCGGGAGCCGGGGCTGGAGGATTGCGCGGGCTTTGTCGGCATTGCGGGGACGCTGTGCCGCTGCAAGCCGGAGTATGAGGGGATTCTGCATTCCCTGCTCGGGCGGATCGCAATCGCGGAGGATCTCGACAGCGCTGTCGCCATCGCCAAGCGCTATTCCTACCGCTTCCGTGTCGTCACGCTCGACGGCCAGGTCGTTAACGCGGGCGGCTCGCTGACAGGCGGTTCGCTGGCGCGCAATTCCGGTCTGATCAGCCGCAAGGCAGAGATTGAACGGTTCCGCGCCGAAGCGGCGGAGCTGGCCGCTCAGACGGAGCAGGCGCAGGCACAGTGGAAAGCGCTTCAGGAGGAAGCCTCCCGCGAGGAAGCCGAGCTCACCGCGGGCCGCGCGGAGCTTGCCACCGCACAGGAGGACGCCGTCCGCTTTGAGACGGCGGAAAAGAGCGCCGCCGCTTCGCTGGAAGCGCTGGCGCGCGATGAGGAAGCTCTCCGCAGGGAGGATGAGGAGTCCGCCCGCCGTTTGGAGGAGCTGGAACGTGCCCGGCAGGAGGCCGAGGATCGAGCCGCGCAGGCAGCGGAGCAGATCGCCGCGCTGCAGGAGCAGCTCAACGCTATCCGCGCTAGCCGTGACGAGGCAACCGGCCGTTCCGACGAGCTGACGGCCCGTTTGCAGGAGTACCGTCTCCGCCTGCTTGAAATGCGCAAGGACGTGTCCGCTCTCGAAGCGGTCATTGAGGAGCTGGAGCGCCGCCGCGCCGGTCATGAGGACCGCGTGGAAAGCCTGCGGCAGGAGCGGCAGTCTGTGGAGGATTCCCTTGCCGGGATCCGGGAGCGGATGGATGAAGCCCGTGTGGAAGCGGAACGGCTCCGCGCCGAGGCCAGGCAGGCCGCGGCAAGCGTGGAGAACGTGAACCGCAAGCGCATGGAGCTGGAACAGCAGACCACCGAGCTGCGGATCCGGGAACGGGAAAAATCAGCCGAGCGCGAGACGATCGGCCACGAAGTGGCCCGTCTCGAGGAACGGCGGGGAAATCTGCAAAAGGAATACGATGAAATCACCGCGCGACTGTGGGAGGAATATGAACTCACACGCCGTGAAGCGGAGGAATCGTACCGCAAGCCGGAGGATCCCCAGCAGTCGCGCCGCCGTCTGAATGAGATCAAGACGGGGATCAAGAATCTCGGGGCCGTCAATGTGGCGGCAATCGAGGAATACAAGGAGGTCAGCGAGCGGTATGCCTTCCTGACCTCTCAGATGGCGGACGTGGAGCAGAGCCGCGACAGTCTGCGCCGCCTGATTGCGGAGCTGACCAAGCAGATGAAGGATCTGTTCCTGGAACGTTTTACCGAGATCTCCCGCCACTTTACAGAGGTATTCCGTGAGCTGTTCGGGGGAGGAACGGCGGAGCTGTCCCTGAGCGATCCCGAGGATGTGCTGGGATGCGGCATTGACATTGCCGTGCAGCCGCCGGGCAAGATCGTCAACAATCTGGAAAGCTTGTCGGGCGGAGAAAAGGCGCTGGTGGCTATCGCGCTCTATTTCGCCATTATGAAGGTCAATCCCCCTCCGTTCTGTGTGCTGGACGAGATCGAGGCTGCGCTTGACGACGTCAATGTGACACGCTTTTCCGCTTATCTGCGGCGCATGAACCGGCGCACGCAGTTCATCGCCATCACGCACCGCCGCGGCACCATGGAGGAGGCCGATATCCTGTACGGCGTCACCATGCAGGATGAGGGCGTATCCAAGCTTTTGAAAATGTCCGCCGCGGAGATCGAGCAGCATCTGCTGGCGCAGAAAAACGCGTAACAGACGCGCCGATTCCGGCGTGTGCAAAGCCGGAAACCAGCCTTGACGGAGCGGCGGTTCGGCTGTACAATAAAAACAAAGCTGCCGTCCGTTTTCCGGCACGGCGCTATTCTTCCGACAGGGGAGGCTTTTATGGGACTTTTTGCAAAGATTAAGGAAGGGCTGAAAAAGACAAGGGAAAATGTCAGCACCTCCATCGAAAAAATGCTGCATTCCTTCCAGAAGATTGACGACGAGCTGTTTGAGGAGCTGGAAGAGCTGCTGGTGCTCGGGGATGTCGGCGTGCCGACGGCGGAGCGCATCTGCGAGGAATGCCGCCGTCAGGTCAAGGAGCGCAAAATCAGCGATCCGGATGAGATTTACGGCCTGATCCAGGAGATTACCGCCGGCATGATGCGCGGCGGCGAAGCGCTGGACGTTTCCACAAAGCCCTCCGTGGTGCTTGTGATCGGCGTTAACGGCGTGGGAAAAACCACGACCATCGGCAAGCTGGCTTACCGTCTGAAAAACGAGGGCAAGCGTGTGATCCTGGCTGCGGCGGATACCTTCCGCGCGGCGGCGATTGAGCAGCTGGAGGTTTGGGCGGAGCGCAGCGGATGCGATTTGATCCGCCAGAGCGAGGGCAGCGACCCGGCCAGCGTGGTGTTTGACGCGATCTCGGCGGCAAAGGCGCGCGGCGCGGATGTGGTGATCTGCGATACGGCGGGCCGTCTGCACAACAAGAAAAATCTGATGGCTGAGCTGGAAAAAATCAATCGAATCATTGACCGTGAGCTTCCGGGCGCGGCAAAGGAGGTTCTCCTGGTGCTTGACGCGGCCACGGGACAGAACGCCGTCAATCAAGCGCGCGAGTTCCAGAACGCCGCCCATATCACGGGCATTGTCCTGACCAAGCTGGACGGCACGCCCAAAGGCGGTGTGGTCATTGCGATTCGGGAGGATTTGAAGATCCCGGTGAAGTTTATCGGCGTGGGCGAGCAGCTCGACGATTTGCAGCCGTTTGACGCAGACGAGTTTGCGAAGGCGCTGTTTGAGCACTAAGGGGTGTTTGAAAAATCATAATCACCGTCTTTTTCCCCAACAGCGGCTGCTTTCTGCGTCAAAAATGCTCGGAATCCGAAAAGGATTCCTGTGCTTTTTTCCTGGAAAGCCCCTCGCTCTGGGAAAAAATCCGGCATTTTCTCTATTTTCAAACAACCCCTAAAGGAGAGAGCTTTTTGGAAAAATTTATCATGGCGACCCATAACCGCCACAAGGTGACGGAATTGCAGCGCATCCTTGCGCCGCTTGGGATCGAGGTAGCCACCGCCGATCTGCCGGAGGTGGAGGAAACAGGAAAAACCTTTGAGGAGAACGCGGAGCTGAAAGCGCGGTCGGTTTGTCAGGCGACCGGGCTTCCCAGTGTGGCGGACGATTCCGGAATTGCCGTCGATGCTCTGGACGGCGCGCCGGGCGTCTATTCCGCCCGTTATGCCGGGCCGGACGCGACGGATGAGGACCGGAACCGCAAGCTGCTGGACGAACTGCGCGATGTACCGGACGATAAACGGACAGCGCGCTTTGTCAGCGCCGTCTGCTGTGCCTTCCCGGACGGGGAAACCATCACGGTGACAGGCGTGTGCGAGGGCCGCGTGGCCCATGCGCCGCGCGGGACGGACGGCTTCGGCTATGATCCCGTTTTTCTTGTGGGAAAAAAGACATACGCGGAGCTGACGCCGTCGGAAAAGGATGCCGTCAGCCATCGCGGAAAGGCGCTGCGCCTCCTGGCGGAGCGTCTGCGGGAAAGAAATCCAAAGGACTGACAGAAAGAGGTGATCCCATGCTTACCAGCAAACAACGTGCGTATCTGCGTTCCCTGGCCGTGGATCTCGACACCATCCTGATGGTGGGAAAATCCGGCATGAGCCCGGAGCTGACCAAACAGGCCGACGACGCTCTGGAAGCCCGTGAGCTGATCAAGGGCAAGGTGCTGACCGAAACCAGCCCTGTTTCGCCGCGCGAGGCCGCGGAGGAGCTGGCGCAGGCGACTTCTTCCGAGGTTGTCCAGGTGATAGGGTCGAAATTTGTCCTGTTCCGCCAGAAGGCGAAGGAATCCAAATATCAGCTGCCGAGGGCGCCGCGGGGAGTGTGAGAGCTGTGACAAAGATGAGGCTGGGTGTTTTCGGCGGTACCTTTAATCCGATCCATTTCGGCCATCTGCACATCGCACAGGAGTTTGCCCGGATGCTCGGGCTGTCTCAGGTCCTGTTTGTTCCGACCGCCACGCCGCCGCACAAGGATGCGATGGATCTGGCTCCGGCGGCGGATCGCTTTGAGCTTTGCCGCATGGCCGTGCGGGATCATCCGTTCTGCCGCGTCAACGATACGGAAATCCGGCGCGGTGGAAAGAGCTACACGGTGGATACTCTGCGCATTCTGACAGAGCAGTATCCGGATACCAGGCTGTTTCTGCTGATGGGGGAGGATATGTTCCTCACCATGCAGACCTGGCGCGAGCCGGAAAAGATCTGGCAGATGGCGGATATCTGCGCCGCGCCGCGCAGCGCGGATCCGGGGGACGAGCTGTATCTGCATCAGGAATATCTGGAAAGGCTCGGAGCGAGGGCACATATCTGCCCGATTTCTTTCCTTCCGATTTCCTCCACCATGGTACGCGAAAAAGCCGCGAAGGGGGAGAGCCTGGCAGGGCTTGTTCCGCCGCCGGTAGAGCGGTATATCAAGGAGCACGGTTTGTACCGGCGCGCCTGAAATTTCAAACATCCGAAAGGGGGGCTTTCTGTGACGGCACAGGAGGCAAAGAATTGGATCCGCCCGATGCTTGCGGATAAGCGGTATCATCATTCTCTCTGTGTGGCGAAGGAGGCCGTGCGTCTGGCAAAGCGTTTCGGCGCGGATCCGGAGAAGGCGGAGCTGGCCGGTCTTCTGCACGATATCACGAAGGAGCTTCCCACGGAGAAGCAATTGAAAATGATGGAGTCGTTTGGTATAATACTAACGGATGTCGAGCGCCGCAGCCGGAAGGTCTGGCATGCGATGCTCGGCGCCGTCTATCTGGAACGCGAATGCGGCGTGACTGACCCGGATATTCTCGGTGCGGTGCGCTGGCATACGACGGGAAAGGCGGGGATGACGCTTCTGGAAAAGATTATTTTCACAGCGGATTTTGTCTCGGAAGACAGGGATTATAAAGGAGTGGAAAAGCTGCGCCGCCTCGCGGAGAAAAACATTGAGGACGCGATGCGGGAGGGAACCTCCTTCACGCTCGCGGAGCTGGCGTCTCATTCTGAGCTGATCCATCCGGATACCCTGACCCTATACAACAGCCTGCTGCTGGAGCGGGAGGCCGCCGGAAAAACCGGCAGAGAATAACGATGCAGGGGAGAGAGGTTATGCAGCCGAAAGAACTGGCGATTGCCGCCGTACAGATTTTGGATAAAAAGAAAGCGGACAACGTCCGTCTGATCGATATTTCGCAAATTTCCACGCTGGGAGATTATTTCGTGCTGGCCACCGGTACCAGCGCCACGCATGTCAAATCCCTGGCGGACGAGCTGGAATTTCAGCTCAAGGAAAAGGGCGTTCCCGCCGGACGTGTGGAGGGATACCGTTCCAACTCGTGGATCCTGCTCGATTACGAGTCGGTGATCATCCACGTCTTTACGCCGGAGGCGCGCGCCTTCTATGATTTGGATCGTCTGTGGCAGGACGGCGTGCCCGTTGCCATAGAGGAATACCTTGACGCAGAGTAAAGCGAAAAATTCAAGATTTCGCCGGCCTTTTCGACAAGCGGAATCTTTTTTGTAAATTAACACAGTAGGAGCGACAGCAGCATGAAGTGTGAAAAGTACGACCACAAGCTCTTGGAAAAGAAATGGCAGGATCGGTGGGAGGAAGCAGGGGTCTACCATGCCTCCACGGATTACAGCAAGCCGAAATTCTATGCCCTCGTGGAGTTCCCCTATCCGTCCGGCCAGGGACTGCATGTGGGACACCCGCGCCCGTATACGGCGCTCGACATCGTGGCGAGAAAGCGCCGCATGGAGGGCTATAACGTCCTGTATCCCATCGGCTGGGACGCTTTCGGTCTTCCCACGGAGAACTACGCCATCAAGAACCATGTGCATCCCGCCGAGGTGACGAAGAAGAACGTTGCCCGTTTCAAGCAGCAGATTCAGTCTCTCGGTATTTCCTTTGACTGGTCCCGCGAGATCAACACCACCGATCCCGATTATTACAAGTGGACGCAGTGGATTTTCCTTCAGCTCTTCAAGCACGGCCTTGCCTACAAGAAGGAGATGGCCGTGAACTGGTGTACCTCCTGCAAATGTGTGCTGGCAAACGAAGAGGTGGTCGACAGCGTGTGCGAGCGCTGCGGCAGCCCTGTGGTGCACAAGGTGAAGTCCCAGTGGATGCTCAAGATCACCGAGTACGCCGACCGCCTGATCAACGATCTCGATCTGGTCGACTATCCCGAGCGCGTGAAGGCGCAGCAGAAGAACTGGATCGGCCGCTCGACCGGCGCGGAGGTGGATTTCACCGCCACGACAGGCGACAAGCTGACAATCTTCACCACCCGTCCCGACACGCTTTACGGCGTGACCTACATGGTGCTTTCGCCGGAGCATGCTCTGTTGAACAAGTGGAAGGACCAGCTGAAAAACTGGGACGAGATCCAGGCCTATCAGGAGGCCGCCGCCCGCAAGTCCGACTTTGAGCGCACCGAGGTGGCCAAGGATAAAACGGGCGTGCGTCTGGACGGCGTGGCCGCCGTCAACCCGGTCAACGGCAAGGAGATTCCGATCTTTATCTCGGACTATGTTCTCACCACCTACGGCACTGGCGCCATCATGGCCGTGCCGGGTCACGATACGCGCGACTGGGAGTTCGCCAAGAAATTCGGCCTGCCGATCATCGAGGTCGTCAAGGGCGGCGACGTGGAGAAGGAAGCCTTCACCGACTGCGATACCGGCGTGATGGTCAATTCCGGCATCCTGGACGGGCTGTCCGTGGAGGACGCCAAGGTGCGCATCCGCGAGTTTCTGGAGGAAAAGGGCATCGGCCGCAGCAAGGTGAACTTCAAGCTGCGCGACTGGGTGTTCTCGCGCCAGCGCTACTGGGGCGAGCCGATCCCGATTGTGCACTGCGAGAAGTGCGGCTTTGTGCCGCTGCCGGAGAGCGAGCTTCCGCTTCGTCTGCCGGATGTGAAATCCTATGAGCCGACCGACAACGGCGAATCCCCGCTGGCCCACATGACGGACTGGGTGAATACGACGTGCCCGCATTGCGGAGGGCCCGCCCGCCGCGAGACGGATACCATGCCCCAGTGGGCCGGTTCCTCGTGGTATTTCCTGCGCTATATGGATCCGCACAACAGCGAAGCCCTCGCTTCCAAGGAAGCGCTTGAATATTGGTCCCCTGTCAACTGGTACAACGGCGGCATGGAGCACACCACGCTGCATCTGCTCTACAGCCGTTTCTGGCATAAATTCCTGTATGATATTGGCGTGGTGCCCACGGTGGAGCCGTATGCCAAGCGTACCAGCCACGGCATGATCCTCGGCGAAAACGGCGAGAAGATGAGCAAGAGCCGCGGCAACGTCGTCAACCCGGACGATGTGGTGCGCGAGTACGGCGCGGATACGATGCGTCTGTATGAAATGTTTATCGGCGACTTTGAGAAGGCCGCTCCGTGGAACCCGGCCAGCATCCGCGGCTGCCGCCGCTTTTTGGAGCGCTTCTGGAATTTCCAGAACATCCTGACGGAGGGCGGTCTGCGTCCGGCGCTCGAAACTCCCTTCCATAAGACCATTAAAAAGGTCGGGGAGGATATTGAGAACCTGAAATTCAACACGGCGATCGCCGCGCTGATGAGCCTGATGAACGATGTGTACGACACCGGCTCCATCACCAAAGAGGAGCTGCGCCTGTTTACCATTCTTCTGTCGCCCTTTGCCCCTCATGTGGCGGAGGAGCTGTGGGAGAACGTCGGTTTCGGCGGAGGCTTTGCCTGCCAGCAGGCCTGGCCGTCCTACGAGGAGGACAAATGCCGCGAGAATACGGTGGAAATCGCAGTGCAGGTGAACGGCAAAGTGCGCGCGCGCCTGACCATCCCAGCGGATCTGTCGAAGGAGGACGCCATCGCGGCGGCCAAAGCCGAGGAAAAGATCGCTTCGGAGCTTGCGGGCAAGACGATTGTGAAGGAAATCTGTGTTCCCGGCAAGCTGGTCAATATTGTCGCAAAGTAAAAAGAGAGAACAAAAAGCAAACCGTGCCCTTCCGTTGTTTTGCGAGCGGAAGGCGCACGGTTTTTTCTAAGGGGAGACAGGCTTCCGTGAATGGCACGGAGCGCTGTATGGAAGGGAGATAGAATCTTTTGGCGGAGGTTTTGACAAAGGCGGGCGTTTTGCTTGCTATGATTGTGTTGGGTTATGTGTTCAAGCGCGCTCACCTGTTTGGGCGCAGCGACTGCGAGACGGTTTCCAAGCTGGTTTTTCGCCTGACACTGCCGTGTGCGGCGGTGACGGCGTTCAGTGAGGGTTTTCAGCAGGATCTCACGCTGTATCTGGTTGTGGTACTCGGACTCGCGGCGGATGTAATCCTGTGGGCAGGGGCTTTTCTTGCGACACGGAAACGGGGGGAAGCGGTGCGCGCCTTTTATACGCAGAACGTGTCCGGTTACAACATCGGAGCCTTTACGCTGCCGTTTGTGCAGAGCTTTCTCGGGTCATCCGGTGTGGTGACGGCTTGTATGTTTGATATGGGGAACGCATTGATGTGCACAGGCGGCAACTATGCCATCACCTCCACGCTCATGGGAAAAACAGAGGGCGGGCGCTTGAAAACCTTTCTGCGCCGCTTGTTTTCTTCCGTCACCATTGACACCTACCTGGTGCTGCTTGTACTGGGAAGCCTGCATATTTCCCTGCCGGAACCGGTGCTCGCGTTTGCGGAGCGCGTGGGGGCGGCGAATCCGTTCCTTTCCATGATCATGATAGGCATGATGCTGGAATTCTCCTTTGAAGCGGACAGCGTGAAGAAAGCGGCCCTGACGCTGGGAATCCGCTATGCGGCGGCCGCGGTGTTCGCTCTCTTCTTTTATTATGTGCTTCCGATCCCGTTGGAGATCCGGCAGATTCTCGTTTTGCTGAGCTTTTCGCCGATTCCCTCCATGTCCCCGTATTTTACGGAGCAGATTTGCGGCGACGGTTCGCTTTCCGGCTTTACCGCGTCCTTTTCGTTTGTGATCAGTGTGGCCTGTATCACGGCCCTGATCCTGACGATGGGGATCGGCGTCTGATTACCAGACCAGGATCCCGAAGAAAAAGAGCGCGGCAATCCCTGCCGCTTCCGCGAAAAAAATGACCGGAATCCCGACCATGAATTTTGGATGCTTCGTTTTATGATGGATTCGCCGCATCGTGAGATACATCGCGGCGCTTCCGCCAAGAGCGGACAGCCAAAGCAGCGTTCGTTCCGGAACGCGGCGCTGATGTTTTTGCGCATGCTTTTTGTCCAAAACTGTCACGAAAACGGAGATCGCGCTGATTAGGCACAGCCAGATCAGCACGGCGGGCAGGATGGTGCGGATTGTCATACCTTGTTCCTCCACAGCATAAAAATAGTACGGTAAAAAGATTGTACCGGATTCGGGCTTGTTTGAAAATAGAGAAAATGCCGGATTTTTTCCCAGAGCGAGGTGATTTCCAGGAAAAAAGCGCGGGAATCCTTGCCGGATTCCGAGCATTTTGACGCAGAAAGCAGCCGCTATGGGGAGAAAAGACGATGTTTATGATTTTCCAAACAAGCTCTGGGGACAAGATGTCAAAAGAAAGGCGTGGTGCGAATGGGGTTGCGTTTTCTGAAGCGTCACAGTATTCTGGCGGGAGCCGCCCTGCTGCTCTGTGCGGTGGTGGCAACGGTCCTGCTGGGCGGCGGAGGAGAAGAAACGAGTGTTGTATCACAAGGCTCCGCCGTGGAGGAATCGTCGGTTTCTGCGGCGTCCGGTTCCAGCTCCATGCAGGAAACGCTCTCCTCGGCGATGGAGCAAGCCGCTTCCTCCGAAGCTTCCCTTGTATCACAGGGGAATTCCTCCGCGGTCGCGGTTTCTGTACCGGTGGAAACGCAGGAGGAAATGCGCGGGGTTTGGGTGCCCTTTATGACGCTGGACCGAAGCAAGGAGCAGGATCAGAGCGAAAAAGCATTCCGCGAAATGTTTTCCGCGATTGTCTCCGGGGCAAAGCAATATGGGATGAACGCCCTGATTGTCCATGTAAGGCCCTTTGGGGATGCGCTGTACCGTTCTGATCTGGTGCCATGGAGTCATATCCTCACCGGGACGCAGGGAAAGGATCCCGGCTACGATCCGCTGGCAATCATGGTGGAGATGGCGCATGAGCAGGGACTTGAGCTGCACGCCTGGATGAATCCCCTGCGTATTCAGATGAATGACACGCCGTCTGTTCTGGCGGACAACAACCCCTGGAATCTCTGGAAGGATGACCCGGAAAAAGCCGGATGGGTGGTGCAGAGCGGAGCGGGCAAGTATTACAACCCGGCCTATCCCGAGGTGCGCGCCCATATTGCCGCCTGTGCGGAGGAGATTGCTTCCCGCTATGATGTGGACGGCATCCAGTTTGACGATTATTTTTATCCCACGCAGGATGCTTCCTTCGACCAGGCCGCTTATCAGGCGTATGCGGACGAAGCATCCCAGAGCGGAACGCCGCTTTCTCTCCAGGAGTGGCGGATCGCCAACATCAACGCGCTGATTTCCGAGGTGTACCGCCGCGTCAAAGCCATCAATCCGGACGCTCAGTTCGGCATTGCCCCGCAGGGAAATCTCCAAAACGATTGGAACATGGGCGCGGACGTTGCCTCCTGGTGCAAGGCGAAGGGCTTTCTGGATTATATCTGTCCGCAGCTCTATGTCAATTTTGAGAATCCCACGCTGCCCTTCGGTACGGCGGCACAGACCTGGAAAAATCTCGTGCGGGACCCGGATATTGAGCTGTATTTCGGCCTTGCGGTTTATAAAGCCGGTTCCGACGCGGACGACGGCACCTGGAAAACGGCGGACGATATTCTCGCGCGTCAGGTGAGCTTGGGCCGCACGGTGGAGTGCGACGGATTTATGTTCTACTCGTGGGATTATCTGCAGACGGAGCAGACAAAGGCCGAGGTAGAAAATGTGATGAAGGTATTGAATCAGGAATCTGTGTCCCGTGAAGGAGATTCTTGATATACAAAAAGGAGAAAAAATGAAGGATTATACAAAAATAAATGCGCAAACCGTTGATCAATGGGTGCGTGACGGCTGGGAGTGGGGAAAACCCGTCTCCCATGAAGTGTGCAGCCGTGTGCGGCAGGGGGAATGGGATGTGCTTCTCACGCCGACAAAGCCTGTCCCGCACGATTGGTTCCCACCGTTTGCCGGGTGCCGCCTGTTGGGCCTTGCTTCCGGGGGCGGCCAGCAGATGCCTGTTTTTTCCCTTTTGGGAGCGTCCTGTACCGTGCTGGACTATTCCACCCTTCAGCTGGAAAGTGAGAAAGTGGTGGCGGAACGGGAAGGCTATGCGATCGAAATCGTGCAGGCGGATATGACGAAGCCTTTTCCATTTGAAGGCGAGAGCTTTGACTGCATCTTTCACCCGGTTTCCAACTGCTATGTGGAGGAGGTCGAGCCTGTCTGGCGCGAGTGCTTCCGCGTGCTCAAGCCCGGCGGCGTTCTGTTAGCCGGAGTGGACAACGGGATCAACTATCTGTTTGAGGAGGACAGCGCCGCGCTGACCCGCCCTCTGCCGTTCAACCCTCTGCGGGATGAGGAATTGTACCGCACAAGTGTGGAGAACGGCGACGGCATCCAGTTTTCCCACACCACGGAGGAACAGCTTCGCCCGTTGCTGCGTACGGGCTTCCGCCTTCTGGATCTGTATGAGGATACCAACGGATACGGCGTCCTGGAAGCTTACCGTGTACCGACTTTTCTTGCTTTTCTTGCGCAAAAGCCCTAAAGCATTTGAACAGAATGAAATTTGCGCGCAGATATTTTGTCCATACAGAAAACGGCGCCGCCTTTTTCGGGCGACGCCGTTCTCTTATATATTTTCCTTAATATTTATCGGAGTAAGAGTTGGAAGAAACTGCTGTGGGAGCTTCGTATCCATAGTCATAATCATAATCAGGGGAAGATTTCTCCTGATAGACTGTGTTTACGCTTACCAGCTTAAATTTGCCGACCAGCGATTTGAGCATGCTTGCCTGTCCGGACAGCTCCTCGCTTGCCGCGGCGCTCTCTTCGGCGGTGGCGGAGTTCGTCTGAACCACACTGGATACCTGATCCAGTCCCTGTGCGATTTGAGCGGCTGCCTCCGACTGTTCTCTGGAAGCTTCCGCGATGCGCTGGATGGATTCCACAACCTTCTCAGCCTGTTCCGCAAATTCTTCCAGTCCTGCCGCGGTATTCTCGGCCAGCATACTGCCGTTTTCCACGGCCTTGATGGAATTCTGGATCATTTCCTGCGTGTTTCTGGACGCTTCCGCGGATTTTCCGGCCAGGTTTCTCACTTCATCGGCCACAACGGCAAAGCCCTTTCCGGCAACGCCCGCGCGGGCGGCTTCCACCGCTGCGTTCAATGCGAGAATATTGGTCTGGAACGCGATATCGTCGATGGCTTTGATGATACCCTGAATTTGCTGAGACGTTTCCTTGATCTCCTGCATGGCGGAGACAAGATTCTGCATTTTCTGCTGGCTTTCCTTGATTTGAATGCCGGTAGAGGTTGTCAGCTCACTCGCAGAGTCCGTATCCTTGGCGTTTTGGCGGATCTTTTCATTGATGTCCTGTACGGTGGCGGCAAGCTCCTGAACGGAACTGGCCTGTTCCGTGGAACCCTGGCTCAAAGCCTGCGCGCCGGCTGCCACCTGATCCGAGCCCGCGGCGACCTGGTTGGCGGCAGTGTCAATTTCACGGAATGCTTCACTGAGAGAGGTGCTTATTTTTTTCATAGAGAATGCAATTTCAGAGAAATCACCAATGTATTCCAGATCCATTTGAATATTGAAATTTCCCTGTGCGATTTGGAGCAGTTTATCGTGGATATCCTCAATATACTTTTTCAGCTGCTCACGCATTTGATTGACAGCATAGGTGAGCATGCCAAGCTCGGAGGTATCCTCCACCATTTCCGTTGAGGAAGAAAGATTTCCTTTCGAGAAATCCAGCATTTCCGTCTGGATGATTTTGAGGGGACGGACAATCTTTTTTCTCGTAAACAGGGTACTGAAAATCTGAAATGCAACAATGATACATACCAAAATGACAACAATAACCCGCATAACGCGTACTGTGTTTTGCTGTTGGTTGATTTCAGCCGTAAGGCGCGTATGAATGGTAGTTAAAATTTCTTCCTGGAGGGACTGAATTTTTACCAAGTCGGTGCTGTACTGCTCTCCAAACACAGATTGAATCGCGGACTGGATATCTCCATTCATGGCGGCGTCCATGGCGCCTTCTTCCAGAGGTACCAGGTTGTTCGATATTTCAGACATTTGCGCAAACAAATCTTTTTCCGCTTCTGTGATTC
>NBJMC04203__coassemble_263_pt1 | contig 38322 bp, 57 predicted proteins | sample NBJMC04203__metabat2_high_PE_051 | metagenome-assembled genome bin NBJMC04203 | reverse complement strand
TGACAGAAACAGTTAGTTGCAGTAAACTAACTATGTTCCAAGAGGTTAGCTTGTTCTAACTTTAATCCGCATCACCAAAAGGAAGGGATCACGATGATACCACTGAGCATGGCCCGCCCGGGCGAAACCGTTACCATCCGCAAAATCACCGGGAAGGACGAGGTGCGCCAGCATCTCGCGGAGCTTGGCTTTGTTGTGGAGGAATCCGTCACCGTGGTAAGCGAGATCGGCGGAAATCTCATCCTTCAGGTCAAGGACAGCCGGATCGCTCTGGACCGCTCTCTGGCAAACAGAGTGCTGTTTTGAGAGGAAGGCCGCGGACAGTTTCGAAGCAGGAGGAGGCGTGAAGCATGAAAACATTGAAAGATGTGAAGGTCGGAGAAAGCGCGGTGGTGAAAAAGCTGCACGGGGAAGGGCCCGTCAAACGCCGCATCATGGATATGGGAATCACCAAGGGAACCGTACTTCTTGTCCGCAAAGTCGCCCCGCTGGGCGATCCGATGGAGCTGAACGTGCGCAATTATGAATTGAGCGTGCGCAAGGCAGACGCGGCCATGATCGAAGTGGAATAATTTTTTTCTCCAAAAGTTAGCTGAATCTAACTATAGAGCTTTGCGGGAATGAGGAGCGGCAGCTCATGAACAAAGACAGAAGGAGTGACATCAGGTGAGCATTGGCGTGCTGTACGGCTTTGCGGAGGTCTCCGAGGACGGCCAGGAAATCTGGGGCAACATTGCGGCCGATTTCTCCCGCCTGACGGCATACAGCTTCATGATTTTCAACCTGCTCTGCGCGCCGTGCTTTGCCGCGATGGGAGCCATCAAGCGTGAGATGAACAACGCCAAATGGACGCTCGCCGCAATCGGCTATATGTGTGTGTTTGCCTATGCGATTTCCCTTATTGTGTACCAGCTGGGAAGCCTGTTCCTCACCGGCGTGTTTGGAGTTGGCACGGTGGCGGCTCTGCTTCTGCTGGCTGTGCTGATCTTCCTGGTGGTTCGCCCGAATCCATACCATTCTGATTATGAAAAGGACGCTTCGGTTTCCGTTCGCCTGAACCGAAACACCAGCGTCTGAAAGGAGGAAGCCTGATGACGGCTGCTTTATCCACTCTGTTTTTCCTCTCCGCATGGAACGGCCCAACTATCGTTCTGGCCCTGCTGATTTTCCTCCTCTTTGCGGCTGTGGTGGTCCACTTGGTACGCAATCGCAAAAAAGGCGGATGCAGCTGCGGCGGAGGATGCTCCGGATGCGCGGGAGCCTGCCATTGCCATTCATCCAGTAAAACAGAAAACAAGTAATACCATTTGTAATACTCTTTCCTTTTTTCCATGGCAAAGGGCCTGATGCGTTTGCATCAGGCCCTAAAATTTCGCCCGCCTTTTTAAAGGGCGCTCGTGCGCCAGTGGCACACGCCTGTCATTTCGCACACTCAACCCTTTTCGACAGCTTCCTGTTTTCGACCACCGAAAGCAGAGTTAGCCGTAGGCGATAGTACGTCTCTCCCTCCACTTCCACCGTCTCGGGCACAATCGCGGAACGGGGAAATGCCAGACGGTGGATAATGGATGCGCACCCTGTCAGCTGCAAAAGCAAGACAAGCGCCGTCATGAGAAGCGCTGTCCGGCGCAGCGTCCCCCTTTTCCTCTTTGGTTTTATTGTCACTTGAAAAAGCCTCCTGCATAGCAAAAAGCACCCCACTCATTATGCAGTACGTCCATACTGTCTAACAAATGGGATGCTCTATATCACTGCTTTTTACAGTCCCCCTCAAACAAAGGCCTTTTCAGGTCCAGGGGACGTTTCCGATCGAAAGGAAACTCAGATCAGCTCGATGATGGACATCTCGGCAGCGTCGCCGCGGCGAGGGCCAATCTTCGTGATGCGGCAGTAACCGCCGTTGCGATCGGCATACTTCGGGGCAATCTCGTTGAAGAGCTTGCTCACGACATCCTCTTTCGTCACAAAGGCCAGCACAAGGCGGCGGTTGTGGAGGTTGTCAACCTTCGCAATGGTGATCATTTTCTCGGTCAGGGAGCGGACTTCCTTGGCGCGAGTATCTGTGGTTTCGATTTTGCCGTTCTCAAGCAGGAAAGTAACCAGCGCGCGGAGCATAGCCGTTCTGTGGCTGGTGGTTCTTCCCAGTTTTCTGGTTCCTGGCATCGAATATCACTCCTTTACCTCGTTTTTGCGTTATTCGTCTTCTTTGCGGAGACTGAAGCCGAGGGAGGCCAGCTTCCAAATGACCTCCTCGAGGGATTTGCGGCCGAGGTTGCGGACCTTCATCATGTCCTCCTCAGACTTGTTGAGCAAATCCTCCACGGTATTGATGCCGGCGCGCTTGAGACAGTTGAAGGAGCGCACGGAAAGATCCAGCTCCTCAATCGTCATCTCCAGCACCTTTTCCTTGCCCTTGTCGTCCTTCTCCACCATGATCTCCGTGCTGCTGCCCTTATCAGACAGATCCACAAAGAGATTCAGGTGCTCGGTCAGGACCTTCGCGGCCAGGGAAACGGCCTCCTGAGCGCCGATCACACCGTTCGTCCACACCTCGAGGGTGAGCTTGTCAAAGTTCAGGCTCTGCCCGACGCGGGTGGGCTCCACGTTATAATTCACCTTGTAAACAGGGGTGTAGATGGAATCTACCGGAAGCTCGCCGATGACGGCGTTGTTATTGTTCATGTTCTGCTTGTTCCGCTCGGCGGGCACATAGCCGCGGCCCTTGTCGAGCGTCAGCTCCATGTACAGCTTCGCGCCTTCGCCCAGAGTCGCAATGTGCATCTCGGGGTTGAGGATTTCGACCTCGCTGTCGCACTTAATGGCGTCCGCAGTCACAATGCAGGGACCTTCCGCGCAGATTTCCACGGTCTTGGGGCCGTCGCAGTGCAGCTTTGCCGTCAATCCCTTGATGTTCAGGACGATCTCGGTCACGTCCTCCTTGACACCGGGGATGGTCGAAAACTCGTGCAGGACGCCGTCAATCTTGATGCTGGTGACAGCGACGCCCGGCAGAGAGGAAAGCAGCACACGGCGCAGGCTGTTGCCAAGCGTATTGCCGAATCCGCGCTCAAGGGGTTCTACCACAAACCTGCCATACCTTCCATCGCTGGAAAGCTCTTCCGTCTCAATCTTGGGCTTCTCTATCTCGATCATTAGCGAACCTCCTTCTCATACATGAGCAAATTTCTTGCCATGATGTCATCATGCGGCCTCAGGGCAGGCAGAAAGGGCGAAACCGCCCCTGCCGCCATAAGGATCAGCATTACTTGGAGTACAACTCAACGATCAGGTGCTCAGCGACCTCGTAGTCGATGTCGTCACGGGCCGGCAGAGCGATAATCTTGCCCTCGAAACCGTCGTTGGCCTTCTCAATCCACTTCGGGCAAGCCTTCTTGGCCTGCTCCTCGAGGATGGTCTTAATTCTCACGCTGCTGCGGGACTTCTCGCAGATCGCGATAACGTCGCCCAGCTTCACCTGGAAGGAGGGGATGTTGACGCGCTTGCCGTTCACGGTGAAATGGCCGTGGTTAACAAGCTGTCTGGCCTCGCGGCGGGTGCTGGCAAAGCCGAGACGGTACACCACGTTGTCGAGGCGGCGCTCCAGCTGCTGCAGGAGGTTCTCACCGGTCACGCCCTGACGGCGGGCAGCTTCCTCGTAGTAGGCGCGGAACTGCTTCTCGAGAACGCCGTAGATGAACTTCACCTTCTGCTTCTCGTTGAGCTGCATCGCGTACTCAGACTGCTTGCGGCGGAACTGCTGCTTCGGGTTGCGGCGGGTCTCCTTGGAATAGCCGAGCACGGCCGGGGAAAGGCCCAGCGTCTTGCAACGCTTCAGGACAGGCTGCATATTCTTAGCCATAATTTGTTTCCTCCTTCAATTATACTCTTCTTCTCTTCGGAGGACGGCATCCATTGTGCGGAATCGGCGTGACGTCCTTGATCATGGTTACGTCCAGACCCGTGGTCTGCAGAGCGCGGATCGCGGCTTCACGGCCGGCGCCGGGGCCCTTGACATAAACCTCAACCGACTTCATGCCGTGCTCCATCGCCACCTTGGCAGCGGTTTCGGCTGCGGTCTGAGCGGCGAAGGGGGTGGACTTTCTGGAGCCTCTGAACCCAAGCTCACCGGAGCTCGCCCAGGAAACAGCGTTGCCCTGGGTGTCGGTGATGGTAACAATCGTATTGTTGAACGTGGACTGAATATGAGCAGCACCACGGTCGATATTCTTGCGCTCGCGGCGGCGGCGGACGGTAGCCGCTTTCTTCGCACCTTTCTGCTGTGCCATCTTATTCCCTCCCTACTTACTTCTTCTTGTTGGCCATGGTCTTGCGGGGACCCTTACGGGTGCGGGCATTGGTCTTGGAACGCTGTCCTCTGACCGGCAGCCCCTTGCGGTGACGCAGGCCGCGGTAGGAACCGATTTCAATCAGTCTCTTGATATCGAACGCCACGTCGCGGCGCAGATCGCCTTCCACGCGGCAGTTGTGATCGATATATTCTCTGAGCTTGGCAGCATCGTCTTCGCTCAGGTCGCGCACTCTGACGTCCGGATTCACGCCGGTCGCGGCGCAGATGTCAGTGGCGGTCTTACGGCCAATGCCGTAAATATAGGTAAGAGCGATTTCGATACGCTTGTCTCTGGGCAGGTCGATACCGGATATACGCGCCATTCTGGTTGCACCTCCAAATCGTGTCTATGCGCCTTAACCCTGGCGCTGCTTGTGCTTGGGATTCTCACAGATGACCATGACTTTTCCCTTGCGCTTAATAATCTTGCACTTTTCGCAAATCTTCTTCACAGAAGGTCTTACTTTCATTTGTGCGCCCTCCTTAGGAACAATATTGTCAGCCTGAAAGCCGGGAAACCGGCTCCAACATGTTTATTTGGAACGCCAGGTAATGCGCCCGCGGGTAAGATCATAAGGAGAAAGCTCAATCGTTACCTTGTCTCCGGGCAGGATGCGGATGAAGTTCATACGCAGCTTGCCGGAAATGTGGGCCAGAATCTGGTGCTTGTTCGGAAGCTCCACCATAAACATGGCGTTCGGCAGGGCCTCCACGACGGTCCCCTCAGTCTCAATTACGTCCTGTTTTGACATTCAAAAGCCTCCTTAAGTCGGAGAAGCCTCGCCGGAAACGGCGGAAAGGGCTTTCCTTATCTCTCGGTTTGTCTGCAATGAACCTTCGCCCAGCACGACGGCGGTGGGAAAAAGGTGTTTCTGGTTTTTCCGCTTCGGGTGCGAAAGGCTGCGGCGCTTGCCGTCGCAGATGACGGCGTAGCCGTTCTCAGCCGAAAGGACGGTGAAAAAGCCGCCCTCGTCGCGCCCTGCCGCCGCACGGACCACAAGTCCTCTCACAAATTCCATGCGCAGCCCTCTCAATCCGGCAGCGTCAGAATGACGGGGCCGTCCGGGGTGACTGCGACGGTGTGTTCAAAGTGAGCGGAGAGCTTGCCGTCCGCCGTTACGGTGGTCCACCCGTCTTTCAGGGTTTCCACCTCTTTGACGCCCTCGTTGATCATCGGCTCGATGGCGATGGTCATGCCCGGCAACAGGCGCACGCCCCTTCCGGGGGTGCCGTAATTCGGGACCGCAGGGTCCTCATGCATCTTCGCGCCTACCCCGTGGCCGACAAAGCTTCGTACCACAGAGTAACCGCGAGCTTCGACATACCGCTGCACCGCGCTGCCGATATCGCCGATGCGGTTTCCCGCTCTGGCGGCGGCGATTCCCTCAAACAGGGCTTCGCGCGTTGCGTCCATCAGCGACTGCGCCTCCTTGGAAACGTCTCCGCAGGGGAACGTCCAGGCATTGTCGCCCACAAATCCCTCAAACGTGGCGCCAATGTCAATGCTGACAATGTCGCCCTGCTTGAGAATGATTTTCTTTCCCGGTATGCCATGGATCACCACGTTGTTCACGGAAATACAGCTGCTTGCGGGGAACCCGCCGTACCCGAGGAAGGTGGGGATTGCACCCTGTTCCTCGATGTACCGGCGAACGATGCGGTCAATCTCCCAGGTGGAAACACCGGGCTCAACCGCCTCCCCTGCCAAGCGGAGCGCGCGGGAGGAAATTTTGCCGGCCGCTCTCATCGCGGAGAGCTCACGGCTTGTTTTGAGAACAATCATCGCCTTACGCCTTCAACGCTTCCAGCGTGAGACGGGACGTATCCGCCACATCCTCCTGCCCGGTCACGATGGAGAGCTTGCCCTGCTTCTCATAGTAAGCCTTGAGGGGCTCGGTCTGCTCATGGTAGACCTTCAGGCGCTCCTTGACTGTATCCGGGTGGTCATCCTTGCGCTGAACGAGGGTGCCGCCGCACTTGCAGACGCCCTCCTTCTCCGGCTTCTTGTAAAGCAGGTGATAGGAGGCGCCGCAGGCTTCGCAGACACGGCGTCCGGACATACGCTCGACGATCTTCTCGTCGGGAACCTCGATGTCAATGACCTTGTCAATGACGATGCCCATGTTGTCCAGAGCCTCGGCCTGGGGGATGGTACGCGGGAAGCCGTCGAGGATGAAGCCGTTCTTGCAGTCATCCTGCTGGAGCCGCTCCTTGATGATGCCGATGACGACCTCATCGGGAACAAGCTTGCCTTCCTCCATATAGGACTTGGCGCGCAGACCCATCTCCGTGCCGTTCTTCAGCGCTTCGCGGATCATATTACCGGTCGAAACGGCCGGGATGTGAAGATGTTCGCAGATAACCTCTGCCTGTGTGCCTTTTCCGGCGCCGGGAGCGCCGAGCAGAATCAAATTCATACCGATTCCTCCATTAATCAAGGAACCCCTTGTAATGACGCATCATCATCTGGGATTCCAGCTGCTTTGCGGTATCCAGGGCAACGCCAACCATAATCAGAATGGAGGTGCCGCCGAACGACAGGCCGTGCATGGCCGTCGCATTCGAGTAGATGATGGGCAGGAGCGCAATCACTGCAAGGAACAGCGCTCCAATGAGCGTGATCTTGGAAAGAATTTTGGAAATGAAGTCCGCAGTCGGCTTGCCGGGACGGATACCCGGGATCGTGCCGTTGTTCTGACGGAGGTTATTGGCCATCTCTATCGGATTGTACTGAATCGTCAGATAGAAATAGGCGAACATGATAATCAGGAAGAAATACAGGACGCCGTAGAGCAGGCCTGTCGGGGAAAGGGCGGAGAAGAACGCGCCCCAGAAGCCTTCCTTGGCGTTTTCGCCCAGGAACATCTCGACGGTGCTCGGGATGGACAGGATGGAGCTCGCGAAGATGATGGGCATAACGCCGGACATCGCAACCTTAATCGGGATATGCGTGCTCTGGCCGCCGTACATCTTACGGCCCACAACGCGCTTGGCGTACTGTACGGGAATGCGGCGCTCGGAATTGTTCATGAAAACAATGACCCAAATCACCGCAAGGAACAGGACGATGAAGAACGGGGCAAAGAAGAAATACTGTCCATACTCCGCAGGAGCCTGCATCGCCTGGCTGAAATAGATATACAGGGTGTTGAAGGTGGTGGGAAGACGGGAGACGATACCGGCAAACAGCAGGATCGAAATACCGTTTCCAACGCCCTTGTCGTTGATCTGCTCGCCCAGCCACATCATCAGCGCCGTGCCGGCGGTGAAAACCATGATGATGATGATGGCGGTGAACACCTGCTCCCAGCCTTCCGTGTACATGGCAATCGTCTTGATGGTGCCGTCCGTCATGGCCACGGTGGTGTTGCGCAGATAGAAATAGTACGCTGTGCCCTGAATGAGGCCCAGCAGAACGGTCACATAGCGGGTGATGGTCGCAATCTTCTTGCGGCCCTCCTCGCCTTCCTTCGCCATCCGCTCCAGAGGAGGAATCGCGACGGTCAGCAGCTGCATGATAATGGAGCTGTTGATATAGGGGCTTACGCCCATGGCGAACAGCGTCGCGTTGGAGAACGCGCCGCCGGTCAGCATGTCAAGGTAGCTCAGGGCGGTACCGCCCTCCGCGACCTTGGACATCACCTGCTGAAGAGCGTCCGTGTTCAGGAACGGCACCGGAATCACGGCGCCGAGGCGGAACACAATGATAATCAAAAGGGTAAACAGGATCTTCTTGCGCAGTTCGGGAATACTCCAGGCGTTCTTAATTGTTTTGAACAATTCAGATCACCTCTGCCTTCCCACCTGCGGCTTCGATCTTCTGCTTTGCAGCTTCAGAATAGGCATTGACTTTCACAGTCAGCTTCTTGTCAAGCTTGCCGTTGGCGAGGATTTTCACCCCGTCGCAGCAAACCTTTACGATGCCGGCGTCAATCAGAGCCTGCGTGTCAACGACAGCGCCGTCCTCAAACTTGTTGAGGGTACCAACGTTAACCGCCACGATGGTCTTGGCAAAAATGTTATTAAAGCCTCTCTTGGGGATTCTTCTCTGCAGAGGCATCTGGCCGCCTTCAAAGCCGGGACGCATGCCGTGACCCGCTCTGGCCTTCTGGCCCTTGTGGCCCTTGCCGGCGGTCTTGCCCTGTCCGGAGCCCTGTCCTCTGCCGATTCTCTTGCGCTCCTGGACAGAGCCGGGAGCCGCAGTCAGATCATGCAACTTCATTGGTGTTCGCACCTCCTTGTTTACGCATTGTTCACTTCGATGAGGTGGATAATCTTGGCCACCTTGCCTTTGGTCTGCTCGTTGTCCGGCTGCGTGGTAACGTCGCCGATCTTGCGCAGGCCAAGTGCATGGGCGGTTGCAATCTGGTCTTTCTTGGAGCCGATCAGGCTCTTTACCAGCTTAATGGTAATCTGTTCCATCTTGCGCCCTCCCTCTTACAGAATGTCCTTCACGGACTTACCGCGGATGGCGGCAACCTCTTCAGCGTTGCGCAGCTGAGCCATGCCGGCCAGCGTCGCGCGCACCACGTTGCAGGGGTTGTTGGAGCGCAGCGCCTTGGTACGGATATCGCGGATGCCGACTGCCTCGACAACAGCACGAACCGGGCCGCCGGCGATCACGCCGGTACCGGGGGCGGCGGGCTTCATGAGCACCTTGCCGGCGCCGAACTCGCCGATGATCTCGTGCGGGATGGTGGTGCCGCGCAGGGAAATCTTAATGAGGTTCTTCTTCGCGTCCTCGATGCCCTTGCGGATAGCGTCCGGAACTTCGCCGGCCTTGCCGATGCCGAAGCCCACGGTGCCGTTGCCGTCGCCGACAACAACGAGGGCCGCGAACTTGAAGATACGGCCGCCCTTAACCGTCTTGGACACGCGGTTGATTGCAACTACATGCTCCTTCATCTCGTCCTGCTGAGAACGGGGCGCATCAAATCTAGCCAAATGAATTCCTCCTTACTTAGAACTTGAGGCCGCCCTCACGGGCGCCATCGGCCAGTTCCTTGACGCGGCCGTGGAAAATATAGCCGCCGCGGTCAAAAACGACCTCTTCGATTCCCTTTTCAGCAGCACGCTTTGCGATCATCTCGCCGACCTTGCGCGCGGCGTCCTTGTTTCCGCCATTGCCAGCAAAATCCTTGTCCAGGGTGGAAGCTGCTGCGAGAGTAACTCCCTTGACATCGTCAATGATCTGGGCGTAGATGTTTTTGCTGGAGCGAAATACGTTCAGGCGGGGGCACTCGGAAGTGCCCGAAACCTTGCCGCGCACACGGCGGTGGCGGTTCAGTCTGGCTTTATTGGTATCAGCCTTTTTCACCATTTGCTCTTCACTCCTTCTTACTTCTTAGCGCCCTTACCGGCCTTGCCTTCCTTATGACGGACAACCTCGCCAGTATAGCGGATACCCTTGCCCTTGTACGGCTCGGGCGGACGCTTCTCGCGGACTTCCGCGGCAAACTGGCCGACGGCCTGCTTGTCAGAGCCGGAAATGACGATCTTGTTCGCGGTCGGGCACTCGATGGTGATGCCGTCGATGGACGGGACAATCACCTGATGGGAGTAGCCCAGGTTCATCACAAGGTTCTTGCCCTGCATCTGTACACGGTAACCGACGCCGTTGACGTCCAGCTCCTTCTTGAAGCCCTCGGTCACGCCGACCACCATGTTGTGGACCAGCGTGCGGGTCAGGCCGTGCAGTGCACGGTTCTCCTTCTCGTCGTTCGGACGGGTGACAAGGATCTCATTGCCCTCCGCCTTGATGTTCATGTTCGGATGGAAAGCCTGGGTCAGCGTGCCCTTGGGGCCTTTCACCGTAACAACGTTGGCGTCGATCGTAACGGTTACGCCAGCGGGAATATTTATGGGTTTTCTTCCAATTCGCGACATGTCTGCACCCCCTTGATTACCAGATGAAAGCCAGGACCTCGCCGCCGAGGTTCTGCTTGCGAGCCTCGCGGTCGGTCATCACGCCGCGGCTCGTGGAAATGATCGCGATGCCGAGGCCCTTCATGACCTTCGGCAGCTCTGCGGCATTGGAGTAAATGCGCAGGCCGGGCTTGCTCACACGGCGCAGGCCCTGGATGACGGGGGTCTTGCCCTCGCCGTACTTCAGCGTCACCTTGATGACGCCCTGCTTGCCGTCCTCGGTGACGGTGTAGTTCTTTACATAACCCTCGTCCACCAGAATCTGGCAGATAGCCTTCTTCATGTTGGAAGCAGGGATCTCAACCGAGTCATGCTTGGCCGAGCTCGCATTGCGAATGCGGGTCAGCAAATCAGCAATGGTATCTGTAATCTGCATGCCGTTACCTCCTTACCAGCTGGCCTTTTTCACGCCCGGAATCTCGCCCTTGTAAGCGAGCTCCCGGAAGCAAATGCGGCAGATTCCGAACTTGCGAAGATAGGCATGCGGCCGGCCGCAGATCTTGCAGCGGTTGTACTCGCGGGACGAGAACTTCGCAGGTCTCTTCTGCTTGATTTTCATAGAAGTCTTGGCCACAATAATCCCTCCTTATTTCGCGAAGGGAGCGCCCATGAGCGTCAGCAGCTCGCGGGACTCCTCGTCGGTCGTGGCGGTCGTGACAAAGCAGATGTCCATGCCGCGGACCTTATCGATCTTGTCGTACTCGATTTCCGGGAAAATCAACTGTTCCTTGATGCCCATGTTGTAGTTGCCACGGCCGTCGAAGGAGTTCGGGTTGATTCCGCGGAAGTCTCTGACGCGGGGGAGGGCCACGTTAAAGAGGCGATCCATGAACTCGTACATTCTGTCGCCGCGAAGGGTAACCTTCACGCCGATGTTCATGCCTTCGCGAAGCTTGAAGTTCGCGACGGACTTCTTCGCCTTGCAGACCATCGGACGCTGGCCGGTGATCTTCATCAGGTCCGCCATGATGGCGTCGATGGCCTTGGCATTCTCCTTGGCCTCGCCGGCGCCGACGTTGATGACGATCTTATCGAGCTTCGGGATCTGCATGACGCTCTTGTAAGAGAATTTCTTCATAAGGGCGGGCGCAACGTCCGCCTTGTAATAATCTTTCAGTCTGGCCATGTTTTCCCTCCTCAAAGCGCTTCTTTGCATTTCGCGCAGATGCGCTCAGAAACGCGCTTCTGCTTGCCTTCGACCTCTTCGAAATGCACCTTGTGCTGCGCGCGGGTCGGCTTGTTGCAGTGCGGGCAGACGAGCTGCACCTTGCAGGCATACATGGCGCCCTCGGCCTTCACGATGCCGCCCTGCTCGCCCATGCGGCGGGGCTTAACATGCTTCGTGACCATGTTGCGGCCTTCGATGATGACCTTGCCCTCCTCGGGGCTGACGGCCAGCACCTTGCCCTGCTTGCCGCGCTCGCGGCCGCTCATAATGATAACGGTGTCACCGGTCTTGACATGAACCTTCTTATTCATCTAGTGAGCACCTCCCATCAAAGCACTTCGGGGGCAAGGCTGAGGATCTTCAGGTAATCCTTGTCGCGCAGCTCTCTGGCGACAGGCCCAAAGATACGGGTGCCCCTCGGGTTCTTATCTTCCTTGATGATGACGGCTGCATTCTCGTCAAAACGAATGTAGGTGCCGTCGTCGCGGCGGATGGCGGAAGCGGTGCGGACAATAACCGCCTTCACAACATCGCCCTTTTTGACCTGGCCGCCGGGTGCCGCTTTCTTCACGGAAGCAACCACCACGTCGCCAATATTGGCATACCTTCTGCCGGTACCGCCGAGAACGCGGATGCACATAAGCTCCTTCGCGCCGGTGTTGTCGGCAACTTTCAGGTAGGTCTGCTGTTGAATCACAGTGCGTTCCTCCTAACTTGCTGAATTACGAAATAACGAATCTTATTTCGCCTTCTCAATCACTTCGACGAGACGCCATCTCTTTTCCTTGGAAAGGGGGCGGGTCTCCATCACACGCACGCGGTCACCGATTGTGCATTCATTGTTCTCGTCATGTGCCTTCAGCTTAACGGTACGTTTGATAATCTTCTTGTAAAGCGGATGCTTGACGCTGTCCTCAATGGCGACAACGATCGTCTTGTCCATCTTGTTGCTGACGACGCGGCCGACATTGGTCTTTCTCATGTTTCTCTCGCTCACAGCTTACCCCTCCTTCCGTTTACGCGTTCGCGCCGTCTCTGAGCTCGTTCTCGCGCAGAACAGTCTTCACGCGGGCGATGTCCTTCTTGACGGCGGAAATGCGCATCGGGTTATCGAGCTGATTGATAGCAAGCTGGAAACGCAGATTGAAAAGCTCGGCCTTGAGGTCCTTAAGCTTCGTCTCGAGCTCCGCGGTGGTCAAATCTCTGACTTCTGAGGCCTTCATTACTGCTCAACCCCCGTTTCTTCCTTCGTTACGATCTTGCACTTAACCGGCAGCTTATGGGAGGCCAGACGGAGAGCCTCGCGGGCCATCTCCTCGGAAACGCCTCCGATTTCAAACATCACTCTGCCGGGCTTCACGACAGCCACCCAGTACTCCGGGGAACCTTTACCGGAACCCATTCGGGTTTCAGCCGGCTTCTCGGTGATGGGCTTGTCGGGGAAAATCTTAATCCAGACCTTACCGAATCTCTTGCAGTAACGGGTCATGGCGACACGAGCCGCCTCGATCTGGTTGGAGGTGATCCATGCCGGCTCGAGAGCCTGAAGGCCAAAATCACCGTAGGAAACCTTGCTTCCGCGGTACGCTTTGCCGGTCAGACGGCCGCGATGTACTCTGCGGTATTTAACGCGCTTGGGCAAAAGCATTATTTATTGCCTCCTTCCCTGCGGGGCTGCTTGTTCGCCTGATGGAGAACCTCGCCCTTGTAGAGCCAAACCTTCACGCCGATGCGGCCATAGGTGGTCGCAGCCTCGGCAAAGCCGTAGTCGATGTCGGCGCGCAGCGTCTGCAGCGGGATGGTGCCGTCATGATACTGCTCGGTACGGGCAATCTCGGCGCCGCCGAGACGGCCGGAAACCTGGGTCTTGATACCCTTGGCGCCCAGCTTCATGGAGCGGCCGATGCACTGCTTCATGGCACGGCGGAAGGAAATTCTGCGCTCGAGCTGGTCGGCGATGTTCTCGGCGACGAGCTGGGCGTTCAGGTCGGGGGACTTGACCTCAACAATGTTGATGGCGACGTCCTTGCCGAGGATCTTCTCGCACTGCAGGCGCAGCTTCTCAATCTCAGCGCCGCCCTTGCCGATGACCTTGCCCGGCTTCGCGCAGTGGATGTGAACGCGAACCTTGGAAGCGGTGCGCTCGATCTCAATCTTCGGGACGCCGGCCGCCTTGAGCTGCTTCTTCAGCGTCTTGCGCAGGTTGTAATCCTCCACAAGCGTATCGCCGAAATCGGCTTTCTTTGCAAACCAGCGGGAGTCCCAGTCTTTAATTACGCCCACACGGAGACCGTGCGGATTCACTTTCTGGCCCATAGTTTACCTCCTCTGCTTATTCTTTCTCTTTGAGCACCAGGGTTACGTTGGAAGTCTTCTTCTCGATGCGATACGCGCGGCCCTGTGCTCTCGGACGAATGCGCTTGAGGGTGGGACCCTGGGACACGGAGCATTCCGCAACGTAGAGTTTGGAAACATCCATGTTATGATTATTCTCGGCGTTCGCGATAGCCGACTTCAAAAGCTTCTCCAGGGATTCGCAGGCGGCCTTCGGCGTGTGCTTGAGGATAGCCATTGCGACGTCCGCAGGCTTGTTGCGAATCAAGTCCAGAACGATGGACACCTTGCGGGGAGAAATGCGGGCGTATCTCAACTGTGCCCTTGCTTCCATGCTATACACTCCTTTCAGACCTTACTTGGACCCTGTGGTTTTGGCGCCGGCATGGCCCTTGAAGGTTCTGGTGGGGGCAAACTCGCCGAGCTTGTGGCCGACCATGTCCTCCGTGACATACACCGGAACATGCTTGCGGCCGTCGTGGACCGCGATGGTGTGGCCGACAAAATCCGGGAAGATCATGGAAGCTCTGCTCCAGGTCTTGACGATTTTCTTCTCGCCGGCCGCGTTCATTTCCTGAATCCTCTTGAGCAGCACAGGCTGTACATAAGGACCCTTTTTCAAGCTTCTGCTCATAATTCGTAAGCTCCTTTCTGCACGCCTTATTTGCCGTTTCTGCGCTTCACGATAAACTTATCGGAGCGGTTGTGGTGGGCGCGGGTCTTGTAGCCGAGGGCCGGCTTGCCCCACGGAGTCAGCGGGCCGGGATGGCCGATCGGGCTCTTGCCCTCGCCGCCGCCGTGCGGGTGGTCGTTCGGGTTCATGACGGAGCCGCGGACGGTCGGTCTCCAGCCCATGTGACGCTTACGGCCGGCCTTGCCGATCTTCACGTTCTCATGGTCGATGTTGCTGACCTGACCGATGGTGGCCATGCAGGTGACGCTGACGTTGCGCAGCTCGCCGGAGGGCAGTCTGAGCAGAGCCAGGCCGTTCTCCTTCGCCATGAGCTGAGCCATGTTGCCGGCGGCACGGGCCAGCTGGGCGCCCTTGCCGGGATACAGCTCCACGTTGTGGATGAAGGTACCGACCGGGATGTTGCTCAGCGGCAGAGCGTTGCCGGGCTTGATGTCGGCGTCAGCGCCGGAGACGATGACGTCGCCGACCTTCAGGCCGTTCGGAGCGATGATATAACGCTTCTCGCCGTCCTCATACTGTACGAGGGCGATGAAAGCGGAGCGGTTCGGATCGTACTCGATCGTCTGCACCGTCGCCTTCACGCCGTCCTTCTGGCGCTTGAAGTCGATGATGCGGTACTTTCTGCGGTTTCCGCCGCCGCGATGACGGACGGTGATGCGGCCGTAGCTGTTGCGGCCGGATTTATGATTCAGCGGAGCCAGCAGGCTCTTCTCGGGGGCAACCTTGCTCAGTTCGGAATAATCCGTAACCGACATGTTGCGTCTGCCTGCCGTGTTCGGCTTGAAATTGATAATAGGCATTCGGTTTCACACTCCTCATGATGGCTTTGCGGGGGAATGCCGGTCCCCCATCCATGCCTTTGGCACAGGCAGGGCCCGCGCCAAACTAAGCTTTGTATTCCAGGGATTTCCCGGCTTACATCATGCCTTCAAAGAACTCGATGGTCTTGCTGTCCTCGGTCAGGGTGACAACGGCCTTCTTCCAGGCGGAGGTGTAACCCTCGCTGCGGCCCTGGCGGCGGAAATGTCCGCGCACGTTCAGGGTGTTGACCTTCGCAACCTTCACGCCGAAGAGCTCTTCCACGGCTCTGGCAACATCAACCTTGGTGGCGTTCTTGGCAACCTCGAAGGTGTACTTCTTCATGCCAATGCCGGCCATGCTTTTCTCGGTGATAATGGGGCGCACGATAATATCCTGAGCTGCCATTATGCATACACCTCCTCGATCTTGGCGACGGCGTCCTTCGCGACAATGAACATGTCGGCGTTGAGGATGTCGTACACGTTTAAGGTGTTGACCTGAGCGGTCTTGACGCCGGGGATGTTCGCGGCGGAGGCGATGACCTTCTCGTTGACCTCGGGGAGAACGATGAGGGCCTTCTTCTCAGCTCCGACAGCCTTGAGCATCGCGGCGATCGTCTTGGTCTTGTACTCGTCCATCGTGATGGCGTCGATAACGACCATCTCGTTTCCGGCCACCTTGGCGGAGAACGCGGACTTCATGGCCAGGCGTCTGACCTTCTTGTTCACGGTGTAGCTGTAGTCGCGCGGCTTCGGCGCAAACACAATGCCGCCGTGCGTCCACTGCGGAGCGCGGGTGGAACCCTGACGCGCATGGCCCGTGCCCTTCTGACGCCACGGCTTCTTGCCGCCGCCGGAAACCTCCGCGCGGGTCAGAGCGGACTGGGTGCCCTGGCGCTGGTTGGCCAGGTAATTCTTTACCATATGGAGCATAACGCTCTTGTTGGGCTCAATTCCGAATACGGCCTCGGACAGGTCGATGCTTCCGACCTCTTTGCCGGCCATATCAAGTACTGCTACCTTAGGCATTCAAATTCCTCCTTCCCTTACGCTTTGACGCTGTCATGGATGACAACATATCCGCCGTTGGGGCCGGGGACGGCGCCCTTAATCGCAATCAGATTGTTTTCGGCATCCACTTTGACAACAGTCAGATTCTGGACGGTAACCTTCTCTGCGCCCAGGTGTCCGGGAAGTCTCTTTCCCTTGAACACGCGGGAAGGATCGGAAACCGGGCCGTTGGAACCGGCATGGCGCGCCACAGGACCGGTACCGTGGCTCTCACGGAGACGGTGCTGGTTCCAGCGCTTGATGGCGCCGGCGTAGCCCTTACCTTTGCTGGTGCCCTGCACGTCCACCTTGTCGCCGGCGGCGAACACGTCGGCCTTTACCAGGTCGCCCACGTTCATGCCGCTGATGTCAGCGAAGCGGAACTCCTGCAGCTTCTTCTTCGGGGCAACGTCGCCCTTGTCGAAGTGGCCCTTGAGGGGCTTCGTCACACGGTTGGCCTTCTGGTCGCCGTAGCCGAGCTGAACGGCGTCGTAGCCGTCGTTCTCGACGGTCTTCTTCTGCGTCACGACGCAGGGACCGGCTTCGATGACGGTGACGGGAACCACATTTCCCTTTTCGTCGAAGATCTGCGTCATGCCGATCTTCTTACCGATGATACCTTTTTGCATTGTTTTACCTCCTATGCAGGTTATTGGTTGGCTTTTGCCAACATGACCCCAGCCGCCGGTAGGTTGACGTTACGCTTTGATCTCGACGTCAACGCCTGCGGGGAGCTCCAGACCCATCAGAGCATCCACGGTCTTGTTCGAGGGCCGGAGGATGTCAATCAGTCTCTTGTGGGTGCGCATCTCAAACTGCTCACGGCTGTCCTTATACTTGTGCACAGCACGCAGAATGGTGATGATCTGCTTCTCGGTCGGCAGCGGAACAGGGCCGCTCACGCGGGCGCCGGTGCGCTTCGCCGTCTGCACGATCTTCTCCGCGGACTGATCCACGAGCTGATGGTCATACCCCTTGATTCTGATTCTGATTTTCTCCTTGACTGCCACTTAGAATCGCCTCCTTGTTGTAGTTGGCGGGCGGCGTTTTTATTTCCTTCACACAGCTCCGGGTGTTTCGCGCCCGGGCATTAAAAAACCGGATTTGACTTTTGCAAGCTAAACCCGGCAGGTGGCATAAAAACGTCTGGACCCGGCACGGCGCGGCAACCCTTCCAGCGGCCGTCCCTGAAATCCACAATATCTGTCGCCCGGTTTAAAATCGGACATACTCCACGGAAAAACCGGCTGTTTTCAGCCGCAACCTCCCGCTTCAACGCATATCTGTCGCAGTCTCGACTCGATTATAATACCATAGGTCCCAGAAAAACGCAAGAGAAATTTTCTCTTTTTTGGCAGAATATTTGAAAATTATTTTGTCTATTTTGACATGGAGTGATAGAGGGGATCTTTTGGCCCTCATAATACGCTCCGTGCATGAAAAAACCGGGCGGCCAGCCGCCCGGTTCCAGCCGCCCGGTTCAGGAAATCCCAATCGCTTCCCACAGCGTGCTGTCGCTGCGGTATGCCGCGGCCACATGCAAAGGAAGCGTAATCGTCAGCGTACCACCAGCGGAACGCGGCACGGGGTAGCCGAACTCCACAAAGCCGCTGCCGAAGGCCACCGGCACACCCGGAAGCCCGGCCCGCAGGCGATCCTTAGTCAGATACGTCAAAAGGGAATTCTCCACACCGTCCTGCTCCACCTGTGCGCGCAAGGCAGCCGCAAGACCGTCCAGATCCGCAAACAGGTCGGCGCAGGTAATTTCCTCGCCGGTGCGCAGATCGCAGTTGAACGCGTACCACTCTTTCGAGGGCATTTGCTGCGCGGAGTCGTTGATATCCATGGTAAAGGCCACACTGAAAAAATCGTCGGTGGGCAGATAACACTGGCTCCCGCCTATCAGCAGAACCATCCGCTGCTCCTGTGGAGCGGAGGAAGATTCCGCGGAAGAAGCGTCCGGGGAAGATTCCACCGGTTCCGACGCTTGCTCCGCCTGCTTTTGTTCCTGCTCCAGCAGCTCCGCCGTTTGCAGGGCCCGTTCCCGCAGAAGAGTGTTCAGCTCCTCGCGGCCATCCCCCTCAAGCTGCGGATAAGACACGGTGATTTCCAGCGTTTCCCCGGCAAGATGATATTCCTCCATACGGTAGCTGACCGCCGGGTTTTGCGTGCCTTCCTGCTCTGTACCCGCCGGAGGGGCGTCCCCGCCGGCCGCCTGGAGGGTGGCTTCCGGCGCAGAAGGAGCCGCAGAGGGCGAAGATGGGGAGGCTGCCTGCGATACCGCCGCCTGCGGCATCGCCTCGCAGGAGGGCGAAAAAAGCAAGACCGCCGCCGTCAGGACAGCCGCCGCAAACCGCATGCCTTTTCCCTTTTTCCCGCCTTTCATACTCCTGTACTCCCTCTTCCGGGAAGCGTGCCCCCTCTGGGCACGGCAGTATTCCCTATCTTTATACTATTCTGTCGAAATCGGAAATACAAGTGGTAATACAATACAAAAAATGGGACTCTTCTTTTACGTCTCCTTCCGGCGCGGCAGCGACAGCCACACCACAGCGGGGATAGCGGTGAAAAAGGCATACAGGTAGCGCAGTTCACAGTAGGTGGGAGCGGCAATCATGGTCGTTGCCCACAGCGCAAGCAGAGGGATCAGGAACAACACGGATTTCCCCTCTTTGCGCGCAAACAGGAGCGCGCAGGCAAAGAGCGTCAGCCACACCATGGACGCTATATTATAGAAAGGACCGGTAAAGTCTCCCTTTTGCAGATCCTCCACCTTTTCCTGAATCACCGGCTGCCAATCCTTTCCCAGGAAGCGCTCGGAGAGATTGGCGGGCTCAATTCCATAGGTATCCCCATAGCCGACGATCCCGTCCGCGACGATCCAGTTGGTCGTCCCCAGCCGCCAATAGCCCGCCGTCTCCATCAGGAAGGCAACGCAGTATTCCTTGAAATTCGGGAACAGCATCCCAAACCAGGTGGAGAAGAACGCGCCTTTATTCGCCTCCAGAAACGCATTGTCAAATTCCGTATGGAACTTGATGCGGTCCGCCGTGAAGGCCCAGTATGCTTCCTTCGTTTTTTCCAGCGGCAGAAGCTGATCCAGATATTCCGCCTGCTCGTCGGAAATCACCCCGTCCCGGTTCACCACGCGGGCCATCTGCTGCAAGGGAATGCCGAGCGACTCCGCGAAGGGGCTCTGCGCATAGCCCAAGGCACGGTATCCCGGTCCCTGCACCGCCCAGATCCCCACCAGCAAAGCGAGGAACAGCGGCACACACCGTTTCCAATGCTTCCGCAGCTGCACGCCCGCCACCAGGAAAACGCAGACGAGCAGATACAGGCCGTTATTGCGCAGAAAGGCGGTGGCCAGACAGAGCAGAGAGAAATGGACCATTCCCTGCCAGCGCAGGAGATTCTGCCCTCCCATGCGCACCGTATCCGCCAGAAAGAGAGTCAGCAGGAGCAGCACGCCGCCGAAAAGGACGTCCTTCCACACGGTGACGGCATACATGCCGTGCAGCGGGTTCACGCCGAACCACACCACCAGCAGCCACAAAACCCAGCGCGGGCAGCCCCGGCGGCGCATCCAGTACAGTGTATAGCCGAAGATGGACGCCATGCAGAGCAGCTGAAAGAGGACGAAGAACGCGATCCCGGCGTTGGGATCGTCAAAGAGGTTGCCCAGCGCGAGAAAAGCCGCCATCACAAGCTGGTACACCACCGGCTGCTGGTTGGAGATCGGCGCGATCCCGGCGGCGCGCACATAGCAGGCGAAGGAATCCCCCGTCATCAGGCCGGGGAAAAAGACAAAGTAATAAAACAGGAAGCACAGCGCGATCAGCCCCGACCACGACGCCCAGCTCATGATCCGGGAAACCACCGGCTCCTCCGGCACCTCGCGCAGCGGCCGCAGAGGATGCGCCCGCAGCCACTGGGAAACGGTCACGCCGAGCGCGCTGAAAAATAGGGCGAAGCACACCCAGTACACCAGGTCGGACGCGGACAGTCCGAGAAATTCCACGGCCTCCTCGTCCACACGCCGCCCGACAACCACAGCAGCGGAGAACAGCGCGCCAAACACGGAGAGCGCCGCCCAGCTTCGCTTATCCCGGCAGCGCAGGGAAGCGCGCAGAGACAGGAACGAAGCCCCGGAAGCCAGCGCATAAAGCAGCGGATTCCAGGTCACCGCAAAAAAGCGGAAGAACAGAAAAACGCAGCCGAGAGAGAACAGCAGGCACACCGCCTGCGTCAGCGCGTCCCGGCGGTCAGCGATCCATTTCACCGGCTTCATGGCGTACCTCCTCCTCAAACATCGTCAGCATCAGCTCAAACAGCTGCCGGTGTTTTTTTACCACCACGTCGAGAATCATGCCCGCGACGAAGGAAAGCAGCGCGCACAGTCCGAACGTGACGGAGACAATCAGCGTCGGGAAGCGCGGCACCAGCCCTGTGCGCAGGAATTCCAGCCCCACAGGAAGGAAAAGCAGCACAGCCAGGAGCAGGAAGATCAGCGCCGCAGCCCCGAAAAACGCAAAGGGCTTGTAATCCTTATATAAGCGGAAAATCGTGCACAGCACCTTGGCTCCGTCGGAATAGGTGTTCAGCTTGGAGACGCTGCCCTGCGGACGGTCGCGGTAATCCACCGGGATCTCGCGGATCAGAAAATTCTTGTCCACCGCATGGATGGTCATTTCCGTCTCAATTTCAAAGCCGCGCGAGAGGACGGGGAAGGTTTTCACAAAGCCCCGGCTGAACGCCCGGTAGCCCGTCATGATGTCGCGCACATCGGTGTGAAACAGATGGTTGATCAGCCCCCGCACCAGACGGTTTCCCGTGTTGTGAAAGAGACGCTTGTTCTCCGTGAAATAGGTGGAGGAAAGGCGGTCGCCGTTCACCATGTCGGCTTCGCCGTCCAGAATCATCCGCACCATCTCCGGGGCGTATTCCGCCGGGTAGGTGTCGTCGCCGTCGATCATCAGATAGCAGTCCGCGTCAATCTGGCGAAACATGGAGCGGATCACATTGCCCTTTCCCTGCCGGTATTCCCGGCGCACAATTGCCCCGGCCTGCGCGGCCAGCTCCGCCGTCTTATCTGTGGAATTGTTGTCGTATACATAAATTTCCGCCTGCGGCAGAACGCGGCGGTAATCCTCCACCACCTTCTGCACCGTTTTTTCCTCGTTGTAGCACGGAATCAGCACGGCTACCTTTTTCATTCCTCGTTCCCTCCGCTTTCCGTTCAAACGCCCTCGCGGCGAATGGTTCCTTTCTAAGGATTTCCCATTTTTTCCGGTTCATCCTGTAAAAAAGTCCCGCCGGACGCCCGGCGGGACTCTCTGTGTCCTTTTTTTATTATCCCCGTTTCGACTCTGCTTGTCAAGGCCGGATTATCCGGCCACACTTTCCATCCCCTGACTCCGCTCCCATTCCTCATTCAAAATTTGCGTAAAATCACTGTCATACAGGCTTTGGGGAATTTCGTACCGATACACAAAATCCACAATCAGAGCGCCGTCTGTGGAAAAAAGGAGCCAATGCGCGGCGCTGCCGTCCGCGTCCAGCAGCGTGATGCGCAGCCCTGTCTCCGACAGAGAGCTGAACCGCCCCTTGAACACCCAGTCCTGCTCGCGCAGAATTGCCAGTAATTCTTCCCCGCGTTCCGGATAAAAGGTGAAACCGTCGCTTGTCTCCACGAAAATCTGGTCATATTCGGAAGAATCCAGCACGCTTTCCAGCGGGGATTCCTCTGTCAGCAAAATGGGCAGACCCTCCATCTCATACGAGAGGAGGGTATCATCCAGTCCATAAAACGAGCGGTACTCCTGAATGGCAAGATCCAAATCATTCCAGTACGGCGCGCCGCCAAGCTCCGCCATGCAGTGGTACATATGCTCTGCAATCTGCTCATCCCCCTGCGCAAGGGACAAATACATTTCTTCATCGGGAAACTCCGAAAGGCTTGGATCCAAATATTCCTCTATAGCTTGCAGCTCATAGGTACCGTCCGCATTCTCTTCCAGCAGAAGCCGGGCGCCGAGAAATGCTTTTTCCTCCTCGCACAGCGCCGTCCCATCCAGCCGGAACCGGACACAGAGACCGAACGTAACACAGCTGACCTGCCGGGAGTCCGAGACAGGAGTGGCGGAATAAAGCCAAACGGCGGGAATCGCCACCTCCACGCTGCTCTCACTGCGCATCCCTGTCATATCCAGAAACGCTTCCTCCACCGCCCGCTGGATCTCCGTCCGTTCCGCGCTTTCATAGGGCGGCAGGTAGACGGAGGAAAGACGATCCTTCATCTCGTCGCTGAGCAGAAAATCCTTCACCTTCGCCCGCAGGGAGGGGAGGTCATCGAGCATCATTTCCCACCCTTCGCCGTCATATGCTCCGTCGGCCTGCATGGTGTCGTCGGGAAAAGCGGTGCAGTCAAAGCGGTAGGAAAGCAAAGAAGCAATTGCTTTTTCCTCCACAGGCTCCGACAGTGTGGATTCGATAGCGCCCGCAAGCAGCTCCTGAATCCCGGCGGGGGTTCTGCCGGCGTCCGCCTCCTCCCAGAGCGACTCCGCCAGGGCCACACGCCTGCCGCTGCGGCTGGTCAGCTGATTCTCGCCGTCCGCGGAGAACAGCAGGAACCAGACGGCTTCCTGCCCGTCCAACCGATAGGAACCGGCGGTATAGTTCGTCTCCACGCCGCGCAGATCCAGATTGCACCCGTTCAAATACGCCGCTTCGTCCTCCAGCAGATAAACGGACGCTCCTCCCTCCGCGTCAATGTAAGACGCCAAAGCGTCATAGGAAAATATAACGGCTCCATCCACCGAAATATCCAGCATGGTTTCGACTTCTTTCTGAAACAGCTCTGCCCCGCCAATGCGGTACAGCTCCCCAACCGCGACAGAGCCCACGCTGTCTGTGTTTGCCACACAGGAGCTGCTCAGAAACATGCAGGCCACCCGTTCCCCCAAAGGATCGGCTGTGGCAACCGCCACCGCGTCCAGATACATGCCGTCGTTCGCAATGCCAATCAGAACCGATTGCGTCAGGGAAGATTCCGTCTCATCGCCCTGCTCCACGCTCAGGGAAGGCGTATCGTTCGCCTGCGCTCCGGGCCCCGTCACCGGCTCCACGGACACAGTCAGCAGGCTTGGCAGAAGGATCGCGACGGCGAGCACCGCCAGACACGCGGCCCCCACCAGGGAAAAGCGCCGCACAGCCGGGCGGCCCCGGCTGCGCCCCTGCGCTCCGGACAACACCTTATCCCGCAGAGAGCTTTCGGGACGCAGCTTTTCCACCGCGCCGCGCAGCAAATCCTCTCTCGATTTCATGGCTGAATCCCCCTTTCCTCCAGATTCAATCGCAGAAGCTCACGTCCCCGGTGAAGCTGCACCTTCACCGTGCTTTCCTTTCGTCCAAGCATCTCCGCAATCTCTGCAATCCGATAACCTTCAATATAGTGCAGGTGAATCACTTCCCGGTACTTTCCGGGAAGCCGCATCAGCTCCTCGAGCACGCCAAGCTCCTCCGGCGTTTCCTCCGTCAGGTCCACGCCGCTCCAGTCCGCCCGCCTTTTCCAAAACGGGGTCCGTCTTAAATCGTGGCATTTATTGGTCGCCACCCGCAAAAACCACGCCTTTTCATGCTCCGCGTCCGTGAATTCCGGACGGTGGCGAAGATAGGCAAAAAACGTCTCCTGTACGGCGTCCTCCGCATCCTGCCGGCTGCAAAGCATGACGAAGCACAGGCGGTACAGCATGGCTCCATACCGGTCGTATCGCTCCGCAAGCTCCTTCTCCTCTTCCACCCGGTGCTCCCTCCTCCCTTTCTGATCCTAACACGGGCAATCCTGCCCAAGGGTTACATTCTTCTTCAAAAAAACGGCGCTTCCCCTTTTCGCACATGGGGAAACGCCGTTGGAATATTCTTTTTTCAGCGGATGGCCTTTCCGCGCCAGCGGTTGCTCGCAAAGCGCCAGATAAAGAGACCCGCCCGCACAAACCAGTCGATAAACATGGCAAACCACACGCCCATCAGACCCATGTGGAACGCCTGCGCCAGCAGATAGCTGAAGCCAATACGGAAAATCCACATCGAGATCCCCATGGTAAAGCGCACGTCGCCCGCCGCGCGCAGGCCGTTCGGGAGCGTAAAGCTTGCGGGCCAGATCAGGATGGTGAACACGCCGTTCCAGAGAATGACCTCCACCGCCATCTGCGTCGCTTCGGGAGACAGGATAAACAAGCCGGTCAGCAGGTGCGCCCCGGCCATTTCCAGCAGAGACAGCACCGTGATGCACAGATAGGAAAGCAGGGTCAAACGGCGGGTATATTTTTTCGCCTGCTCATATTCCCCGGCGCCCACGCACTGGCCCACCACCGTGACCATGGCCAGACCGACGGCAATCGAGGGAATCTGCGGCAGGGAAGCCACGGAGTTCGCCGCCGCGTTGGCCGCAATCGCGGCCGTGCCGAAGGTGGCAATCAGCCCCTGCACCAGGATTTTTCCAATCTGAAACATCCCGTTTTCCAAACCGTTCGGAATACCAATGTTGAGAATCTTGCGGATCATGGACCAGTTGGGCCGGAAAATATTCAGCGTTTCCAGATGAATTTTATCGTTCTGGTGCGGCTTGGAATGAAGCAGCCAGACCATGACAACGGCTCCCAGCGCACGGGAAACCAGCGTGGAAATCGCCGCGCCCGCCACACCGAGCTGAAAGACATAAATCAGCAGCGCGTTGCCGCAGACATTGAGCACATTCATGATGATCGAGGTGCGCATGGATACCTTGGAATTTCCCATCGCACGGAAAAGCGCCGCGCCGCCGTTATAAATTCCCAAAAAGGGATAAGAAATCACGGACCAGAAAAAATAGGTATAGCTGTTCTGCATCACGTCCGCTTCCGCGCTGCCGAAAAGAAGATCCAGCAGACTCTGGTTGCCCACCAACGCCAGCACAGCCAGCAGTGTGGACAAAAAGCCCACGGAGAGAAGAAGCTGCTTCGCCGCGAGATTGGCGTTCTCCTGATCCTCCCGCCCCAGATATTGCGAGGCGACAATCGCGCCGCCCGTGGCAAGCGCTGAGAAAATATTGATCAACAGGATATTGATGGAATCCACCAAAGAAACACCGGATACCGCCGCTTCCCCGCAGCTTGCCACCATCACGGTATCCGCCATGCCGATGGTCACAGCGAGCAGCTGTTCCACCACAAGCGGCCATATCAGACGCTTGAGCGCACGGTTTGAAAACATCATCGAACCCATCCTCCCACTCCTTCCAAAAGCCGCCGTGCGGCAATGGAAAAACTATTGTTTTAACCTTACGCTTTTCCAAAAGAATTGTCAAGTTTCCACAAGCTTTCCGGGCCGTTCCTGAAATTCACGCTTTCCTTTTTATATAAAACGTGATACCATTTGATTCAGAAAAGGAAACCGCCCGCATGGGCCATCAAAGTGATAGGAAGTGTTTTTGTGAAGAAAAACCGTATTGTGTCGGATCTGACCCTGATCTCCCTGTTCTATGTCGCGCTCGGCGTAATCCTGCTCGGCTGGCCGGAACTCTCCTCGCGCATCATCTGCTATGCCTTCGGCGGCGTGCTCACCGTCTCCGGTATTCTGCGGATCATCCGCTACTTCCTGCGCGACCAGTTTGACGGTATGATCCGCAAGGATTTCTGCTTTGGACTGGTCCTGGCTGCGGGCGGACTCTTTCTGATCCTGCGTCCGGATACGGTTGTCTCCTTCCTTCCCTTTGTGTTCGGCCTGCTGCTGGTGGCGGGCTGCGCGGAAAAGCTTCAGACCGCGGCGGATCTGCGGCGGATCGGAATGCCGCTGTGGTATGTCCCTCTGATCATGGGCGGCATTTCGCTGGTGCTGGGCATTATCCTGCTCTGCCAGCCCTTTGGCAGCGCCATGATCCTCACCCGCTTCATCGGCGTTTCGATCATTGTGGAGGGCGTGGAAAACCTCGCGGCGCTCCCCATCTTCGACCGCAAGCTTCACGACCACTACAGCGACCGCATGTGACGGTCCCGGACAGGAGGCATATTCCATGGAATTCCGTCCGGCACGCGCGGACGAGCTGCCCCGCCTGTGCGAAATGCTTGAAAACGCGAAGGAACGGCTTCGCCTGCTCGGCCTGACTCAGTGGCAGTCCTGCATCCCCAACGGTGAGATGCTCGCCGCCGACATAGCGGCGGGACGCTCCTTCGTTCTTGCGGAGCAGGGAGAGCTTCTCGCGTCCGCCGCCATCTGCTTCGGGGAGGATGAAAGCTACCGGGAGATTGACGGCGCATGGCCGAACAACGAACCATACGCCGCGATTCATCGTGTTTTCACCGCGCAGGACGCTCTGCGCAAGGGCTGCGGCACGCTTCTGCTGCAAAAAGCGGAAACGTTCTGCCTGCGGCGCGGCGTGCGCAACCTGCGGGTCGACACACACCGGGGAAACCTTCCCATGCAGGCCCTTCTCCGCCGGTGCGGCTTCTCCCTGTGCGGAGTGATCGTTCTGCAAAACACACCGGAAATCGATCCGGAGCGCCTGGCTTATCACAAAATTCTGACCGCAAAGGAGGAATCCCGATGAACTCCCTTTTCCGCGAGCTTGATCGCCTTCTCGAAGCCGCCCGGCGTGACGAAAGCCTTCGCCGCCGTCTGCTCGATACGCGCGCCGCGTCCGACCCGATGGACGCGTTCTGCTCCCTGGCCCAGTTCCTGGGCTATGAAATCTATCTCGGGGATCTGTTCGCTGCCGGGCAGGAATACAGCGACAACCAGTGCAAGAGCACCAACGGCGGCAACCCCCGCCCCTATGACTCCTTCAGCGACACGCTGGAATTTTTCCTCGCGGAGCTGGAACAGGCGGCCCCCCTCTCCGAATAATATGGGAACGGAGGTGATACCGCCGTGGAAATGAAGGTCTACCACTGCACGGACCCGAAAGAAAATCCCGTCCCCGGCTGGCTGCGGGGCGCGGCGCCCGCCGAGCCTCAGCAGGAAAAGACGCTGGTGGAACGGTTCAAGGAAAATCCCGACTCCTTTTTCCCCGAATTTGTTCAACAGGGAAGCCGCACACCCAAACGGCGCGGCCGTCCATAAAAAACAGCAGGGAGGATGCCCGACGGCGTCCTCCCTGTTTCTTTATGGCATCGCGTCCAGCGCGGCGGAAAGCCAGTTTTTGTATTCCTGCGCGGTATCCTGCGGGGACAAAAGCTGCGCCTTTTCCCCAAACCCGGCCAGCCAGCCGAAAAACTGCGGGCTGACAGCCGCCGGAACCGTCACACGGAAATGATCTTCTCCATCCCGCGACACCGTGAGCGATTTCCCGAACCGATCGACGACAGCGCCGATCAGCGAATTGACAAAGCGAAGCTCCACATAGCGCACCTCGCCGCCATACATGCCGAATACGGACTGCGTGTAGCGCGCCAGATCCACGCCCGCAAACGATTCCTGCCCGGCGCGCGGACGGTTCTCCACTTCCAGCCGCTCCATTTTGTCCACGCGGTAATGCTTGATCTTTTTGGCCTTTGCGTCATAAGCCACCAGATAATAATTCTGGTTATCCCACATCAGCGCCCACGGGCTGACGCAGTAGCGTTCCCCGCCGTGGCGATATTGTCTGCGGCAGACTTCCCGCCCGTCAAACGACACGACCCATTCAAAGTACAGAAAAGAAACGCATTTTTCCTCCGAGATCGCCGCGTGGATGGTGTCAATGTTATAATACACGCTCTCGTTCATCGTCTTGACGCGATCCGCGACGTGCACCTGGCGGCGGAGCGCTCCCGCCTGCCAGCGGCTTGTCATGGATTCCATCTTTCCGATCAGCGTCCGCGATTTCCCGCCGGTCAGAAAGCGGGACGACTGCACCGCGTCCACCAGAAGCTTGAGCTCCGCCAGCTCAAATTCCCGCTCGCCCAGAAAATACCCGCGCACGGGCGTGCCGACCTTCACAATATCATAGCCGAAATCGCGCAGCGTCTCCAAATCGTCATACACGCTCTTGCGCTCGGCGCTGATTCCGGCGCGTTCCAGCTCTGTGAGAAGCTGCTGCATCGTGACGGGATGCTGCTCGTCGCTCTCCCTGCGCAGAAAACGCAGCAGGACAAGCAGCTTGAGCTTCTGATTTTTCCCGCGCGGCACGGCTCAGTCCTCCTCCCACGGCGTGACGGCCCATTTCAAACATCCGTCTTCCCGGTGCACCAGAGCCTTCATCCATGTTTTTTCCATGTCATTCCACCTCCGCGCCAAACGGCATGAGCGCAAGCTTTGCCAGCTTGAAGCATTGCAGGCCAAACGGGATCCCGATGATGGTGGCGCAGAACAGAATCCCGTTCAGCGCCGCGACAATCGCCAGCGGAATCCCACTGACCAGCAGCCAGATCAGGTTGAGCAGAAACGATCCCATTCCGCCGCCGTAGCGCACCTCTTTCCCAAATGGGAAGAAGGAGAGCCTGGCGATCTTGAAGCACTGCATCCCCACCGGAATCCCGATGATGGTGATGCACCACAGCACGCCCGCCAATCCCCAGCAAAGCCCCTGCCAGAATCCTCCGCAGAGAAACCAGATCGCGTTTCCAAAACAGCCCATGCAACGCCCTCCCGCCTGATCTTTTTTCTCAGTATGGCGTTCCCCCGCCCGTTTGTCAAGGGTATTTGCCCCGCACACAGTTATTTTACAATTCCGGCGGGCCGCAGCACAAACCGTTCGATGGCTTCTCCCGCGCCGCCCTCCTCGTTCGACAGACTCGATTCATAGCGGGCGCGCGCCTTGGTCTGCGGGAGTCCGTTGCACATTGCCACGGAAACGCCCGCCCAGTCCATCAGCTCAAAATCGTTGTCCCCGTCGCCCAGAGCCATAACCTCGGACGCGGAAATCCCCAGACGCTCGCACAGGTGAGACAGGCCTTCTCCTTTGTTTACGCCCTTTTCGTTCAGCTCCATATAGCTGTCAATCGAGGAGGACACCGCCAGCGAGGAAGCCGCATCCACCGCCTTCAAAAGCTGCTCCTTGTCCCCCGGGCGCATGTTGCCCACCGTGATCTTTTCCACCTCGCGCCCCTTGAGCGCTTCCTTCAAATCCACGGCGAGATGCGTGGCAGGAGCAAAGTCCAGCCAGAAGGGATTCTCCTTGGCGCGCGCTTCCAAAACCGGGCGATCCTTTTCCGGCACCCAGGCTTCCCCGTCCGCGTAAATTTCCAGCATCGCGTGGGGAAATTCCTGGAGGATGTCGAGGATCCGGTTCAGCTTCTGCTCCGGAAACGGCCGGGAAAAGAGCCGCTCCCCCGTTTGCAGGTCCACAGCGGCGGCTCCGTTGGAAATCACCGCGTAGCGCACCTGCGGCACCTGCCGGAACACCGGCAGAAGGATCCCCGTCGTGCGCCCGCTGGCAATCGCCGTCCAAACGCCGTGCTCCGAAGCCAGGCGCAGTGCTTCCCTGGAGCGTTCCGGCACGGTGCGGTGATCGTCCGCCAGCAGCGTGCCGTCCAAATCCGTTGCAATCAATCGTATCTTCATGCGGTTTCCTCCTATTCCTGCCTGATCCGAAAGGTCCGGCGCTCCATTGCCTTTTCGGGCCCGTTTCAACCATCCCGCAAGCCCGATGGATTCTGGATTCAGTATACCGGAGCACACCCGTTTAAAATTCTTTTAACGAATATAAAAGACAAATCTCCCGCCCGCGAAAAAAACAGAACGGCGGGAGGAAAGTTTTTGGGCAGGATGCTCCGGAACACACCGGGCGCAAAAAACGCCCGCTCCCAGACAGCGGATGCCTGAGAACGGGCGTTGGATTTCATGGTTTCGACGTTTTACGCACACGGCGACGCGGAAGCTGTAACGGCGGCGGAACCGACCGTCCCTTTCTGTGTGCGCAGGCGGCGCTTGCGGAGCGTTTGCAGGCGGAAACGGTTGTACCGCTGGATGGCGGCAAACGGGAGGTTGCCGAGCAGATCCAGAAAAGCAAACAGCAGCCCAAACCCGATGGGATTGATCACCAGCAGCAGCACGGCGCACAGAGCACCGGAGAGATGCATCCACTCTCCGCGGCAGGTTTCCATGATAAATTCATTGATATAATCAATGGTCAAGTCATCCGGACGCTCCAGATGCTCCTTGGAAAAGCCGTTTCGCGCCGCATACTGCGGAATGTGATCCTTCCAGGCGTTGATGCGCAGCGTGTCCTTATACCACCGGCCGCCGCGCTCCCAATCGCGGGCGCGGAACCTTGGCTTTGTCTCGTCAAAGTAGCTGACAGGAAGCTTCACACACGCAATAAACACCGTCACATGCCAAATCGCGACGATCACCATATTCCACACCAAAATCTGAACACCGGACAGGCCTCTCAGCACGAAGCTCTTCCCCCTTTCCTGCGAAATCAACCGTTTGCAAGCTTTCTCTGGATTATCGTATCCAAATGTGATAAGATCAATCTATGCAAGCGGCGGACAAATCTTACCATTTTGTCACATTTATTATTTTTATTATAATACAAAAAAAGGGAGCGTGCAAGAGAATGAAAGCTTTATTTCTGGGCGGCACCGGCACCATCAGCTCCGCCTGCACCGCGCTGGCACAGCGGCAGGGCTGGGAAATCACCCTGCTGAACCGGGGGAACCGTCCCGCTCCGGCGGGCATGGAGCAGCTCACCGCAGACTGCACCGATCCGGACGCTATGAAAGCGGCCCTCGGGGACCGCACCTTCGACGTTGTGGCCGACTTCATCGCCTTCCGTCCGCTGGACGTGCAGCGCGACATTGAGCTGTTCCGCGATCGCTGCTCGCAGTATATTTTCATCAGCTCCGCGTCGGCGTATCAGAAGCCGCTCTCCGATTATCTCATCACGGAAAGCACCCCCCTCTCCAACCCGTACTGGCAGTATTCCCGCGATAAAATCGCCTGCGAGGAAGTGCTGATGGAAGCTTACCGCTCCTTCGGGTTCCCCGTCACCATCGTGCGCCCCAGCCACACCTACTGTGAGCGCTCCATCCCCATGGGCGTGCACGGGGACGGCGGAAGCTGGCAGATCATCCGCCGCATGCGCGAGGGAAAGCCTGTCATCGTGCACGGGGACGGCTCCTCCCTCTGGACGTTCACCTTCAACACCGACTTCGCCAAGGGCTTCTGCGGCCTGATGGGCAACCCCCACGCATTGGGGCAGGCGGTGCACATCACCAGCGACGAGAGCCTGACCTGGGATCAGGCTTACGAGATCGTCGGACACGCTCTGGGCGTGAAGCCGAACCTCGTGCACATTTCCAGCGACTTTCTCTCCGCCTGCCGCCCGGATCTGCTCGGCCCGCTGCTGGGAGACAAGGCCCGCTCCGTCGTGTTCGACAATTCCAAGCTGAAACGCCTTGTGCCCGGTTTCCATGCGGAAATCCGCTACGATCAGGGCGTGCGGATCTGCCTGTCCTACATCGAGGCGCACCCGGAGCTGCAAACGGAGGATCCGAAGTTCGACGCCTGGTGCGACCGCGTGATCGCCGCCTATTTCTCCACCCTGCGCACACTGGATCAGAACTGAACAGGGAAATTTCCCGGACAGCAAAAGCCCCCACGGAACGCCAGGCGCTCCATGGGGGCTTTTTATGGTGTGACCAGCCCTGTAAGCCGAGTTCTGTCTTGAACGACCATCTATCTTGACCGTGCGTTGCCGCTCCGGTTCCTGCCACCTCCACGGGACGCGCCGGGCCGACGCATACTGTCCCTCCGCGGTGTTGCTCCGAATAGGGTTTGCAGAGCCGCGCGGTCTCCCGCGCGCTGGTGAGCTCTTACCTCGCCTTTCCACCCTTGCCGCTTGCGCGGCGGTATCTCTCTGTTGCACTTTCCCTGGGGTCGCCCCCGGCGGCCGTTAGCCGTTATTCTTGCCCTGTGGAGCTCGGACTTTCCTCAGACGGGCCCTTTCGGGCTTCGCCCGCGGCCGCTCAGGCTGCTCACAAAAATATTGTACCGGATTTTCTCCGCCTTGTCAATTCGTGATATGCTCCTCGAGCAGACGGTTCTTGATCTTCCACAGCTCGGGGGAGAGGTCGACATAATACTGGTGCGGATTCTCGAAACGCTTGACCTCGTCCCAGAGCGTTTCCACCTGCGCGGCGCAATAGGACTGGATCTCGCGCAGATCACGCTCCTGCGCCAGGCAGCGGCCGCCCTCGAAGATCTTTTCCTGGAGCCGGACAGCGCGGAAGTTGGTGAGCGTCTTGCGCTTCCAGACATGGTCGGGGTCGAAAATCTCATACGGCTTCGTGTCGTCGATCGTCTCCTCGTGCAGGGTAATCACGTCGGCCAGCGCCTTTCCCGTCTCGCGGTCGAAGAGACGCCACAGGCCCTTGAAGCACGGAGTGGTGATTTTCGCGACATTCTCGCTGACCTTGATCTTCGGGGTCACGCTGCCGTCGGGATTTTCCACGCCGCTGAGCTTATACACGCCGCCGAACACCGGCTCGGGAGCGGCGGTGATCAGCCGTTCGCCCACGCCGAAGCTGTCCACGCACGCACCTTGCACGAGCATATCGCGTATAATGGTTTCATCAAGGGAATTCGAGGCGCAGATCTTGCAATCGGGGAACCCGGCCTCGTCGAGCATCTTTCTGGCCTTGCGGGACAGGTAGGTGATGTCTCCGCTGTCGATGCGGATCCCGGCGGGACGGAACCCGCGCGGCACGACCACCTCGTTAAAGACCTTGATGGCATTGGGAACGCCCGACTTAAGCACGTTATAGGTGTCGACCAGAAGCGTGCAGGAGGACGGATACTGCTCCGCGTAAGCGCGGAACGCGTCCAGCTCGCTGTCGAACAACTGCACCCAGGAATGCGCCATGGTGCCGAGCGCCGGGATGGCAAAGTCACGGTCGCAGATGGTGCAGGCGGTGCCGCAGCAGCCACCGATAAAGGCCGCGCGCGCGCCGTAGATCGCGCCGTCCGGCCCCTGAGCGCGGCGGGAACCGAACTCCATCACAGCACGGCCCTGCGCGGCGCGGACGATCCGGTTCGCCTTTGTCGCGATCAGGCTCTGGTGGTTGATGGTCAAAAGCAGCATGGTTTCAATGAGCTGCGCCTGGATGACAGGCCCGCGCACCGTGACGATCGGCTCGCCCGGAAAAATCGGGGTGCCCTCCGGGATTGCCCAGATATCGCAGCAGAATTTGAAATCGGAAAGATAGGCGAGAAACTCCTCGTTGAAGATTCCGGTTGAGCGCAGGTATGCAATATCCTCCGGGGTAAACACAAGCTGGTTCAGATATTCGACAAGCTGCTGCACACCGGCCATGATGGCAAAGCCGCCGCTGTTCGGCACACGACGGAAGAACATGTCGAAATAAGCGATGGTATCCCGATAGCCGTTTGCCAGATAGCCGTTCGCCATGGTCATTTCGTAAAAATCGGTGAGCATCGTCAGGTTCTTGCCCGTGGGCATCTTTTCTGTCATAGGTCGCATCTCCAAACGATAAAATTGAGCCGCGCGTCCCGGCGCCGCCGCTCTGTATTTCTTTTTATTATACCAAATCGCCGTTCAAATCACAAATCCTTTTTCCCGTTTTCTCTCGAAACCCAGGCTTTTCCCGACGGGAAACTTTTTGTTTGGAAACCTGATAAAATATTCAAGGACAGTTTCTTGTATTTTGGTGAAAAAGCATTTATAATAAGCGTAACAGAACAAGCTGAGAACCGTTTCCCGTCCGCACATCCCCGGTCCGCGCCGGAAAGGCGGGGCACGTTTGAGGAAAACGGCTGTTTTGCCGTACAGGCATGAGTTATCTTCTGGGGAGTGATGCACTTTGAGATTACGCAAGCAGGCTCTGGGCAACCGCAATCTGGTCGGCGCCCGCGTGGAGCAGGCGCGCAAGGAGCTTGGCATGAAGCAGAAAGAGCTTTTGGCCCAGCTTCAGGTCAATGGGGTCGACATGAACGCCTCCGCCCTTTCCAAGCTGGAGGGACAGGTGCGCTGCGTCAATGATTTCGAGCTCGTCGCGCTCGCCAACATCCTGAACGTCTCCGTGGACTGGCTGTTGGGCCGCGCTTAACCATACCATTTCAAACAAAGAACAGGGACCTTCGCCGGGCATTTCCCGCGCAAAGGTCCCTGTTTTCTGTTATTCCTGTTTGATTGCGGTGAGAGCGCTGATCTTCACGGCGCGGTTCGCGGGCAGGATCCCGCTGAGCACGCCCACGCCCACGGCGAACACCACGGACCCGGCGGCCAGCCACGGCGGGATCACCGAGATCGGCGTGCCGGTGGACATCATGCCGAGCATGCCGCCGAGCACGTTTCCGTCGCCCGAGGCAGCAAAATAATTGATGACGGCGGACGCGGCATAGCTGATCACCAGCCCCACCAGACCGCCCATCAAGCCGATCATGCCGGCCTCCATGAGAAACATCACGCGGATGTTCCCCACCACACAGCCGAGCACCTTCATCACGCCGATCTCGCGCGTGCGCTCATAGATGGACATGATCATGGTATTGATGATTCCCAGCGCCGCGACGATGAGCGACACCGCTCCGATGCCGCCGAGCACCAGCTGAATCATATTCATCATTTCCTCCACGGGCCCGCGCACGTTTTCCATGCTGTAGGTATCCGTGAAGCCCATATCGTGGATGGCGGTCTCCAGCTCCTGCACATACTCCACGCTCTCCGCCTTGATCACCGCCTGCGAATAGTTGATCCCCTTGTTCTGCGGATCGGTGCGGACCTTGTTCGCCTTGTTATACAGCTCCGTCAGCTCTTTGGCCAGCGAGATGTCAATAAAGGCGGAATAGCTCGTGGGCGGGTTGCGGGAATAATCGGAGGTCAGCAGGGCCGTGCTTTGCAGGCGGATCGGCCTGCCGTACAGCTCCCCCTCGTTCGTGAGGACCTGAACCTCCAGCTTGTCGGAGAGCGGATCCACATAGGGATCCGGGATATTTCCGTTCGCGTCCGGATACTGGTTGACCCGGTTGTTGGACTTCTTTTTCGTGTTATAGAAGGAATAGAGCGATTCCCGGCTGAACAGGATGGTGTTGCCCGCCTGCGATTCATCCGGGAACGCGCCGTCATCGAGCGTGTAGCCCATCTTTTCCAGAGCCGTGAGATCCAGACCGTACACCATGCCGTCATAGCGGTATTTCCCGCTGGAAATGGCGCAGGCGCCCCAGGGCAGGTCGTAGATCGGAGTCACGGCCGTGACATGCTCCAGCGAGCGGATCGAATCAATCGCCGCGTCGTCGAGCTTCGTGCCCTCCGCGCTCTGGTTGTAGTTGTAAATCTGAATCATGGTGATGTCGCCCATCTGCTGCAGCGACTGGTTCATGCCCTCCGTCAGACCGAGGCCGATGGAAAGCATCACCACGATGGCGCAGGTGCCGATCAGCACGCCCGCCACCGTCAGGCAGGTGCGCACCTTTCGCTTGAGCAGGTTTTTCAAGCTCATCGCCATCATGTCCTTGATTTTCATGGCTGAGATTCCTCCTGACCTCCGGGCTCCTCCCCGGGAAGAACAAACTCACCCTCACCGTCGCCGTCATCCTCCAGCTCCTCCAGCAGACGCATGCGCTTGGCCCGGCGCTTTTTGAGAATCACCACGACGATCAGCGCGACGACACCCGCGCCCGCCACGACGATCAGCGCAATTCCCCAGCCGGGGAATCCGCCCTGTTCGGCCATTCCGGGATCCATCCCCGGGTCCATGCCGGGATCCATGCCCGGATCCATGCCGGGATCCACATACATGTTTTCCATGACCTCACAGGTGAAGGTCTGCTCCTTTGTCTTCTGCACGCCGGTGGAGTCCTCATAGGTAAAGATGATTTTTCCTTCCATCGTGCCGGCTTCATTGGGGGAAAGCGTCATGTCGATATAATCGCCCGTGCCGGATTCCACGTTTCCGATGTAGGAGGTGGAGCCGTCCATGGCGGTGAAATTGCCCTCCACCGAAGCGGAAAGGTTATAGATGGTGCTCTTGCCCTGGTTGACATAGTTGGCGGAGAGATACACGCTGTCCCCGAGCATGACCGGGCCGTAAATCTCTCCGAGCGTGACCGTGAAGCGATCCTCCTGCGTGATCGGAATGGAGAAGGTCACGGTATCCGTGGCGGAGGTGTGGTCCTTGCCGTAAACGTAGTCGAAAGCCACCTGCATACTGTAGGAGTTCGGCTCCGCGTCCACCTTCGGCAGAAGCGTGATCTTTTCCTGCACCGACTGTCCGGGAGCGATACTCTCTATGTAGAAGGTGCTGGAAGAATTCGCCGGGGTAAAGGCCGCGCCCGCGCCCGCGTCGTTGGTCACGGAGGACACCTTGATCACGGCGTTTTCGATCGTCTGGTTGCGGCTGGTGTTCTTGAAATTCATTGTCAGCTCAAATTCCTTGCCGCCGAGCACCGCCTGCCCGCCGTAATCGTAGCTTTCGAGAATGATAACCGGCTTCATCTCCACGGGCTGTTCCGAGGAGGGGGACTCGCTTTCCGTGCCCGCCGTTCCGGTGACGTATACGAAAGCGTTCGTCGTTTTTTCCGGCACCTCATCCGAGGAAACGGCGATCGGAATGCTGATGTTCCCCGTCGTCATGGAAGCCGCACAGATCATCGGGAACGTCACGGTAGCCGTCGCGCCCGCCGGAAGCGACGCGATCACCTGCGCGTTCAGCTTGCCGTTGACCGTGATCTGTTCGAGCGTCGGCAGAACGACGGCGACGTTGCTGCACGCTGTCTGGCCGTTGTTCTTGATGGTAATGGCGAGATCAAAGGTATTGCCCTCGCGCAGATCCTGCTTGTTGACGGAGTAATTCTCCACCATCAGCCCGGACTTTTCTTCGGGAGATTCGGAGGAAGTCCCCTCCTCGACCACGCATTCGGTGATCGTTTTCTGGCCATAGGCACGGTAGCTTTGTGCACCATCCTCCCATGTAATCGTAAATTTCAAGGTAGCAGGCGAACGGCCCGTATTGGTCATGTATTGCTCCGGAATATAAATGGAAAGAACATCATCCGGGTAATAACTCACATTTTCATCGCCTGAAACCGGTTGATCGGATTTTTGCAGTTCAAAACTCTTTTGAGACAACGCTATTCCGGACGCGCTTACTGTTACCTTGTCCCCCGGCTCCGGGGGCGTAGCATCGCCAATATTGCTAAAGTCAAAATAGAACGTTGCGCCAAACGGCATTCCCTTTGCAATGGAAGTAACCCCATCCAGCTGATAGCTGATCTTCATTCCCTCTACATTCGTGAGAGCTGCGTGCACCGGGAACTGCGGGAACAGTCCCAGCGTCAAAAGCAGAGCGAGAGCAAGCGCCAGCGCTCCCCCCGCGAATTTCCTCTTTTTCATGCCTGCGCCTTCCTTTCCTCCTCATTTGCCGCGCCCCCTGTGGGCTGCGGCGCCAAACGGCTGTCGTAACGGACAAGGCCGTCATGGATCTCAATCAGCCGATCGCCGAACCGGGCGATCTCCCGGTCATGCGTGACGACGATGAGCGTTTCGTGATAGCGGCGGGCCAGCCCCACCATGATCCCCATTACCTCGCGGCTTGTTTTGCTGTCAAGGTTTCCCGTGGGCTCGTCGGCAAAGATAATTTTCGGATGCGAGACAAAAGCGCGGGCAATGCCCACGCGCTGCTGCTGGCCGCCGGACATCTGCGTCGGCTTGTGGGACATTCTCGTCCCCAGACCCACGGCTTTCAGCATCTTCGTCGCTTCCTGCATGCGCTTGCCCTTTCCCGTGCCGCGGAATACCAGGGGCATCGCGACGTTTTCAAGCGCCGTCAGCGTCGGCAGCAGATTATACGACTGAAACACAAAGCCGATGTTCTTTTGCCGGAACAGCGCCCACTGCTTTTCCGAAAAGCCGGTGACGTCCGACCCCGCAATCACAATTTTGCCCCGGCTGGGCTTTTCCAGTCCCGCCATGATGTTGAGCAGCGTCGATTTTCCGGAACCGGAGGTGCCGAGGATACAGCAGATTTCCCCTTCCTCGATGGCGAGTGAAACTCCTCCCAGAGCCACAATACGCTCCCTGTCC
>NBJMC04203__coassemble_258_pt1 | contig 38749 bp, 36 predicted proteins | sample NBJMC04203__metabat2_high_PE_051 | metagenome-assembled genome bin NBJMC04203 | reverse complement strand
TCCCGTCTGATGGGTGATTCGACAGCGCTTGCCTCAGCAATTGTGCGGTGCTGCCATAAGAATGTTGTACTCCAACAATGGCTATCAAGGAAGCACATAAAAAAAGACTGATCAAATCCTAATCAGATGTGCGGCAGAGGCCAGCTTTGATTTAGAATCAAGGCTGGCCTCTGTATGGTACGGGTAGTGGGACTCGAACCCACACGGTTGCCCACTGGAACCTAAATCCAGCGCGTCTGCCAATTCCGCCATACCCGCGTATTGGGGCGGCAGGAGGGGCCTGCCGCCTTTGATGTCTCGTCTTTGCTGGAGAAGGATAGATGCAGACAGCACATCCTGCTTGCACTGCTCTGTCACCCTTCTTTTTCGGCACTGTCCGAATACTCGTATCCATCGTATTCCCCGCAGTACGCGCATACGCCCATTCTTGGGGAATTGACCACGGGCAGGGCGCATCCTTCGTGCTCGTGGGATGCCAGACATTTCTCGCAGAAAAATGGGTACTCCTCCATCGCGTCACATTCACAGCAGATGTAATCCGCCGCCTCGCCGCACTGTCCGCACTCGAAAGGCAAAGGCAGATTCCGAGCCAGCAAACGGACAGCCTTGCGCTGTTTGGGACGGGACACAGGATGCAGAAACGTAATCCGAAGCTCTGTCGTACTGCCGAAATCATACTCGTAGAAGAGAACGGAACCGGTCGGAATGCTCTCGAGCTTTGTACTCTTCCCTATCTCCACCCCGCCGCGTTGATAAAATGCGCTCATATGCCCACAGCACTCAAGCCAGATCTCTCGCAAAAAAGTATCCAGCGTTTTGAGCGTGGAAGTCAACGGCATATCGAGGTACAGCCAATACACCTTATCCTCGGCGTCCTCCACCTTGAGGAGCACACATTTCTGGTTCTCCGCCTCCTCCCCGCCAGAATGTCTGGAGGAAAAATGCTTCAAAAAACCCGATTTTGCAACGATTGCGCCACAGAGATAGCAATGCCCTTTTGTCATTTGACGTTCCATATCACACCTGCACTTTCTTCACTGAGGTGACAGCACCTAAATCCAGCACGTCTGCCAATTCCGCCATACCCGCTTATATGAGCGACAGGAGTTTTTCCTGTCGCTATTTTGTTTTCCTCTGTTTTTTACTCGGGGAAAGAATACCCGAGGCGGAGCGTTGCGCTTGACCCGCATCTATAAAAACAGGCCATGGCCTGCTTTTACCTGATTGGTGGGGAATACTTCACTGAGGTGACAGCACCTAAATCCAGCGCGTCTGCCAATTCCGCCATACCCGCATAATGGGGGCAAAAGCCCCCCAAAAATATATGATAGGGATAAAAAATATTATAGTGAAAGATCAAACAAAAAGCAACGGTTATTTTCCCAAAAGCCCTTCTTCCAGCATGGACTGCGCAGCCAGCATCGCGCCCAGTCTGCCGCTGTGGAAATTCAGGCCGCCCTGCATCCACGCCGCATACGGCTCACGCAGAGGAGCGTCGGCGGAAAGCTCGATGGAAGCCCCAAGCGTAAAGGCTCCGGCCGCCATAATCACCTGGGAATCATAGCCGGGCATGTCCCAGGGTTCCGGCGTGACGAAGGAATCCACCGGAGCACCTTTCTGTACTCCACGGCAGAAAGCCACCAGCGCTTCCTCACGCCGCAGCATCACGGTCTGGATAATATCGGCGCGCGGTTCATCGGGACGAGGGGTCACGTCATAGCCAAACTCGCTGAACAGGGCGGCTGTGAAGGCAGCCGTTTTGAGAGCCTCGCCGGTCACATGCGGAGCATGGAAAGCTCCCATGAACAGTTCACGGTTCGTCCCCAGCGTCGCGCCCACCTCACGCCCTGTGCCGGGCGTGGTCAGACGGTATGCGCAGCTTTCCACCAGATCGCGCCGCCCCGCGATATATCCTCCTGTGGGGGCCACACCACCGCCCGGATTTTTAATCAGGGAACCGGCCATCAAATCCGCTCCGTAGGCCAGAGGCTCTTCCCGCTGGACAAACTCCCCGTAACAGTTGTCCACCATCACAATACAATCCGGCGCTTTTTCCTTGACCAGCTTTGCAATCTTCCCAATCTCCTCCACAAACAGAGACGGGCGCAGGCTGTATCCGCGCGAACGCTGAAGATACGCCATTTTCAGTCCCGGCTTCACACGGCGGGCGATTTCCTCATAATCGGGAGTTCCATCGGGCTTGAGATCCACCTGCTCATAATGAATACCAAACTCACGCAGCGAACCGTTTCCGTCTCCGGTTAAGCCGATCACGCCCTGCAAGGTATCGTAGGGCACCCCCGTCACGCTCAGCATGGTATCCCCCGGACGCAGCACGCCAAAAAGCGCTACCGTCAGGGCATGCGTCCCGCAGACAAAATTATGCCGCACCAACGCATCCTCCGCGCCGAGAGCATACGCATACACCTGATCCAGCGCTTCCCGTCCCCGGTCTCCGTAGCCGTAGCCCGTGGAAGCTGCAAAATGGCTTTCGCTGACATGCGCGGCGGAAAAAGCCGCCATCATTTTCTGCTGATTGTAATCCGCCGTCTCATCAATTCCCGCCAGCACCGGCGCAATGCGCTCCATGGCGCGTTCTCCGGCTTTCTGAATCGAGGGATCGATCGCAAAAGAAGGGTAGATAATCATTGAAATAGTCTCTCCTGTTCCATGACTGAACCGAAACGCTCGGGCAGTCCTATGTACTTTCCTGATTTATTCCAAACTGAGCTCCCGGAAGGCAAACGCATCCTGAAAGCCAAGCGCTTCATAAAAAGCCTGGTTCTCACTCTGCGCACGGTACACACACTGTTTCGGCTGGCGCAACTTTTCCTGCAAAGCCCTGACGACAGCGGAACCAAACCCATTCCCCCGCAGCTCCGGCAGCACAGCCACACCCGAAAGGATGGCCATCATTTCCGTTTTGGCTGTACAGAACGCCGCTGCTATCAGCCGTCCTCCGCGCCGAAGTCCAATGCTCACCGCTTCGCCATGGCGGGTGCGATGCGAAAGATCCAGATAGAACGGTTCAAATTCCGGTGCATGGAACGATTCCGTTTCGCACTGCGTCAGAAGTGCATGAAGCTCACGCAGACTTGGGTTTTCCTCTGCCTGACAGAAGGGGGGCGGATCGCTTTTTTCATTTTCACAAAGCATCACCCAGCCCGAGACCAAGACGGGAAGCTGCAAATGCTCCGCTTCCTCCTCCCGGCACAGCAGCACGCGCGCGCCTGTCAGAGGAAGAAAGCCCTTGATTTCCTCCCAATCCACATGCGCACCCGCACAGAGCATCATCGCATCGTCCATACGGCAGAGGAGCGTATCTTCATTTTGCAGCCAGAACTGACAGATATGCCCGTCCAAGCCGTAAGCAGCGGCGGCGGCACAGGCGCGCAGCCCGATCGGATCCTCTGCCCAGGACAGAAGCCTGCTTTCATCCTGAATTCTTCTTATCATGTTTTTGTCCTTACCCTTACTCAAATAAACAGCATCGCGCTGTCATATAACAATATCAAAAGCTTCCGGCGGCAATCTCCGGACAAACGGCCTCCAAAAGCCGTACGATGCTCTCCAGATCTTCCTTTGCCGTCATGGAAACCGGAACTCCCGGATAGCGAACCGGGATCCGCACCATCAGGGTGCGCGCTCCTGTCTGCGACGCTGCACGTCCCGCGGAACCGTCTCCGTCCACCGCCGTGCGCTCCTGACAGGGGATGTGCAGGCGGCAGGCCATCTCTATCACGCCCCGGAACAGACGGGAATCGTATACCATACGGGTATCCATGAAACTGACGGAAGGTCCTTTTCCCAGCGCGCAGCCCCCGTTCTCCTCATCCGGCGAAGACGCCTGCGCTCCCTCGATGCAGAGCACCACATCCGGCTGAACGTCATGCACCACTGTCATCAGGCCGCCCGCCCCTGTTTCTCCCTGTGTTGTGAAAGCAGCCGTCAGATCAAATTCCAAATCCCGGTGCAGCAGGGAAACCAGTACCGCACAGGCGGCGCGGCTAGTCAGCGAGCGGCCAAACACCATACTTCCGGACTGACTCCATGGAGAGGCAAACACCACCCGGTCGCCGGGATACACTGCCTCGCCCGCTTCCTCCTTGCTGAGCGCGCCGATATCCAGATACAACTCCCCGGCAGGGACCGGTTTTCCCCGTTCCTCCGCCGTCAGCAGATGAACCGGCTTTGCCCCCAGCACACCGGGCAGCTCCCCCTTTGCGGTACAAACCGTCACGGGCCGTCCGCACAGAGCCTGTCCGGATATGTCTCCCACCGGCGTCAGCTTCACCGTTCCATCGTCGCAGATCTGCGATACCAAAAATCCCGGTTCATCCATCGGAGCACAGATCAGCACGGAAACGGAAGCTTTCTTTCTTCCCTGCTTTTTCACGGTCAAACAGCCAAGCGGGGTTGTGTGAAGGGAGACATCCTCAAGCGACTCCAATTCACGGAGAATCCGCTCGCGCACGCCCTTTTCTTCCCCTGAGACGCCGGGAATGGAACAGAGCTCCTGCAAAAAATCCCAGTTGATCATTCCCGCACCTCCTTGAGATAGGATGCCAGCAGCTGCGCGGTGCGCTCCACATCGCGCAAATCAATCACTTCTGCCGCTGTGTGCATATTCCGCAGCGGGACCGACAGCAGCGCCGTCGGCACGCCGGAACGGGAAACGGCGATGCGATCTCCGTTGGTGGACGTTTCCCCGCCCATTACCTCGCAGGAATACGGAATCCCGTCGCGCCGGGCCAGCGATACCATCCGGCGGCTCATATTCCCGTCCAGAACAGGAGAAATGCCGATCATCGGACCGCCGCCAAGCGTGCCGCATTTTTCAGGCGGCACACCGGGCTGGGAAGCAAAGCTGACGTCGACCGCCACAGCGCGCGTCGGCTGTATGCGGTAAGCGCCCACTCCCGCGCCCTGGCATCCGATTTCCTCCAAAGTGCTGAACTGGACCACCACCTCGCAGGACAGCGGTTCCTCTTTCAGCAGCTCGGCACAGCGGATTAGAACGGCACAGCCGCAGCGATCATCCAGCGCCGCGCAGCTGATCCGATCCCCCAAAAGGGAGACTGGGCGCTGCCAGAGCGTCACACGGTCACCGGGGGAAACCAGCTGCCCCAATTCTTCCCCGCTCCGTCCGCAATCCACCCACAGACGATCGGACTTCTCCTTCTCCGGGTGTTCCGCCGCAGCAATGACGCCGGCAAGCTTCTGCGCTCCATGCACCAGCACCGGCGCGCCCGGCAGCACACGCCGATCCACGCCGCCGCAGCGATCCACGGCGATCCTGCCGTCCTTTTCCAGTCTTGTGACAATCAGGCCGACCTGATCCATATGCGCGTCCAGCAGCACACGTTCCTTCGCCCCCTGTTGTCCAAGCCATGCGAAAACGTTGCCGTTCGCATCCGTCTCCACGCGATCCGCAAACGGCGCGATCTCACGCGCCAGCAGCGCGGCGGCGCTTTTTTCCTCGCCGGGCAATCCCGGTTCACCGCAAAGACGAAACACCAATTCCCTGAGTTTTTCCATCCGGATTCCTTTCCGCCCCGCCGGGCACCTTGTTTATTCGGGAAGCTCCTGCACCAGACGCTTAAAATGATCCCCACGCTCCTCAAAATTGCGGTACAAATCAAAGCTGGCCGAGGCCGGGGACAGCGTGACGATATCCCCTTCCTTTGCGAGCCTGTCGCAAAGGGAAACCGCTTCCTCCATGGAACCGACATGATAAATCGCGGGATTCCCCTCGCGATAGGAAGCAGCGGCCCGCACGGCGGCTTCGATTTTATCGGCTGTCGCCCCCATCAGAACAAGGCTCTTCACCGTCTCCGGGACGCGCGCGCCCAGCTCCTCATAGGACAGATGCTTGTCATAGCCGCCCGCAATCAGAATGATTTTATCCGAGTAGAGCGAGAGCGCGCCGCGCATCGTCCGCGTCGGGCTGGTGCCGATGGAATCGTTGTACCAGCGCACACCGTGCCGCTCCCGGACCAGCTCGTTGCGGTGAGCCACACCCGCAAAGGTGCGGGCCACCTGCCGGATCTTTTCCGCGTCCACAGTTCCCCAGACCGCCGCAATGGCCGCCAGATAATTTTCCACATTATGCAGACCGGGAATGCGGATTTCGTCCGTCCGCAGAATCGGGGTGCTTTTCCCATTCTCGGAAACCGTAATCCACCCTTCCTGCGACACCCATACACCGCGTTCACACGGCTTTGTACGGCTGAACAGAAGCACGTCCCCACGCGCTTCCGGGACAAAAGAAGCGGTAATCTCATTGTCCGCGTTCAACACGGCGCGCCCGAACGCGTTCTGATGCAGGAATATATTTTTCTTCGCGTCGATATACTCCCTCATATCCTTATGGATATCGAGATGGTTGGGCGACAAGTTCGTCACCACGGCCACCTCCGGACTGCGGCGCATGGAAATCAGCTGGAAGCTGGAAAGCTCCACCACCGCCGCGTCGTCCGGGGAAATTTCGTCGATCTCCGGCAGCAGCGGGCGTCCGATGTTTCCGCCGAGATGCACGCGCTTTCCCGCCGCCTTCAAGAGCTCGGAAACAATGGTGGTCGTCGTTGTCTTGCCGTCGCTCCCCGTGATGGCCCAGATGGGACAGGGGCAGAGATCAAAGAAAACCTCCATCTCGCTGGTGACGGCACTGCCGCGTGCACGGGCTTCGGCCAGCTCCGGCTGCGTAAAGCGCATCCCGGGCGTACGGAACACAATATCCTCCGTCAGATTTTCCAGATAGCCTTCTCCCAGCACCAGACGAACCCCGAGCGCCTCCAGCTCACCGGCCAGAGAACCGAGCTGTTCCCGCGTGCGTTTGTCGCGCGCCGTCACAATCGCTCCCTTCTCCGGAAAGCTGCGGATCAACGGAAGATTGCTCCCTCCGATGCCGCAGAACGCGACCTGCTTCCCTTTCAGGGAGCGATAGAAGTTCTCCGCCTTTTCATTCGCATATTGCTTCATTGCTGTCCCCGCCTTCCCCGGCGGAGAACGCTCCGCCGCGCAAGCAGGGCGGGCCAAAGCCCGCCCTGACCAAATTTCTTTTCTATTATATGTGATATTGGAAAGAATATCAAGCCATTGCCGCCGGAGAAAGCCGTATTTACGCCGATCTGTCAAAGTTGCCCTGTACTTTTTGTTTTATCCGACGAAAAATCTCCTTTTCCTTCCCTTTGCGCCAAAAGCAATGCAGAATTACCGAAAACCGGGATTGCATTCCGGCAGAATTTGCGGTATGATATACAATAGTGTTTTCTGAATTTAAAACACCAGTGATTTAGCAAGCTATCACGCAAAAGCAAAAATCATTGCGGCATGGGGAGCCGCACGGAGGTGTTGGAATGTTTTTCCAAAAAGAAATTGAAACCATGAGCCGCCCTGAAATTGAAGCGCTCCAGCTGGAACGCCTCAAGCGGATGGTGGATTACTGCTATGAGAATATCCCCTTCTATCATGACAGGCTGGAAAAGGCCGGCGTAACCGGAGATAAGATCAAGACGCTTTCCGATATCCAGTACATCCCGTTTACCACCAAGGATGATATTCGGGACAATTATCCCTTCCGCATGCTGGCTCAGCCGATGAAGAAGATCGTGCGCATCCACGCTTCTTCCGGCACAACGGGAAAGCCGACGGTGGGCGCATACACCAAGCAGGATCTCGACAACTGGTCGGATCAGGTGGCGCGCGTCGCGGTCGCCGCAGGAGCGACAGAGGACGATATTTTCCAGATTTCCTTCGGCTACGGCCTGTTCACCGGCGCACTGGGCCTGCACTACGGCCTGGAAAAAATCGGCGCGACGGTGATCCCCGCTTCCTCCGGCAACACAGCCAAGCAGCTGATGATGTTCCGGGATTTCGGCGTGACCGGTCTGGTCGCAACCCCCTCCTACGCGCTCTATCTGAGCGAAATGGTGCGGGAATCCGGTTATCCGAGAGAGGACTACAAGCTTCGTCTCGGCCTTCTGGGCTCCGAGGGCTGCACAGAGGAAATGCGGGAACAGATTGAAAAGAATCTCGGTATTTTCGTCACCGACAACTACGGTATGACGGAGCTGACCGGCCCCGGCGTTTCCGGCGAATGCGAATACCGCTGCGGCCTGCACTTCGCGGAGGACGCTTTCCTGCCGGAGATCATTGACACCGCCACCGGGGAGCGCAAGGCTCCGGGTGAATCGGGAGAGCTCGTTGTGACCACGCTGCTGCGCGAGGGCATGCCGGTGCTGCGCTACCGCACCAAGGATATCACCCGCCTGAACTACGAGCCGTGCCGCTGCGGACGCACCCATGTGCGCATGGACAAGGTGACGGGGCGCACCGACGACATGATGATCATCAAGGGCGTGAACGTGTTCCCCTCTCAGATTGAGAGCGTGCTGGTCAGCACAAAGGGAATCGGACCGCATTACCAGCTGGTAGTCCGCCGCCAGAACTTCATGGATAACCTCGAAGTGAAGGTGGAGCTTGTCAGCACGGAGCTGCTTGAAAGCTATGGAGAACTGAAAGCCCTCCAGCGCGGCCTGCACGACAGACTCAAAAGCGTGCTTGGCCTGGAAACCAAGGTAACGCTGGTCGAGCCGAAATCGCTCGAACGCTTCCAGGGAAAAGCCAAGCGGATCCTGGATCTGCGCAACGAGAGCAGCGAGACAAAATAAGCGAGCAATTGAAATCCATATTTTGGGAGGCAGAGATGAAAGAATTATTATTGGGCAACGAAGCGGTTGCACGCGGCCTGTATGAGGCGGGCGTGCGGGTGGTTTCGAGCTATCCGGGCACGCCGAGCACCGAGATCACCGAGGCGGCCGCCGCCTACGATGAAATTTACTGTGAATGGGCCCCGAACGAGAAGGTCGCGGCGGAGGTGGCCGCGGGCGCGTCCTTTGGCGGCGCGCGTTCCTTCTGCGGCATGAAGCACGTCGGACTGAACGTGGCCGCCGACCCGCTCTTTACGATGAGCTACATCGGCGTGAACGGCGGTATGGTCCTCGGCGTGGCGGACGATCCGGGCATGCACTCCTCGCAGAATGAGCAGGACTCCCGCAATTACGCGATCGCCGCAAAGCTGCCGATGGTCGAACCGGCGGATTCCGCGGAATGCCGCGATTTCACCAAGCTGGCCTATGAGCTGTCCGAGCAGTTCGACACCCCGGTGCTTCTGCGTCTGAGCACGCGCATTTCCCATTCCCGCAGCATCGTGGAGCTGAAGGAGCGTGAAAATCTTCCGCTCAAGCCCTATGAAAAGAATCCCGCGAAAAACGTCATGCTCCCCGTATTCGCCACGAAAAAGCATGTGGCGGTGGAGGAGCGCACCGATGCGCTCACCGCATGGGCGGAAACCAGCCCTATCAACCGCATCGAGGACAACGGCAGCGAGGTTGGCGTGATTGCCGCCGGTTCCGTCTATCAATATGCCCGCGAGGCGCTGGGCGACACCGTCTCTTACTTAAAGCTCGGCATGGTCAATCCTCTGCCGGAGAAGCTGATCCGCTCCTTTGCCGCCAAGCTCAAGAAGCTCTATGTGATTGAGGAGCTGGATCCGATCATCGAGAACTTCTGCCGGAAAATCGGTGTGGAAGTCATCGGCAAGGACGTTTTCCCGCGCTGCGGCGAATACTCGCAGAGCGTGGTGCGCAAATGCGTCCTCGGCACGGAGCCCGACGTGATGAAGGTTGACGCTCCCATTCCCGCCCGTCCGCCCGTCATGTGCTGCGGATGCCCGCACCGCGGCGTTTTCTACACACTCAAAAAGCTGGGCGTGTACGTCAGCGGCGACATCGGCTGCTACACCCTGGGCGCGACCGCCCCGCTCAGCGCCATGGACACCTGCGTCTGCATGGGCGCGTCCGTCTCCGCCCTGCACGGTTACAACAAAGCCATCGGCGCGGACGCGGAAAAGAAGGCTGTCGCCGTGATCGGAGACTCCACCTTTATCCATTCCGGCATCACCGGTCTGATCGATATTGCGTATAACAAGAGCAATTCCGTTGTGATTGTGCTCGACAACTCCATTACCGGCATGACCGGCCACCAGCAGAACCCCACCACGGGCTACACGATCAAGGGCGATCCCACGTCGGCGGTTAATCTGGAAGCGTTGTGCCGTTCCGTCGGCATCAACCGTGTTCGCGTCTGCGATCCCTACAATCTCAAAGAAACGGAAGCCGCGATCCGCGAGGAGCTTGCGGCGGAGGAGCCCTCTGTGGTGATCTGCCGCCGTCCGTGCGCGCTGCTGAAATACGTCAAGCACAGCGCGCCGCTGCATGTGGAGACGGATCGCTGCATCGGATGCAAGGGCTGTCTCGCCATCGGCTGCCCGGCCATCAGCATTCATGACAAAAAAGCCGTGATCGACTACACGCAGTGCGTCGGATGCGGCGTCTGCGAGGGGCTGTGCCCCAAGCATGCCATTACAGCACAGGAGGCGGCTCAATGAACAGTGTAAAAAGCGTATTGATTGTAGGCGTCGGCGGGCAGGGCACCCTGCTGGCCAGCCGCCTTTTGGGAAGCGCCATGATGGATCTCGGCTACGACGTCAAGGTTTCCGAGGTGCACGGCATGAGCCAGCGCGGCGGCTCTGTGGAGACCTATGTGCGCTACGGCGAAAAGGTATACTCCCCCGTCATTGATCCGGGCGAGGCCGATATCGTACTCGCCTTTGAACAGCTGGAGGCCGCCCGCTTCCTGCCCTTCCTGAAAAAAGGCGGCGTTGTGGTGACCAACACACAGAAGATCGACCCCATGCCCGTTGTCACCGGCGCGGCGCAGTATCCGCAGGGACTGCTGGAAGCGATCGAAGGGCAGGGCGCGCGCCTGCTGGCTCTCGACGCGCTCTCCCTCGCGGAGCAGGCCGGTTCCGTCAAGGCCGTGAACGTCGTGCTGATCGGCGCGATGGCCAAGTCGCTCGGCACAGAAAAGGAGATCTGGCTGAAAACCATCGAAAAAACCGTCCCGCCCAAATTTGTGGAGATGAACAAAAAAGCCTTTACGCTGGGTTACGAGGCGGGAGAATAAGCAAAAAACAGAGGATCGGAGAGGATTGCCATGCAGGGGAACTATTTTCAACCGGAAATTGAATGCGCTTCCCGGGAAGTGATGCACTATATCCAGTCCAAGCGCCTGCGCAGACTGGTGGAACGCTGTTATCAGAATGTCCCGGTTTACAGAAAGCGCATGGATGAAATGGGGGTTCTTCCGGGCGATATCAAGGAGATTGAGGACGTCCGGAAGCTTCCCTTTACCACAAAAACAGATTTGCGCGACAACTATCCCTTTGGACTGTTCGCGGTTCCGAAGGCACAGCTGGCCCGCATTCACGCTTCGTCCGGCACCACCGGAAAGCAGACGGTCGTTGGCTACACCAAGGCGGATATTGACGCCTGGGCGACCGGCGCGGCCCGCAGCATTATGATGGTGGGCGGCACAAAGGAGGATTTTGTGCACGTCTCCTACGGCTACGGCCTGTTTACCGGCGGCCTTGGCCTGCACTACGGCGCGGAAAAGCTGGGAGCGACAGCGATCCCCGTCTCCTCCGGCAACACCAAGCGTCAGGTACAGATTTTGCAGGACTACGGCTCCGACATTCTGTGCTGCACACCGTCGTATGCGATGTATATCGGCGAGACGGTGCGCGATATGGGCATCGATCCCACAACGCTTCCCGTACGTGCCGGTATTTTCGGCGCGGAGCCCTGGACGGAACAGATGCGCAAGGAGATTGAGCGCCTGCTCGCCATCCGCGCCTTTGATATCTACGGTCTTTCGGAAATTGCAGGACCCGGCGTTGCCTGCGAGTGCCAGCTGCAAAACGGCCTGCACATCAACGAGGACATGTTCTATCCCGAAATCATCGACCCCGACACGGGCGAAACGCTGCCCGACGGCGTTTACGGCGAGCTGGTCTTTACCTGCATCGGCAAGGAAGCTCTCCCGCTGATGCGCTACCGCACGCGCGACATCTGTTCCCTGGACCACACGCCCTGTGAATGCGGCCGTACGCTGGTGCGCATGAGCAAGCCGCGCGGACGCACGGACGACATGCTGATCATTCGCGGCATCAACGTGTTCCCGTCTCAGATCGAGAGCGTCCTGCTGGAACTGGGCATGGATCCGAACTACCAGCTGGTTGTCGATCGGGTAAACAACCTCGACACGCTCGAGGTGCAGGTTGAAATGACGGAAGGCATGTTCAGCGACACCGTCCGCAATCTGGAAAGCATTGAGCACCGGATTGCAAACGCGCTGCAATCCACCCTGAATATTGTGGCCAAGATTCGCCTGCTTGAACCCAAGTCGATTCCACGCTCCGAGGGTAAGGCCAAGCGTGTGATTGACAAACGCAAGGTATAAACAGACTGCGCTTTGCCGCTTCAAAGCGCGTTTCGGTTTCCGAAATCCATTCTGACACCATTCAATGAAAGGGGAACCATTATGCAGATTCAGCAGCTTTCCATTTTTGTGGAAAACAAATCCGGCCGCCTTGCGGAGATCACGGAGATCCTGGGACAGGCCGGGGTGGATATCCGCGCCATCTCCGTCGCGGACACCAGTGATTTCGGCATTCTCCGCCTGATTGTCGACAAGCCGAAGGAGGCTGTCGAGGCTCTGCGCGCCGCCAATCTGACGGTTTCGCTCACCAGCGTGATCGCGGTGGGCATCGACGACAAGCCCGGCGAATTCGCCAAGGCAATGCGCGTTCTGGCGGACGGTGAGATCGGCGTGGAATACATGTACGCCTTTATCAGCCGCGACAAGGGCAAGGCCTACGTCATCCTCCGCGTCCTCGAAAGCGATAAGGCTGTGGAATGCCTGAAAGCCAGCGGAATCAGCCTTCTCAACGCGGAAGAAATCTACGGCATGTAATTGCAAAACTCATCTCATAAAGAAAAGCCGGGATTCCACATGGAATCCTGGCTCTCTTTTTCTCATGAAAGGGAGGAAGATTATTCGTTCTTCGGCTCTTGCGTCTCTGTCTCCTGCTCCGGCTGCTGATCCTGCACGGGCACCGCGTCATAGACCTCCGGCTCCTCGGGGGCAGGCTCTTCCAGCTTTTTGCCGCACTTGCTGCAATAATTGGCGCTTTGCGGATTTTCCGCGCCGCATCCCTTGCAGATGGTACGGTTGCGCATAGCGGAGATCTGCTCGTTGACCGCGTCAAGCTGCTCATACAGATCGTCGATCGCGGAGACGCACTCCTTGATCAGATCCGTAGCGTCGTTATCCGTTTTCTGGGCGTCATACACCATGCGGCCAAGGGACTCGTACCGCTTGGAAATTTCACTGTTCAATTCCCCCGCGCTGATGCGCAGCTTGGAAATATCTACAATCTTTCCAGCCGTCTTTCCCACTACGTTTACGGCCGATTTGGCATTCACCACAACATCCTCTAACAGGCCCATTTCTCTCAACTCCTTATCGGATTTTCTCAATTATAGCATCTACCGGAAGAAAATACAAGAAACGATTTGTAAACTCTTGTTTTTGCCGAATTATCCCAAAAACTCATGGAGAATGGAATCCGGCGGAACAAGCGCATGCGGCAGAGGGGTCACATGCTCCAGAGCGGCGGCCACGCGGGACGCTTCCGCAAAATACGGACTGCCGGGACGAACGCTTTCCAGAAGCTTCCTCGCTTCGTCGCGCAGGACACAGATTTCATAGCCCAAAAAAGTATTGATCGTGATGTCCGCTTCCTCCCGAAACGGCTTGATGTAGCGGTATTCTCCCTGCATCACGGAAGGCCACATGCCGAGCGTGCGCTCCGCCGAACAGGCACGGAACCGCGCGTCCCGCACCAAGCGGCGCACCAGACGCATATCGTTTGGAGACAGCAGGATCTCCCCTCCCTGCTCTATTCCCTGCTTGACGCTCAGATACGCATGCAGAAGATATTCCTTCGGGAGACCTTCGGACAAAAGCGGATTGAGCGCGTGCAATCCCTCCATGATCACCAGCGAATGAGCGGGCAGCTCCACCGCCTGCTTTTCGGGCAGAGGACGGTGCGTTTCAAAGTCAAAGACCGGCATGCGGCAGGAGCGCGTCCGGATCAGGGAAAGCAGGCACGACCGGATCTGCTCGATATCGAGCGCATGAACGGACTCAAAATCCGGCACGCCGTCCGGATGCCGGGGCGACTGTTCCTCGGGCAGATAAAAATTATCCAGGGAAAAGACAAACGAGGAAACGCCCGCCTGCTCCAAGCAAGCGGAAAGCAGCGAAGCCGTGGTGGTTTTCCCGCTGGCGGAAGGGCCGGCCAAAAGCACGATGCGGCAGTCTCCCGTTTCCCTGGCCGCCTGCTCCGCGATGCGCCGCAGCTCCGCCTGGTACGCCTGCTCCGAAGCCTGTGCAAATGATTGCGGCTCCTCCCTGGCGCGCCGGTTGATCTCCGTCAGAGAATTATGGTAATGGACATACTGTTCCTTGGAATTGCTCATAGCACTGCTTCACCCTGTTCTTTCTCTCCAGCACCTCCTGGAAGCGGTTGATATATTCATATGGGAATTTGAAGTTGAAAATGCGTTCCAATTCATCCACTCCCGGGCGCTTCACCTTGGTGGCCGCACCCGCACCGCAGGCCAGAATGGTATGCGTTTCGTCCATGATGTACACATTATAGGGGCTTTCGCAGCCGGGGAGACACCATCCGATGTTTTCGAGATTCCCCACCATGCGGCTTTGCCGGTACAGGTAATAAGGCAGATAGCCTTGCCCGGTCAGGCGGCTCTGGGCATAATCGAGCATCTGCGCCGCCGTCTCTCCCTCCGGCTCCCCCGCGCCGTCCTGGAACAGCTGGGCCGAGCGTTTGAGGGAGAGCGTATGCACCGTAACGCTCTCCGGCGAAAGCGCGAGCACGCCGTCAAGCGTCGCACGGAAGCCTTCCACCGTATCCCCCGGAAGGCCCGCGATCAAATCCATGTTGATGTTGTCCATCCCACACGCACGGGCCAGATGAAATGCGTCGAGCGTCTGCTGCGTCGTATGGCGGCGGCCGATACGCCGGAGCACCTGGTCGGAAAGCGTCTGCGGGTTGATGCTGATCCGCGTCACACCGCTGTTTTTCAGCGCTTCCAGCTTCTCGCGCGTCACGGTGTCGGGCCGTCCGGCCTCCACGGTAAACTCCCGGCTGTGCGACAGATCAAAATGACGGTTGACCGTGTCCAGCAGCAAAGCAAGCTGCTCCGCGGAAATCGCGGTGGGGGTGCCGCCTCCGAAATAGACGGATTCCACGCGCAGGCCGCAGTCACGCACCACCTCCGCTGTTTTTTCCAGCTCACGGCAAAGCAGCTCCACATAATCCGGGATCAGCTTGACGGTCTTTTCCACCGTGGAGGAAACAAACGAGCAGTAGGCACAGCGCGTCGGGCAGAAGGGGATGGAGACATAGAGACTGCACGAATCGGGCCGCGAACGGGCCAGCAGCGCGCCCTCGTTGCGCATGGTCACACGGCTGAGCTCCAGCTTTTCCTCCGTGACCAGATAGTCCTCCCGAAAGATGCGGGCGGCTTCCTCCTCACCGTGTTTTTCCACGAGGGACCGGAAGAACTTGATGGGGCGCACGCCTGTGAGAATCCCCCAGCGCGGACGAATCCCGCAAGCCTCCGTGAGCTGCCGGAAAAGCAGCACCGCCAGACGGCGTTCGGCTTCCTGCGGGGGCGCTTCGGCGGAAACCGTGTCCCGCCCTTCCCCGCGGTAGGTGCCGACCGCCGTTTTCACAAGCAGGTGCAAAGTCTCCCCCTCCCGCTCCACAAGCGTCAGCGCGGCGTCCGGGCCGTCGAATTCCCGGCAGTCTTCAAAGACTTCTATTTTCTGCCGGTGAAAAAACAGACGGCAGAGGTTTTCCATCTCATAATGAAACGAATGACCATACAGGAACAGCTTCAAAATACTCCGCCTTTCTCCAGGCCGGGCCTGGGTTTCCGCTGCTGCCCCGGCCGACGCCAATGCGCTTCCCCATACCGGGGAGTCTCACTGCGATTCGTGCCCGGAACCCAGCTTTTTCTTTTGCCTTGCCCCTTGCGTTGGCAGCGGCGTCTGGTTTACCGTCAGCTGTTCATTGCAGATAGGGATTGAAACGGCGCTCACGCTCCAGCGTGGTCTCGGGACCGTGTCCCGGGAATACGCGGTAATCGCCCGGCAATGCCGCCAGACGGCGCACCGACTGCATGATCATCGCGGTGTTCCCCGTGGGATGATCCGTGCGTCCGACGCTGCCGCAGAACAGCGTGTCGCCCGCCACCAGAATATCATCGATCAAAAAGCAGTGGCTTCCGATCGTGTGGCCCGGTGTGTGGATTGGCCGCAGGGAAAGGCTCCCAAACGAAAGCGGTTTTCCTTCCGAAAGCAAGCCGTCCGCCTCAAAGGGCTCCAAACCGCCCGGCACCATGTAGGCAAGCGTCAGAGTGGGATCCGCGGGAAAGCCGCTTTCCTGCACCGGCAGCCAGATCGGCGCGCCCGTCAGCTTTTTCAGCTGGGCCGCGCCCATCATATGATCAAAATGGCAGTGCGTCAGCACAATGCCCTTGACGGCTCCCTTCCCCGCCTTCTGCACCGCCTGTTCCAAAGCAGGCTCATACCACGCGGGATCGAAAATCACCAGATCGCCGGTTTCCGTATCGCGCAGAAAATAGCAGTTCGTTTCCAGCGGGCCGAGCACCAGGCTTGTTATCTCTGTCATAAGGCTTTCTCCTTTTCTGTCACGGGCGGCGCACGGAGGAAATACCCTCGATGCGGGACATGCGGTCAATCACGCTTTGCAGATGATCCCGCCCATTGATGGTGATGGAAACGTTGATGGCCGCGCGGCCGTCCTTCGTCTCTCTGGAATTGAGTGTGTGAATGGGGACGTGCATATTGAACAGCTGCTGCGTTACATCCGCCAAAAGACCGGTGCGGTCATTGGCCAGAATTTCAAGCGTGATCTTGAATTCCTCCTTGACCTCGCCCACCCAGTGCGCCTGGATCCAGCGCTCCGGCTCGGGAGCCGACGCGATATCCTGCGGCACGTTGGTGCAGCTTCTCTTGTGAATGGAAACGCCGAAGCCGCGCGTGATAAAGCCGATGATCTCATCGCCGGGCAGCGGGCTGCAGCAGCGGGAGAATTTGATCAGGCAGTTGTCCATGCCGTCCACCACCACGCCGCTCGCGGGCTTTTTCTGCTGCACCGGCGGCTTGGGCGGCGGAAGCTCGTGCGGATCTGTCTGCTTCCGCATTTTGAGGTAATCTTCCTTGACCTTCGGCATGATTTTCCAGAGCTGGATCCCGCCGTAACCGATGGCGGAATAGACATCGTCCACATTCTGGCAATTCTGCTTTCTGCCGATGTTCTCCAGGAACTCCTGCATTTCCTCGTCGGTAAACTCAATGTTGGCACGCTTCAGCTCCCGCTCCAGCTCGGCGCGCCCTTCGACGATATTTTCCTCGCGTTTTTCCTTCTTGAACCACTGGCGGATCTTGTTTCTGGCTTCGCTCGTCTTGACAATTTTGAGCCAGTCGCGGCTGGGACCCTTGCCGACCTCCTTGGTCGTCATGATCTCCACGATCTCGCCTGTTTTGACCTTATAGTCAATCGGGACAATGCGTTTGTCCACCTTCGCGCCCACCATACGGTTGCCGACGGCGCTGTGGATGGCGTAGGCAAAGTCGATGACGGTCGAACCGGAGGGCAGGCTGATCACGTCTCCCTTCGGCGTAAAGACGAAAACCTCCTCCGGGGCCAGATCGGATTTGATGGTGCGGATCAGATCCGTCGCGTCGCCGCTGTCCTTCTGATTCTCCAGCATCTGCCGAATCCACGCCAGGCGCTTCTCCAGGGAGTCTCCACCATTCGGGGAAGACAGGCCCAGCTTGTATTTCCAGTGCGCCGCGATACCGTATTCCGCCGTGTGATGCATCTCCCAGGTGCGGATTTGCACTTCAAAGGGAATGCCCTCCTTGCCAATCACCGTGGTGTGAAGCGACTGATACATGTTGGGCTTGGGGGTGGAAATATAATCCTTGAAGCGGTTCGGCAGCGGACGGAACATATCGTGCACAATGCCCAACACATTGTAGCAGTCCTCCACCGTATCCACGATCACACGCACCGCGTAAATATCGTAGATTTCATCCATGTTTTTTCCCTGGATGAACATTTTGCGGTAAATACTGTTGATGCTTTTGACACGGCCGCTGAGGAACACGTTCGGAATCACCGGAGCGACACGCTCGCGGATGCGTTCCTTGGTCAGCTCAATGAAGGATTTGCGCTCCTCGCTGCGCAGGGCCAGCCCCTGCTCGATCTCCTCGTATGCAACCGGATCCAGAAAGCGCAGGGAGCGATCCTCCAGCTCCTCCTTCACGGCCCGGATGCCGAGACGGTGCGCGATCGGCGCGTAAACCTCCATGTTTTCCAGCGCTTTATCGCGCTGCTTCTGCGGCTTCCAGAAGGCCGCCGTGCGCATATTGTGCAGGCGGTCCGCCAGCTTGATGATGATAACGCGGATATCCTCGCTCATGGCGATCAGCATTTTGCGGATATTTTCCGCCTGCTGCTCCTCACGCGAGGAATACGGGATGCGGCCCAGCTTGGTCACACCGTCAATCAGGCCCGCGATCTCCGTGCCGAACAGCTTTTTCACCTGATCCAGCGTGACGGGCGTATCCTCCACCACATCGTGCAGAATGCCGGCCACCACGGATTCCGTATCCATGCCCAGCTCCACCAGAATGCAGGCCACCGCCAGCGGGTGGGAAATATAGGGCGCGCCGGAGAGACGGCGCTGATTGTGGTGCTGCGCTTCCGCCAGCTGATAGGCCTTTTCAATCAGCTGCAAATCGTATTCGCGCTCCGAAGCACGGATCAGGCCAAGAAGATCGTCGTATGTTTTCAGCGTCTCCTTCGGCGGGCGCGGATCAAACAATTCCTTCATATGCGCGCTCTCAGTCATTTTCTTCCCCTCACTCCGATTTTTTCAGGCTCTCAAGCAGCCTGGAGGAAAACAGATCTACCTTTCCCGACGCCGGCAAAAGAGCGGCGCGCAGGAAATCTCCGAGCGAATCCAACCGGATCAGACGATGCTCCGCCAGTACATCCAGACACAGCAGAAGCTTCCCCAGAGAAAGCTTACCGCCCAGGCGCAGCCACAAAACGCCTGCGTCGCCGCAGAAGCCGCCTCCTTCCCGCAAAAAGCGGTAGAGAAGCGCGAAATCCTCCCGTGTCGGGAACAGCTCCGCCCACACCGGAGCGGAAAGCAATTCTCCCCGCCGGGCCGCTTCATAGCGCTCCCGGCTTTGCAGAAGAGCTCCCGTATCCAGGCCCGCCGGCCGCAGCTCCCGCACATACACAGAGAGCGAGGGCGTTCCCATATACTCCCGCTCCTCCACAGCAACGGCAAGATCCAGCTTGTCCCCCGGACGGTATGGAAATTCGTCAGGCGTCACGCCGAAGCGCACGCAGCGCACCACAGTCCCATCCCCGCCGCAAACGGCCAGCCGCAGGTGCTTGCCGCCGCCAATCGGGGAAACCTCCGTGAGCGTCACGCCAAACAGGCCGAAAAGCGGCGCGGGATTTCCCGTTCCGAACGGCTCCAGCAGCGATACCTCCCTGGGCAGCTCCAGCGTCAGCTCATGCGGTGAAACGGCACAGTCGATGGAAACCACAGGGAACACTGGGGGAAGCGAAGCCGCGTAATGGTTGATTGCTTTCCGGAACGCTCCCAACTGGTCCGACGGCAGACTCAAACCCGCCGCCATCGGATGGCCTCCGTATTTCGTGAGAAGATCGGCGCACGCGGAAACAGCCGCGAACAAATCGAAGCCCTCCACGCTGCGCCCGGATCCCTTTGCTTCCCCGCCGCACTGGGAGACGATGAAGCAGGGCTTTCCGAAGCGTTCCGTAATCCGGGAAGCCACAATGCCGATGACTCCATGATGCCAGCCTTCGCCCTCCGCCACCAGTACCCGATCCAGCAGCCGCTCCGGCTCACGCGCAAACAGCGCGAGAACGCTTTCAAAAATCTCACTTTCCATCCGGCGGCGGTTGTCGTTGTCCGCGCAGATCTCCTCCGCCAGCTCCTCGGCTTCATCCGGATATTCGGAGAGAAGAAGCTTTACCGCCCGATCCGGCGATCCCATCCGCCCCGTTGCGTTGATGCGGGGAACAAGGGTAAACGCCACATTCGTCGCTGTCAGCTCCCGGTCCTCCATGCCCGCGTGCTCCAGAAGAGCGCGAAGCCCCAATCGATCCGTCTGCGAGAGAAGGCGCAAACCCTCCCGCACGAACGTCCGGTTTTCCTGCACAAGCGGCACCACATCCCCAATGGTTCCGATGCAGACCAAATCGGCGTAATTATCCAGAAGGCCCTGCACGTCGCAGCCCTCGCCCTCCAGCGCCAGAATCAGCTCAAACGCCACGCCCACGCCGGAGAGCACCCGGCTGCCGCCCGGGCAATCCTCGCGGTGCGGATCCACCACCGCGCAGGCGGCGGGCAGCTCCGGACGGGGCCGGTGGTGGTCCGTTACCACCACGTCGATGCCGATGGAAGCGGCATAGGCGACCTCGTCAATGGACGAAATCCCGTTGTCCACCGTGACAATCAGCGTGACCTCCCTCTCATGCAGCGTGTCAATCGCTCCACGGTTCAGCCCATAGCCTTCCGCTTCCCGATCGGGAATATAGTATGTCACATTCGCTCCGCAGGATTCGAGATACGAATACAGCATCGCCGTGGCCGTTACGCCGTCGGCGTCATAGTCACCATATACGGCAATCATCTCAAAGGAGTCCACCGCGCTGAGAATCCGCTCGGCGGCCTCCCGCATCCCGGCAAAGGAAAACGGGGAAAACGCGCCGGTCCCCTGCAAAAAGGCCTGCGCTTCCTCGGCTCCGGTGAAGCCGCGCGCCGCCAGCAGGCGCGCGAGAACCGGGGAAGCTCCCGCCTCCTGCCGCAGCCTTTGCTCCGCCCGGCTGTTTTCCGCTTTTGTCTTCCATTGCTTCATGCCTTGCCGCTCCTCTTTCCTGCATCCGTTTCGCCCATCCCATTCAGAAACCTTCTCTTTTGGGCGGATTTTGACAGTTCATAATTATTTATTGTACCATTGCGCCATAGCTTATTCAAGATTTTTTTCTCCACAACACCGGACGCGGCCGGGCTTTTCCTCGCCCGGCCGCGTCCGACCATCGTTTTTACCGTTCTTCCACGGAAAGATTCACTTTATAGCTGCCATACGCCCAGCATTTTGTGCTGCCGGAAATGCTGACGGTCGCCGGCATTTCCGTATGGCCGGTAAAGCCGTTGTTCTGCGACATGTCAACCTGAACCACCAGATTGCTCTCCGTCAGGTTTGCCAGCTCCTCCTCCGGCCCCACCACCACGATATCCAGCGAGGAAGTGGTCACGCTGGCTTCGTACTCGTGCCCGAGGTTGTTCACCTTGAAATTGCGGGCCGTGATGGTTTTTGTCGTGTACCCCGACAGGTTCAGGCGAACCGTTACCTGCGTGATTTGCTGGAGATTGCGGAAGGACGAGGGCAGAGACACCGGAATGTCAAACACATTCGTGCTGGGGCTGATCTGGGAAAAATCAATCGGATCCAGCTGAATGCTCTTGTACGATTCAAAGTCCTCCGCCGTTCCTGCCAGCTCCACCGTACTCGGCGAGAGCGTCACAAACGACGAATCCAATTTGAGACCGGACGGCGCGTTTGTAAAGTTCGCGGTAAACGGCACAGTCCTGCGCACCAGCACCGGAACCGTGATATCCGCCGACTGGACGCTCAGCGAAAGCTGATCGTATTTGTCCTTGCTCAGCGTGTTGCCGTTTGCGTCAAGCAAAATCAGGTCGGCCGTGTAGCGCGCCGTCTGATCCAGCTCGCCCAGATCCTTTTCCCCGACTGTCACAGCCGAAATGCTGTCCACCACCGATTTTGGCCCGGAAATTGTCACCGATTCGGGCGCGGCAGCCACACTTCCCACAAAATGGCCCTCCGCCGCGGAAGCGCTCACCCCGCCCGTACCAATCACAAAGGATTTTTCCTCGGAATAGTCCAGCGTCAGCTGCACGATAGACGGCTCAATGCGGTCAATCTCATAGTCCGTCACATATCCCTTTTTGGAGGAGGCAATCGTCGCCAGATACGTCTTTGCCCCCGACACCGTCTCGGTGATCTGCGTTTCCAGCCCGATATCATCCGCCGTGACATTGTGCACCGAAAGGCTGTTTCCTTTGATATAGACCGTTACCTTCAGCGTCTGGGGACTGAAGCATTTCAGCCCGTCCGCCTGCGCCGCTTCCGGAATCTTAATCGTCACCGGAACATCGTAAATCGGTACGGGAAATTCCTCCGTGTTTGTAAAAGCCATGGAAAACCAGAGAACCAGAGCCGACAGAAGCGAGAACACGGCGACAAACTTGTTGTTGTAAAAGAGAGCGCCGATGGAAAAGCGCTTCTTTTCCGGAGTCTTTTTCTTGTCACTCATGCTTTTTCCCCCTTCTGAGCGAAGGGATCCGGCGCTGGGGATGCTCGGGCTCTTCCTTCAGCAGGAAGCCTTCCAGCGCAGCTTTCAGGGTATCCCTTGTGTAATTGCGCGTCAGCACGCCGTTGCAGGCGATAGATATCTGACCCGTTTCCTCCGAAACGACCACCACGACGGCGTCCGAATTTTCACTCATGCCGATGGCGGCGCGATGGCGTGTTCCCAAATCAATGCTCACATTGTCGCTCTTGGTCAGAGGCAGGATACACCCGGCCGCGTAGACCATCCCGTCGCGCAGTATCATGGCTCCATCGTGGAGCGGAGCCTTGTTGAAGAAGATATTGCCGATAATCGGCGGCGACGGGATCGCGTCCACCACCGTTCCGGTGTCGATGATATCTCCCAGCTTGGTCTGGCGCTCAAAAACCATCAAAGCTCCCGTGCGCGATTTCTGAAGACTGGCCGCGGCGTCGGACACCGCGACAATACATTTGCGCTTCTGGGCCTCCAGGGCCTCCTCCTCCTTTGAGCTGAGCAGTCCGAGATTCCGGCCGAGATTGCTGCGCCCCATCTGCTCCAAAGCCCGGCGCACCTCCGGCTGAAATACAATCAGCAGCGCGATCACGCTGAAATTGAAGAAGTAATTCAGAATGCTCTGCATCATGCGAAGCTGGAGCACATTGGCCACCAGCCACACGCCCAGCAAAAGAAATATACCCTTGACCAGCTGTTCCGCACGCGTCTCCCGCACCAGCTTGATAAAGCTGAAAATGATGAAGGAGATCAACAAAACGTCCAGCATGGAAGAGATCGTAAAAGAGGAGACGAGGCTGACAAACTGACTCCACAGATTGGAGAGGAACCCGGTGCACTGCGCCCAGAATTCCGCCAACAGCTCCATGTGCTCTCATCCTTCCCGTTGCTTACTCAATCCCACTGCCCCGCCCACAGCCGGACAGCCGCAGCATTTTTTCGCCGCGTCCGCGCAGGGCGTTCCCCCGATGTGGAAATGCCCTATCACAGACTTATTTTACCATATCCCGGAACGGATTCAAAGCTTTTCTTTATGAACGGCCTGTGAATTCCGCAGAACGCGCTGCATCGCCGTCACAAAGCCCTGAACCTCCCGGCCGGTTGTAAACGCGGACGGGCAAACCCGCACCGCGCCGGTTTCCAGCGTTCCCATAAACGAATGCGCGGCGGGTGCGCAGTGCAGTCCCGCCCGCACCGCGACCCCCTGCTGTGCCAGAGCCGCCGCGGTATCCTCGCTGGGAAGGCCGCGCACCCGGAAGGAAAAGACCGGAGCAAACACGGCTCCGTCCGGCTCGCCGGTAAAAAGCTCCACGCCGTCCAGATGGCGAAGCGCGCGGTAAATGGTGCGCGTCACTTCCAGCTCATGACGCAGAATTCGCTCCGTCCCCTTCTCCCGCACAAAGGCAAGCCCGGCGCGCAGGCCCGCAATTCCCGGCACGTTGACTGTGCCGCTTTCCATGCGTTCCGGCATCTCCTCCGGCTGGGAAAGCGAGAGGGAGTTGGTTCCCGTTCCTCCCTCCAGGATGGTATCCAGCCCGCTTCCGCACGCTGTAATCAAAAGCCCCGTCCCCATCGGGCCATACAATCCCTTGTGCGGGGCGGCGCACACATAGTCGATCCCGTCCTCCTCCAGAAAAACCGGGAAGATTCCCGCCGACTGCGCGGCGTCCACGCAAACGGGAATGCCGTATTGGTGAGCCATTGCCGAAATGCGTCCGATCGGAAGGCGGATTCCCCACACGTTGGAGACATGCGTGCAGACAATCAGCCGCGTTTCCTCCCGCAGAGCATGGCGGAACGCGTCGACGGTGGCGTCATTGTCCCCCGGCGTCACGCGCACGGCCGTCACCGTTACCCCTTGCCCCTCCAGCTTGTGCAGGGGCCGCATCACGGCATTATGCTCCAGGCAGGAGACCACCACATGGTCGCCCGGTTTGAGAAGCCCTTTCAGAACCGCGTTCAGCGCGTACGTGCAGTTCATCGTAAACGCCACACACTCAGGACCCGGCGCATGAAAAAAATCGGACACGGCTGCGCGCGTCCGGTAAATCTCTTCCGCGGTGGCCATACTCATGGCGTGGCCGCCCCGCCCGGGGTTCGCCCCAAACCGGTAGATAGCCGAAGCCACCGCGTTCTGAACCTGCGGCGGCTTGGGATACGTCGTCGCGGCATTATCCAGATAAATCATCGCGTGCCGTCCTTCCCGCCGGGAAAAGCGAAGCCGGCCCCGCGCAGCAGGGAAAGCGCCTCCTCCGCACGGCCGGGGACAAACACGCCGTAGCCGCATCCCACACCGGGAATATGCGGCACCCGCTCCACATAAGCCTCGATCCCATGCCTGCGCAGCAGATCGCGCGCCCGCATGGCTCGTGTGATCGAGCTTACCGTAAGCAAAGGTTTTCCCATGTCGATCACCCTTTTCGTGATTTGCCCTCCTCCCCACCGAACAGCTTCTGTTTGGACAAAAGGAAGGCTTTTACAGAATATGAAAAGGACGCGGGGATGGTGCGGCTGTTATCCCGCCGGTTCCAGCAGGCAGACGGCGTGAGCGGCAATTCCTTCCCCGGATCCGGTGAAGCCAAGCCCCTCCTCCGTGGTGGCCTTCACGCTGATCTGCGAAACCGGCACGCCGCAGGCAGCGGCAAGATGCTCCCTCATCTGGGAAAGATGAGGCGCCAGCTTCGGCGCCTGCGCCAGAACCGTCGTGTCCACGTTGCCGACGCGCCAGCCCTCACGGGCCAAAAGCTCTGTCACACGGCGCAGAAGGGCGATGCTGTCCGCCCCTTTGTAAGCCGGATCGCTGTCCGGGAACCATTTCCCGATATCCCCCAGCGCGGCGGCTCCCAGAAGGGCGTCCATCACGGCGTGGGTCAGCACGTCCGCGTCCGAGTGGCCGAGCAGTCCCTTTTCATACGGGATTTCCACCCCGCCCAAAATCAGCTTGCGGCCCTCCACCAAACGGTGAACGTCGTATCCATGCCCGATTCTCACAACCGCTTCCCCCTTTTTCTCAAAATGGCTTCCGCCATCAGCCGATCCTCCGGCGTGGTCAGCTTGAGATTTTCATAACTGCCTTCGCACAGGCGCACCGGCAGTCCGGCATGCTCCCAAAGCTGGCAGTCGTCGGTATAATATCGTTCTTCCGCCACCGCCCGCTCCATTTCTTTAAAAAAGCGGGCAAACGGAAACACCTGGGGCGTCTGCACCGCCCGGAGCGTTTCGCGCTCCGGTGTGGAAACAACAATCCCTTCCGGGTTTACCTCTTTGATGGTATCCTTGACGCGAACCGCGAGAGCCGTCCCCATTTCAGGGCCTGCCGCCGCTATCACCGCGTCGATCTCCTCCGGCGTCACCAGCAACCGCGCCCCGTCGTGCACCGCCACATACTCCGTGCCGGACGGCACGGCAAGCAGGCCGTGGTACACGGAGAGCTGGCGTTCCTTTCCGCCCGCCGCGAAAAAAACAGGCTTGGAGATGCCATAGCGAGCGACCACATTCTCCATGGCCGCCCTGTCCTCCTCCCGGATGACCAGCACCATGGAAGAAACCGACCGGGCTTCCTCAAAGGCGTTCAGCGTCCAGGCAATGACGGGAGCATCTTGAAGAACCAGAGTCTTTTTGGGGCATCCCATACGCGTCGATCCCCCCGCCGCCACAATCACGGCACAGCAGCTTCGCTCCATACGGCTCCCCCTTTACTTCACCGCAAACTTTTTATATTTGACCACCCATTCCGGCTGAATCTCCTCCAGCACCGCCTGCGGCACCTTATACTGCGCCAGAGGCTTCTGCACCTTCAGCGACTCAATGGAGCGCTGAAGCTGGCGGGTGTCAATATCCGATCGCGCCTGAAGCGCGCCGATCCCGGTGTAATCGGATTTCAAACTTTTCATGACATAGAGCAGATCCGCCCAGTCGCGAAATTCCGTCAGCCGAACCTTTTCCTTCGGAACGCGCAGGGTGAGCAGGACGCTGCTCGAAACACGGCCGTCCGCACAGGAGGGCTTGCCCATCACACAGGCAAAAATCGGGCAGACGCAGTCCAGCCCAAGAATATCAATCAGCGCCTGATAGCCCTTGGCAAAGGTGATGCTTTTATAGGCACGGTACACCTGATTGGAGAGCAGGATATCGAGCACCTGCGTAGACTGATAGGAGGTGAGGTTATAGCACCCATCCTCTTCACTTTTTTCAAACAAACGAAACACGCAATTTCCTCCTTTAGTTCATCGTAGCCCAGTTAAACAGCGTCATATCGCACCGGCCGGAGGAATCCGGAATGGCAAGATATCTGCGGATCAGCTCCAAATCGTTCTGTCCCGTGCCGTGATAATAGGCTTCCGCGATACTGCCCGCAATGCAGCCGACCGTATCGGTATCGCATTTCACGCTGTACACATTGCGCATACAGCTTTCCCACGAATGGCTTTCCAGAAAACAGCGGATTGCCAGCGGAACGGACACCTGGCAGCTCATGTCCACCTTGGAAAACGGACGCTGCAAAAACAGCGGCTTTCCCAAATCATAGCCATAATTTTTTTCAATATATCGTTTGATCTCTTTTTTCGAGTTTTCCGTTCTTGCCAGATAAACGCAGACAGCCGTTGCCTCCGCGCCTTTTACCCCCTCGGGGTGGCTGTGCGTGCACAGCGCGCTTTTCTGTGCATGCTCCCTCACACGCTCCAGCGTCGGGAAATATTCTCCGATAAAGCTTACCCGCATCGCGGAGCCGTTTCCATAGCTGCGGTAAGCGGCGCAGCCGCCCTCCTCCAGCCAGCGCTTGAACATGGTCCCATATCCCACAAGGGGATATTTCCTTCCAAACTGCAGATATGCCCCACGGTACGAGGTGCCGTTGAGCACCGCGTATTTGGTGGCCACCGTCATGACGGTATCATCGGTAAAACAACAGCTGTCTGTAAAAAAGGGTTCCTTTTTATAATTGAACTTTTCCGGCCGGCTGAATTCAAAGCGGGAACCGGCAATATCACCCAAAATCGCGCCGAACATGGTGAATCCCCCTTTTCTTCGTTCTCTGGATTCTTACTATACTATACTTTTCACCTTTTTTCCAGTTTTTATCTTTGTTTTCCCTGCATTTTTTCCACTAGAAATGTGGAAATTTATAGCTGGATTCTTGACAAGCAGGGAAAAGTACCCTAGCATAAAGGAGGAGGACAGACAGCCCTCTGGAAAGGAAAAATGCCATGGAACTTTTAAAGCTGGAGCACCTCGCCTGGGATTTGCCGGACGGGGCGGGAATCATAAAGGACATTGATCTGTCCGTGCAGGATGGGAGGCTGATTGTAGTCACCGGCCCGAACGGCGGAGGAAAAACCACGCTGGCCAAGCTGATCGCCGGTATCGAAAAGCCTTCCTCCGGCCATCTGTTCTTTGACGGCCAGGAAATCACCGATATGGACATCACAGAGCGGGCAAAGCTGGGGATCGCCTACGCTTTCCAGCAGCCGGTCCGCTTCAAGGGGCTGACCGTCCGCGACATGCTGGAGCTTGCTTCCGGCCGGGAGCTGGATGACGCTCACCTGTGCGACCTTCTGGGCAAAGTGGGCCTGTGCGCCAACGAATATGTGGATCGCGAACTCAATGCAAGCTTATCCGGCGGCGAAATTAAGCGCATTGAGATTGCGTCGGTTCTGGCCCGCCGTGCCAGACTCTCCATTTTCGACGAGCCCGAGGCCGGAATCGACCTGTGGAGCTTTGCCCGTCTGGTCGAAACCTTTGAGGAGGTCCGCCGCCAGAAGGCGGGCACCCTGCTGATCATTTCGCATCAGGAGCGGATCCTGAGCATTGCGGACGACATCATTGTAATCGCGGACGGCTATGTGCGTTCCGCCGGTCCCAGGGAAGAAATTCTTCCCACCCTGCTGGCCGACGAAAAATCGCCCCGCTGCCCGCTTGGAAAGGAGAGTGCGCGCGTATGAACAAAATCACGGAATCCCTGCTTCGCGCCGTTTCCGAATTCGGCGGCTCCTTTCAGGGCGCGTACAATGTGCGCGAGGACGGCGAGTGCGCCGGCCGCCAATCCAGCGAGCACATCAAAATTGAATCCAAAAAGGAAGGCCCCGGCCTTGTGATCCATGTGCTGCCCGGCACAAAAGGTGAGACGGTCTATATTCCGGCCTGCGTCACCCACGGCGGCATTGACGACCTGGTCTACAACGATTTCTATATCGGAGAGGGCGCGGACGTTCTGGTGATCGCGGGCTGCGGCGTACACAACGAAGAAAACACGGAGGCCCGCCACAACGGCATTCACCGCTTCTTTTTGGAAAAAGGCGCGCGTGTTGTCTACCGGGAAAAGCATCTCGGCACCGGCAAGGGCGCGGGCGCACGCCGGATCGATCCGGTGACGGACATTACCATGGCGGAAAATTCCTACCTTGAAATGGACACCGTGCAGCTCGGCGGAGTGGACAGCACCATGCGCAAGACAACCGCCGTACTGGCCGCCGGAGCGCGTCTTGTCGTGCGGGAACGTCTGATGACCACCGGCAGCGAATGGGCCAGAAGCGACTTTGACGTCACGCTGGAGGGCGAGGATTCCGGTGTGGATCTGATCTCCCGCTCCGTGGCGCGCGGCAACTCCCGACAGGAATTCAACTCCTGCCTGCGCGGCAAAAACCGGTGCAGCGGCCACTCGGAATGCGACGCCATTCTGGCGGAATCGGGAAGCGTCATTGCCTCCCCGTCGCTGGAAGCCGCCCACGTTGACGCCGCCCTCATTCACGAGGCTGCGATCGGCAAAATTGCGGGCGAGCAGATCCTCAAGCTGCGCACGCTCGGTCTGACACAGCAGGAAGCGGAGGAGCGTATTATCCAAGGGTTCCTGCGATAATAAACTTGAAGTTTTCGTCGACCTTTTTCAAACAAACTTTTCGACAAACCAAGCAGGCCGCGGAAAATTTCCGTGGCCTGCTTTTTTACAAAAAAAAGAACCGGTGGGAAAATTTTTCCCACCGGTTCTTTTATCAGACAAATCCTCCGGCGCAAACGCGCCCCTGAGAATTCTCTCTTATTTCACCATGCTGGCAACTTCGTCAGCGAAGTTGTCCTCGCGCTTCTCAAGGCCTTCGCCCTTCTCAAAGCGGACATACTCGGCGATCTGGATGGAACCGCCCAGCTCCTTGGCGACGGAATCCGTGTACTGCTGGATGGAAAGCTTGCTGTCCTTGACATACTCCTGCTCCACCAGGCAGACTTCCTTGAAATACTTCTTGATCTTGCCGTCGACCATCTTCTCGATGACGTTGGCGGGCTTGCCGCTGGCGGAAGCCTGCTCGGTCGCGATCTTGCGCTCGTGCTCGATCACGTCAGCCGGAACCAGGCTGCTGTTGAGGTACAGCGGGTTGACAGCGGCGATCTGCATTGCGATGTTCTTCGCATACTCCTGGAACTCAGCCTTCGCGGCAATCTCCGCGGAGGTGTCGAAGCGCACCAGAACGGCAATCTTGCCGCCCATGTGGATATAGGCGGTGACAGCGCCCTCATAGCGCTGGAAGCGGCGGACCTTGATATTCTCGCCGATGGTCAGAACCTTCTCCTTGCGCAGATCCTCCACGCTGACAGACTGACCGGCAGCCTGAGCCGCGAGAAGATCGTCCATATCAGCCGGATTCACGGAAGCAACCGTCTCCGCAACCGTCTTAACAAAAGCCTGGAAATCAGCGTTCTTGGCCACGAAGTCGGTCTCCGCGTTTACCTCGACGGCAACGCCCACGTTTCCGTCGACATAAGCATAAGCCATACCCTCGGCAGCGATGCGGCCAGCCTTCTTGGTAGCAGCGGCAAGGCCCTTTTCACGCAGATAGTCCACCGCGGCGTCCATGTCGCCGTTGGAAGCGGTCAGAGCCTTCTTGCAATCCATCATGCCGCAGCCGGTCTTCTCACGCAGGGTCGCGACGTCCTTTGCTGTAAATGCCATGTTAATTCCTCCAATTTATCAGTCTATAACCAAGCACAGCACGCCAGGGATGCTGGCGTGCCGTGCCGTACCTTCGTTTTGGTTGCGCTTATTCGGCGGCAGCCTCGTCGGTCTCATTCTCCTTGGCCTCCGCCTCGGCGGCGCCCATCTGGCCTTCCTTGCCCTCGACAATCGCGTTGGCAACCGTGCCGGAGATCAGCTTGACAGCGCGGATAGCGTCGTCGTTGCCCGGGATAACATAATCGATCTCGTCCGGATCGCAGTTGGTGTCGACGATCGCGACGATCGGGATACCCAGCTTCTTGGCCTCAGCCACAGCGATGCGCTCCTTGCGGGGGTCAACGATGAACAGAGCGCCGGGGAGCTGCTTCATCTCCTTGATGCCGCCCAGGAACTTCTCGAGCTTCTCGATCTCGAGGTTCAGCTTGACGACTTCCTTCTTCGGGAGCATATCAAACGTGCCGTCGGACTCCATGGTCTTGAGCTGGTTCAGACGGTCGATGCGGCGGCGGATGGTGCGGAAGTTGGTGAGCATACCGCCGAGCCAGCGGGCGTTCACATAGTAGGCACCGGCGCGCTGCGCCTCGTCACGAACGGAATCCTGAGCCTGCTTCTTCGTGCCGACAAACAGGACGCTCTTGCCCTCCATGGAGAGCTGACGAACAAAATTGTAAGCCTCTTCGAGCTTGCGCACGGTCTTCTGCAGATCGATGATGTAGATGCCGTTGCGCTCGGTGAAGATGTACTCCGCCATCTTCGGGTTCCATCTTCTGGTCTGGTGGCCGAAATGAACACCGGCTTCCAGAAGCTGCTTCATAGATACTACTGCCATTTTTTATTCCTCCTTGGTTATTCCTCCGCCGCTCCTCCTGTTGGCGCAGAACCCTTGCGGGCACCGGTTCGCCGGGGTCGGCGTGTGTTTTGCGCGAATTATTATAGCATAAAGGTTTTGGGATTGCAAGAAACAATCTACCTTATTTTACTCAAATTTTCCCTTTTTTTCCGTCATACGTCACAAGCGGCAGTGCAGATTCTCCCTTTTCCTACTCGTCCCCGAATAAAATGGACAGCAGACCCCTTTTCCGCCGAACGCGAACCCTCTCCTGATAATTGACGAGGATCGTATCCTCTCCCACTACCTGGATGTCCGGCCAGCGGATCACGATATCCTCCTCCCGCCCCAGCAAGCCGAACAGCTTCGGCCTGCCGTATACCACAATTGACGTCAGGCGGGCGCTTTCGATATCCATTTCCGCGTCGCAGACCGCTCCGATTCTTGTCCCGTCCTTCACGCTGATCACTTCCTTGCGGCGCAGCTCCGCGATTCTGCATGTCATACGCTCTTCCTCCTTTTCCTCCATACTCCTTTCCTTATATATTCATCCGTCCTCGCTTTTTTGCCTGATTCTTGCCTGCTTCTAAATTTTCCCCTTTTTGTATGCGGCCGGAAAAAAGCGGCAATACTGAAAAGGAAGAAGGGGGAAACGGCCATGTATAATAAAGTGGAAATCTGCGGGGTCAACACCTCTCGCCTCAAAGTGCTGACGGAGGCGGAAAAAAGAGCCCTGCTGCAAAAAATCCGTCACGGAACGCCATCCGAGCGCGAGCAGGCCCGTGAGGAAATGATCAACGGCAATCTCAAACTGGTGCTGAGTGTGATCCAGCGCTTTACCAACCGGGGCGAAAATCTTGACGATCTGTTTCAGGTGGGCTGCATCGGCCTGATGAAGGCCATTGACAACTTCAACCCGGATTTGCAGGTGAAATTTTCCACCTACGGCGTTCCCATGATCATCGGGGAAATCCGGCGTTACCTGCGGGACAACAACAGCATCCGCGTCAGCCGCTCCCTGCGCGATACGGCTTATAAGGCGATGCAGATCAAGGAGAAGCTGCAATCACGCGACAACCGGGAACCCACCATCGAACAGATCGCCAAGGAGCTGGATTTGCCCCGCGAGGATGTGGTGCTTGCTCTGGAATCCATCGTCGAACCTGTCTCGCTCTATGAACCTGTGTTCAACGATGGCGGGGATACGATCTATGTGATGGATCAGGTGGGAGACAACCGCGGAGGAGACAGCGACTGGCTGGAGGAAATTGCTTTGCGGGAAGCGATCAACGATCTCAATGACCGCGAAAAGAAAATTCTGACCATGCGCTTCTTCCAGGGAAAAACGCAGATGGAGGTTGCTTCGGAAATCCACATCAGCCAGGCGCAGGTATCCCGTCTGGAAAAGGGCGCGCTGGAGAAAATCAAACGGGAGCTGTGAAGCAAAAGAAATCCTTGCACTTTTCTGTTCAATCCGATATACTGAGAAGGGTTTGTTGGTTATTTTTTCCTTTCTCTCCGCTGATATTCCTGTTTTTTCTGATAATTTTAGCAATCCTGTCGGAAAATCACGCGGTAAGAGGATGTAAGGAAAAACCGGCTGCCATTCCAGATCGAGGAGGTGGAGACAGATGGAGCCACGGATCCCGGCACAAGCCCAAGAAGCGCTGCAAACATTGCAACGCGCGGGCTTTGAGGCATATCTGGTGGGCGGATGCGTGCGCGACAGTCTGCTGGGGCTTATCCCGCACGACTGGGACATTACCACCTCCGCCCTGCCGGAGGAAACCGCCCGTCTTTTCTCCTCCCTATCCCTTGTCCGCCAGGGAGAAAAACACGGAACTATTTTGGTGCTCTTTCCCGGCTTACCGCTGGAGATCACCACCTTCCGGATAGACGGTCCATACGCCGACCACCGCCGGCCGGAAGCCGTGCGGTTCTCCCGCAGCCTGCGGGAGGATCTGGCAAGGCGTGATTTCACAATCAATGCGATGGCGTGGAACCGGGAATTGATTGACCCCTTTGACGGCGAACGCGATCTATCTCTGCGCCGAATCCGCTGTGTGGGGCCGCCCCGGGATCGGCTGGAGGAGGACAGCCTGCGGATCCTGCGGGCGCTCCGCTTTGCTTCCTGTCTCTCCTTTTCTTTGGAGGAAGCAACCGCCGCCGCTGTTCTGGAATGCCGGAACCTGCTGGGAAATATCGCGGCGGAACGGATCGCGGATGAATTTCTACGGCTGCTCTGCGGCAGAGACGCTCCCGACATTCTGCGCCGGTTCCGCCCGGTGTTCGAGGTCTTTCTGCCGGAGCTGGGTCCATTGGCCGGGCTGGATCAGCACAGCCCATACCATCAATACGACGTCTGGGAGCATACGCTTCATGCTCTGGAACATACCGCGAACGATCCCGAGCTTCGGCTTGCCGTTCTGCTGCACGACATCGGGAAACCTCTGTGCAAAAGCGTTGACGCGAACGGCGGCTGTCATTTTCGGGGGCACCAGGAAGCGGGGGCCGCGATTGCGAAACGCATCTGCGAACGCCTGCGCCTGAGCCGTCAGATGACAGAGCATGTGACAGCGCTGGTCCGCTATCATGATTTTTCGGTCGCCTGCGGGGAAGCCAACGTCCGCCGCTGGCTCAACCGGCTCGGCGTACCGCTCTACCGTAAGCTGTTGGAGGTCAACCGCGCCGATACGCTGGCGCACGCCTCCCCCGCCTTTCGCCGTCTCCCCATTCTGGATCAGGCGGAGGAGGATTTGGAGCGCATCGAACGGGAAGGACAATGCTGGTCTCTGGATCGGCTGGCCGTCAACGGACGCGACCTCGCCGCCTATGCACAGGGCCCCGCTCTGGGAAAACTGCTGCACCGCCTGCTTGACGCGGTGATTGACGGCGACTGCCCCAATGACCATGACGCTCTGATGGCTCTTGCAGCCCGGCTTGTTTCTCAGCCGTCCGGCTGAGCATCCGGCACAGGCCGCGCAGACGCAAGGCTTTACTGCCGGATTTTATAGATCAAAAATTTCTGGAGGAGGAACTTATCCATGTGGGCATATGAAAGCAATTTTTATCAGATTTATCCGCTCGGCTTCTGCGGCGCGCCGAAAGACAACGACGGCAGCTCCGCACCGGCAGAGCCCGGCCTTTCTCGTTTTGAGGAGTGGATCCCGCACCTGCTCAATCTGGGCATGAACGCGGTTTACTTCTGCCCCATCTTTGAGAGCGACCGCCACGGCTATGATACGCGCGATTACCGTGTGATTGACCGCCGCCTGGGCACCAACGAAAGCTTCGCCGCTCTGTGCGCCAAGCTGCACGAAAACGGTATCCGCGTTGTGCTGGACGGCGTGTTCAACCATGTGGGACGCGGCTTCTGGGCTTTCCAGGATGTACTGAAAAACCGGGAATCCTCCCCCTACCGCGACTGGTTCCATATCAACTTCGGCGGAAACAACGGCTACAACGACGGCCTTTGGTATGAGGGCTGGGAGGGCCACTTTGAGCTGGTCAAGCTGAACCTCCACAATGAGGATGTGGTGCGTCACATTTTCTCCTGCATTGAGGGCTGGGTGCGCGAATTCGATATTGACGGCCTGCGCCTGGACGTGGCCTACTGCTTGGATCGCGGCTTCCTGTCCCGCCTGCGCTCCTTCTGCGACGGCTTGAAGAAGGATTTCTTCCTGGTGGGCGAAATGATTGGCGGCGACTACAACCAGATCATGAACGACACCATGTGCCACAGCGCCACAAACTACGAATGCCGCAAGGGTCTGTATTCCAGTCTGAATTCCATGAACCTGTTTGAGATCGGTCACTCGCTCCAGCGCCAGTTTGGAAAGGAACAGTGGTGTCTCTATCGCGGCAAGCACCTGCTGAGCTTTGCCGACAACCACGACGTCACCCGCGCGGCTACCATTTTGACGCAGAAGGAGCATTTACCCCTCCTCTATGCCCTGCTGTTCGGCATGCCCGGAATCCCCTGCGTCTACTACGGCAGCGAGTGGGGAGCGGAAGGCCGCAAGGAAGACGGTGACGACGCGCTGCGCCCCTGCTTCGACGCCCCGCAGGAAAACGAACTGACGGAATGGATCGGGAAGCTTGCCGGGGCGCGCACCGGCAGCAAAGCCCTGTGCAACGGCGATTTCACCATCCTCGTCATGACAAACCGCCAGCTGATCTTTGAGCGCTCCTGCGACGGCGAACGCGTTCTGGTAGCGGTGAATGCGGACAGTGTGCCGTACACCGCACACTTTAACGCCAACGCCGGACGCGCGGTTGATCTCATCTCCGGCAAAGCGCACGACTTCGGCGGCGGAAGTGAGCTGCCGCCCTACAGCGCTTACTTCTGGCTGACGGAATAAGGCGCTTTCTGTCAGGAATTTCCGCTGCCTTTCCCTCCTGTTATTCACAAATTTTTCATAATTCGGTGATAGGATAGAAACAGTCCGGGGGAAAGCTTCTTCCGGAATTCTGATGAAAAGGAGAGAAGCTGCGATCCATGCTTCCATTAAAGCAATCCGATGAATTTTTCGCCTGCATCTCCGACCTGATCGGCACACCCGAGGTGTTGTCCATGGACAGTGTGCCGCAGCATGTCGAAGATATCAGCTGTCTGTTCCACTCTCTGTTTGTCGCGTATCTGAGCTTTCGGATGTGCCGCTTTTTCCATCTGGATTTTACGGCGGCGGCGCGCGGCGGCCTGCTTCACGATCTGTTTCTGTACGACTGGCGCGTGAAAGGAAGCCACAGCGGCCTGCACGGCTTCACCCATCCGCAGGCAGCTTTGCGCAACGCTTCCCAGCTATGCGAACTCAGCGACATGGAAAAGGATATTATCGCCAAGCACATGTGGCCGCTCACCCTTCGCAGCTATCCCCGTTATCGGGAATCGCTCGTGGTCAGCACTGCGGACAAAATCTGCGCCGTGGCAGAATTTTTCCATCTATACCACGCTCTGCGCATGGAATCCCGTTTGAGTGCGGCGGTACGCTTGTTTCGGCCGGGTCCCGAGCTGCGTGAGGGCTGAATATTTTGCTTTCCTGGATCCGTTCCCCCTATGAGGAAACGGATCCTTTTTTATTTTCTTTTCGCGTCGCTCTTTCCGGCACAGGTCGGGATCTCCCCCCACGGCACTGTCCAGGCGATTTGTAAATATTTTGTGAAATCAGAAGAATTCTTCAAAAACCTCTTGATTTTTGCGCGGACAGTGGCTAAAATAGTCTTAGCACTCAGAAAGAAAGAGTGCTAACTGATAAAGTAAATTCTCAACTGTTATATTTCTAAGGAGGAATCTTGAAATGACGGTTAAACCTTTGAGCGACAGAGTTCTGATCAAGATGGAGGAAGCTGAGGAGACCACCAAGAGCGGCATCGTGCTGGCCGGCTCCGCAAAGGAGAAGCCCCAGATTGCCGACGTTATCGCGGTTGGCCCCGGCGGCGTTGTGGACGGCAAGGAAGTCGTGATGAACGTGAAGGTCGGCGATCGCGTAATCACCAGCAAATATTCCGGCACCGAGGTCAAGATCGACGGCGAAGAATACACCATCGTTCGCCAGAGCGATATTCTCGCGGTTGTGGAATAAACCACCAACCGATAAACAACGATTATCATCTGTATTATCTGTAATTGGAGGAATGTATCATGGCTAAGCAGATTATCTATGGCGAGGACGCCAGAAAGGCTCTCATGAGCGGCGTGAACCAGCTCGCTGATACCGTTAAAATCACCCTGGGCCCCAAGGGCCGCAACGTTGTACTGGACAAGAAGTTCGGCGCTCCGCTCATCACGAACGACGGCGTGACCATCGCCAAGGAAATCGAGCTCGACGATCCCTTTGAGAACATGGGCGCACAGCTCGTCAAAGAAGTTTCCGTTAAGACGAACGACGTCGCCGGCGACGGCACCACGACCGCTACCCTGCTGGCTCAGGCCATCGTCCGCGAGGGCATGAAGAACGTCACCGCCGGTGCGAACCCGATGGTGGTCCGTCAGGGCATCCAGAAGGCTGTCGACGCTTCCGTCAAGGCTCTGCATGACCACTCCAAGAAGGTCACCTGCTCCGAGGATATCGCCCGCGTTGCCACCGTTTCCGCTTCCAACGAGGAGATCGGCAAGCTGATCGCTGAGGCGATGGAGAAGGTTACCGCTGACGGCGTCATCACCGTTGAGGAGAGCAAGACCTCCGAGACATACTCCGAGGTTGTCGAGGGCATGATGTTTGACCGCGGCTATATCAGCCCCTACATGGCAACCGACACCGACAAGATGGAAGCTGTCATGGACGACGCTTACATCCTGATCACCGATAAGAAGATTTCCAACATCCAGGAGATCCTGCCGCTGCTGGAGAAGATTGTCCAGTCCGGCAAGAAGCTCGTCATCATCGCTGAGGATGTTGAGGGCGAGGCTCTGACCACCCTGATCCTGAACAAGCTGCGCGGCACCTTCAACTGTGTTGCTGTCAAGGCTCCCGGCTTCGGCGATCGCCGCAAGGAGATGCTCCAGGATATCGCTGTTCTGACCGGCGGCCAGGTGATTTCCTCTGACCTCGGCCTTGAGCTGAAGGACACCGACATGAGCCAGCTGGGCCATGCCCGTCAGGTAAAGGTGGACAAGGAGAACACCATCATCGTCGGCGGCTACGGCGACAGCGAGGAGATTAAGTCCCGCGTCGGCCAGATCCGCAACCAGATTGAGACCACCACCTCCGATTTCGACCGCGAGAAGCTCCAGGAGCGTCTTGCGAAGCTGGCCGGCGGCGTTGCCGTCATCAAGGTCGGCGCTGCCACCGAGGTCGAGATGAAGGAAAAGAAGCTGCGCATTGAGGACGCTCTGGCTGCCACGAAGGCTGCTGTCGAAGAGGGCATCGTTCCCGGCGGCGGCGTTGCGCTCATCAACACCCTGCCTGAGGTTGAGAAGCTGCTGAACAGCGTTGAGGGCGACGAAAAGACCGGCGTGCAGATCGTGCTCAAGGCTCTGGAGGAGCCCATCCGCCAGATCGCCGCGAACGCGGGCGTCGAGGGCTCCGTCATCGTGGAGAACATCAAGAACGCCGATAAGCTGGGCTATGGCTACAATGCTCTGACCAAGGAATATGGCGACATGATTTCCTTCGGTGTTGTGGACCCGACGAAGGTAACCCGTTCCGCTCTGCAGAACGCTGCTTCCGTTGCTCAGATGGTTCTGACCACCGAAAGCCTTGTCGCTGACAAGAAGGAGCCCACTCCTCCCGCTGCTCCGGCTGCTCCGGACATGGGCGGCATGTACTAAGCCAAAAGCTTGGAACAAGCAATAAAATAAGATAAAAGGGACCGATACTTTCGCAAGTATCGGTCCCTTTTTATGAGCAAGCATTTTTTAGAACGCGCACCTCTGCTCCCCCTTGCCCTTTAATATTGCTTTTGCAGAAAACAGAAAGCCAACGCTTTCAGAGGTACATAGAATGCTGCAAAAGAAGCTGCTCGCAATATCTGTATT
>NBJMC04203__coassemble_226_pt1 | contig 45608 bp, 34 predicted proteins | sample NBJMC04203__metabat2_high_PE_051 | metagenome-assembled genome bin NBJMC04203 | reverse complement strand
AAAATCAAAGTTCAGCAGCTAAGTGCGGAAAAGAAGCGACAAAGAGAAAATCAAAGTTCAGCCGCTAGGTGTAAACCGGACGCTGTGTGCGGCAGTCGGGCAGGGTGGCAAAGTACGCCCCGCCTGCGGCGGTGCGAGGGGGACCCCTCATGTTGGGTTCCTCGCACTTCGCCTGCGGCGCAGTGCGGTTTGAACTTCAATTTTGCGATTCTTTCGAACCGGAAAATTAAAGTTCAACAGCAGGGTGTTAATTGTTAGCATGAATACAGGACTGTTTTTTCTCCCCTTCCTGCATTTTGGGAAGGAAAAGGTTACAGTTTAGGGGTTTCACCCCTAAAACCCCACCACCTTTTGAAAAAGGTGGACGAAAACTTTCATGCGGCTGCGCCGTGCTTCCGGGACGCCGGGAGCATGTCCAGACCGTCCCGCGCCGCCGGGCTTTCCATTTTGCACGCATCTGCCGCGCGGGCCGCTGCGTGCAGGCTCAGCCTGCCTTAGCGTCTGTTGTTCTTGTAATATGCGTTGGGCATGTTGACTTCAAGACGCTTGCCGGTGCCGTCCACCACGCAGTCAAGAGGGCTTTCCGCTACATGAACCGGCATGCCGGTCTCGCGCTCGACAAGCTGATCCAGGCCGCGCAGCAGCGCGCCGCCGCCCGTGAGCATAATGCCGTGGTCAATGATATCGGCGGAAAGCTCCGGAGGAGTCTTTTCCAGCGTGCTCTTGATTGCGTCCACAATCGTCGAGAGCGGATCGGAGAGCGCTTCGCGCACTTCCTCCGCCGTAATGGTCACGTTCTTCGGCAGACCGTCCACCAGGTTGCGGCCCTTGATCTCGACGCTCGTGCCGTTGTTGTCCTCCGTCGGGTACGCGGAGCCGATCGCAATCTTGATCTGCTCGGCCGTGCGCTCACCGATCAGGAGGTTGTATTTCTTCTTCACATAGGAAATAATGGATTCGTCAAACTTGTCACCGGCCACGCGGACGGAGCAGGAGGTCACGATGTCGCCCAGCGAGATCACCGCCACCTCGGCCGTGCCGCCGCCGATATCCACCACCATGCTGCCGGTTGGCTCCGCGACGGGCAGTCCCGCGCCGATCGCCGCCGCCATCGGCTCCTCGATCAGCTCCACCTGGGACGCTCCGGCCTGACGCGCCGCGTCCTCCACCGCGCGCCGCTCCACTTCTGTGACGCCGGAGGGGATGCAGACGACAATATGCGGCTTGGAGAACATCGTGGAGCGCACAACCTTGCGGATAAAATGCTTGAGCATCGTGGCCGTGATGTCGAAGTCCGCGATAACGCCGTCCTTGAGCGGGCGAACCGCCACAATGGAACCGGGAGTACGTCCGATCATTTCCTTTGCCGCCGTGCCGACAGCCAGCACCGTGTCGCTGCGCACGTCCACCGCCACAACGGACGGTTCGCGCATCACAATGCCCTTACCCTTCATAAACACCAGAGTGTTCGCGGTGCCCAGATCAATGCCGATATCCTTGGAAAACATGAATGTATCCCCTTTCCGGGCCCCAGCATCGGCGCCCGTCCCTCTAAATTTTTCAACTTGACATAATGACACAATATAAGGCTATTATAACCCCTTGATGGGAAATACACAATAAAAAAAATGTAAATTCGAGGCGACCCGAAGCCGCCGATTCTGTAGGATTTCGCCCGGTTTGCGACGCGGCGCGTCAGACGGAAAGGGCGCGCAGAATCCGGTCAATACGCGCGATCGGAAGGCCGACCACGGTGTAATAATCTCCGGCGATCCGACGCACAAAAAGCGCGCCGCGCCCCTGGATCCCGTAGGCTCCCGCCTTGTCCATCGGTTCGCCTGTGTCGAGATAGGTTTCGATCTCCTCCTGCGTGAGCGGGTAAAATTCCACCGCCGTGGATTCTACCCCGCACATCTTCTTCGCGCCCGCGAGCACGCAGAAGCCGGTGTGCACGCTGTGCCGCCTGCCGGACAGGGAGAGCAGGATCTGTTTTGCGTCCTCCCGATCCTTCGGTTTGCCGAGAATTTTTCCGCCGAGATCCACCACCGTATCCGCCGCGAGGATCACGTCCCCCGGCTTTTGACGATCGGAAAATGCGGGCAGCGCCAGCACGGCCTCCGCCTTGCGGCGTGCCAGCAATCCGGCGGTTTCGCGCGGGGACAGGCCCAAAGGGGCGGTCTCGTCCGCGTTGGCGGGGAGCACGGTGAAGGAATAGCCCGCCAGCGTGAGAAGCTCTTTCCGGCGGGGGGACGCGGAAGCCAGATACAGCATGACAGCCCCTCCCTTATTCGTGAATATGGATCCGGCTGTAGACAAGGATCGCCACAAGGAGCAGAATCGCCTGCGCGACGTTCACACTGATCTGTACGCCGAACGTCACCGTCAGCACGGCCAGATCGAGCGTGGCGGGAGCCAGACCGAACTGCGCCGAAAGCCCCAGCCACGACAGGAACGACACGCCCGCCGTCACATTCCCGATCACCTTGCCCAGCACGATGGCCAAAAGCAGCAGGATGACCAGCAGAAGCGTGCGGATGATGTTCTTTTTCATGTCGTTTCCTCCCTCATGGCGGCTGTGCCGGTGGAGCCGAACCCGCCCGCGCCGCGCGCCGTGTCCTCCAGATCCTGCGTCTCGCACACCGGCAGCAGCGCGGTGGGAACCACCACCAGCTGCGCCAAACGTTCCCCGTTTTCCACAATGCACGGTTCGTTTGTGAAATTGTATACCCCGATGAGGATTTCCCCGCGATAGTCGCTGTCAATCACGCCCACGCCGTTCGAGAGCATCAGCCCCCGGCGCATGCCGAGACTGCTTCTGGCAAAGAGCAGAGCCACATAGGACGGGCCGGGCAGGGCGATCGCGATCCCCGTGGGGATCAGCGCCCGTCCGCCGGAGGGAATGGCCAGAGGCTTGTCCAGGCAGGCGCTCAGATCCATCCCCGCCGATCCCTCTGTGGCGCGCGTGGGGACAATGGCGTTTTCCCGCAGTCGTTTGATTTTCAGTTCGTCCATAGAAAAAGCATCCTTTCGCTCTGGTTCATTCGATTCCACGATACGCAAGGCCGCGCGTCCATTCCCCGGCGGGCGGCTCGCCCGCGAAGCAGCGGCGCAGGATTTCTCCCCATTCCGCTTCCGGTTCGCAGGTCAGCCGCACCACGCCGAAATCGGCCCAGCGCAGCTCGTCCGGCCGGTCGCACAGCTCCAGCGGGACGCTGTTGAGCACCTCGCTGCACGCTCCCGTGCACTGCACCGGGAAGCGCACGCCGCGCCGGTCCGTCAGGACGGGGACTTCTCCCGTCTGATGACAGTTCAGACAGCCGCGCGGGCCGTTCGCCGCCGGGCAGGCGCGCGTCAGCATGAGCGGCTGACGGCCATACACCAGCAGGCCGCGCGGCAGAAGCCCGCCGATCTTCGCGCTCTGGGGGAGCGTCAGTTCAAAGCTGAGCTCCGTGTCGGTCAGGCCGAAGCGCTCATAAAACGTGAGCGCCGCCGTGTTGGTGATGTTCAACGAAAAGCCGCCGTGGACAGCGAAGCCCAGCTCCCGGGCCAGCCGCACCGCGCCGAGGTTTCCGGCCCAGCAGTGCGTCACGCCCGCGCGCCGCGCCGCTTCCAGCCGCCGCGCGGCTTCCCGTTCCAGGCCGAACAGGCCCCGGGGCAGTTCCAGAGCGAGGGAATACCCCTCGTCGATCAAACGGGAAAGCGCGTCCTCCTTCGTGTCCCACGGAACAAAGCATAGCTCGCAGCGCAATGCCTCCTTCGGCAGACGGGCCGAGGGGAACCGCGCGCGCAGAGGAAGCGCCCCCTCCCGCGCCGGATGCGCCGGAGCGGAGAAGGGCACGGGGGTAAACGGGATCGGGGGACGCTCCTCGCGCTGCGTCAAAAGCGAAGCGAGGGCTTCCCGGCGCAAAGCGTTGAGCGCGGAGGCGGGCAGGGCGATCCCTTCGTCCAGATCGCACGATACCTCCCCGGCGTAAAACGGCGTGCCGCCGGTCTTTTTGAGCTGATCGGCGCAGCGGGCCGGGTCGGCGGGCCGGGTGCGGGCTGCTTCGGGAGGAGCGCCCGCAGCCGTCGCGGAAAAGCCCTCCGCGTCCGTCACGGTGAGCGAGACCGGTTCCCCGGCGCGGGCCGTCAGCTTCATGTGCACCGCCACGCGGGGATATTCCTCGCGGTATAATCCGTGCAGCTCTCCGAACACCGCTCCCGTCGCGGCGGCGGCATCCTCCTTCGAGCGCGTGCCGAACAGAGGGCGCGTCCGGCCGCGCGCGGGCGCGTCGAAAAAGCCCGTGGTGAACCCGGAGCGCGAGAACACGGCTTCCAGATTTTCCAGCAGGCGGGGCGGGATCTCCTCACCGTCCGCGGCACGGCGGCAGGCGGCGACGGCGGCGGCCACATACTCCGGCCGCTTCATGCGTCCCTCTATTTTGGCGCTCATCACGCCCGCGTCCTCCAGCTCGCGCAGGCGGGGAATGAGCGAAAGATCCTTCAGGCTCAGGTCGTGCCCGGTGCCGCCGGGCGCGGAAAAGGGCAGGCGGCACGTCTGGGCGCACATGCCACGGTTGCCGCTGCGCGAGCCGAGCATGGCGCTGAAATAGCATTGCCCGGAGACGGACATGCACAGCGCACCGTGCACAAAGCTTTCCAGCTCAATTGACACGGCTCCGCGCGTTTCGCGAAGCTCGGCGGCGGTCATCTCGCGGGAGAGCACGGCGCGCGTCATGCCGGCTTCCCCGGCGGCGGCCGCGCCCTGCGGGGTGTGCAGGCTCATCTGGGTGGAAGCGTGCAGCGGCAGCGCGGGCGCGCACTCGCGCAGACGGAGCAGCAGCCCTGTGTCCTGCACCAGCACCGCGTCCACCGGCAGGGTGCAGGCAAAGCGGACAAATTCCACGGCGCGCTCGATCTCCTCGTCGCGCAGGAGCGTGTTCACAGCCAGATGGACGCGCACGCCGCGCGCGTGGCAGTAGCGCACGGCCTCGCGCAGGGCGTTGTCGTCAAAGTTATGCGCAAACGCGCGCGCCGAAAACGATCCGCCGCCCAGATAGACAGCGTCCGCTCCGGCGCGCACGGCAGCCTGCAAGCTCTCCGGGGAGCCCGCTGGGGCAAGAATTTCCATCACGGCGGTCACTCCTCGTCTGTTTTCTTCTCAAAGAAGGAGATAAAGCCCTTCTCCGCGTCGGGATCGACGGTCTCCGGCGCGTTCTCCTGCGGCTGGGGCGTTTCGGCGGGGGCGGGCTTCTCTTCCTGCATCTTGTGCTGGGGCGGGCTTTCCGGCTTCGGCTCGTCCGTTTCCTCCTCGGCCAGGCGGGCGCGCAGGCGCTGCACCTCGCGGCTCAGGCGATCGGCCTCGCGGCGGGCCTCGTCCGCCTCCATGCGCGCGTGGGAAGCGTCCTCCACATAATTCTTGATCTGGGCGCGCAGGTTGTCCGCGGCGGCTTTTGCCTTCTGCGCGTCGTCACAATAATTGAGCGCGGCAAACACAGCCGCTGTGGCGATGGAAATGCGTTCGTTCTGACGGCACATGGCGTTCATGGAGCGGGCCACCTCGGCTCCGATCGCGCGGATATACTCCTCGCTGTCGTCGCTTCCGATGACGCACTCCACGCCGCAGATCTCGAGGCGGATTCTATTTTTACTCAAAGCCTGTCACCCTTTCCGGAAAGCCCCTTTCGGGGGCGCGTTCTGTTTCTCTTTATCATAGCACGAAAGACGGCGGGGCGGCAAGCGTTCCGGGAAAAGTTGATAAAGGATTGAGAAATGGATGATAGCATAGGAGAACCGGCTTTTAAAACCCGCGTGATTCCCGTGCGCCGGGGTTGTGAAAACGGGCGGATTGGTATACAATAGAAAGACGAAAACAGAAGCTTTGAATTTTATGAAACAAGAGGTTATGGGATGCGATTATATTTTTCAAGCAAGCTGAAAAAGAACCTGTTCCCGATCCTGACGATCTCCATCACGATGGTGTTTGTCCTGTACTTCCTGCTCTCCAACGGCGGGGTACAGAATCTGGGCGAGATTCTGCTGCGCCTGCGCTGGGAATGGCTCGCGCTGGCGATCGCGGCGGCGGGCGGCACGCTGCTGCTCGAGGGCTTCACGCTGAACCTGTTCTGCCGCCATGTCTGCCCGTGGTGGAGCTTCGGGCGGTCGTTCTCCGTGGGAATGACGGGCCTGTTCTACAGCGCCATCACGCCGTTTTCGACCGGCGGGCAGCCGATGCAGATCTATTCCATGAACAAGATGGGCATGGACACCGGCCGGGCGGGCAGCGTCATCGCCATGAAAACGCTGGTGTACCAGGTGGTGATGGTGCTCTATTCGCTGCTGCTCGTCTCCACCCAGCTCGGCTTTTTCCAGAGCCACATCAGCAATTTCTCGTTTGTCACGGTGATCGGCCTGCTCTCAAACAGCGCTTTTATCGCCGCCGTGCTCACCTTCACCGTGAGCGAGCGGGGCACCGACCGCGCCATGCGTTTTATTCTGCGCCTTCTGTACCGGATGCGCCTGGTGCGCCATCCCGTGCGGCGTTACCAGCGGATCCACGCGCAGCTTGCCATGTTCCACAAGAGCGCCGGGATCATGGGCCGCTCGTTTAAGCTCTACTTTGTCACCGCTGTGCTCACCGTCGTGCAGATCACGGTCAACAGTTTGATCTCGTATTTCATTTATCGGAGCTTTGCCCTGCCTGCGGAGAGCGTCTCCGTCGTCACGATGGTGGCGGCGCAGGTATTTGTGGCGATGGTCTCCGCGTTCGTTCCTCTGCCGGGCGCGTCAGGCGGCGCGGAGGGATCGTTTGTCATCTTCTTCGGCAAATTCTTCGGGCAGGATATCGTCCCGGCCATGTTCCTGTGGCGGCTCCTGACGTATTATGTGAACATTGCGCTCGGCGGCTTCTTCTCCGTGTGGGGAGGAAAACGCTACGCCAAGCACGATCCGGAGCCTTCCCCCGCCGGGGACGGCGCGGAAAGCGCCTGATTTCCATCGCAAAACAGAACAGCCCTCTTCGCGGCAGGAGCGCCGCCAGGAGGGCTGTTTTTTATTTCATATATTTTCGGAAGTTGCGGCGGGTTTTCCAGTAGCCCATCTGCGTTTTGAGACGCTTGAGACTGCTTCCGCCGAAAAACAGGAAGATGTTTGCGAGGGACATCAAAATACCGATTCTGGCCGGCCAGCCGCCAAGGATAAAGCTGACGAGCAGAAGCACCGCGTCGAGAATCGCGAGATACTTGATTTTAACCGGCAGCACAAAGAAAATCATCAGCCGGTAATCGGGATAGAACGCCGCGAAGGCGAGAAAAAGCGAGAGGTTCAGGTAATAGTTGCTCCCGAAGCCGGTGATAAGCGCCGTGAGGATCGCGCCCACCACGCCGCACAGGTAAAACAGGTTGAAGCGGAACACGCCCCACTGCTGTTCCAGCCCGCGCCCAAGCAGGCAGTAGAAATACAGATTAAAGAGAATCCACAGCGGAGAGGACGAGGGCGGCAGAAACAGGAAGGTGACAAGCCTCCACACCTGCCCGCGCAGCAGAAAGCTTCGATCCAGCGAGAGCAGCATCGGCAAGGCGGGAAAGAACATGCTGAGAATATAGACCAGCAGCATGGCTCCCGAAAGGAAGAACATCAGGTTCGGAACGGCCAGCCTTCTGGCTTTGCGCTCCAGGCGGTCAATCCAGTTCATATGATAAGGTTTCGCTCCTTTCCTCTCTGCGCCGCATCACAGAAAGACTTCAAAAAATGATAAAACGATTATACCCGATTTATATCCCTTTGGCAAGCGGCACAGAGATTCACACAGACTCTCCCAAAACGGACAAAATTGCCTCAAACAAATCAATGGCCTGTTTCCGGTGCGCGCTGTCGAGTGTGTTCAGACGGCGCATCAGATCGTTGCTTTTGGTTTCATACCCGACCGACAGGCTGTCCTGGAGGACGGAGTCGGCGGAGACGTCCAGGGTGTTGAGCAGCTGGAGGAGAGTTTCCAGCTTCGGAACCTTGTCGCCGCGCTCAATGTCCGCGAGGTAGCGCGTGCTGATTCCGACCCGATCCGCACATTCCTTCATGCTCCAGCCGTGCTGTGCGCGGCTCGCCCTCAATTTCCTTCCCATGCTTTTGCAGTCCATCCAAACACCCCCTATTTCGGGACCTTTACACCCCTTAGCATACCAACAGTGGGAAAAAGGGAAAATGCTCTATTCGGAGAAAAATCCCTGAATAGGGGTTGACTGTTTGGAAAAAGTATCTTACCATGGGAAAATGGAATCCAGTATCAGCGGCCTGCGGAAGGGAGGGGAAACGATGGAAAAACCGGTGGCGGTTACCCGCCGGGTGGATGAGTTGGGACGCATTGTTCTTCCGATCGAGCTGCGCAAACAGGCGGGGATCGAAAAGGGAGAGGAGTTCCAGATTTCGCTGCGGGAGAGCAGCGGGGAGATTGTGCTGAAAAAGGTGAAGCCGGTGTGTCTGCGGTGCCAGTCGGAGGAGGGTCTGAAAGAGCTCAAACCGGGATGCTATCTCTGTGAGAACTGCATCCGTGAGCTGAGATAACGCATTCCCATATTTTTTGTAAATTCCCCTTGACTTTCAGAAATGCAGGCGGTATACTACCCTTGTCTTGCTATTATGACAAAAAGAAATCACAATACAGAAAGGAGGCGGACAGAATGATCGGTAAGAATCGAATCACAGCTCAGAACAACAAAAGATCCGGGCTCTCTGGAAGACGTCTGTCCGCGTGCCGTCCCCGTCTGTTGGAACGGGGTGTATTTTGTGCGGATAAGCGCCTCCGGCTTGGGCCGGAGGCGCTTTTTTTGCGTTTTCGAAGGGAAACGCCCGAACATGATAGAGGAGGGGATTTTTTGAAAGAGACAAAACGCGCGCTGATTTGGCGCTTTCTGCGGCCCTACGCGTGGATCTTCGCGCTGACCCTGCTGTTCTCCGTGTGCAACACGGTGCTCGGCTCGCTGACGCCGCAGGTGGTCCGCGTGGCCGTGGACTGCGTGCTCGGCGGAGAGCCGTTCCCGGAGGTGGTGACGCTGCTGGCCCCAGGGCTGACGCAGGCGGAGCCGATGACGCAGCTTTTCGCCGCGGCAGGCTTTCTGCTGCTGGTGGCGGTGTTCTCCGGGCTGTGCACCTACGGCAGCCGCATGACCACGGCCAAGGGATCGGAGAGCTTTGTGAAATCCATGCGGGACGGGCTGTACCAGCATATCCAGCGCCTGCCCTACGCATGGCACGTCCAGCACAGCACCGGTGAAATCATCCAGCGGTGCACGTCGGACGTGGAGGTGGTGCGCAACTTCGTGACAAACCAGCTGCTCGAAGTGTTCCGTATCGTGTTTCTGGTGGTCTTTTCGCTCGTGGTGATGTTCTCCATGAACTGGAAAACCTCGCTGATCGCGCTCGGCTTCCTGCCTGTTATTCTGCTGTACTCGGGATTCTTTTATTCCAAAATCGCAAAGCGCTTCCTCACGGCGGACGAGGCCGAGGGCGAGCTTTCGGCGGCGGTGCAGGAGAACCTGACGGGCGTGCGCGTCGTGCGCGCGTTCGGGCGCGAGAAGTATGAGGTGGAGCGCTTCGATCAGAAAAACGATCGCTGGGCGATGCTCTGGATCCGCCTGGGACGGCTGCTGAGCGCGTACTGGGGAATCGGGGACCTGATCACAGGCCTTCAGATTCTCACGGTAATCTGCGTCGGTGTGACGCAGGCGGTGAACGGGGAAATCACGCTCGGTGAATTTCTGGCGTTCGTGTCGTATAACCAGTCGCTGGTGTGGCCGGTGCGCGGCCTGGGCCGCATTCTCTCGGAGATGAGTAAGGCGGGCGTGTCGATCGACCGTCTCGCGTACATCCTCGATTCCGAGACGGAGCAGGATCCGCCGGACGCGCAGACCCCGCCGATGGACAAGGACATCGTGTTCGACCATGTCTCGTTCTCCTACGGCGAGCAGCCCGTTTTGCAGGACGTGAGCTTCACGATCCCGGCGGGCAAGACCTTTGCAATCCTCGGCGGCACGGGAAGCGGCAAGTCGACCATGATACACCTGCTCGACCGGCTCTATGAGCTGCCGCCGGACGGCGGAAGGATCACCATCGGCGGCGTGGAGCTTTCGAACATCAGCCGCCCGTACCTGCGGCGGAATATCGGCATGGTCTTGCAGGAGCCGTTCCTGTTCTCGCGCACCATCCGGGAGAATATCGCGGCGGTGCGCCCGGGTGCGAGCATCGAGGAGGTGCGCCGCCACGCGGGCACGGCCCATGTGGACGAGGCCATTCTGGAATTTGCCGAGGGCTACGACACGATCGTGGGCGAGCGCGGCGTGACGCTCTCCGGCGGACAGAAGCAGCGCGTCGCGATTGCGCGCACGCTGATGCAGGACGCGCCCGTCCTCATTTTCGACGACTCGCTCTCCGCCGTGGACGCGGAGACGGACGCGCAGATCCGCGCCTCCCTGCACGATACCAAGGGCAGCGCGACGGTCATTCTGATCTCGCACCGTGTGACCACGCTGATGCAGGCGGACCAAATCCTGGTCCTGCAAAACGGAAAAGTCGCGGAGATCGGCACGCACGAGGAGCTTCTCGCGCGCGGCGGGATCTACCGCGAAACGTACGATATTCAGACGGCGGCCGCCGACCGCGAGCTGCTGCGTGAGGAGGAAGGAGGCGAAAGCCATGGGGTATGATGAGCAGGAATATACCAAATCGTTTGAATGGTCGTCCTGGAAAAAGCTGCTTCCCTTTTTGAAGCCCTACCGAAAGCTGATTTTAGCGGTGCTGGCGCTGAACCTTGTGTGCGCCTGCATCGACATTGCCCTGCCGCTGTTCCAGCGGTACGCGATCGATGAATTCATCGAGACGGGGGACGATACCGGCCTGCCGTGGTTCGCGGTGGCGTATGCCGCCGTGATCGTGCTGCAAACGCTGGCCGTCATCCTGTTCACACGCCGCTCCATGCGCATTGAGATGAGCCTGGGGCGCGACATGAAGCGCGCCTGCTTTGTGCATTTGCAGACGCTCTCGCTCTCGTATTACAACGTGACCCCGGTGGGCTATCTGCTCTCCCGGATCATGAGCGACACCAACCGTATCGCGGGCATGATCGCGTGGAATATGGTGGATATCCTGTGGGCAATTTTCTATGTGCTCGGCGTGTTTATCGCGATGTTCTTCCTCAATCCCGGCCTGGCCGCGGCGGTCATCCTCATTGTGCCGGTGATTTCGCTTTTGACCGGCTGGTTCCAGGACCGCATCCTGCGCTGGAACCGCCGCGTGCGCAAGATGAACTCGCGGATCACCAGCGCGTACAACGAGGGGATCATGGGCGCGCGCACGTCGAAAACGCTCGTCATCGAGGATCAGAACTGCCGCGAGTTTGAGTCCGTGACGCAGGATATGCGCGTGTCCTCCGTGAAGGCGGCGCGGCTCTCCGCCGTGTATATCCCGCTTGTCATGTTCTTCAGCTCGCTGACCACGGCGATCGTTCTCGCGCGCGGCGGCTCGCTGGTGCTCTCCGATCTTCTGCTGATCGGCACGCTCTCGGCGTTCACGTCCTACGCGGTGGGCATCTTCGAGCCGATCCAGCAGATCGCGCGGAATATCGCGGATATTCTGTCGCTCCAGGCGAACATCGAGCGCGTCATGGGATTGCTTGACCAGAAGCCGCTGATCACGGACACGCCCGAGGTGATCGAGCGCTACGGCACGGCCTTTGAGGCCAAGCGCGAGAACTGGGAGCCGATCCGCGGCGAGATCGAATTCCGCGACGTTTCCTTCCGCTATCCGGACGGAAACGAGGACGTGCTGAGCCACTTTAACCTGAAAATCCCCGCCGGGTCCACGATTGCCATCGTGGGTGAGACGGGGGCTGGAAAAAGCACGCTGGTGAATCTCGCGTGCCGGTTCTTTGAGCCGACGGCCGGACAGGTGCTGATCGACGGCAAGGATTACCGCGAGCGCAGCCAGCTGTGGCTGCACAGCAGCATCGGCTATGTGCTGCAAAGCCCGCACCTGTTTTCCGGCACCGTGATGGAGAACATCCGCTATGGCCGTCTCGACGCGACGGACGAGGAGGTTATCGCGGCGGCGAAGGCGGTCTCCGCCGACCAGGTGGCGGCGAAGCTGGAAAACGGCTATGAGAGCAACGTGGGCGAGGGCGGCGACCGCCTGTCGACCGGCGAAAAGCAGCTGATTTCCTTTGCCCGCGCCGTGCTGGCCGACCCGCGCATCTTTGTGCTCGACGAGGCCACCAGCTCCATCGACACTCAGACGGAGCAGCTGATCCAGAAGGCGACGGAGCTGCTTCTGCGCGACCGCACCTCCTTCCTCATCGCGCACCGCCTTTCCACGATCCGCCGCGCCGACCTGATTCTCGTGGTGCGCGACGGAACGATCGTGGAGAGCGGCACGCATGAGGAGCTGCTGCGCAAAAAGGGCTATTACCGCGACCTGTATTTGCAGCAGTTCACGCATGACGCGTGCCAGAGCGGCGCGTAAAGTGCACGCTCAGCTTGCTTTTTTGTGCTTGCGGCGGCGGCGCAGCAGGAGGATTCCCGCCGCGAGCACCACAAGCGCCGCGCCTGCGGCGGCTGCCGCGGGCAGCACGGGGAAATCGCCGGGGAGTATGCAGAAGGTGGTTTCCTCCCCGTCGGTGGAAAAGAGCAGATAGCTTCCGTCTATCGTGAAGTCCTGCTTCTGCCAGCCGTCCGCGCCGCGCACCCACAGCTGCCACCGCGAGCCGTCCTCCGGCAGGCGGCAGTGCAGCGTGCGGGACGAAACGCCCAGCTCCGGGTCCGTCACCGTCACGGTCCAGACCGTGCCGGTGTGGGAAACGCCCGACGCATCCTGCCAGGTGCTCTCCTCCGAGACGGCGGAAAGCTTTGCCGCCGTGCCGAAACGGCCCTCCGCGAGAATCTGCGCCGGTTCGCTGCCGTCGGAGAGGGCGGAGCGGTACGGCGTGTAGACAGCCTCGATGGTGCGGCTTGCCGTGATGCAGCTGTAGTCCAGCGCGGGCCACGACGCGGAGCAGCCCTCCCGCGCCGGGATCTCCGGCAGGGAGTCCAGCGCGCCGCCGTAGGGGACGGTCAGCGTCGCGACCACCGATTCCCCGTCCGTGAAGGTAAGCGTGAGATTGGAGAAGTTTTCCGGCGCGTCCGGCAGGGCGCAGAGGTCGGAAAAGGCGATGGGCTCGGCCTGCCCGGCGTAGCTCACGCCGTCGATGGCGGCTGTCAGGCCCTCGGCATACAGACAGCCGCTGGCCGTCGCGTCCTCCATCAATTCCCCGGCGATGGATCCCGTCTTCGATTCCCCATGCGCCTGCGCGGCGGAACGGCAGTCCGTCAGCGAGGCGGAGCGCCCCGCGATACCGCCCACATTGTGTTTTCCCGTAACCGTGCACCGGCTCCAGCAGCTTCGGATCGCCCCGGCCGCGTCGCCCGCGACGCCGCCCGCGTAGCTGCCGCCGGTGCTTTTTACGTCTCCGTAGCTTTCGCAGCCGTCCGCCATGCCGAGGTCCATGCGTCCCACGATGCCGCCCGCGCAGTCCTTCTTCACGGTGACGGTCCCTTCGTTCACGCAGTCAAACACCGCCGCCATCGTCTGAATGAGGAAGCTCACGGAGCGGTCGCCCTTCTGCGTCAGATCGTCCTCAGGGTCAAATTCCAGATCGACGGCCATGGAGCCCGCGATTCCGGCGGTGTTCAGATCGCCCTCCACCGAGCCGGTGTTCCGGCACGCGGAGACGCGGCCCGCCTGCTGGCTGCGCAGCTGTGCCGGGTCGGAAACGTCCTCATAGCGATTCTGCGCGTCGGCCTGGCGGGAGCCCTCGTCCTGAATCAGCGACGCAATCACGCCCATCTGCTGGTTGATGTTCCGCAGATCCCCGAGCAGGCTGTCCGAGGAACCGCTTGCCGCCGCGTTCAGATCGTTCGCGGCCTGCGTCAGCGCGGAAAGGGATGCGTTGAGATCGTCCACTTTTTGCGTCACGTCCCCGTTCAGCGCGGGAATGTGCAGGGACGGGCCATTGGTCAGCTCCTGCGCGGCGCTGTGCAGGCTTTCGGAGGAGTCCGCCAGCCCGGAGAGCGCCCGCGCCAGATCGTCCGACGCGCTGCCCAGGGCGGCGGCCAGATCGTCCGTGCCGTTCACGGCAAGCTGTGCTTCATCCAATGCTTTACGCAGGGCGGAAGCGCTTGTCTGCAAGCCGCCGGTCACGGTTGTGTTGAGCGTTTCGCACGCGGCCAGCAGCTTTTCAGCGGCCTGCTTCATCTCGGAGAGATTGCCCAGCGACGCGCGCAGCTCCTGTCCGGCGGTCTGCACGTCCTTGAGCGCGGCGCGCGTTTTTTCCAGAGCGGTTTCCAGGTCGCGCAGGGCGGCGCGGGCGCTTTCGAGACTCTTGCCCGTCAGTCTGCCGAGCCGTTCCGCCTCGTCCATCGCGTCGGACAGCTTACCGGCTGCCTGCGAGAGCGTGCGGAGCTGATCGTCCGCGTTTGCCAGCGCCGGATCGAGCAGGTTCAGCGCACGGGAGACGCGCGCGGAGAGATCGTTGAGCTGGCCCGTGCCCTCGTCGGCCCAGTCCGCCGCCGCGCCGGAAAGCGCGTTTGCGGCGGCGCGCGCCTCGTCGGTCCGATCCGAAAGGGCGGAAAGGCTGGCGGACAGGTTGCCCGAGACGTTCCCCGCGTCGTTCAGCAGAGCGTCCGTTTTCGTTTGCAGGGTGGAAAGCTCGTCGCCGAGCTTTTGCAGAAAGGTCTGGCTGTACAGCAGCGTCACCTCCGGCTCCAGCTGGCCCACAATGCCGCCGACGTCCTTGCGGCCCTGCACGCTGCCGCTGTTGGTGCAGCCGTCGAGCAGGCCGCTCTGCCGCCCGGCCACACCGCCGGCGTTGTAGCCGATGTGCGGATAGCCGACGCTGCCCTCATTGCGGCAGTTCTGGAGGATTCCGGCGGAGTAGCCCGCCACGCCCCCCACGTCTGTCCAGCCGGAGAGATCCGTGGCCGCGTCCGTGACGGAGCTTTCCTCCAGCACGGTCTGGGCCGTGGCTTCCTCCTCCAACTGGGTGGTGTTGACGCTGCCCAGATTGATGCACTCCACGGCGCTGCCGAGGTTCTGGCCCACAACGCCGCCCGCGTGCAGCTCGCCGGACAGGCTTCCCTCAAAGGTGCAGCCCGTCAGCTCGCCGCCCGCTTCATTCCTTCCGGCAATGCCGCCGGCGTCCGTGCCGCCCCGCACCGTGCCGGAGAAGGAGCAGCGCAGCAGCGTTCCTTCGTTGCGCCCGGCCACGCCGCCCACGATATCGCGCGTCCCGGTGGGGGAAACCGTTCCCTCCACGCGGAGATCCTGCACGACCGCGCCCTTCTGGACGGATCGGAACAGCCCCTGCGTCCCGCCGTCTCCCGTGAGGGAAAGGCCGGAGACGGTGTGGCCGCCGCCGTCGAATACGCCGCCGAAGGTGGGAATGCCGGAAAAGCTCACTCCCGTAAGGTCAAGATCGGCTTCGAGCACCGCCGTTTTCCCGCGCGACCAGCTGTCGAGCGTACAGCTTTTCGCAAAGGCCTGCAGATCCTGCACGGTGCGGATGTGCACCGTCTCCTCCTGAGCCAGCGCGGGGATGGGGCAGGAGAACACCAGCATCACTGCGGCCAAAAGGGATGCCGCCGCTTTATTCCACTGTCGTTTCATCGTGTGGTTCCTCCTTTCCCTCATTGGACGGGGATTCGTTTGCTTCGGATTCCTCCGGCGCGGTTTCCCCGGGAAATGCTTCGTCCTGCGCGGTTTCCGGCAGAGCGGGTTCGTCTGGCATGATGCCGTCCTGTCCCGTTTCCACCGTGGCGGATACAGTTCCGCGAATCACGCCGCGCACATCTGCGTCGATGATGCCGTTCACCTGTCCGCGCACCCGGCCGTTGACATAAAACGATCCGCTGCCGCGCGTCAGGCGGCCGCGATCCGGCACAGGCAGCTTGATGTTGAAGCGTGTGCGCTCCACAAGGCTGTCCCCGAGCAGAAGGATCTGCGGCAGGATGAACATGACGAGGAACATGGAAATCAGCGTGCCGCGGCACAGGCACTGGCCGATGCCGACGATGCTCGGCTCGGTGGTGATCTGCGCAATCAGGAAGGCCGCGATGGAAAGAATGCTGCCGGAGGTGAGCACCGTCGGGAAGGACAGGCTCAGCGCGCGGATGATGGCTTCCTTTTTCGGCATGGTGGTTTTGAGATCGTTGTACCAGGTGGAGATGACGATGGCGTAGTCGATGTTCGCGCCCATCTGGATGGCCGTGACGATCAGATAGCTCATGAAGAAGATCGGCTCCCCTGTGAAGCCGGGGAACGCGAAGTTCAGCCAGATGCTTCCCTGAATCACGAGGATCAGCAGGATCGGCAGGCCGACGGAGAGGAAGGTGAACAGCAGCACCACGATGACGAACACAACCGTCAGCACGCTGATCAGGATATTATCCCGCGCGAAGGACGTGGAGAGGTCGTAATCGCTGGTGGAGTCGCCCACAAGATAGACGCTTTCGGCGGGATAGTAGCGCTCCGCTTCCTTGTGGAGCGTTTGCAGAAACGCGAACATTTCCGCGCCCTCCTCCGGCAGGTTCAGCGTGAGCACCAGGCGGGAGTAGTTTTCCCCGAGCATCTGGGCGCGCGCGTCGGTCAGCTGGGTGTAGAGATCGTCGATTTGATCGTTCAGCTCGTCGTCCAGCGTGATGTAGCCGTCCTCCTTGCAGTCGTGGATAAAGAGGAAGAGATCCATCAGCGGGATTTTGTAATCCTCCACGCCCCCGACGATCCGCCCGTATTCCTCGCGATCGGCGGCGTAGGCGGCGTAGAGCAGGCGGGCCTGCTCGTAGTCGAGGTCGATCAGCTCCGAAAACTCGCGGGGTGTGAGCGCGTCGGTGAGCGTGTAGCCGTCCATGGCTTCAATGTTCGCCAGTCCGAGCGCGGAATCGATCTCCTCGTAGGTTTCGAGCCGATTCAGCAGGGCTTTCTCGCTCTCGTAGTCCCCGCGCGGCACCAGCATGGCCATGACGTTCTGCGAGCCGAACGCTTCGTCGATCGTCTCCTGCGCGATCTGTGCTTCGTTCTGGCGGGCGGTGTGGATCTCGCTGTAGCCGTACACATAGGGGCACTGGTTGGAGAGGAAGAACGCGCCCACCAGACAGACGGCGAACACCGGCACGCCCACATAGCGAAGCTTTACCACGAGCTTGCCCCAGCGGTCAATCGACGGGATGAAGTTCTTGTGCCGCGTGCGGTCCATGGCGCGGCAGAAGATCATCAGCAGGCCGGGCATGAGGGTGAACACGGAAAGCATGCTCAGGCAGATGGCCTTGATCAGCACCAGGCCCATGTCGAAGCCGATGCGGAATTCCATGAACATCATGGCCGCCAGGCCGGAGATGGTCGTCAGACTGCTGGCGGAGATCGACGGGATCGAGACGCTCAGCGCAGTGATGCACGCTTCGCGGTCCCCGGCGTGCTCGCGCTCCTCCAGGAAGCGGTGCAGCAGGATGATCGCGTAGTCGATCGCGAGGGCCAGCTGAAGGATCACCGTCACGGAGTTCGAGACGAAGGAGATCTCCCCGAGCAGGAAGTTCGTGCCGAGGTTCAGCACCGCCGCCGCGCCGAAGGTGATGACGAGCACCGGGATCTCGGCGTAGGATTTCGAGGTCAGCAGCAGCACAAGCAGAATCACAATGGCCGCGATCACCAGAATAACGTCCATTTCCGATTGCAGCGTGGTGGAGGAATCGCTGCCCACGGGCGTGTCGATCTGCACGTCGTAGGGGGCGAGCAGCTCCCGCACGCGGCCGAGCGCTTCCAGGCTGACGGGATCGGTCTCCTCGCCCGCGAAGGTGACGGAGATGAGCGCGTCATCCCCGTGACAGTAGGAGTTGATCTCCTCGGGCGTGGGGGTGGTTTCCTCCTGCGGGCCCAGGCTGTTCCCGAGCGTCGCGGAGGTCACGCCTTCCAGCTCCGCGAGCTGGTCGGCCAGATGCTCCGCCGTGTCAAGCGTGACATGGGAAACCATCACGCGCGCGGTCGCGAAGGTGGTGGTCTCCTCCTGCATGAGCGTCAGGCCCTGACGCGTTTCCGTCGTCGGGGGCAGATACTGGGTGATGTCGTTGCACACCTGCACCCAGTTGCGCGAAAAGATCGAGAAGATGGCCGCGCAGATGTACAGAAAAAAGATCAGGTTTCGTTTGTCCACAATCAGGGTGGCAAGACGCACCATGAAAGAGGGGGAATCGTTCTTTTTACTCACAGTCTCCCTCCTTTGGTTCGTTTGCGGGCAGCCTGCGCCCGCTCCAATGCATGGTGCATTCTTCCAGCTCGGCGGTGCCGGTGATCGTTTCCCCGGCGAGGGTCAGCACGCTGCGGCACTGGTGGGTTCCCACGGCGGTGCGCAGGGGATGCAGCAGGGTAAACGTGCGCACGCCGTCCCACTGTCCGCTGACGCTGTTTTCATAGCCTGCGAGGGAGAGCGTTCCCGAAACGTCCGGGCCATGGCGCAGAAGCGAGAGAAGCCCCGGGCGGGGGCCAAGCTGGCTGTGCAGAATCAGCTCGTACAGCTCCTTCATGGTGGATCCTTCCTTCCGAAAAAGTCCGCGCTTATCGCGGGATTACAGCTTCAGCATACGCCCCGTAATGCCGAAGCACAACATGCACACAGGCCGTCCCTGTCAGAATTGTGACACGGACGGCCTATGTGCATGAAATTCGGGAAAAGAAATTTACTGGAAAATGTGAGTGTGGTAAAATAAAATTCTAAGGGGGAGGTTCCTATTCATGAAAAACAAAAGCTATGAATCGTCGCACGCGACAAAGCAGGCCATCTGCGCCGCGCTCAAGGAGCTGATGGCCCAGAAGCCGCTGGAACGCATCACCGTGAGTGAGATCATGGATCGGTGCGGGATGGTGCGGCAGCATTTTTACTATCATTTTGAAGATATCTATGATCTGGTGCGCTGGATGTTCCAGGAGGAGGCCGTCTCGCTGCTCAAACGGCAGGAGGGGGCGCTGCTCTGGCAGGAGGGGCTCTTGCAGCTGTTCCAGTATTTGCAGGAAAACCGGGCGGTGTGCCTGTGTGCGCTCCACTCGCTGAGCCGCACGCATCTCAAACACTTTTTCCATACCGATCTATATGCCATCGTGGGGCGCACCGTCGCGGCGATTGCCGGGGAGGCGGGCTGCACGGACGAGGACGAGCTGGAGCTGCTCACGCATTTTGCGATTCTGTCGCTCGCGGCGGTTATGGAAAGCTGGCTGCTCGGGGAGATTGACCGAACGCCCGAGGAGCTGATCGCCTTTGCCGGCCGGATTCTGCGCAATCAGGTGCGCGGCGCGGCGGCGGCCCGTCAGGAGGAGGAAGCGGGCGGATGTTTGAGTGGATTTGCACTTGACAATCGCGCGGGTGCGCGGTAAAATAATGAAAATCAGACAAAGGCTTTGACAGGGAAAAGTAAGCGTGCGCGAAAGCCAAGAGAGAAGCTGGCCGGTGAAAAGCTTCGTGAAACGCCCGCCGAACGTGGCCCCCGAGCTCCGGACCGAACAGCTTGTCTCAGTAGGCTCCGGCGGTTCCCCTCCGTTACCGGGCGGCGGCAGGCGATTGCCCGCCGGCAGAGTGCGGGAGGATTCCCGAAATTAGGTGGTACCGCGGACTGTTCAGCCCGCCCTAAGCGAGACGGCTTGGGGCGGGCTTTTTTGTTTGATTTTAACGGCAATTTGGAAATTTATCCTGTTAGCGTGATAAAGTCTTGACGGGGACGGGAAATGTCACTATAATGAATGATAAATCGGTGCATATGGCCCGGACTCCGGCTTGGACTGAAATTTTCTGTGGAAAGGATGGTGCCCCATGATCAGCGGCGCAGAAATCATGGTAAAATGTCTGGAGCTTGAGGGCGTACAGCTGGCCTTCGGTTATCCCGGCGCGGCGATCTGCCCGTTCTATGATTTCCTTTACCAGTCCGACATCCGGCATGTCCTGGTACGCGAGGAGCAGAACGCGGCCCACGCGGCCAGCGGGTATGCCCGTTCGAGCGGCAAGCCCGGCGTGTGCATCGCCACCTCCGGCCCCGGCGCGACGAACCTCATCACCGGTATTGCCACGGCGTATATGGACAGCATTCCGCTTGTGGCCATCACAGGGCAGGTCAATTCGGAGCTGCTCGGCCGCGACGTGTTCCAGGAAGCCGATATCACCGGCGCCTGCGAACCCTTTACAAAGCATTCGTATCTGGTCAAGCACGCGAAGGATCTGCCGCGCGTGTTCAAGGAAGCGTTTCATATCGCCTCCACAGGCCGTCCCGGCCCGGTGCTGATCGACGTCCCCGTGGACGTGCAGCAGGAGGAGATTGAGGAATTCCATTACCCGGAAAAAGCGGCGATCATCGGCTACAAGCCCCGCACGCAGGGCCACGCGATCCAGATCCGCAAGGCGCTGGAAGCGATCGAGAAGGCCCAGCGTCCGATCATCTGCTGCGGCGGCGGCGTGGTGCTCGCGGGCGCGCGGGAGGAACTGGTCGCGTTCGCGCGGAGCAGCGGCATCCCGGTGTGCGCCACGATGATGGGTATCGGGGTCATCCCGATGGACGATCCGTATTACCTCGGTATGATCGGCATGCACGGGCGCACCGGCGCGAACCGCGCGATGAAGGAAGCCGATCTGGTGATCCTCTGCGGCGCGCGTGTGGGCGATCGGGCGGTGTCCGCGCCCCAGCAGATCGCGGAGAAGGCCGTCGTCATTCATATTGATATTGATCCCGCCGAGATCGGCAAAAATATGCCGGTCGACATTCCGATTGTGGGCGACATCCGCACGGTCATGCGCGCGCTGGCCGATCAGGTGAAAAACACCGTCCCGCAGGAATGGCTCGACCAGACGCTCGGTTATAAAAAGACGTATCCCAGCCGCGGGGAGCCGCGCACCGACAGCGTGGAACCGCGCGTATTCATCCGAGACCTTTCCGCGATGATGCAGGAGAACGCGATCCTCGTCGCGGACGTGGGACAGAACCAGATCTGGGCGGCCCGCAATTTCAACGTCAAGGAGGGCCGTTTCCTGACAAGCGGCGGCCTTGGCACGATGGGATACTCCATCCCCGCCGCCATCGGCGCGAAGCTTGCCAAGCCCCACCGTCAGGTGGTGGCTGTGTGCGGCGACGGCTCGTTCCAGATGAGCATGTGCGAGCTGGGCACCCTCTGCCAGGAGGGCGCGGCGGTGAAGATCATCGTCATGGAAAACGGGCGGCTCGGCATGGTGAAGGAGTTCCAGGATCGGCTGTACGGCAAGCGGTACATGGCGACCGTCCTGCGCGGCGATCCGGATTTCGTGAAGCTGGCCGAAGCGTATGGCATCCCCGCCGCACGGGCGGAAACGAACGAGCAGGCGAAGGAGCTGGCCCGCACCATGCTGGAAACCGACGGTCCCTTCATTCTGGTGTGCCGCGTCGATCCCGACGTGCCGAGTATTTGAGGAAGGAGGCCCCGGTATGAAATACACGCTTTCCGTTCTGGTGGAAAACCAGCCCGGCGTCCTCTCAAAGGTGGCCGGTCTGTTTGCAAGGCGCGGCTTCAACATCGACAGCCTCGCCGTCGGTGTGACGGAGCATCCCGAGATCTCCCGCATGACCATCGTGGTCAACGGTGATGAATATATTGTCGAGCAGGTGGAAAAGCAGCTGAACAAGGTGATTCCCGTCATCAAGGTCAAGGTGCTTCAGCCTGAAGCGTTTATCAGCCGCGAGCTGTCGCTGATCAAGGTTAACTGCAACACCAAGCAGCGGCTCGAGATCATGCAGATCGCTCAGCTGATGAATGCCGGAATCGTCGACGTGACGACCAACAGCCTCACGCTCCAGCTCGCCGCCACGGCGGAGGAAACCGAGACGTGCATCGCGCTGCTGCATCCGTTCGGCATCAAGGAGATTTGCCGCGCGGGTACCATCGCGCTGGAAAAAGGCTCCGGCGTCACCGCCCCCTCGGGCAAGAAATAAATCTGTGAAAGGCCCAACCCCGCCGGGCCATCCGCACGGGGTTTCGTTCTTCAATAAAAAGAATGCCGCAAGGCAAGGAGGAAAAAGCTATGCCTAAGATTTACTACAACGCGGATTGTGACATCAACGTCCTCAAGGGAAAGACCGTCGCCATCATCGGCTACGGCAGCCAGGGCCATGCCCATGCGCTGAACCTGCATGACAGCGGCGTGAACGTGATTGTCGGCCTGTATGAGGGCAGCAAGAGCGCGGAGCGCGCCAAGAAGGCCGGTCTGACCGTCATGACCGTTGCGGAGGCCACCAAGGCTGCCGATATCATCATGATTCTGATCCCCGACGAGCGTCAGGCGGATATGTATAAGAAGGATATCGCTCCGAACCTCACCGAGGGCAAGGCGATTGCGTTCGCACACGGCTTCAACATCCATTTCGGCCAGATCGTTCCGCCGGCAAACGTCGACGTGTTCATGATCGCTCCGAAGGGTCCCGGCCACACCGTCCGCAGCGAGTTTGTGGAAGGCAAGGGCGTTCCGGCTCTGATCGCTGTGCAGCAGGATTACACCGGCCACTGCCTTGACATCGGTCTTGCTTATGGCGCGGGCATCGGCGCTGCCAGAGCGGCTCTGATGGAGACGACCTTCAAGATCGAGACCGAGACCGACCTCTTCGGCGAGCAGGCTGTTCTGTGCGGCGGTGTCACCGCTCTGATGCAGGCTGGCTTTGAGACGCTGGTTGAGGCTGGCTACGCTCCGGAGAACGCTTACTTTGAGTGCATCCATGAGATGAAGCTGATCGTCGACCTCATCTACAACGGCGGCTTCAAGAAGATGCGCTACTCCATCTCCGACACGGCCGAGTTCGGCGATTACGAGACGGGCAAGCGTCTGATCACCGAGGAGACCAAGAAGGAGATGAAGAAGATTCTCTCCGAGATTCAGGATGGCACCTTCGCTTCCAAGTGGATCGCCGAGAACAAGAACGGCCGCGCCCACTTCAACGCTTGCCGCCGCATTGCCGCTTCCCATCAGCTGGAAGAGGTCGGCGCTGAGCTGCGCAAGATGTATGCCTGGAACGACAACGACAAGTATGCTGACTAATTCGCAATAAATATTTGCAGGGGCTCTTTTGCGGTGTTGGTATCGCAAAAGGGCCCCTGTTTTTTGGTTTGTCGCTTTTTTCCCTCACCCAGCCGCTGAAGCGTAATTTTCCGGTTTGTAAGAACCGCAAAATTATGCTTCAGACTATGTGCTGGTGTCGGCCAGTACATGAGTCGCTCAGGCCGCGACGGGCCCCTACTTTCTTTGCGAAAAGAAAGTAGGCAAAGATTCGCGAGGGGCTTTGCCCCTTCGAACCCCACGCTTTGTTTTCTACGTTGGTTTGCCGCCCCCTCTCCCCCGTCACGGCCGGCCAAATTTGCGCTGACGCGCAAGACTGGCCGGCTGGTGGGGGGAACACATCAAAATTAGCGTGGGGAATAATTTTGATGTTTTCCGTGCGTTGGGGTACGGTGCTACAGAAGCTTGCGGCGAAACTTCGGGCTGCTGAAGCGTAATTTTCCGGGCGAAGCCTGTAAAATTATGCTTCAGACCGCGAACTGGCGTTAGCCAGGGCGCGAGGTGTTCCGTGGGTTGGGGGTACGGGCTTGCGGGAAGCTGTGCGCGTCAATTAGCACTCCGCTGAAAATGACAGCCAACCCACCGCGCCGCTCCGTGGCTGGGTCGCGGGCCGCAAAGCAAGACCCCCTTGCGACGTGAGATCGCAAGGGGGTTGATGTGCTTATCAAGCCGGGCGGCGGGTTTGCCCGCCGCTTGCGCGGCGTGCGTCCAGGCTCAGCCTGGGAGCATGGTGAGGGAGATGCGTTTCTTTTTGAGGTCGACGGAGAGGACGCGGGTGGTGACGATGTCGCCGACCTTGAGCACTTCGCCGGGATGCTTGATGAACTTTTTGCAGATCTGCGAGATGTGCACCAGACCGTCCTGGTGAACGCCGATGTCGACGAAAGCGCCGAAATCAATGACGTTGCGCACTGTGCCGGTCAGCTCCATGCCCGGCTTGAGATCCTCCATGGAAAGCACGTCCGTGCGCAGGAGCGGCGGGGGCAGCTCGTCGCGGGGATCGCGGCCCGGGCGGAGCAGCTCCGCCACAATGTCGCGCAGCGTCGGTTCGCCCACGCCCACCTGCTCCGCCGCCTTCGCGAAGCCGATGCGCTCCACGTCGGCGGTCAGATCGCCGAGCGAGCCGGATTTTACGTCGTTAAGGTCTCGTCCGCACAGGGAGAGCAGCTTTTCTGCCGCGCCGTAGCTTTCCGGGTGCACGGCGGTGTTGTCCAGTACGCTGCGGCTTTCCGGTACACGCAGGAAGCCCGCGCATTGCTCGAACGCGCGCGGCCCAAGCTTCGGCACCTTTTTGAGTTCCGCGCGGCTGGTGAAGGCTCCGTGCTCCTCACGGTACGCCACAATATTTTTAGAAACAGCCGCCGACACGCCGGACACCTTTTCCAGCAGGCTGGGCGAAGCGGTGTTCAGATCCACGCCGACGGTGTTCACGCAGTCCTCGACCACGCCGCCCAGCGCTTCGCCGAGCTGCTTTGGGGGCATGTCGTGCTGGTACTGGCCCACGCCGATGGCTTTGGGATCAATTTTAACCAGCTCCGCGAGCGGATCCTGTAAACGGCGCGCGATCGAGACAGCGCTGCGGAGAGTTACGTCGAAATCGGGGAATTCCTGCGCGGCCAGCTTGCTGGCGCTGTAGACGGAGGCCCCCGCTTCGCTGACGACCATATAGGAGGGAGCGGGCTTGCCGTCCGCGCGCAGGGAGGAGAGCACGTCCGCCGTGAACAGCTCCGTTTCGCGGGAGGCCGTGCCGTTGCCGATGGCAATTACCTGCGCGCCGTGCTTTTCAATCAGGCGGCGCAGGGTGCGGGCGGCTTCGTCCTTTTTGCTCTGGGAGTGCGTCGGATAGATCACGCCTGTGTCGAGCACACGGCCCGTCGCGTCGACGACGGCGACCTTGCAGCCGGTGCGGTAGCCGGGATCGAGACCGATCGCCACCTTGCCCCGGACGGGCGGCTGCATGAGAAGCTGGCGCAGGTTCACACGGAACACCTTGATCGCGTCCTCGTCGGCCTTTTCGGTGAGGGCGGCGCGGATTTCACGCTCGAGAGAGGGGAAGATCAGGCGGTCGTAAGCGTCTTCCGCCGCCGCGCGCACCTCCTGCGAGGAGGGGGACGTGCCGCGCACGCAGGCCGATTCCACAATGGAAAGCGCACGGGCGCGATCCAGCTCGATGCTCACCTTCAAAAAGCCTTCACGCTCGCCGCGATCCACGGCGAGGACGCGGTGCCCCGCCGCCTGCCGCACCGGCTGGCGGAAGTCGTAATACTGAGCATAGACGGAGTCCTCATCCGGTTTCGCGGCCTTGGAGACGAGATCCGACTGTGCCATTGCCACCACGCGCAGACGCTTGCGCAGGGAGGGATCGTCGGAGACGTTTTCCGCGATGATGTCGCGCGCCCCGGCCAGCGCATCCTCCGCCGACTCCACGCCCTTTTCCGCGTCGATGTACGCGGCGGCTTCCGCGAGGGGATCCACCTGCGGATTCTGCTCCAGGAGCAGAAGGGCCAGCGGCTCCAGCCCTTTTTCCTTCGCCATCGAGGCGCGGGTGCGGCGCTTCGGGCGGAATGGACGGTATACGTCGTCCAGCTCCGCGAGGGTGGAGGCCGCGTCGAGGGAAGCGGCTACCTCCGGCGTGAGCGCTCCGACGGCGTCGATCAGGCCGCGCACCTCCTCACGCCGCTTTTCCAGCCCACGCAGGTATTCGAGACGCTCCGCCATCCCGCGCAGCGTCTGGTCGTCCAGGCTTCCGTGCGCTTCCTTGCGGTAGCGCGCAATAAAGGGGATGGTGTTCCCCTCGTCGATCAGTTCGATGACCTTTTCCGCCTGCCAGAGTTGGAGAGAAAACTGGCTGGCAAGCTCCTGTGCGAAATTCATAAGGCTCCTCCTTCCGGCACGTCAATGGAATATACGAAATCGTCCATCACAAAGCCGCCGCCGATGTCGGCCGCCTGCTCGCGCACGCGCTTCATGCCGAGCGCTTCATACGCCGCGATGGAGCCGTCGTTGTGCCGGTTGACGGTGAGCCAGATGGAACGCAGCCCCTTTGCGGCGCACCAGCCGAAAAGGAAATCGAGGGCAAGGCGGGAAAGCCCCAGCCCGCGAAAGCGTTTCGCAATGTAAAGCTTGCTGAGATACAGCGTGCCGTCCTCCTTGGGCTGTACGCCGAGGTATCCGGCGCGCGCGCCGTCCACGGTGAAGAACCAATAAGTATAGTTTTCCTCGCGCATCTGGCGCAGGACGGCGGGCTCGGACTGGAATTCCCGCACCATGTATTCCACCTGCTCAGGGCCGAGAATGGAGGTGTAATGCTCCTCCCAAATCTCCTTGCCGAGCACGGCGAGGGCGGCGGCGTCATCTTCCCGGACGCGAACCAGACATTTTTTCATGAAAATCAGAACCTTTCTTCAAAGCTGAGAGCCGATCCACTGCACCAGAAGCCCGGCGCCGTAGATCACAGGCTGATGAACAATATAGATCAGAAGGGCGTGGCGGCCGAGGAACGAAAAGAACGGCACACGCGAGGGATACGTCCAGGCGGGGAATTTTCCGTCCCGTGCCAGCCGCCCCACGACCGTCCCGGCGGCAAAGACAAAGCACCAGGGGATCAGCGGGAAATAGTCGGCGGAGGAAAAGCCCGCCCCCGGCAGGCCGAGCGGCGCGAGCCAGGGCTGATACCACGCTTGCGGCAGGTTGATGCGCAGAAGGAACGGAATTTGCAGATAGCCCGAGGGGACGCGCCATGTCAGCATAAGCAGCACGGCGCAGAGCACGACGGGCCAGAGGTGAAACGGAGGAGGATCGCCGTGAGAAGAACGCAGGCGCTGCAAAAGCCCGAAGGCCATCATGCAGATGCTGAGAAAATGCAGGATGCCGAACACGATCAGCTCCTGCGGCACAGCGACGGCGGTGGCGATCGTGACGAGCAGCGCCACGCCGAACAGCTTGGCTCCGCGCACGAGGTTGGAGTGGGTCAGGTTCGACGAAATTCCCGCGATAAAAATAAACAGCCCGGCAAACCACGGCTCGGCGGGCATGAAAAAGCGGTACAGCCATTCGCCCCACGGCAGGCCCAGCAAATAGGCCATGGTGTAAAAGCCGTGGTAAAAGACCATACAGAACACGGCAAAGCCGCGCAGCTCGTCCATCAGAAAAATTCGTTTTTTTGTCTGCATAGGATCCTCCTTCCGCCGCCGGGCGGCGCGCACCCGCGGCGGCATGTTTCCCGCTGAACGGCCCGCGCCCGAACGCTCTGCGGCTATTGTACCACGTTTTCCCCCGGAGGTTCAAGCGGTCGCCTTTTGCATTGCCTGTCTCATATGCAAAGAAGAAGCTCTTTAGTCGAAATTGTATAATGTGCACAAAAATAGACCTGTTTTTGCCCATAAGGAATTGAAAATCAGACTTTGTGCAGGATCGACGAAAATACTGATGACATCTTTGCAAAATGGAGAATTCGCCGCTTTTTGGAATCCTTTTCCTACAGTATTGAATTTAGCGGTTTTCTGTTATATAATAGACACATTACACAAATTGATTTTGAAAAAAGAAAGCCGCCCGCGGGCCGCTCCTTTTCCCGGAGCCCGGCGGGGGGACTCTCGATGGAGGCTGTGAATTATGAATTACGCAATGTCTGTCGGCAAGATCAAGGAGGAAATTGAAAGCCGCCTGCAGCATAACTTCGGGGTCAGCCCGGAGAATGCGACCGACGAACACTACTACAAGGCTGTCGCGCTGATCATCTCCGATCTGCTCTGCAAGGGCCGCGCGGAGACGAAGGTGGATGCGGAAAAAACCCACACCAAGCAGATCTATTATCTCTGCATGGAGTTTTTGATGGGCCGTTCGCTCAAAAATAACCTGTTCAACCTCGGGCTGGAAGCCAATTTCCGCGAGGCTCTCTCGCAGATGGGCATCAAGCTGGACGATCTCTATGAGGAGGAGCCGGACGCCGGTCTTGGCAACGGCGGCCTGGGCCGTCTGGCCGCGTGCTTCCTCGACGGTCTGGCCACGCAGGGCTATCCGGCGATCGGCTACTCCCTGCGCTATGAATACGGTATCTTCCGCCAGAAGCTGGTGGACGGCTGGCAGACGGAGCTGCCCGACTTCTGGCTGCCCGGCGGCAAGGTCTGGCTCCAGGAGGTGCCGGAGAAGGCCATCGAGGTTCATTTCGACGGCCACATTGAAGAGGGCTGGAACAACCAGTACCACATTGTGAATCACAAGGATTACACGAACGTCCTCGCGATTCCCTATGACATGTATGTGTCCGGCTACGACGGACGCTGCGTGGCCAAGCTGCGCATCTGGGCCGCCCGTTCGCCCGAGTTCGACATGAAGATGTTCAACTCCGGCAACTATATGCGCGCCATGGAGCAGAACGCCATGGCCGAGGTTATCACGAAGGTGCTCTATCCGGAGGATAACCACATCGAGGGCAAGAGCCTGCGCCTGACGCAGCAGTATTTCCTGGTGTCCGCCACGATTCAGGACATCGTGCGCCGCCATCTGTTCAAGTACAGCACGCTCGACAATCTGCCGGATGTGGCCGCCATTCACCTCAACGACACGCACCCCGTTCTCGCGATCCCCGAGCTGATGCGCATTATGCTCGACGAGTGCGGCTACACCTGGGAAGCGGCGTGGGATATCGTGACGCGCACCGTGGCTTACACGAACCACACCGTCATGAGCGAGGCGCTGGAGTGCTGGGGACAGGATATGTTCCGCCTGCGCCTGCCGCGTATCTATCAGATTGTGGAAGAGATCAACCGCCGTTTCTGCGCGAGCATGCACGAGATGGGCGTGGACGGCTATCAGGTCGGCCGTATGGCTCCGCTCAATGACGGCTATGTCAAGATGGCGAACCTGGCCGTGGCTGGTTCCCACAGTGTCAACGGCGTGTCCGCCCTGCACAGCGACATTCTCAAAGATACCGTGTTCCACGATTTCTATACCGTGATGCCGCAGAAGTTCCAGAATGTGACGAACGGCATCGCGCACCGCCGCTGGCTCAACCAGAGCAATCCCGAGCTGGCCGCTCTGCTCACCGAGAAGATCGGCTCCGGCTATATCCTCGACGCTTCCGAGCTGGAGAAGTTCATGGCGTTCAAGGATGACAAAAAGGTGCTCGAACAGCTCGCCGCCATCAAGCATGGCAACAAGGAGCGTCTCGCGGCCTATATCAAGCAGGCTAACAACATCGTCATCGATCCCAACTCGATCTTTGACGTGCAGGTCAAGCGCATGCACGAGTACAAGCGCCAGCACCTGAACGCTCTGCATATCCTGAGTGAATATATGTGGCTGCGCGACAACCCGAACGCGGAGTACACGCCCCACACCTATATTTTCGGCGCGAAGGCCGCCGCGGGTTACTACTTTGCCAAGCAGATGATCCGCTTCATCGTGAAGCTGAGCGAGATCATCAACAACGACCCGCGCGTGAACGACAAGCTGAAGGTCGTCTATGTCGAGGATTACCGTGTCTCCCTCGCGGAGCTGATGATTCCCGCCGCCGATATCTCCGAGCAGATCTCCCTCGCGGGCACCGAGGCCAGCGGCACCTCCAACATGAAGTTCATGATCAACGGCGCTGTCACGCTCGGCACGCTCGACGGTGCGAACGTGGAGATTCATGAGGCTGTGGGCGACGAGAACATCATCCTGTTCGGTATGACCACCCCGCAGGTCAACGATCTCAAGCAAAAGGGTTACCATCCCGAGGTGATCGCGGAGAACAACGCGGATATCCGCCACGCTCTGCGCGAGCTGGGCCGCGGACTCGGCGGTGTGGACTTCCATGATATCGTTCGTTCCCTCTCCACGCAGGATCCCTATATGGTTCTCGCGGACTTCGACTCCTACTGCAAGGCGCAGAAGAAGGCGCAGGAGCTGTATCTCGACAAGACCGCATGGCAGAAGCTGTGCCTTGTGAATATCGCGCAGGCCGGACGTTTTGCCGCCGACCGCGCCATCCGCGAGTATGCGAACAACATCTGGAACGCCAATCCGCTGCCGATGGCAAAGAAGGCCGCTGTGAAGCCCGTTCCGGCTCCGGCGCAGACTCTTGCCGCCGCTCCGGCTTCTGCGAAGAAGCCCGTTCCCGGCAAGCGCAAATAAGAAAAGTATTAGGAAGAAACACAAAAGTGGAGCCCGCAGGAGAGAATTTCTCCTGTGGGCTCCGTTTTTTAGAACGATGTTTCTTCCGCTTCCTTGTTTTCGTCAGATTCTATAGGGCCGCAGGTTTGCTCCATCTGTTCCAGATGCTGCAACAGCACATACTCAATATAGTTTGTCATGGAGCGATGCTCCCTTGTGGCAAGAATTCCGATTTTATCAAACACCTCGTCCGACAAACGCAGGGTGAACACTCTCTTGTTGCTGGGCATGAAATCGCCTCTTTTTCGTAAATTTCGAAACTATTTCGAAAGAGATTGACAGTCAAATGCCTTTTATTCTATAATGCACACAGAACCATTGCAGACAGAAAGGGGCGCGGAAGGGATGAAGCCCATCGCGGAAATGACAAAGGACGAAGCGCGGGGAATCCGCTATCTTCTCACGGATATCGACGACACGCTCACCACAAAGGGCAAGCTGCCCGCCGAAGCGTACAGCGCGCTGTGGCGACTGCACGACGCGGGCTTTTCGGTGATTCCGGTGACGGGCCGCTCGTGCGGGTGGTGTGACCTGATCGCCCGCGAATGGCCGGTGAAGGCCGTCGTGGGAGAGAACGGGGCCGTGGTGTATTATCTGGATGAATCCGATCATTTACAGGTGTTCACCCATCCGAGCGTGGCTTCGCCGGATGTGCACGACAAGCTGGCAGCCGTGAAGGAAGCCTGCCTGCGCGGCGTGCCGGGCTGCCGTACCGCGAAGGATCAATTTTCACGCGTGTATGACCTCGCGATCGATTTCGCGGAGGAGCCGCCGATCCTTTCCCTCGACGACGCGGAGCGGATTCGCGTGATCTGCGAGTCCATGGGGGCGCGCGCGAAGGTCAGCTCCATCCATGTCAACGCATGGTTTGGCGACTACGACAAGCTTTCCATGACGGAGCTGTTCCTGCGCGAGGTGCTGGGGGAGACGGATTTCCTGCACAGCGTGCTGTTTTTCGGGGATTCTCCGAACGACGAGCCGATGTTCGCCCATTTCCCCGTGACGTGCGGTGTGGCGAATATCCGCCCGTTTGCGGACCGCATAGCGCACCTGCCCGCCTATGTCGCGCCGCTGGAGGGCGGACAGGGCTTCGCGGCGGCAATTGACGCTTTCCTGCGCATTCGGGAGGGCTGAATCAGCCTGCCTGCGCCGGGGCCTTTTTCCCGCCCATGGTTTTGCGGTAGAAGGTGAACATAAACAGGCTGGTGACGACGAAAGCCGCGCCGTCCGCGATGGGGGCGGCGTAGAGAATGCCGTCCAGTCCAAGGAACAGGGGAAGAATCAGAATGAGCGGCGTGAGGAACAGCACCTGCCGCGTCAGCGAGAGGAACACGCCGCGCGGCGCTTTGCCGATCGCGGTGAAGAAGTTGGAGGACAGGATCTGCACGCCGTTGACAGGGACCATAAACAGATAGATCCGCAAAAAGCGCACGGCGAATTCAAAATACTCCGGCGATCCGGTGCCGAACAGGGAAATGATCTGCTGCGGGCAGAATTGGAACAGAAGAAAAGCCACAATCGAAATGATCAGGTTGCAGGTGATGGCGAGACGGTAGGTCGCCCAGACGCGCGGAAGCTGCTTCGCGCCGTAGTTGAAGCCGATAATCGGCTGGCTTCCCTGTGAGATCCCGATAATGACGCCGATCAGAAGCGCGTTCGTCTTGATGACGATGCCGCAGCTGGCCAGGGGAATGTCGCTGCCGTAGACGCTCATGGCGCCGTAGTACGTCAGCGAGTTGTTCAAAACGATCTGCACAAAGGTCATGGCAAGCTGGTTGAGACTGTTGCTCATGCCGAGCGAGGCAATCCGCAGCGCTTCCCGGGGTGGGATGCGGAAATTTTTCTGTGTGAGCCGGATGTGCTGAAAGCGCGGCAGATACGAGCAGGCCATGGCGCACGAGGCGATCTGACCGATCACCGTGGCCCAGGCCGCGCCGGCGATCCCCCATTGGAAAGCGAAGATGAAAAGCGGATCCAGGATGGTGTTGATGATTGCGCCGAGCAGCATGCAGCCCATCGAAAAACGCGGGCTTCCGTCCGCACGGGCCAGATTGCTCATACCGTTTGTGAGAATCAGAAAGGGCATGCCGATCGCCGTGATCTGCGTGTAGCTTTCCGCATACGGCAGCACCTCGCCGGTCGCGCCGAAGGCAAGCATGAGCGGCGTCAGAAAAACCTCGATCAGCACGGCGTACAGCACGCCGCCCACGGCCAGCATCGTGACCGCCGTTCCCGCCGCGCGCTCCGCCGCTTCTTCGTCGCCCGCGCCGAGCGAGAGCGAGAACCGGGACGCGCCGCCGATGCCGATCAAGAGGGCGATGGATAAGCAGATGGTCGTCAGCGGATAGGCCACGTTGGTCGCGGCGTTGCCGAGATATCCGACGCCCTGGCCGATGAAGATCTGATCCACGATGTTGTAAAGCGAGCTGACCACCATCGCGATGATGCTCGGGATGGCGTACCGCCGGAGCAGCACGGGGATTTTTTCATATCCGAGGGGATTTCTCCCTTCTTGCCTGGAAATTGCCTGACTCATTCATCCGTCTCCTTTCCTTGCCGTCCGCCGCACAGGGCGGCGGCGCGCCGGGCCGTCTCGCCCAGATACCACAGAAAACGCTCCCGTTCCTCCACGGGAACGGGCTGCAAAACCGCTTCCTGCCAGCGCGCCGTCATTTCGCGGATCTGCCCGGCGGCTTCGATGGCGCGCCGTGTGGGATACAGGCGGCAGGTCCGCTTGTCCGTTTCATTTTCCTCCCGCCGCAGGAATCCCGCCTTCTCCAGCGCCGCAATCGCCCGCGTCACATTGCTGGGGTGCAGATAGAAGAAGGTCAGGAAACGATCCTGCGTCACGCCCGGGTTGGCGCACACGCGGAGAATGTACATGTGCTGGCTGCTGTTGAGCCCGAGAGGGGCAAGCTCACGGTCGAGCAGGGCGCGGATATGCCGATCCCCCACGCTCAGCCACTTCACCAGCGGGAAAAACTCCGGTCCGCCGCTCTCGGCCATGTAGAGCAGATGGGGCTTCTGCATCCCGCCCCAACCGGAGAGGAATTCCCGTTCCACGGTCATCCCCAGGCTTTCGGCCACCCGCCGGGAAGGGAGGTTGTCCTGCTTCACGATGCAGTGCACGCGCGGCGCACCCATCTGATCGAACGCATACCGCAGGCAGCCCGCCGCCGCCTCGCGCGCGTAGCCATGCCCGCGAAAGGCCGGGCGCAGAAGATAGCCGATTTCGAGCACGTCATGCCCCTCGCAGGGCTGAAGCGTCAGGCCCGCCATACCGATCGGTTCGCCCCCGTCCCGCAGGACAGCGGCCCACAGGCCGAAGCCGTACCGCTCATACCGCCGCCGCTGGCGTTCCAGCCAGTCCCGCGCTTCTTCGTCCGTGAAGGCGTGCTCATAGACGCGCTTCACCTCGCTGTTTTGCAGCGTGTCCCGCACGGAGGGCAGATCCTCCGGCGTCAGCTCCCGCAGGATCAGGCGTTCTGTTTCCAAAATCATGCTCTTTCCATCCTCTCCGACCGTTTCCGCGCTCCGGCGCGGCTGTTTTTTTAGTATACAACAATTTGCGTGCGCACGCAATAGATGGAAAAAAGAGAGATAAAAAATAGGGGAAATTTCTGTCCAAGCGGTGAAAAACAGGGTGTACGGACGGATTCTGTTATTCTTTTAACAAAATTGCTCTGCTGATTTTCCACAAGAGCAAGGGATGGACGGGCGAAGAAAAAAGAAACGACCGGCAAAGCGGGTAATTTTGTAAAAACGGGGAAAGCTATTCTGTCACTTCTTCTGAAAAAGTGCGGAAGGGCGCATTCCTTCTTGACAAAAAGACATTTTCGTTAAATAATTATCAATAGGAAAGTCTCCGTATCCGGCAGGGCTGCGAACCGGCCCCCTGCCGGCGGAGGGAGAAAAAAGATCAGAGATGTACGCAAAGGGCAGACGCCCGGGAAGGAGCAAACCGTACCATGAGAGGAATCTACACTTCCGTGACCGACATCCGCCGCAAGGTGTTCACCGAGGTGGCGCGGCTGGCCTATGAGGGAGGGGATTACAGCCGGATTGAGCAGCTTCCGTATAAGATTGTGCCCGGCGAGGAGGCTCGCTACCGTGAGTCCATTTTCCTGGAGAGAGCAATCGTGGGCGAACGCCTGCGCCTGGCCATGGGCCTGCCGCTGCGCCCGATCTCGGAGCACTCGGAGCTGTCCCAGGGCGTGGACGAGAGCGCCATCAGTGAGAAGTATTATGATCCGCCGCTGGTGAACATCATCAAGTTTGCCTGCAACGCCTGCCCCACGAAGCAGTATAAGGTTTCCGAGGGCTGCCAGGGCTGCCTGGCGCATCCGTGCTCGGAGGTCTGCCCGAAGAAGGCCATCACCATCCATCACGGCAAATCCCACATCGATCAGGACAAGTGCATCAAGTGCGGCCGCTGCAAGGACGTTTGCCCCTACGGCGCGATCCTGAAGCTGGATCGTCCCTGCGCCGTCGCGTGCGGCATGGACGCCATCGGCAGCGACAGCATGGGCCGCGCGGAGATTGACTACGACAAGTGCGTTTCCTGCGGCATGTGCATCGTGAACTGCCCGTTCGGCGCGATCTCCGACAAGGGCCAGATCTTCCAGCTCATCCATGCGATGAAGGACGGCCACCGCGTGGTCGCGATTGTCGCTCCGGCGTTTGTCGGTCAGTTCGGCCCGAACGTCAGCCCGGAGAAGCTGTGGTCCGCTCTGCGCCAGCTGGGCTTCGCGGATGTCAAAGAGGTCGCCGTGGGCGCTGACCTGTGCGCCGTCGAGGAGGCCAAGGACTTTATGCGCGCTGTTCCGGAGGAGCAGCCCTTCATGGCGACGTCCTGCTGCCCGTCCTGGTCCGTCATGGCGAAGAAGCTGTTCCCCGATCTCGCGCCGTATATCTCCATGGCCCTGACGCCGATGGTGCTGACGGCCCGTCTGATCAAGCAGCAGGACAAGGACTGCAAGATTGCCTTCATCGGCCCGTGCTCCGCGAAGAAGCTGGAAGCCAGCCGCCGCACGATCCGCAGCAACGTTGACTTTGTGCTCACCTTTGAGGAGGTCATGGGCATGTTCGCGGCCAAGAGCATCGACCTCTCCAAGCTGGAGGCCGATCATCCGCTCAACGAGGGCACCGCGGGCGGCCGTGGCTTCGCCGTTTCCGGCGGCGTGGCCCAGGCGGTCACGGACGTCATCAAGAAGCTGGATCCGGACCGCGAGGTCAAGACCGTGGCTGTGCAGGGCCTGCGCGACTGCCGCAAGCTGCTCATGGCAGCGAAGGCGGGCAAGTACGACGGCTATCTGCTCGAAGGTATGGCCTGCCCGGGCGGCTGCGTCGCGGGTATGGGCACGCTCCAGCCGGTGAACAAGTCCACCGCCACCGTCAACAAGTACAAGAGCGAGGCCGAGATTCAGAACTCCGCCGATACGCCCTACGAAATCAACCTCGGCTTCCTCGAGTAATCCAAAAATGTATGGCGCCGCTTCCCTGTCGGGGAGCGGCGCTTTTTTGTTTGGCCCGGTTGACAAGGGGCGGGCGTACATAGTAGACTGCAAGAAGAAGACACGCGCCAAAAGCGGCGCGGACGGAAACCCCGAAAGGAGGGCGTGCGATGAAGGAAACCATCCTGATTGCGGAGGATGACGCGGACATCCGCGATCTGCTGCGGCTGTATCTGGAAAGCGAGGGCTTCTCGGTGATCGAAGCGTGCGACGGCGAGGAGGCCATGCGAAAGGCGAACAGCGCCGCGCCGGATCTGGCGATCCTGGATGTGATGATGCCGCGCATGAACGGCTTGGAATTGACAAAGGCGCTGCGGCGCGTGAGCGCGATCCCGATCCTGATCCTCTCGGCCAGAAGCACGGACAACGACAAAATCCTCGGCCTGAACCTTGGCGCGGACGACTATATCGCCAAGCCCTTCAACCCGATGGAGGTGGTGGCCCGCGTCAAGGCGCAGCTGCGCCGGGCGGGGCGCGGCGGGGATCTGCTCACGGTGGGCGATCTGACGCTCGACGTGGCGCGCTGTGAGCTGCGCCGGGGCGGCGAGCCGATCTCCCTCACGCCGACGGAGTATAAAATCCTCGCTTTGCTCATGCGGTCGCCGGGGCGCATCTTTACGAAAGCGCAGCTGTACGAGGGTGTTGCCGGAGAATATTTTGAGAGCAGCGACAACACCATGATGGTACATATCTCCAAGCTCCGGGAGAAGCTGGAGGAGGATCCCAGAAACCCGCGCCACATCATCACGATCCGCGGGCTGGGATATAAAATTGAAGCGTAAGGAGCGCGGGCTGTCCGCCCTGCTGGCAAAAAGCTTTCTGCTGTTCGCCCTGACGCTGGCCGTCGCGGCGGGGGGAGTGTATTGGCTGTGGAGCGCCTGTATTGACCGGATCTACAGCATCACGGACTGGGATCAGCTGTTGGCGGACAGCCGGTTGGAGCAGGGGGATTATGACGCTCTGCGCGCCTATCTCGGCAGCTCGGACAGTTTCGCCGTGCTTACGCCGGACGGCGGTCTTCTCTGGAGCTCGGACGAATCCCTCGGCGCTCTGACACAGGGGGAGCTTGCCTGCGTCAGCGACTACAGCTCCGGCTCCCATGTGGAAGCTTACCCCATTCAGGACGGGGACAGTGAAGCGCGGTATCGTGTCACCCGCTACACGGAGGACGGCGGCAGTGAGGAGATGGAGCTGGACGGCGATCTGCGCGTGGTGTCCGGCGGCCTGGGGGACGGACGGGAGCGGTACACCCGGCGCGAATACGCCATTCTGGCCGGGCTGTGGCCCGCGCGCGCTTCCCTCTCCCGCTTCTCCTTCACGGGCGCGGACGGGGAATCCCGCGTCCTTCTCATGAGCACCGCCTTTCCCGACGAACAGACGACGTATGCGGCCTATCAGGCCTCGTGGCGCGTGTGGCTGCTGCTTCTGCCCGTGTCCGTGCTGGCGGGGGCGTTCTTTGCCGGACGGATCCGACGCGCGATCCGTCTGCCGCTGGATCGTCTGCACGACGCGATGCTGGCGCAGGTGGAGGGCCGCTCCGTGCGCGTGGGGAACTGCACGGACGTGCGCGAGCTCAAACGCATCGGGGAAACCTTCGACATGCTCTCCGACCGGCTCGCGGAGAGCGAACGGGAGCGGGAACGGCTTGACCGCGACCGCCAGCGCATGATCGCGGATATCTCTCACGACATCAAAACGCCCGTCACGGTGATCGCGGGCTATGCGGACGCGCTCGCCGCCGGAAAAATCCCGCCCGAGGATCAGCCGCGCTGTCTGGAAGCCATCCGGAGCCGCACGCAGGCGCTCACCGGGCTGGTCAACGCTTTCCACGAATACGCAAAGGTGGAGCATCCGGCGTTCACGCTGCACGCCGAGCGCACCGATCTGTGCGAGTTTTTGCGCGTCTATCTGGCCGGGAAATACGGGGAGATCGATCTGGCGGGCTTCACGCTGGAGGTGTCTATCCCGGAAATGCCGCTGTTCTGCGCGCTCGACCCGTTCCAGTTCACCCGCGTGCTCGATAACCTTCTTTCCAACTCCCTGCGTTACAACCGCTTGGGAACGCTTCTCGCCGTCAGTCTGCGCGGCGACGGCAAAACGGCCGTTCTCACCGTGGCGGACAACGGCAGCGGGATCCCGCCCAAGCAGATGAAGACGATTTTTGAGCCCTTTGTCGTTGGCAGCGACGCGCGCAGCGGCGGCGGCAGCGGGCTGGGATTGTCCATCACACGGCGGATTGTCGCGATGCACGGCGGCACGATCGCCCTTTCCGCGCACCCGGCGCTCGGGTGCGGCACAGAGTTTGTGCTGACGCTTCCGCTCCTCTGATCAAAAAACCGGCCCTCCCGTAAAGGAGGGCCGGTTTTTTGCTTGAAGTTTTCGCCCGCCTTTTACAAAAGGCGGCGGGGGTTGAGGGGGCAGAGCCCCCCTTTTAAGAAGCCGTGCGAAGCACCAAAAAGCCAGGAAAAACAGCGAAGCGATTTTTTCCGGACGGTTCGCACCGGGCTTCTGGTCACGCTCGTTTGTTATCCTTTCACCGAAGCGGCCAGAGCGTCCGCGAAAGCGTCGAGGTCGCAGGCGCGCTCAGCGGGCAGCGAGGAGGTGAGCGTCAGCTTGTCCGGCAGGACGTTCATATTCTTCATGCCCTCGAGCTCCTTCTGCATGAGCTCGCCGGACTTGATCGCCCAGGTGCCGTTCTCGATCAGGCCCACGGTGCGGTTTTGCAGGTTCAGGGCCTTCATGTCGGAGATGAAGTTGTGCATCACCGGATAAATGCCGAGGTTATACGTCACGGAAGCCAGCACGATGTGGCTCAGGCGGAACGCGTCTGCGATGAGGTAGGAGACGTGGCTGTTGGAGACGTCGTGCACCACAACGTTCTTCACGCCGCGCTCATACAGGCGGGTGGCAAGGCCCTGCGCCGCTTCCTCGGTGTTGCCGTACATGGAAGCGTAGGCAATCAGCACGCCGCGATCCTCGGGCTCATAGCGGCTCCAGAGGTCATGCTTCTCCACGAAATAGCCGAGATTCTCTCTCCACACGGGACCGTGCAGCGGGCAGATGAATTTCACCTGATCCAGCAGGCCGGAAGCCTTCTTCAGCAGAGCCTGCACCTGCGGGCCGTACTTGCCCACAATATTGGTATAGTAGCGGCGGGCGTCGTCGATCCAGTCGCGGTCAAAGTTCACCTCGTCGGCAAAGAGAGCGCCGTCCAGCGCGCCGAAGGATCCGAAGGCATCCGCGGAGAAGAGCGCGCCGTTTGTGGTGTCGAGGGAGACGAGCACCTCCGGCCAGTGCACCATCGGGGCGGAGAGGAAGGTGAGGGAATGCTTGCCGAAGCTCACGGTGGAGCCTTCCTTGACCTCCACGCACTCATGGTCGCCGGTGGAGAAGCCGAACTGCTTCATCATCGTAAAGGCCTTTGCGGAGGAAATCACCTTGACCTGCGGATAGCGCAGCAGGATCTCCTGAATGGAAGCGCCGTGATCCGGCTCCATATGGTGGATCACAAGATAGTCAAGCGGACGGCCCGCGAGAACGTGATCGAGATTTTCCAGCAGCTGGCGGCAGGCGGACCAGTCCACCGTGTCGAACAGGACGGTCTGTTCGTCCGTCAGCACATAAGCGTTGTACGAGACCCCGCGCGGGATGGGGTGAATGTTTTCAAAGAGGTGGAGACGGTGATCGTTCGCGCCAACCCAGAAGAGATCCTCTGTAACCTTGCGTACATTGTACATGGTAAGCAAAACCTCCTTAGCATGTTCCGGCAGGCGGTGCGCCTGCTCATTTCTGAAACGGGGAAGGTTCCCCGGCTTGTCCTGAAAAGCGTTATTATTTTAACATACTCCTTCCAAAATGTAAAGGCGATCCGCATCACGCGGGCGTGGAAAAGGCCGCTCCCTTTTCCTTATTATATATATATTATCACAAGAGTTTACAGGCCGGATTCCGTTTGTAACCATTCAGGGGGAAAAAGGGGCGGGCAGAAGGAAAATCCAAGAACTTTTCGACAGATTTTCTCCATTGGAGGGTTTCCCAAAAATCCAGGATTCATGCGGGTTTCGGGCGTTATACATTGGAAAAAACAGGAAGTTGAAACAGGTTTGTTACGAAGGTTACAACGATGTAATCTTTAGTTTCTTGCAAACTGCACAGAAAACGGACGTTCTTTTTCCGCAGGAACGCGGCGAATCCGGCTTGAATATTCTTTGAAAGAATAATACGAACGGAAGATTTCGTCATAATGGTCAAAAACCGGGGGTGATGAATTTTTGACAGTCCGCGGGTTGTTGCATATAATAGGCCACATCAGCGCAACTCCCGATTGGGCGCGGCGGCGGTGACGTTCGGTTCCGGGCGTCAAATTTTAACCGGCGCGGCAAAAAAGGTGAAGCAATGAGAAATTGGAACAAAGCTGCTCTGCGAAGAACACTTGGCAGAGCCTGGGGAAAAACCCCCGTCAAAAAGCTGACGGCACTCGCGGTGATGATTGTCATCACGGTCAGCTCCGTCACCACCGTCATGGCGGCCACCCGCAAGGTTACGGTGTATTACAACGGGGAAACTTACACGGGAAGCCTGACCGGCTCTCTGGAGACGATTCAGGATACCCGCGCACAGCTCATCTCGATGGGCCTTTCGGTGGATGAGGCGGATCGCATTTCCGTCGCCTCCAACAACACCACCGGTGAACTGGCCATCCATCTGACGAGCGCGCACACCGTCACGGTTGTGGCCGACGGGATGGCGAAGTCCACCGTCGTGTATGAAGGCCAGACGATTGCCGACGCGCTTCAGGCGTGCGGCGTCACCGTGGACTCCAACGACAAGCTGACGGCTCCCACCACGAAGCAGGTCTCCGCGGACATGGTGATCGAAGTGACACGGCGGCATGCCGTGAAGTTCACCGCCGACGGCGAGACAAAGAACCTGCTTGTGGAGGACACCACCGTGTCCGCTCTGCTCGCGGAGCAGGGAATCACGCTCGGCAAGGACGACGTGGTTACCCCGGACCTCTCCACGAAGATCACCGCCGATACGGACGTGACCGTCCAGCGCGTGAAGTATGAGGAAGTCACCGCCGAGGAAGCGATTCCCTTCACCGAGACAGTGACGAACGATTCCTCTCTGCCGCGCGGCGTGACCCGCGTCGACGTACAGGGCCAGGACGGCGTGCAGAAGGTAACGCGCCGCAACAAGATTGTGGACGGCGTGGTAACAGAGAGCACCGTGCTTTCCTCCACCGTGCTCAAGGAGGCTGTCAACCAGGTCAGCCGTGTGGGCACGAAGGATCCGAACGGCTACGCGACGATCGAGAGCGACGGCACCGTCTATGACCAGAACGGCAACCAGGTGAACTATACCAAGCTGCTCACCGGCAAGTGCTCCGCTTACACGGGCGGCGGCATCACAGCCACGGGCGCTCCGGCGGCGTTTGGCCGCGTGGCGGTCAACCCGAACGTCATTCCCTACGGCACGAAGCTGTTCATCTGCTCCCCGGACGGAAAAGTGGTTTACGGCTACGCTGTGGCCTCCGATACGGGCGGGGCGTGCATGCGCAACACCATCATCGCGGATCTGTACTATGATACGCTGAGCGAATGCTATCAGATCGGCGTGCGCAACATGAACGTGTATATTCTCGGGTAACTCCCGATCCAGTTGAAAGGCCCCGCTTCGGCGGGGCCTTTTCAGATTGTCAAAAAATCTTTTGAGAAGAAACCAAATGTTATTTTTGACCTGGTGATGACAGTCCGGAAAAAATCGCTTCGCTGTTTTTCCTAGCTGTTCTGTGGCTTCGCGGGATTTGATGGGGCTCTGGGTCTCGCCTGCCGGCTCGGTCGGCGCTAATCCGTGCGCCACTGGCGCACCGCGCCCCCAAACCCCGCAGCCTTTTGAAAAAGGCTGGCGAAAACTTCAATTGAAAGGCGCGGAACGGGCTTTTTATCATACGGGGCGGCGAATGGTGTGCTGTCCCGGTGCGAGGGCGATCGGTTCGCTTTCGCCGGGAAGAAGGAGCGTGGCCGACGCGCCGAAGGGAATGGTGAAGGAGTAGCAGAGCGTGTTTCCGCCGTCCTCATACTCCCATCCGCTTTCATACAGCCCCACGGGCGAACGGAAGGAAGCGTGCGCGAAGGACAGGCTTGCGTCGGGCATCGGGCGCAGGAGGACATGCCGGAAGCCGGGAGCGTCCTCGCACGGGTTGATGCCGCACATGTACCGGTACATCCATTCGACGATCGAGCCATAGGCGTAGTGGTTCAGGCTGTTCATGCCGGTGTCGCTGATCCTGCCGTCCGGCAGCACGGAGTTCCAGCGCTCCCATACGGTCGTCGCGCCCATGCCGACCTCATAGAGCCAGCTCGGATAATCGTCGTTGAGCAGGAGACGGTAGGCGGACGCGTTCGCGCCGTGCTCGGAGAGGACGGGACACAGGCACGGCGTTCCGGCGAAGCCCGTGGTCAGGTGCATATTGCTTTCATCCAGCTTTTCCTCCAACAGGCGCAGCGTGTCCGCGCGATCCTCCTCGGGGGTCAGGTCGAAGGCCAGCGCCAGCACATAGGAGGTCTGGGTGCGGCAGACGTTGTCGCCGCCGGGGAGCAGATAGCGCGCCCGGAAGGCTTCGCGGATTTTCTCCGCCCATACGCCGTACTCCTCCGCCTCGCTCTCGCGTCCCAGGGCGCGGGCGGCCTGCGCCGTCATGCGGATGGAACGGTAATAGTACGCGCTCGCGATAAAATAGGGATCCGTGCCGCCGAAGCAGCTCTGCTTGTCGGGGTTGTCGAGCGCGAGCCAGTCCGCAAAGTGGAAGCCGGTGGTGCGCAGGAACTGTCCGCCGGTTTCCTGATCCTCACGCCGCAGGAAATCCGCCCATGCGCGCATGTTCTCGTATTCTTCCTCCAGCAGGGAAGCGTCGCCGTAGAACAGGTACTGCTGCCACGGGATGACGGCGGCGGCGTCCGCCCACGCGCACGAGCCGTGCTGGGTGCGGTCGGGATCTTCGATCATCATCGGAACGACGTGCGGGACGGATCCGTGATACAGCCCGCGCTGTTCCAGCAGCATATCATGCAGGTACTTGCGGTAGAAGGCGGCTGTCTGCATGTTGAAGCTGGCCGTCGGGCAGAATACCTGCGCGTCGCCCGTCCAGCCCATGCGCTCGTCGCGCTGCGGGCAGTCAGTCGGCACATCCAGGAAGTTTCCGCGCTGTCCCCAGAGGGCGTTGAGGAACAGACGGTTCACGCGGGGATCGGACGTTTCGATGCAGCCGGTCAGTTCCAGATCCGAATGCAGCACGCAGGCGGTGAAGTCGGCGGGGTTCACCTCGTCGATTCCCTCCACCTTCACATAGCGGAAGCCGTAGAAGGTGAAGTGCGGACGCACCCGCGCCGTGCTGCCGTCCGAGAAATAGGTATATTCCGCTTTGGCGGAACGAAGATTGTCGCGATAGAAGCAGTCGTCCTGCAAGATTTCGCCGTATTGCAGGTATACGCGCGTTCCGGCGGGAGCGGAGCAGTGGAATCCCACCCAGCCCGTGATCTCTTGGCCGAAGTCAAGCACGTTTTCTCCCTTCGGCGTGCGGATCAGCTTCGGAACCGGAAGCTTTTCGGTGATCCGCACCGGTACGCTCAGCCGCTCGGTAAGATGCGTGTAGGATTCTTCGGCGCGATCCACCGGACGGAAGCCGGCCGGTTCGCACACGTCGGAGCACCAGCCGGGGATTGCCAGACGCGCGTCGTATACTTCGCCGTCATAAATACTGCTTTCCAGCACGGGGGAGGGAGCCCAGCGCCAGGAACGATCCGTGCCGAAGCACAGTTCGCGCCCGTCCTCCAGCGTCACGCGCAGCTCGCACAGGAAGGAGAAGTTATCCCCGAACAGGCCGTGGCGGGGGTTGGCTTCAAAGCCGAAGCGTCCCTTATACCAGCCGTTGCCGAGCATTGCGCCGAGGACGTTGTCCCCCTCGTGCAGCAATCGGGTCACGTCGTAGGTCTGATACTGCATCCAGAAGTGATAATCATTATAATAAGGCGTGAGGTATTCGTCCCCGACGCGTTCGCCGTTCAGATACAGCTCATACAGCCCAAGCCCGCACGCATACGCCCGCGCCGCAACCGGACGGCCCGGCAGGCTGACCATGCCGCGCACCAGCGGGTGAACCGAACCGCACGCGGGAGAGATCCACTCGGCCTGCCACGGCTCGCCGCATTTTCCCGTCTCAAACCACGAAACCCCTGTTCCCTCGTCGCCCGTCTCATCGCGCACCGTCACCCGCCAATAATAGCGCGTGCGGGGAGAGAGGGCGATCGCGGGATGGTAGGCGAGGGAATCCGGGTTGGCGTTCTCGCCGCTGTCGTGCAGGATTTTGGTAAAGCCCGGATCGGCGGCGATCTGGACACGCGAGGATTCCTGCCGCGTGCCGCGCGCGTTTTCGGGGATCCAGGACAGGCTCAGGTGGGAGAGGTCATATCCCAGCGGGGTCTGGACATGGTTGACCAGCATAGATGTCAGATTCAAAGCAAACTCCTCCGTTCATTTTGCGATTTTTCCAAAAAATCATGGAAATCCAGGACAAATTCATGTATCATAGAGAGGATCCGATATCTGCACTATAGCACGCTTTTTTGGGTTTTTCAAAGGCCGTGGGCGACAATATGGATAGGAGGATACGGACATGCTGCACATGGAAGAAACGGAGAAGCTGCTGTATCGTCTGACCGAGTGGGAGCAGGAGCAGGCGGCCGGGCGTATCACGCAGAAGGAATTCCGTTCCGCGCTGGAAGCCCTGCCGCGCGATCTGCGTCCGCTGGATTGGTACGGAATCGAGGCGCCCGCGCCGGGTGGCCGGGAGGACACCGCTCTGCCGGAATTCGATGAAAAGAGCTTTATCCTTTCGGGCGACGACGTATGTGTGCGCAAGCATGATACCCGCGACGCAACTCCGCCGCATTCGCATAACTTCTACGAGCTGATCGCCGTGCTGGACGGGACGGCGCGCAATGCGATGGAAAACCGGGAGGTGGAGCTGGGGCGCGGCCAATTGTTTCTGCTGTGTCCCAAGGCGGTGCACGGTATTTCCTGTTCGCCGGATGCCGTCGTGCTCAATGTATTGATCCGGGCTTCCTTTTTCCGCGCGTCGTTCCCGGCCGTCTTTGGAGTGGGCGGAGTGCAGGAGGGACTGTTCTCCCCGCCGGGCGCGCCGGGCCGCTGTATGCTGTTTGATATGGGAGAGGATGAGGAGACGCGCGCGCTGGTCCTGCTCCTGGCCCGCGAGTCTCTCTCCTCACGCCCGAACCGCCGCGCGGCGGTGAACGGGGCTTTGGCGCTTTTGTTTTCCTTCCTGCTGGATCATGGGGAGATGGTGCAGAAGGAGTCTCCGAAGAAATACGAAGCGGAGATGCGGGAGATCCTGTCGTATCTGAGCGCCTGCTGCGCGGATGCTACCCTGGCGGGCGCGGCGGAACAGCTGCATTTCTCCACGCGGCACATTGCAAGGATTCTGCGGGAGACGGGACAGAAAAGCTTCAACACGCTTCTGCGGGAAGCGAGAGTGGCCGCTGCCCGCAGGCTTTTGGAGGAGACCAGTTTGACGGTGGAGGAGGTCGCGCAGGCCGCCGGTTTCTCCGAGGGCGGGTATTTTATCCGTGTGTTTCGCAGGGAAACAGGCACGACTCCGGCTCTGTACCGGGCACAATACCAGCAAAACCACAAGATATAGGCCGGTTTTCCAGTCGATACACAAGGCTGGAAAAGAAATGAAAAAAATTGCAAAAAAAGATCGAAAAAGCGTTGACAAGCGGGAAAGGGTGTGGTATTATAGTCAAGCCGTCGAGAGA
>NBJMC04203__coassemble_222_pt1 | contig 47085 bp, 40 predicted proteins | sample NBJMC04203__metabat2_high_PE_051 | metagenome-assembled genome bin NBJMC04203 | reverse complement strand
ATTGGAAGATCTAAAACCTTTTCACTTGGCATTATGCCTTTGTAAAAAATAGTTTAGTTATTTTGGGACAAATAGGGCAGAATGGCGCGGTAACGGTCCAAAAGGGTATCGTAGGTACAGAAGCGGCAGTTGGCGGCGCTGGTCGAGGGCAGCGGGATCGCTTCGATCCCGGTTTGCGGCAGGCACAAACGCCGGTAAAGCGAGGAAGCCTTTGTTCCGGTGGTGAAAATTGCCTGGATAGGCGCGGCGGAAAGCACCACCGAGAGATCGTTTGGCTGCGGATCGCGGATACTGCCGTCGTCGGCTCCGCGGATGGTACAGGAAGCCAGCACATCCCAGAGCGCAAAGCCATGCCGCAGGGCCAGAGCGAGCCGCTCCCCGCGCGAAGCGGGAAACGGCTCGTTCAGAAGTTCAGCCATCACACGCCAGAAACGGTTCTGGGGGTGGCCATAGTAAAAGCCCGTTTCCCGTGATTTCGGGGAGGGCATGGTGCCGAGGATCAGCACGCGGGAACGGCTGTCAAAGACAGGTTCCAGCGGGTGCAGGATGCGTTCGGCGGGTCTTTCGGTATGTTCGCGGCTCATACGCCGTATTTCTGCTCAAGGTAATCGAAGTAGTAGCGCGGCTCAAAGCCCTCGCCGGTCATTGCCGTGAGAAGCTCCTGCGTGGTACGCTCGCCGCCGTACTGGTGGATGTGCTCCCGCAGGAACTCGCGGATGGAGCCAAGGCTGCCGGAGCGGAGCGCGCCGTCGAGATCCATGGTGCGGCGCAGGTATGCTTCCATCTGCGCGGCGATCGCGCTGCCGACCGCGTAGGACGGGAAATAGCCCAGAAGGCCGCTTGCCCAGTGGGTATCCTGGAGCACGCCCTCGGAATCCGTCTGCGGCTCCACGCCCAGCAGCTCGCGGTATTTCGCGTTCCATGCGGCGGGCAGATCCTTCGTCTCCAGCTTTCCGGCAAACAGATCCTTTTCCAGCTCATAGCGAATGAGAATATGCAGCGGATAGGTCAGCTCGTCGGCTTCCGTGCGGATCAGGCTCGGCTCCACCTCATTGATCTCGCTGAGGAACTGATCAAGCGGCACATCCGCGTAAGCTTCCGGCAGCATCCTCTGCAATTTCTCATAGATAGCGGACCAGAACGCACGGCTGCGCCCCAGATTGTTCTCAAAGAAACGGGACTGTGACTCGTGCATCCCCATCGAGGTGCCTCCGCCGATCATCGTGAGCGTGTGGTCGTCCGCGATCTGCTGCTCGTAGATCGCGTGGCCCGTCTCGTGGATGGTGGAGAAGATGGCGGACGCCGCGTCGTTTTCATAGTAATGCGTGGTGATGCGCACGTCGTGATTGTGCAGGTTGGTGGTGAAGGGGTGCTCCGTCTCCCCGATCACGCCGCGGGAGAAATCAAAGCCGACATATCCGGCCAGCCAGCGGGAAAATTCGCGCTGCTTGTCCTCCGGGCAGGCGTGCTTTTTCGCCGGTACGATCCCCTGTTCCACACGGCGGCGCAGAAGCGGCACGACGCGTTCCCGCACCTGGGCAAAGAAGGGATCGAGCTGTGCCATGCCGAAGCCTTCCTCATAATCGTCGAGCACTACGTCATAGGGAGCCTGCCCCTCCTTGGCGCGCAGGGAGGCAAAGCGGCGGGCCGTCGAGATAACCTCGTCAAGCACCGGCAGGAAGGAAGCGAAATCGTTCTTCTCCTTGGCTTTCTTCCATTCGGAGGGGCTGCGTGCCAGCAGCTCCTGATAAGCGCCGTATTCCTTCTGCGGAAGCTTTTCCAGGCTGTCCAGCTCACGGCGCAGACGGCGCAGGATTGCGCGCTCCTTTGTGCCGAGGGCTTCCCCGTCAATGGAAGCGGCCAGCTCCCGCACGCGCTCCCCGGTCATCAGGGCAAAGTATTCCTCCGCGAGCACGCCCACCACGCGGGCGGTCAGCTCGTGGCTCTCCGGCGGGGCCAGCGTTTCCGCGTCCCAGCCGAACAGGGCCAGCGCCGCCTGATACGACGCGGCCTTATCCAGATATCCTTGTAATTCCTTCCATTGTTCTTCCATCAAACTCGTCCCTCTTTCCAAAGGCGGCAAATCCGCCTGCTTGCTGATTTTTGTTTTCCGGTTTGCGCCCACGAAAGGCGGAGTGCAAACATGAAGTTTTCGCACAGCCTTCAACATTTGGTTCCCTGCCGCTTCGCGGTTTTTCGACATGCCGGGAACACACTGTCGTTTGCGCCTGGTTATCTGTTTATTATAGCATATTGATTTTTTCAATACCAGCGGGGTACACAAGATTTTGTGGGAACAGGGTGGGCGGTAAACTGCCAAAGTGCAAACATGAAGTTTTCGCACAAGCCTTTTTCAAAAGGCTTGTGGGGGTTTAAGGGGGTGAAACCCCCTTGAAAATGCGCGCGAAGCCACAGAAAACTAGGAAAAAGAGCAAGGCGATTTTTTCCGGATGTTTTGCACCAAGGTATGATTTCGCACACAGAGCAGGTTGTATTTTCTTTTTAAAAATTATCGGCAGCGTACCAGAAGATCGGGAGCGGGAACCAGCCGTTGGGAGCCTGAACCGGCAGCCAGCGGCCATGCGGGGTGAGAAGAAGCTCCTGGGCTTCGCGCAGCGTCAGTTCCGGCGCGCCGGGCAGGGCGGAGCGTTCCACGGAAAGCCCCGTGTCATCCACACGCGCCGTGACGGGCTGGCCGTCCAGGATAGCGGAGAATACGCCGGGCGTGAGACCTTCGGTGCGCAGTTTGAGCGTCAAATACGCTTCCAGAACGTTTGCAAATTGGAAAATACGGAACATTTCGTTCTGCTCCAGGCGATAGCTTTCGGCAAATACGCTCAGGCGGCGGTTCAGCTCGGTGTCCCAGACAGGCGTGGGAATGGTCAGCTGTTGTGTGCCGGTGCTTTGCATGTACGCTTTGAGCATCGGTTCAAAATCCTCCCACTGGGAAAGGGCCAGCTCCAGAATGGATTTGTTATCATTGGAAAGGAGCAGATAGCCCACGGGCTTCCCGTTTTTACACACGGCCAGCGGCTGCTCCCCGAAGGTGAGCAGGATGTCGCTGAACAGATCGGCGGAGCGGTCCACACGGGCGATCCGCGCGTTGTGAAGGGAAAGGGCTAACTCCACCGCTCCCGGCGTTTCGTCCAGCGGGCGAAACGAGAAGGGGGACGCGTCCACGCCGCGCAGAGCGTGGCGGATGTTGGAGCTGTTCACGGTGTAGACCATCTGCTGTCCGCCGTGGGTGTAGCCGAAATATTCATAGCGCTGACGCTGGCCGCCAAGCACCGAGAGATCGCAGGTCTCGCGCATTTCCTCGATCCAGGCGTTCATCAGCGCTTTCATGTGGCCTTCACCGCGTGCGCGGGGATGTACCGATACCGTCCCGATGAAGCCCGCCCGCAGGGGATAGCCGCAGATCGAAAGCGTTTGGGGCAGGCATGCGACCTGCGCGCGCAGTCTTCCGTTCTCCGAGACAGCTACTTTATGGATAGAAGCGTTATTTTTATCCTCTCCGTATACCTTGGGAATCATGCGGCTGAAATTGTGCGGACAGCTCGACTGGCTGAATACAGAGTTTCCCAGATCGATGCAGTCCAGAAATTCTTCGGGTTTTGCGTTGCGATAGGTTGTCATGTGTTGTCTCCTCCCATAACGGGCGTTCCGTGAACGCCGCCACAAAGCTAAAAAAGTGCAAACTGGAAGTTTTCGTCCACCTTTTTCAAAAGGGTGCCGTGTGCCGGTGGCACACAAACAAGGCACCGACCGGAGCGGAAGCGAAGACCCGGCGGGGTTATAAAGGGGCAGAGCCCCTTTCAAACAGTGATGCGAAGCCATAGCAAAGGTCAGGAAAAAGAGCGCAGCGAATTTTTCCGAACGTTTACTTTAAAACAAACACCCCTGCCAAAGGTTATGCTCCGCAAGAAAGCGGTCGATCCCGCCGAGCACCGCGATTTTGTCCCGGCTCCAGAGCGGGGCCAGCAGAAATTCCTTTGCGCCGTCTCCTGTCAGCCGCTCTACTACTGTCTCGGGCGGCAGGCGAAGAAGCTGGCGGCACACAATGCGGATGTATTCCTCCCGCGTGAGCATGGGAACCGCGCCGCTTTCCCATTCGCGGGCAAGGCGCGTACCGCTGAGAACGTGCAGAAGATGAATTTTCACCCCGCCGGGCCGCAGCAGACCGACGGCGGAAGCGGTTTCCAGCATCATGTCCTCCGTTTCGCCGGGCAGACCGTTGATCAGATGGATGCACACGCGGATTCCCCGTTCTGTCAGAGCCCGATACGCGGAGAGAAATTCCGCATAGCTGTGGCAGCGGTGGATCCGGTTTGCCGTTTCCTCGTGAATCGTTTGGAGTCCCAGCTCCACGGTGAGATCCGTTTTCCCGTTCAGCTCCGCGAGCAGATCGAGCACGTCCGGCGGCAGACAGTCGGCGCGCGTGGCGACGCTCAGACCGCAGATTCCGGGGACGGCAAGCGCTTCGGTGAAAAGAGCGCGCAGACGGGAAACGGGCGCGTGGGTGTTGGTGTGCGATTGAAAATGCGCGATTGCCCCGGCGTCCGGCCATTTGCGTCGGATGCGGGAAAGCTCGCGTTTGAGCTGATCCCGCACGGGGAGCGCGGCGCTTTCCGTGAACTCCGTCCCGCCGGAACGGCAGTAGGAGCAGCCGCCGCGCCCGCGCGTTCCATCGAGGTTCGGGCAGGAAAAGCCCGCGTCGACGGCGGCCTTGCCCACGCGGTGCGGGAAGCGCGTGCGAAGATGATAGTACAGCGTATGATACCGCTTGTTGTCAAGCGAGTAGGGGAACGGGTTTACCATCTGCCGAATTCGGCCAGCTTGAGATCGGGGTTATGCTCCTCGGCCCAGCGGATGCTCCACTCGTTCGCGAAGATCAGAAGGTAGTTGCCCTTGAGATCCTGGATCCGGCGCGTGTCGGAGGTCAGGTTCAGCTTCTTCGGATCGAAGTTTTCTTCCTTGTTCTCGATCCAGCGGATATATTCATAGGGCAGACCCTCCATGCGGATGTCTACATTATATTCGTTTTTCAGACGGTATTCGAGCACGTCGAATTGCAGCGTGCCGACCACGCCGACGATGACCTCCTCCATGCCGCCGCCGAGCTCCTGGAAGATCTGGATCGCGCCCTCCTGGGCGATCTGGCTCATGCCCTTGACAAACTGCTTGCGCTTCATCGTGTCAACCTGATAGACGCGGTTGAAATGCTCGGGGGCGAAGGTCGGGATGCCGCCAAACTGGAATTTTTCCGCGCCGGTGCAGATTGTGTCCCCGATCGAGAAGATACCGGGATCGAACACGCCGATGATGTCGCCCGCGTATGCTTCGTCGATGATCTCGCGCTCCTGCGCCATGAGCTGCTGGGGCTGGGCGAGCTTGATCTTCTTTCCGCCCTGCACATGGTAAACCTCCATGCCCTTTTCAAAGCGGCCGGAGCAGATGCGCATGAATGCGATGCGGTCGCGGTGCGCGCGGTTCATGTTCGCCTGGATCTTAAAGACGAAGGCGGAGAAATCAGGGCGGAAGGGATCGATGGCTCCCACATCCGCTTCCCGCGGCAGCGGCGGAGGCGTCAGACGCAGAAATTCCTTCAGGAAGGGCTCGACGCCGAAGTTGGTCAGCGCGGAGCCGAAGAACACGGGGGAGAGACGGCCGTGGCGCACCGCGTCCATGTCGAACTCATAGCCCGCGCCGTCGAGCAGCTCCACGTCGTCGCACAGCGTCTCATAGTGGCTCTGACCAATCAGGTCGGACAGGCCGGGATCCGACAGGTCGGCCTCGATGACGGGGACCTCGTGCTGGCCGTTTGCCAGCTCGTCCACCGCGCGGAAGGCGAGAATTTCGCGCTTTTCGCGGTCGTACACGCCCTGGAACTCCTTGCCGGAGCCGATCGGCCAGTTCATCGGGTACGTCTTGATCCCCAGCTCATACTCGATCTCGTCGAGCAGATCGTAGGGGCTGCGCGCGTCGCGGTCCATCTTGTTGATGAAGGTGAAGATCGGGATATCGCGCAGCAGGCAGACCTTGAACAGCTTGCGCGTCTGCGGCTCCACGCCCTTGGCCGCGTCGATCACCATCACGGCCGAGTCCGCCGCCATCAGCGTGCGGTAGGTGTCCTCGGAGAAATCCTGGTGGCCGGGGGTGTCGAGGATGTTGATGCAATATCCGTCATAGCGGAACTGCATGACGGAGGAGGTCACGGAGATTCCTCTCTGCTTTTCGATCTCCATCCAGTCCGAGACGGCATGACGCGCCGTCTTTTTGCCCTTTACCGATCCCGCCAGCGCGATGGCTCCGCCGTAGAGCAGAAGCTTTTCCGTGAGCGTCGTCTTGCCGGCGTCGGGGTGCGAAATGATCGCAAAGGTACGCCGTTTCTCAATTTCATTTCTGATATCTGCCAAAGCAAAGCCTCCCTGTGTGAGCTGAATTCCGTATGGAGCGGGCCGCTTTTGGGGCCGCTCCCGGGTCCGGTTTTCAGACCCGATTCGCAATTTTTCATTATACAATATTTTACCCTTAAATTCCACAGAAGGGATGGATTTCCCAAAGGATTGTATTGTTGCACAAAGAAACGGGAAAGCCCGTCGGGGGCTTTCCCGCTCCTGCCGAAAACCGGCGTCAGTATTTTCGATCGTAGTAAAGGTAGGACCCGGCTTTGAGGACAATCGCTGCGCACAGCAGGCCAAACGATGTGTAAAAGGCGGCCATGTTGAACAGCCCCGTGCCGAACACGACGATCGCGGTCACAAGGAGCAGCGCGTCCATGGGAAAGCCGCCGCTCTTGTCGTGCAGAAAATGCGTGCGCTCGTCGCGCTCTGCTTCCTGCTGTTCCCGCAGGAGCAGGCGGTTTTTGAGAAGCTTTTTGTTTGCGTGGATCCGTACCCCGAGGAAGATTATGCCGCCGAAGTAGAGCAGATCCGTCACAAAATCCGCTGTGCGCGTCATCATGCGGGAATCTCCTCCGCCCAGCTCGACCAGAACAATCATATAGGCCGTCATCAGGACGATTGCCGTCCAGCAGCCCCAGATCCGCAGCCGGATGGTTTTCGTGTAGGCCGGTGCTTCAGATGGTTTCATACTTCTCCTCCTCCAGCTTCAAATTCTCCCGCAGGCAGTACAGCTCCTCAATGGTCGTACCAAATTCCAAGGCGATCCGGTACGCCAGCAGAAGGGATGGGTTGTACTGCCCCTGTTCCAGAGATATGATCGTGCGCGACGAGACGTGGACGCGCTCTGCCAGCTGCTGCTGCGTCAGGCCCTTCTCCTTGCGCAGCTCGCGAACCCGGTTGTTCACTCCATCCCTCCTCTCTCCATCAAAAATATGAAGGAAACTTCATGTGAAGCTACCTTCATATTACAGGAGTTTTCCTGGTTTGTCAAGGTATCCGGCGGCGGTTTCAAAAATTTCTCCGCGCCAGCTCCTGCGCGAGGACGGCAAGCTCCGCGCGGCGCTCCTTCCAGTCCGGGAGAAAGGAAGCGACGCGCGCCCAGAAGCGCGGGGAGTGGTTGTGCTCCGCGGTGTGGCACAACTCATGGACAATGACATAGTCGATGCAGGCGGGGGAAGCGGTGATGAGCCGCCAGGACAGGGTGACGGCGTTTTTGCCGGAGCAGCAGCCCCAGCTGGTGCGGGCGGAGCCGATGCGCACCGAGGTGGGGAAAAGGCCGGTTTGCTGTGCCCAGTACGAGACGCGTCCGGGAAGCGTATCCTTTGCCAGCGCGCGGCAGACGGCGGCGGCCTGTGCGCGCACCTCCAGCGGGCCGGGGCCGGGCAGGACAAAGGAGCCGTCCTCCAAGCGGGCGGGAGATCCGGGAAGGATGGGACGTTCCGCTCCGAGGAGCGGAAGTGTCCGCGGCATGGCCTGCGCTTCCCGGCATCGTTCTTCTCCCCGCTCGCGTACCAGCGCGGATTTTTCCCGGATCCAGTCCTCTTTCGCGTGCACAAATTCGTCGATCCGCGCTTTGGACAGGCGAAGCGGAGCGCGCACCTCGAATGAACCGTCCGGCCGGATATAGATCCCCACCGTTTTCCGGCGGGAGCGGATGAGCGGATATTCCATAAAAAGCCCCCCTGACTGTGTTTCCATTTTCTGGTTTTTCCCTGTCTGTGTCTGGCCGAAAAGAGGAAAATTTCTAACGGTATGGTATCACAGAGAAAGACCGGGGACAAGCCGCAAATAGGGCTGGCATTTCGGGCGGCGGGATGCTATAATGAGTAGAACACAAGCGGAAGGGCCGCGCACGGACGAAAAGGAGGGAGCCCCCTTGCTGTTTCACAGAAAGAAAAAGGATTATTTTGGGGACAAGATCGAGACAGACTGCGTATATTGCCGGTTTGGTTCGGATTTTGACGGGGCCGTCGTGTGCAAGGTGGGCCTGAACCTGGAACCGGACGGTTCGTGCCGGAAATTTTCGTATGACCCGCTCAAGCGCAAGCCGTTTGCCCCGCCGCCGCTGCGGGAATACGATCCGGACGATTTCAAGCTTTGACAGGGCGGGCGGAACGCCAAAAAGGCGTCCGTCCGTTTTCTTATGATGATATGTAACATTTGAGGGAGCGCCGCGGTATTCCGATCAGAACAGGATCGCGCGGCGCAAAGAAGGAGGCATCCGTTAGGATGGATCAGCCTGCGGCATACCGCGCCCCGACGCCGGAGGAGGCAGTCGGGCAATATGGCGACACCGTATACCGTCTGGCCTATGCCAAGACCGGCAGCCGGGCGGACGCGGACGATATTTACCAGGAGGTTTTCCTGCGTTATCTGCGCACAAGACCGGCGTTTGAGAGTCCGGATCACGCGAAGGCGTGGTTTCTGCGCGTAACGCTCAACTGCATGAAGAGCTTTTGGGGCTCGTCCTTCCGCCGCCGCACCGTCCCGCTTGACGAGACGCTGCCGACGGAGGACAATCCCTCGGACGGCTCCATGGAATCGTATCTCCGGCGGCTGCCGGAGCAGTACCGCGCGGTGATTCACCTGTTCTATTATGAGGATCTGCCCACAGCGGAGATCGCACGGCTTCTGCGCCGCCGCGAGACGACTGTGCGCGTGCAGCTGATGCGGGCGCGGCAGATGCTCAGGGAAATGATGGAAAAGGAGGACGGATAATGACCGAACGGGAATTTGACGAGAAGCTGCGTGCGCATTACCATGCCGCGGCATCCTCCTGGACGCCGGAAACGAAAACGCGCGACGCCCTGGTGGAGCGTCTCACGAAACAAAAAGCGCCGCGCCGCGCTCCCCAATATCTGCGTCCCGCCGTGGCTCTTTGCTGCTGTGCGCTGGTAGCTGTGGCGGCGCTGTTCGCCTGGCAGGGGCAAACCACCGATCTGCCCGCTGTTTCGGAGGAGACGGTGCAGACGCAGGGGGCGGCGGATGCTGCCGCACCCTATGCGGCCACCGCCGGAGCACAGGAGGGAGAAACCGTCGAGAGCTCCGGGGAAGCTGCCGGATCCGGCGGGGAGACCGCGGACAGAGCGGACGCGATTTCCCCCAAGCAGGCGGAGCCCAATGCCGCCCTGGCCGCGATGGCGCCGGAAACCTATGCGGACACGGAGCAGGCGCAAAACGATGCCGGCGCGGTTCGCAGCAGCTCTTCTCCTCTGACGGGAGAAGAAGCCCGCGCGGTCGCGGAGCTGGGCGCGCTGCTTCCCGCTTCGCAGGAAGCGCTGCCCGAGGAAACGGCATACCAGGAGACTTTGGAAAGCGGAACGGTTCTGACGCTTCTCTGCACCGGAACCAGCGGCGAATTATCGGTGCGCGTGTCCGCTGTGACATCGGAGCAGCAGGAACGTCTGGTGTCGGTGGACGAACCGGAAACCTATGATCTGACTCTGTGCGGCCTGCCGCTTGCGGAAAGCGTTCCGGAAGATCGGCAAGCCCGCGTGGAAAACCCCATTTTCACGGCGGAGGAGCTGAGCGTTTCCGTGCTGGAAGCGCGGCGGGAGCCGGAGGAGGGGACCATGCGCTTCGGCGTACTGTGCGGGGATTTCGTCGCGGAGTATGTCTGCAAAGGTATGACGGCGCAGGAGGCCTATGACGCGGTGACGTCGGCGGCGTATTTTACGTCCGGGACATAAAAATTGCAAAAGAACAAGAAAGAGTGCGGCTCCGGTTATATCGGGCCGCGCTCTTTTGCGTGGATTCCCTTGCACCGTGCCGCCCGGCTTTGCTATAATAGCGGTGTCCCCGGCGGAGCCGCGTGAAGTTTTCGCTCAAGCCTTTTTCAAAAGGCTTGCCGGGGGATTGCAAAGGGGGCGGAGTCCCCTTTGATTATTCAGGAGGAGTTTTGATGGTTTCATTTTCCGCGCTGCTTCAGGAGGGCCGCACACCGACGCGGCGGGAGGAAATTTCCGCCGTCCTCGCGCTGTCGTGGCCCGCGATTGTCCAGCAGCTCATGCTCACATTGGTTCAGTATATCGACACCGTCATGGTCGGATCGCTGGGCCCGAACGCGACGGCTTCGGTCGGCGTGGTGTCCAGCTCCGTCTGGCTTTTCAACGGCCTTTTGGGCGCGGCGGCGATCGGCTTTGCCGTGCAGGTGGCCCAGCACATCGGGGCCGGGGAGACGGAACAGGCTCGCGGCGTGGTGCGGGAGTCACTTCTGTTCAACGTCCTGTTTGGGCTGTTTATGGGAGCGCTGGCCGTGGGGCTGTCGTTTCCGCTGCCGGGGCTTCTGGGAGCGGAGAAGGCGATTCAGTCGGACGCGTCCTGGTATTTTCGGATCGTCGGCTGCTCGATGCCGTTCCTCATGGCGATCAATCTTCTCTCGTCGCTTCTGCGCTGCATGGGGGATACGCGCACGCCGATGCTCTATAATATTACCCTCAACATTCTCAACACGATCTTCAATTTTGTGCTGATTTATCCTTCCCGGGAAGCTCATCTGTTCGGAATGACGCTATGGCTGCCGGGAGCCGGGCTGGGCGTGCCGGGAGCGGCGCTCGGGTCGGCGTTTGCTTCGCTTCTGGTGGCCCTCTTGTTTCTGCGGCGCTTTTTCCGCCGGGGCTTCCCGCTGCAAATCCATCTGCGCGACAAATTCCGGTTTACCAAGTCCTGTCTTTCGGCCATGGTGCGCATCGCGATCCCGCAGGCGATGGCGCACACGGCTTCCTGCGGCGCGCAGATCGCCGTCACGGTGATTGTCGCCGGTCTCGGCACGCAGGCCGTCGCGGCCAACTCGCTCGCTGTCACGGCGGAAGCGCTGTGCTACCAGCCGGGATACGGCGTTTCCACCGCCGCCACCACGCTGGTCGGGCAGGCAATCGGCGCGGGGCGGCGCGATATGGCGGTGCGCTTTGCGCGCGTGAGCACATGGCTCGGCATGGCGATCATGACGGGTACGGGCCTTCTGATGTTCCTGTTCGCGGAGCCGTTGATCGGCATGTTCACCCCCGACGTGGACGTGATGCGTCTCGGCGCGTCCGTTCTGCGGATCGAAGCGTTCGCGGAGCCGCTGTTTGCCGCGTCGATCGTGGCGTCGGGCGCGTTCTCCGGCGCGGGGGATACGAAGTGGTCGTTTGCCGCGAACCTTCTCTCCATGTGGGGCGTGCGTCTGCCGATTGCGCTCCTGCTCATCGGCTCGCTGGGCCTGACGGGCATGTGGATTGCGATGTGCTGTGAATTATCGCTCAAAGGCCTTGTATTCCTGTGGCGGCTTCGCTCCAACCGGTGGCTGGACAGCGGCACGGTGGTCGTGGGGAGAGAGCGCGCGTGACGTGTCCGGGTCTTGTACTTTGCCCATGAATACGATATAATAAAAAGAAATGAGAAAGGGTCAGCAGCGTATGAGTAACAATTCCGATTTTTCCGATCTGGGACGGGATGTAGGCCGGGCGGTGCGCGACGCCGTCGAGGACTTCACCCATTCCCGGACGTTTGACGAGATCAAGCGCAGCGTGGACGATATCCGCCGTGGCGTGGATGATGCTATCGATAAAATGAATTCCCCCAAGCCCGGATCCGGGCCGATCCCCGGCCCAACTCCCGGCCCTGTGGAGCCGCCGTTTCAGGCTGCTCCTATCCGGCAGGAGCCCGCCGCGCCGCAGAAGCGGGAATTCAACCCGAACCGCAAGAAGGAAAAGCCCCGTTTTCCCGCCCCTTCCAGGGCAAAATCGATCACGTTTCTGGTTTTGGGAATCGTGTTCGGTTCCATATTCAGTCTTTTGAGCGTGGCCTTTCTGCTTGCCACCATGCTGGGGGCTTCGCCCATGGCGTTCCCGGCCGCGTTTTTTGGTGTGCTGGCTGTGGTGTCCGCCGTGGGGATCATCAGCGGCGGGGTGGGATGCAGCTTTCACAAACGGTTCCGCGCCTACTGCGAATGCCTTGGCCGCGCGGATTTCTGCACGGTGGAGCAGCTGGCTGCTCAGGTGGGCCGTTCGAAGAAAAAAACGCTGCGCGATTTAAATAAGATGATTGTGCGGGGCTGGTTCCCGCATTGCCATATTGACCGCGCCGGAACCACCTTCATGGCGAATGAGGAGACGTACCGCCAGTATCTGCGCGCGGAGCAGTCGCGCATGGAGCGCGAAAACCGCGAGGCCGCGCGGAGCGCCCCGGTGGATACCGGAAACAAGGATCTCGACGAGGCTATCGAGGAGGGCCGCTCCTATATCCGCCGGATTCATGAGGCGAACGACGCGATCCCCGGCGAGGCGGTTTCCCGCCGGCTGGACGAGATGGAGGATATCGGCATTCACATTTTCGCCGTGGTGGAGCATAACCCGGAGAAGCTGCCCGAGATCCGCCGTTTTATGAATTATTACCTGCCCACGACGCTGAAGCTGCTGGACGCGTACCGGGAGTTTGACCGCCAGCCCGTGCAGGGCGAGACGCTGGCCAGCGCCAAGCGCGAGATTGAGGAGACGCTCGACACGATCGTGCTGGCGTTCCGGAACCTGCTCGACAGCCTGTATGAGAAGGACGCGATGGACGTTTCCGCCGATATCTCCGTCCTGCGCGCGATGTTCGCCCGCGAGGGACTGACCGGCAAGGATTTCAAGAAAAAGGACGCGTCCGCCGCACAGGAGCAGGACGATCCCCAAATTGAACTGAAATTGTAGTAGAGTGGCGGCGCGCCGCGCCGCGGGAGGAGGATTTGCAAGATGGATGACAAGATGCCCCAGGTGTCTCTGGAACTGGACCCCACCCCCACACTGACGCTGGAAACGGAGGAGCCGAAGCAGGAGCTTCAGGCCGCCCCCAAGAAAGAGGAGGAAGCCCCCGTCCTTGACGACTCCAACCTGACGCCGGAGGAAAAGAAGATGGTGGACGATTTCGCGCAGAAAATCGATCTGACCAATACCTCCCTTGTGCTGCAATACGGCGCGGGCGCGCAGAAAAAGATGGCCGATTTCTCCGGCACCGCCCTGGACAACGTGCGCACGAAGGATCTCGGCGAGGTGGGCGACATGCTCAGCGGGATCGTGGGTGAGCTGCGCAACTTCGACGTGGAGGAGGAAGACAAGGGCTTTTTCAGCTTCTTCAAAAAGACCTCCAACAAGCTCAACAACATGCGCGCCAAGTACGAGAAGGCGGAAGCGAATATCAACAAAGTATGCGAGAGCCTGGAAAACCACCAGGTGCAGCTCATGAAGGACGTGGCTCTGCTCGACAAGATGTATGAGCTGAACAAGGTCTATTTCAAGGAGTTGTCCATGTATATTCTCGCGGGCAAGAAAAAGCTGCAAAAGGTGCAGCAGGAGGATCTGCCCGCCCTGGCCGCGAAGGCCAAGGCCTCCGGTCTGCCGGAGGACGCGCAGGCGGCCAACGACCTTGCCGCGATGTGCAACCGTTTTGAGAAGAAGATTCACGACCTGGAGCTGACCCGTATGGTGTCCATCCAGATGGCTCCGCAGATCCGTCTGGTGCAGAACAACGACACCCTGATGTCGGAGAAAATCCAGTCCACGCTCGTCAACACCATTCCCCTCTGGAAGAGCCAGATGGTGCTGGCCATGGGCATCACCCACTCGCAGCAGGCCGCCGAGGCCCAGCGCGAGGTCACGGACATGACAAATGAGCTGCTGCGCCGCAACGCGCAGACGCTGAAAATGGCGACGATTGAGACGGCCAAGGAATCGGAGCGCGGCATCGTCGATATCGAAACGCTCAAAACCGCGAACGAATCCCTGATTTCCACCCTCGACGAAGTGATCCACATCCAGGACGAGGGACGCCAGAAGCGGCGCGAAGCGGAAGCCGAGCTCGGACGTATCGAAAACGAGCTCAAACAGAAGCTGCTCGACGTGATGGTGAAGAAATAATCGGGAAGGCCCCCGCGGGGGCCTTTCTTTTTTGCTCTGAAAAAATGTCATCCGATGACGCAAAAAGTCGTTGCATTTTTTGCTCTGTCCGGGTATAATACAAAATGTTCGTCGTTTATGAAAACATAACTACCAGATATAGTAGATCATAAATAAAAAAGAAACGGCAAAGGCGGGAAAAAAGAATGAATGTAAAAAAGAGAAACGGTTCCATCGTTCCCTTCCAGAGGGAGTTTATCAGCCGTGCGATCGGCCTGGCGGCGGCCGCGGCGGGCGAACACAGCGACGAAGCTGTCGAGCGCACCACGAAAGCGATTGAGGAAAAGCTGTGCGCCATGGCGAAGGACGTTGTGGAGATTGAGACGATCCAGGACACCGTGGAGGAATGCCTGTTTGAACAGCAGCGCTTCCGCACGGCGAAGGCGTACATCCTCTATCGTATCGAGAAGGAAAAGGAGCGCTCCCGTGAGGATTGGAGCGAGGGCCTTCTCTCGCGTGAGTTCCTCAGCCCCTACAAGCACGCGCCGAACCCGATGGAACAGCTCGGCTCTTTTGTCTATTCCCGCACCTATTCGCGTTATCTGCCGAAGTATGGCCGCCGTGAGTTCTGGTGGGAGACGGTGCGCCGCGCGGTGGAATACAACTGCTCGCTGGCTCCTACGTCGCGCGAGGAGGCCGAGCGGCTGTACGACAACGTTTATCATCTCCGTCAGTTCCTGTCCGGGCGAACGCTCTGGGTGGGCAATACGCCCGTAGCGGACGCGTACCCGATGGCGAATTACAACTGTGCGTTTGAGGTAATCGACGATTTCCACGCTTACCACGATCTGTTCTATCTTCTCATGGTGGGCAGCGGCGTGGGCGTGCGCGTTCTGCGCGAGGACGCGGACAAGCTGCCGAAGATCCGCACCGACATGAAGATTCTGCACAAGGCATATTCCCCGCGCCCGGTGAAGGAGCGTCTCGAATACACGAATCTCGATTTCAGCGGCAATGCCGTCACGATTGCGATCGGCGATTCCAAGGAGGGCTGGGCGCAGGCGCTGGAGCACTATTTCCAGATCCTCACGAACAGCGAATACAGCAAACTGGACACGATCATTGTGGAGTACGACAGCATCCGCCCGCGCGGCGAGCGCCTGAAGGTGTTCGGCGGTACGGCGAGCGGCTATGAGTCCATGATGGCCATGCTGGACAAGATCCACAAGGTCATCACGATGGCGGGCGTGCGCCACGGCGAGCGGCTGACGCGCCTTGCGCCGCTGGATTTGCTCGATATCGCAAACATCATCGGCGAAAATGTCGTCTCCGGCGGCGTGCGGCGCACCTCCGAGATCGGCCTGATTGATCAGGACGATCAGGACTGCATCAAGGCAAAGAGCAATCTGTACCGTCAGGTGAACGGCCGCTGGGAGATTGACAAATCCATCGCCCACCGTCAGATGAGCAACAATTCCATTTTCTACCGCCGCAAGCCCACCCGCGAACAGCTGCACTGGCATTTGGAGCAGATGCGCTTTTCCGGCGAGCCGGGCTGGGTGAACGAGGAAGCCGGACTCAAACGCCGCCCGAATTTCAAGGGCTGCAACCCCTGCGGCGAAATTCTCCTCGACAGCCACGGCATGTGCAACCTCACCACGGTGAACGTGATGGCGTTTGTGAAGGACGGTGTGCTCGACGAGGAGGGGCTGCTGGCGGCGCAGCGTTTGTCCGCCCGCGCGGGCTACCGCATGACGTGCCGGGAGCTGGAGCTGCATGCCTGGAACACGGTGCAGCAGCGCGACCGCCTGCTGGGTTGTTCGCTCACGGGCTGGCAGGATATGGTGAACGCCGCCGGGCTGGGCCGCGAGGATCAGATTCGTCTGCTCGAAAAGCTGCGGGCGGCGGCGCACGAGGCGGCGGGCAAGCTGTCCCGCCAGCTTGGGGAGCGCGAGCCGCTTTTGGTCACCACCGTCAAGCCGGAGGGAACGCTCTCGCTTCTGCCCACCGTTTCGAGCGGTGTGCACTATTCTCACTCGCCCTATTATGTGCGCCGTGTGCGCATCACGGCCACCGACCCGCTCTGCCGCGTCTGCGAGGAGCTGGGCTACCCGGTCTATCCCGAGGTGGGCCAGGATCCGGAGACGTGCAAAACGAAGGTGGTGGAATTTCCCGTCAAGGCTCCCGAGGGCCGTGTGAAAGCGGACGTGTCCGCCGTGGAGCAGCTGGAAAACTACAAGATGTTCATGGAGCATTATGTAGATCACAACTGCTCGATCACCGTCCATGTGCGGGACAACGAGTGGGGAGAGGTGGAAAACTGGGTCTGGGAGAACTGGGACGGCGTGGTCGCCCTCTCCTTCCTCAGCTATGACGACAGCTTCTATGAGCTGCTCCCCTATGAAGCCATCTCCGAGGAGGAGTATCTGCGCCGCAAGAAGGCGATGAAGCCCTTCAATCCCTCTCTGATCTCCAAATACGAGCACGAGGAATCCGAGTTCGATATCGGCGACTCCGACTGCGTCAACGGCGTCTGCCCCGTCCGCTGAGCAGGCTGAGCCTACGCACAATGGCCGCAGGCTGAGCCTGCACGCAATGGCCCGCGCGTTGGCGCAGTGGAGAAACGGCAGCCCGGCGGCGCGGGACGGTCTCACCCTGCTCCCGCGTTGATTGCAAACAAGGCCCCTCTGCGACACAAGATCGCAGAGAGGCCTTGTTCTATATCCCGCGCCGGTTTTACGGAGAAGCGCGGAGGGTTTGCTGGAATTTTCAGCTTGTTTATCATACTTATACTTGAAGCCCGCCTTCTTGGCCTGCTTGAAGAAGTTGTGGAACTGCTTGATGTAGAAGAGATATTCTTCTTTTTTGGTTCTGCGGTACAGGGCGATGCAGGTCAGGAACGCGTCGCCGGTGTATTTGACATACAGCTCGTTGTGCTTGAAGCCGTCCCGCACGCCGCCCTGCCAGGTGAACATGGGGTGGGTTTCCGTGGCGTGGTTGTAGGCCCAGTGGAAGCAGTCCTCCGCCCGTTCGAGCAGATGCGGATCGCCCGTCATATCGTAAATGGTCAGGTAGTTTACCGCCATCAGAAAGTTTCCGCTGTCCAGCTCGGAATAATATTTCTGATCCGCGCGGTAGTAGTGGCGCAGGCCCTTTTCTTCCGGATCAAAAAGCGTTTCCAGAAAGCAGGTGACGCAGTTGCGGGCGCGCTCCTCCAGCTTTTCCAGCGGAAGGCCCAGCGCCTGCTCCACGGCGGGATTGTTCGGGTCCGGACGGGTCAGTCCCCAGCCGGTGGGAAAATCAGGGGGAGGAGAGAAATTTTCACCTCGCTGACAAATGGCCGGAAGCGGGCTCCTTCAGCTGAGGCCATACGGTGGCCAGCATGGTGAAAAAGCACGCCGCGCCGCCGATGAAATTCGAGATCGGCTCCGCCAGAAAAACGCCGTTCACCCCAAGCCCAAACAGATGCGGCAGGATCAGCGTCAGCGGCACCACGATAATGGCCTTGCGCAGAAGGGAGAAAAAGACGGCCTGCTTGGAGCGCCCCAGCGCCACAAAGACCGACTGCCCCGAAAATTGCAGCGACATCATGAAGAAGCCGAAGAAATAGAGGTTCAGCGCCGGAACGCCGTCCGCAATCAGCTCCGGCTCGCTGTTGAAGATGTGAATGAAAAATTCCGGGAAAAGCATCAGGATGATCCATGCCACGGTGGTATAGGCAATACAGACGATGCTGGTAAAGCGGATGCCGGAGCGCACCCGGGCATACTGCTTGGCTCCGTAGTTGAAGCCCAGGACGGGCTGCGCGCCGTTTGTCAGGCCGTTGACGGGCATGGTGAGCACCTCGCGGATGGAGTTGATGACCGTCATAATGCCGACGTAGAGATCGCCGCCGAACTGCTGCAAGGTGGCGTTGCACACAATCTGTACCGCGCCGTTTGTCACAGACATCATGAAGCCCGACAGGCCGAGCGCGGAGATTTGTCCCACCAGTGTTTTCTGGAGACGCATCCGCGCGGGCCGGAGATGGTAGATCGCTTTTTTGCCGGTCAGGAAACGCAGCACCCATGCCGCGGAGAGGAACTGGGAGATCACCGTGGCCAGCGCCGCGCCCTGCACCCCCATGTGAAGCAGGAAAATGAAAATCGGATCCAGCACGATGTTCACCACGGCCCCGAGCAGCACGGTCATCATCCCCATGCGGCCGAAGCCCTGCGAGTTGATAAAGCTGTTCATCCCCAGACCGATCATGACGAAGATCGTTCCGATCAAATAAATGGTCAGATAGCTGTCCGCGTATGGAAACGTCTGGTCGCTTGCGCCGAAGAGGTACAGGATCGGTTTTTTGAGAGCGAGAAAAAAGACGGTGAGAACGGCTCCCGAGATCAGCAGCAGAGAAAACGAATTGTTCATCACGGTTTCCGCGCGCTCATGGTTGCCTTCCCCGCGCGCAATCGAGCACAACGGCGCGCCGCCCATGCCGAACAGCTGAGTGAACGCTGAAATGATGCTGATGATCGGGAACGTCAGACCGATTCCCGTCAGCGCCAGTGTGGACGCTTCCGGCAGATGGCCGATATACATTCGGTCCACCACGCTGTATAGCACGTTGATCAGCTGCGCCGCCGTCATCGGCACGGCAAGACTCATGATGCAGCGCGCGACGCTGCCCTTGGAAAAATCATTCTTCGTTTCCGCCAATGCTCCGTTCATCCTTTCCATACAAAACCAGACATTCGTTTTCCCATACGGGAGCCGCTTTCCGAACGCGGGGAGCAGGGACTCCTCACCGCACTTTGCTTCCCCGCGGCATGAAGTTTTCGCCGAGCCTTTTTCAAAAGGCTCGCGTTCTCCTTTTCGTGTATCCTTTTTATTGTACTCCTTTCGGAAAGCGTTGGCAAGAAACGGCTTATTCTTTTGCCTGTGCGGCGATCGCGCGTTTTTGGCGGAGCAGCTCCTGAAATTCGCGTTCAAGCGCTTCCTTGTCGGGGCAGCGGGGGAGGGAGAGACGGGAAATCACCTCCGCGAGACGCAGATCAAGCAGCTTGCCGTCCATTTTCTCCGGCTCCGGCTTGGGGGCGGATTTTGCCCGCTCAATGGCGGACGGCCCGCCCTCATACCGCACCAGTTTTCCGTTTTCAAAAGCGAGTGTCTGCCGGGCCAGCGCGTCGGCAAAGCGGCGGTCGTGCGTCACCAGCAAAAAGCCGCCCTCATACTGCGCCAGCGTTTCCTGCAAGGCGCACATGGAATCCATGTCGAGATAGTTCGTCGGCTCGTCGAGCAGCAGAAAATTCACGGGAGAGACGAGCAGGCAGGCGAACGAAAGCTTCACGCGCTCCCCGCCGCTGAGGACGGAGACAGGGCGGTACACATCCTCCCGCCGGAACAGCAGGCGCGCGAGCAGCGAACGCACCGTCTGTTCGTTCTGCACCGCGCCGCGCATCGCGTTTTCGAGAACGGTTTTCTCCGGATCGAGGTTGTCAAGCGACTGGAGAAAATAGCCGACGCGCAGCTTGGGCGCGGCGAAAATTTCACGGCTTCCCGTTTCGATCGCGCGCGCCAGATACCCCATGAGCGTCGTTTTTCCGCAGCCGTTCGGGCCGTAGAGGAGTGTGTGCGATCCCTTCTGCAGCTCAAACGACGCGTCCCGGAGCAGCGTCTTTTCGCCCGCCGTGAGTGTGAGCGAGGGAACGCGCAGCAGGATTTTATTTTCCGGCGGGTTGGTCAGGGAAAAGTCAAAATGGACGGCTTCCGCTTCGCGCGGGGCCTCCTTTTTCTCCAGCCGCGCCAGCCGCGACTCCATGCTTTTTCTGCCCTGTGCGAGCTTTCCCTGTGTATCGGTTTCGCTGCGCTTGTGCAGCCGTGTCTCGGAATTTCCCATGCGCGAGGGAGCGCGCCGCACGGCGGACTGCTTTTCCCGCAGGGATTGGATGGAGCGTTCGAGCCGGGCCTTCTCCTTCTGGTAGGCGTCCGCTTCAAAGCGGCGGCGTTCCAGCTCCTGCTCCTTTTGATGCTCAAACGCGTCGTAGCCGCCTTCATAGCGCAGAAGCTTTCCCTCGCGCAGCTCCCAGATTTGGGTGCAGAGCCGCTCGAGTACGGCCCGGTCATGGCTGACGAGGAGGAACGCGTTCTGCGCTTCCATCCGGCGGCAGAACAGCTCGATCCCTTCCCAGTCGAGGTTGGAGGTCGGTTCGTCCGCGAACAGCAGCGGCGGGTTTTTCCCCAGCGACGCGGCCAGCTTGCGGCGGGACTGCTCCCCGCCGCTCATGCGGTCGACGGGGGCGTGTGTGCCGCGCAGGCCGAAGCGGCTGAGCGATTCCGGATCCGGCGCTTCTTCCCCTGGACCGAGCTGGGAAAAGAACGCGATCGGACAGCGCGCGTGAACGGTTCCCTCGTCGGGGCGCAGACGGCCGGATAAAATGGCGAGCAGCGTCGATTTGCCGCTTCCGTTTGGCCCGACAAGGCCGATCCGGTCGCCGTCATACAGGGCGAGCGGCTCCGTGGAAAAGAGCAGACGTTCCCCCGCGTATTGTGTCAAAGCAGTGGTTTCCAGTAAAATGGGCATAAAAAATCCCTCCGTCACAGCGGGAGGGTTTTGTGCGGCGGGCAGCGGCGCGCAGCCGTACCCCTAAAAGGGACGGCGGCACGCAGGATCGCAAAGCCCCGAACGGCAGCACAAAACAGAGCGCCTGTCGCGCCCTCCCGACTCAAAAATCAGATGTGCAGTCAAACCGTTCAGATATTACGCATCCTCTTTCGGCACCTTCGGTCTGTTTCCAAAAGCAAATTCGCGGCAGGCAGCCGCCATGCCGAAGTGGGAAACAGGGCCATTCCCTTTCTTTGGATTTGTTTTCTTTATAGCACAGTTTTGGCTGTTTGTAAAGACAAAAAAGGGGACAGCTTTTTGAGCTGTCCCCGAGGCTTGTTGAAAAAGGTTGAGTGCGGGAAATTACAGGTGTGCGCCGCCGTCCGGAAAAAATCGCTTTGCTCTTTTTCCTGGTTTTTCTATGGCTGCGCGATGAGATTGGCTTACCATGAGCTGCGTGGTCGGGGCTCTGCCCCGCGCCCCGCCGCCTTTGAAAAGGCGGGCGAAACTTTTACGTTTTTATGACGCTGTCCGTGTGTGCATTTTTGCACTCACCGGAATTTGAAGCATCGGGCACAGCGGTTTCCACACGGCCACCGCAATGCCGAAGTCTATCAGGCTGTGCACCACGGTGCCAAGCCCGACGAGCAGCAGAACCGACACAACGTAGCCGCTTTCATACCAGCTCTCCGAGCCGTTTCCGGTGAAATAGAACGCCGTGACAACGACGGATTCGCACGCGCCGTGCAGAATGGCGAGCAGCAGGCCATAGGGCGTGGCGGTGCGCATGGATTGCAGGATGGAGCCGGATTTTTTCAGCAGGAACGCGCCCACCAGCACAAAGACAAGATGGGAGGCCGCGCGCAGCGCCACGACAAGCGGCATCGACAGGGCGAAACCAATGCTTGTCACCACCGTGACCATAATGGCGGACGCGGGCGAAATGAACATGGCAATGAAGATCGGCACATGGCTGGCCAAAGTGAACGACATCGGCGGGATCCAGATCTTCGGCATGAACATCGGGATGATAATTCCAAGCGCGCACAAAAGCGCCGAAATGCACATCGAGACAACGGCGTCCTTCTTTTTCATGGCAGGTCCTCCTCATCAATACGACAGGTTTTTATCAGGTGTCTTGACACCTATCATACTCATGAAAAGAACCTGTGTCAATGGCAAGGTTTCACGGACTTTTTTCCTCTTTCAGCGGAAAAATCGGAAGATTTGGCGGAGTTATTCGTCGCCGGGCGCAATGAGAATTCCCTTTTCCCGCAGGACAGTGCAGATGCGGGCAAAGCAGCCGTCATCCGGGCAGGAAAGGGTGTGCAGATGGATGCCGCCCGTGAGCGCGGAGAGAGGGGAAGCCTCCTGCTCGGAGAGCCTGCGCAGAAATTCGTCCGCGTCGTAGCGGGAGAAAATGTGCAGCTTGCCGCTGAGCTGGCCATACAGAGCATGCTCCACCACCACGTCCAGCAGGGCCCCGCCGTTGTCGACGACGGCATAGAGCTCCTCTCCGAGCCGGTCGCGCCCGTGGCGGCACGCAATCGTGAAGGTTTTCCCGCGCCCCTCGGCGCGTGTGAGCACATAGCCGCGCGGTGTGGCCGCGATCGGGGCATTGAGCGCCCGGAGCATGGCCACATCGCCCACCACCGCCTGGCGGCTGACGTGAAACTGCTTTGCCAGCGCGGAAGCGCTCACCGGGCTTTCCGCGCGCTCCAATTCGCGCAGAATCGCCTCGCGCCGCTCCTTTGCCGTCATTGTCTCTGCCATTTTCGTTCTTCCTTTCTCCGCCGGAATCTTTAGAATGCATTGTTTTTATTATACCAGACCCAACCCACAGATTGTGACAAAAAGAAAAATTTTCCTTGCCGCGCCGCTTCCCGCTTGCTATAATAAAAAAACGTGCCCTAATGGTAGATCCAAAATCAGCAAACATCCAGGAGGAAGAGAGAGATATGGCAAAAATTCGGGACGTCTATACGAGTGATGCGTACTATCCGTTTCTCTGCTATTGCGAGAGCCGCGGGTATGAGGAAATGCACGATCTGGTGCGCTGCCCCTTTTCCAGGCTGAAGGAGGAGCCGGATATCACCCCGGCGCTGGTCAGCCGGATCCGGGTGACGTATCTGGCATATCTGAAGGCGCACCCGGAGGAGTTCCTGCTGGAGAAAAAGAAAGCCGTGGCGGCGGCTGCCCGCGCTCCGAAAACGGGGCTGGAGGAGGCCGAGGAGAAGCTGCGCGCATTTTTCAAGGAGAATGCGGATCGCCTGATCCATGTCTCCGAGGCCGTCAAGACCATCGCGCCGCAGAAGCTGCGCCGCGCGGATGTGGCGGCGATCCTCGACAAGGCCGACTGGTGCCGCCTGGTCGACAATTCCACTTATTTCTACAGTGGGGAGCGCTGAACGCGCTCCTTTTCAGTTTGGCGATCGAGCCCCAAAAGAGCAAAATTTGAAGTTTTCGCCCGCCTTTTTCAAAAGGCGGCAGGGGTGAAGGGGGTGGAACCCCCTTCAAGAAGGTATGCGAAGCTGCAAAAAGGATAGAAAAAAGAGCGCAGCGATTTTTTTCGGACGGTTTGCACCTGCTTTCTATCTCACTTGTTTTGCCATCGGAAAAGACTGTTTCGACAGGCTGAGGAGCGCTGCTGGCGCTCCTTTTTTCTTTGCGGTGACAAATGCTGAGAGCGGTGCTATACTGAAAGAAATTCTCATTTTGAAACGGAAAGGATGCTGACCATGCCCTGTATTCAATGGAAAACCAATCTCGCCATTACTCCCGCGCAGGAGGAATCCCTGCGCTCCGCTCTGGGGGAAGCGATCGCCCTGCTTCCCGGCAAGAGCGAAAGCTGGCTGATGCTGACCTTTGAGCCGGAAACCCGCATGGCCTTCCGCGGCAAGGCGGACGAGCCGGTGGCTTTCATCGCCGTGGACCTGTACGGCGGCGCGCCCGACTCCGCCTGCAATCAGCTCACCGCCCGCCTGTGCTCGCTGGCGCAGTCCGTGCTGGGAATCCAGCCTGACCACGTCTATGTGCGCTATCTCGCGACGGATCAATGGGGCTGGAACGGCTCGAATTTCTAAGCGCTTTCCTCTTGACAATTCGCCCGCCGGAGGGCTATAATATTTTCCAATACAATTTCACAGCCACAAAAAGGCGATGAAGGGAAAAAGACGCTTTTGAAAATCACAAGAGAGCCGGCGGATGGTGTGAGCCGGCGGTTTTATCAGCGTGTATAACTCGTCCCGGAGCTGCCGGTCTGACGCGCTCTTTGCGGCGTGTAGGGCCGGACGCAGAGGCAGCGTTACAGGCCAAGGCCTTCGGGGAATTCCTGAGAGGTCTGAGGGCGCGCGCAGCGCGCTGAATTTGGGTGGTACCGCGGATGGAATCATTCGCCCCGAGCTTTCATCACGAGAGTTCGGGGCTTTTTTGGTCCCGTCTCTCAGCGAGACAGGAGGTATTTGCGATGTTGAACAAAGGCTGTAAAAAGTACATTCCGTTTTCTCCGGTGTCCCTGCCGGACCGCACCTGGCCCGACAAGGTGATCACAAAAGCGCCGATCTGGTGCAGCGTCGATCTGCGCGACGGCAACCAGGCTCTGATCGATCCGATGAACCTCGAGGAGAAGCTGCTGTTTTTCAAAACGCTGGTTGAGATCGGCTTCAAGGAGATTGAGATCGGTTTTCCCTCCGCTTCGGAGACGGAGTATGAGATCTGCCGCGCGCTGATTGAGAGGAACCTGATCCCGGACGACGTGACCATTCAGGTGCTCGTGCAGTGCCGCCCGCACCTCATCCAGAAAACGTTTGAAGCGATCGACGGGGCGAAAAACGTCATCGTTCATTTCTATAATTCCACCTCGACGCTCCAGCGCAAGGTTGTGTTCAAGACCGACATGCAGGGCGTCATCGACATCGCGGTGGAGGGCGCGAAGCTGGTCCGCGAGCTGACGGAGAAGGAGATCGCCCGCACCGGCGCGAACATTCGCTATGAGTATTCCCCCGAAAGCTTCTCCGGCACGGAGATCGACAACGCCGTTTTGATCTGCGAAAAGGTGCTGGAAACGCTCGGCGCAACGCCCGAAAACAAGGTTATTCTGAACCTGCCGAATACCGTCGAGATGTCCACGCCGAACCATCACGCGGACCAGATCGAATATTTCTGCCGCCACCTGAAGCACCGCGACTGCGCGATCATCAGCCTGCACCCGCACAACGATCGCGGCACCGGCACCGCTGCTACTGAGCTCGGCATTCTCGCGGGCGCGGAGCGCGTGGAAGGTACGCTGTTCGGCAACGGCGAGCGCACCGGCAATGCCGATATCATGAACGTCGCCATGAACATGTATTCGCAGGGCGTGGATCCGGGCCTTGATTTCTCCGATCTGCGCCGTATCCGCGAGATTTACGAGAAATGCACCCGCATGACCGTCCCGCCGCGCTATCCATACGCGGGCGATCTGGTGTTCACAGCCTTCTCCGGCTCGCACCAGGACGCGATCAGCAAGGGCGTGAAGTATATGCAGGACAGCGACAGCCCGTACTGGGAGGTGCCGTACCTGCCGATCGACCCGGCGGACGTGGGCCGCAAGTACGAGCCGATCATCCGCATCAACAGCCAGTCCGGCAAGGGCGGCGCGGCGTTTGTGATGCAGCAGTCCTTCGGCTACGAGCTGCCCAAGGCCATGCACCCGGAATTCGGCGCGATGGTCAAGCACGCCTGCGACGAGGCCGGACGCGAGCTCAAGCCGCAGGAGATCTTCGATATCTTCCGCCGCGAGTATCTTGAAATCAAATATCCCTACAACCTCAAACAGTATAAACTGTACGAGGAGAACGAGGCCGAGAGCGACAACACCGTCGTGCACTTTGAGGGCAATCTGCGTTTCCGCCACGAGGATCACCGGATCAGCGGGCGCGGCAACGGCCCGATCGACGCGTTTTTCAACGCTCTGCGCACGATCGGCATCACCGACTATCAGTTTGTTTCTTACAGCGAGCACGCTGTGGGAGCGGGCGCGGACTCGAAGGCTCTGTCTTACATCCAGCTCCGCGACAAGGACGGAAAGACCGTGTTCGGCGCGGGCATGGACGGCAACATCAGCCTTGCCTCCATCAAGGGCATCATCTGCGCGATCAACCGCGCGTCCGGCGAACAGAAAAAGCAGTAACGGGAGGACGTCAGCATGAGAGAATATAACATCGCTGTCTTGAAGGGAGACGGCATCGGCCCGGAGATCGTGGACGAAGCGATCCGCGTGTTGGATAAAGCCGGAGAGAAGTTCGGCTTCCATATGAATTACACCTATGCCCTGCTGGGCGGCTGCGCCATCGACGAGACGGGCGTGCCGCTGCCGCAGGAGACGATCGACGCGTGCAAGGCGGCGGATTCCACGCTGCTCGGCGCGGTGGGCGGCCCGAAGTGGGATAATGTCCCCGGCGATCGCCGCCCGGAGAAGGGCTTGCTCGGTATCCGCGGGGCGCTCGGCCTGTTCGCGAACCTGCGCCCGGCCGTCATTTTCCCGCAGCTGCGCAGCGCTTCCCCGCTGCGCCCGGAGATCATCGGCGAGGGCCTTGATATTCTGGTGGTGCGCGAGCTGACGGGCGGCATCTACTTCGGCGAGCGCGGCCGCCGCACGGTGGACGGGGCCGAAGCCGCCTACGACACGGAGCAGTATTCCGTGCCGGAGATCGAGCGCATTGCCCGCGTGGCCTTTGAGATGGCAAGAAAGAGAAAGAGCCGCGTGTGCAGCGTCGACAAGGCGAACGTGCTCGAAAGCTCCCGTCTGTGGCGCGCCACCGTTACCCGCATCCGCGACGAGGAGTTCCCGGATGTGGAGCTGTCCCACATGTATGTGGACAACTGCGCGATGCAGCTCGTGCGCAATCCCGGCCAGTTCGACGTGATTGTGACCTCCAACATCTTCGGCGACATCCTTTCCGACGAGGCCTCCATGATCAGCGGCAGCATCGGCATGCTCGCGAGCGCCAGCCTGAGCGGCGGCAAGTCCGGCCTGTATGAGCCGATCCACGGCTCCGCCCCGGATATCGCGGGCACCGGCAAGGCGAACCCGCTCGCCACAATCCTCTCCGCCGCGATGATGCTGCGCTACTCGCTCGGGGAAGCCGAGGCGGCGGACGCGATCGAAGCAGCCGTTTCCCGCGCGCTCGAAAAGGGCCGCACCGCCGATATCTGCACCGAGGGCATGAAGCTGGTCTCCTGCGCGGAGATGGGCGCGCTCGTCTGCGAATCGCTCTGAGCGCCGGATCCGCTCGAAGCAGGCGCAAAAACGCTTCTCAAACTATATCAGCAAGCCCGGGGGCCGCAAGGGGCCGCCGGGCTCGCTTTGTCGGGGAATGAAAATCATGTCGGAACAACTCACCTTTCGCAAGGGCCTGAAAGACGGCCTGCCGATCTGTCTCGGCTACATCAGCGTTTCCTTCGCCTTCGGCATGATGGCGACACAGGGCGGCCTGCCCGTGTGGGTGGCGCTGCTCATCTCGATGACAAACCTCACCTCCGCCGGGCAGGTGGCCGGGACGGCGCTGATCCTCTCCGGCGGCTTGTATGTGGAGATAGCCGTCACCACCTTCGTCATCAACATCCGCTATATGCTCATGTCGCTCTCGCTTTCCCAGAAGGTGGACGAGGCCATGACCACCTTGCAGCGCTGGGTGCTCTCCTTCGGCGTGACGGATGAAATCTTCGCCGTCGCCATGCAGCAGAAGGGATCGATCAACGCCCGCTATTTTTCGGGCCTGATCCTCACGCCGTATTTTGGCTGGGCGCTGGGAACCTTCCTCGGCGCGGCGGCCACGGGCATTCTGCCCGAATCGCTGCGCAGCGCGCTGGGGATCGCGATTTACGGCATGTTCCTCGCGATCATCATCCCGCCGTCGCGCACGTCGAAGCCGATCCGCCGCGTGGTGATTTTCGCGGGCGCGCTCTCGTGCCTGTTCACCTGGACGCCCGGTTTGAACCGTCTTTCGAGCGGCTGGGTGATCATCGTCTGCGCCGTCGCGGCCTCCGCGCTCGCGGCGCTGCGCTACCCCGTGGCAAAGGAGGCGCAGACATAAATGAATTACGCGTATGTTTTGACCGGCGTGCTGATCATGGCGCTCGTCACCTATGTGGTGCGTATGCTGCCGCTCGCCGTGTTCCGCAAAAAGATCACGAACCAGTTTATCCAGTCCTTTCTCGCCTATGTGCCGTATGCCGTGCTGTCCGCCATGACCTTCCCGGCGATCCTGTCGTCCACGTCCAGCGGGTGGAGCGCCGCCGCCGGTCTTGCGGTCGCGATCGTGCTTGCGTATAAGGACAAGGGCCTGCTGATCGTCGCCCTCGGCGCGACGGCCGCCGTTTTCTTGGTGGAGCAGGGGATGGCGCTCGCGGGGCTGCCGCTCTGATCCGGGCTTTTGCGCAAAAGCCGGGAGAGGGGTGGTTTTTTCGCGCGGAGCGTGTATAATAGAGGACGGAACGTCCATACAAGGGAGGGAACCGTGATGGAGCCGGTACAGGAGATCCGGGACAGGCTGTTTGCGCTTCAGGATCCGGAATACCGTCTGTTTCAATCCAAGCTGATGCCCACCGTGGATCCGGCGCGCGTGATTGGCGTGCGCATTCCCGATCTGCGCAAACTCAGCCGGGAGCTGGCGGGGACGGAGCAGGCCGCCGCTTTTGTGCGGCAGCTTCCGCATGACTACTATGAGGAAAACAACCTGCACGGCTTTTTGATTGCTTCCCTGCGGGATTACGGGGAGACGGTGGCCGCGCTTGAATCGTTCCTTCCCCATGTCGACAACTGGGCGACGTGCGATCTGCTGCACCCGCGCGCGTTTGACAAGCGCCCGGAAGCTTTGCCGGATCAGCTGTTCCGCTGGCTGCAAAGCGATCGGACGTACACGGTTCGCTTTGCGATGGGGATGCTCATGAGCCTGTATCTCGACGAAGCGTTCCGGCCCGGGTACGCGGACTGGATCGCTGGGATAAAGAGTGAAGAATACTACGTCAACATGATGGCGGCGTGGTATTTTGCCACCGCCCTCGCCAAGCGCTGGGACGACGTGTTCCCGTATCTCACGGATCACCGCCTTCCCGTGTGGACGCACAACAAAGCCATCCAGAAGGCAATCGAAAGCCGCCGGATTTCCCCGGAGCAGAAGCAAATCCTGCGTTCCCTGAAACGCTGATTTTCTTTTTATTTTGACACAAAGGAGAGAATACCATGCAGAACACCATTCCTGCCCGCAGTGAAGCGGATCCGCGCTTTACCTGGGCGACAACCGATTTGTTTGCAAGCGACGAAGCATGGCGCGCCGAGCTGACCCGTGTGCGCGGGATGCTCGACGAGCTGAAAGGCTATGAAGGCCGTCTGTGCGAGAGCGCCACGACCCTTCTGGGCTATCTGCGCCTGTACGACGATCTGATGCGCGACGGCGACCGCCTGATTTCCTACGCCTTCCGCAAGTCCGACGAGGACACGCGCAACGCCGTGTATCAGGAGCTGAGCGCCCAGTCGCGCAACCTCCTGGTTGATCTGGACAAGGCCAGCGCGTTCAGCACGCCGGAGCTGCTCGCCGTCAGCGACGAGCGCTTTGAGAGCTTCTTCCGCGAGGAGGAGGGGCTGGAGCATTACCGTCTGGCCCTGACCCGTGTGCGCCGCAAGAAGGACCACACGCTTTCCGCCGAGTGCGAGGCTCTGCTGGCCGCCGCCGGACAGCTCAGCCAGGCTCCGGACGAGATCTTCTCCATGCTCAACGACGCCGACATGACCTACCCGGACGCGGTGGACAGCGAGGGAAAGAAGCATCCCGTCACGCACGGCACGTTCATTCCCCTGATGATGTCTCCTGACCGCACGCTGCGCGAGTCCGCGTTCCGCTCCCTGTACGGCGTGTATGGCCAGTACCGCAACACCTCCGCCGCAGTGCTGACCTCCCAGATGCAGCAGCTCCAGTTCTTCGCGAACGCCCGCCGTTATCCCTCCGCGCTGCATGCCGCGCTCGATCACACCGAGGTTCCGGTGGAGATCTACCACAACCTGATCCAGGCTGTCCACGACAATTTCCCGGCCATGCACCGCTATGTGCGCCTGCGCAAGAAGCTGCTGGGCGTGGACAAGCTGCACTATTATGACCTGTACACCCCCATCGTTGCCGACGAGGACATGAAGGTGACGTTTGAGGAGGGTAAGGAGCTGGCCCGCAAGGCCCTGGCCCCGATGGGCGAGGATTACCTGAAAATCCTCAACGAGGGCTTTGACAACCGCTGGATCGACGTCTACGAGAACAAGGGCAAGCGTTCCGGCGCGTACTCCGCCGGTGTGTACGGCGTGCATCCCTTCGTCCTGCTCAACTACACTGATACGCTCGACGATGTGTTTACCCTGGTGCATGAGATGGGCCACGCCCTGCACTCCTATCTCTCCAACCACACCCAGAGCGTGACGTACGCGGGCTATGTGATCTTCGTCGCGGAGGTGGCTTCCACCTGCAACGAGGCGCTGCTGATGCAGTATCTGCTCGGTCAGACGAAGGAGCCGCGCCGCCGCGCGTATCTCATCAACCACTTCCTGGAGCAGTTCCGCACGACGCTCTACCGCCAGACGATGTTCGCGGAGTTTGAGCTGTGGTGCAGCGAGCAGATCCGCAAGGGCGAGGCTCTCACCGCCGAGGCCCTGTGCGCAAAGTATGCCGATCTCAACCGCCAGTATTACGGCGAGGACATCGAGCCCGATCCGGAGATCGCTCTCGAGTGGGCGCGCATTCCGCATTTTTATTATAATTTCTACGTCTATCAGTATGCCACGGGCTTTGCCTCCGCTATCGCGCTCTCCCAGCGCATCCTGCGCGAGGGCAAGCCTGCCGTGGACGACTATATCCGCTTCCTCTCCGGCGGCTGCTCCACCGATCCGGTGTCGCTTCTGCGCGGGGCCGGGGTGGACATTTCCACGCCCGCGCCGATCAGCAGCGCGCTCAAAATGTTTGATCAGCTGATCGGAGAAATGGAAGAACTTACCGCGAAATAATTCAGTAAAAACGCCTAAAATAAGGGCAGAGAAGCCCGGGAAGCTCGCGCTTTCCCGGGCTTTTTTTCATTCTCTGTTAATATTTTTGACATTACTGTATTGATCTTTGCGACCGTTTTTGATAAAATAACGTAGATATTACGTTAGCAGGTTACATTTCTAACACTTTGTCGGGAGCGGCAAGGGAAAGAAACAAGCCTGTGAGCGCATTCATTCCGGTGATTCTGCATGGCGGGGTTTCCCGCTTTTTGTATGCTTGATCCGGGAAAGAGGAAAGGAAGAATATAGCATGAAACTGAAGAAACTGCTGTCTCTGCTGCTCGCGGGCGCTATGGCGTTCTCGGTGGCAGCCTGCTCGCAGGATCAGGGCGTGACGAACAACCCTGATGCCAGCTCCGCGGCTGCGTCCTCCGAAGCGGACGCTTCCGACGAAAGCGTCCGTCCTACGGAACCTACCGGCCAGCTGGTCATCGGTGCCCTCACCGACCTGGAGAGCGACTTCTATGACGCGAGCTTCAATAACTCCGCCACGAACCACAAGCTCTATGACCTGCTGCACGGCTACGGCACGGTCGTCTCCGACGTCGACGGCGCTTTCGTGTACGATCCGACCGTCGTGAAGAGCCACGAGGAAGTGGAGAATGAGGACGGCACCAAGACCTATACCGTTACGATCAATGACGGCCTCGTGTGGAGCGACGGCACGCCGATCACCGCGAAGGACTATGTGTTCCAGCTCCTGCTCGAGAGCAGCCCGGAGATGAACCAGGTCGACGGCTATCCGAGCCAGGCCGGTTACTCCCTCGTGGGCTATGACGCCTACTTCGCGGGCGAGACGGAGAACTTCGCCGGCGTTCACCTCGTGGACGACATGACCTACTCCGTCACCGTGAAGGCAGAGGAGCTGCCCTATCACTATGACATTACCTACGCTACCGCCGCGCCGCGTCCGATGCACGTCATCGCTCCCGACTGCGATGTTGTGGATTCCGCTGAGGGCGCTTCCATCACCGGCGAGTTCACCGCGGACCTGCTGCTCAAGACGATCAACGATCCCGATACCGGCTATCGTTACAATCCGTCCGTTGTCTGCGGCCCCTACATGTTTGAGTCCTACGACACGGCCAGCCGTCAGGGCACCGTCGTGGTGAACCCGAACTATGCCGGCGATTACCGCGGTGTGAAGCCTGTGATCGAGAAGGTCATCATCAAGACCGTTAAGAACGACACCATGATCAACGAGCTGGCTTCCGGCTCCGTCGACCTGCTGTTCCAGTGCAGCGGCGCGGACACCATCAACGGCGGCCTGGATCTGGTGGATCAGGGCAAGGCCGAGAAGAACACCTTCTTCCGTAACGGCTACGGTAAGATTCAGTTCGATTGCAGCCAGTTCCCGACCGATTCTCAGAATGTCCGTCAGGCGATTGCCTACTGCCTGGATCGCGGCGAGTTTGCCCGTCAGTATTCCGGCGGCTACGCTGCTGTTGTGCACAGCTACTACGGCCTGGCTCAGTGGGAGTATCAGGAGTCCAAGACTTGGATCGACGAGAACCTTGAGACCTATGAGAAGAACATCGACAAGGCGAAGGAGCTCCTCGAGGCTGATGGCTGGAACAAGAACGCCGACGGCAGCGATTACTCCGGCACCGGCACCCGCTACAAGGAAGTTGACGGTGAGCTGAAGCCGCTGGTCATCGAGTGGGCTAACACCGACGGCAACCCGGTTTCCGAGCTGCTTGCCACCATGCTGCCCGAGGCCATGACCGAGGCTGGCATGGAGCTGAAGGCCACCACCATGGACTTCCCGACGCTGTCTGCCTGCATCAGCCATTCTGGCGACAAGATTTACAATATGTATAACCTGGCCACCGGCTTCGCTCTGGCCAGCTCTCCCTGGTACTACTATTCCACCGATCCGGTGTGGATGCAGGGCGGCTACAACAGCAACTGGATTGTCGACAAGGATCTGGAGGCTGCCGCGTATGCCCTCAAGCCGATCGCTTATGATGATGATGCGGCCTGGCTGCCTGCCTGGCAGAACTTCATGAAGGTCTGGAATGAGAAGATGCCGGACGTCCCCCTGTATTCCGACGAATATTATGATTTCTACTCGACGAGACTGAAGGGATGGAGCTCCTCCTCCGTTTGGGAGTGGTCCAGAGCTGTCCTTGATGCCTGGGTGGTAGAGGAATAAACAGTATCCGGCGGAACCTCGCGACTGCGGGTTCCGCCGTCTTTTTTTCCGAAAGCCGGCACATTGCCGCAAATCTGAAACGGGGGAAAGGTGAATGGGAAAAGGAAGATATCTGCTCAAGCGATTCATCTATATCGTTTTTGTATTCTTTATCATATCGATCCTGATGTTCGCAATTTATAAGTCCATGCCCGGAGATGCGGTGGAGATTATGCTGGGCAGCAGCAAAACCACCATGAAGCCGGATGCTTATGCAGCGCTGTATGAACAGACCAGGCAGCGCTTGGGACTGGATCAGCCGCTGCCCGTGCAGTATTTTGCCTGGATGGGCAGCATGCTCACCGGTAATTTCGGCTATTCCACACAGTATAAAAAGGAAGTTATCCAGATCATCAGCGCGCCGATGATGAACACCGTTATGCTCAATATCTGCGCAATGATCGTGGTGTTCCTGATCTCGATTCCGCTCGGCATCATCACCGCTGTGCGCAAGAACGGCGTGTTTGATAAGGTGATCCAGGTGCTCACCATTGTGGGCTACAGTATCCCTGGCTTTATCATCGCCTTGCTTGCGATTTTCCTGTTTGCGGTGAAGTTCCCCATCTTCCCAATCAGCGGCTTGCGAACAGCCGGTATGGACGCGGGGGGACTCGCGGGGCTTGGGGATCAGCTCTGGCATATGGTGCTGCCTGTTATGGTTATGTCGGTGTCCGGCGTCGGCGGTATCACGCGCTATGTGCGCGCTTCCATGATTGACGTGCTCCGAATGGATTACATCAAGACGGCGCGCGCCAAGGGCCTGCGGGAAAAGACGGTCATCTATATCCACGCGTTCCGCAACGCTCTGATTCCGGTTGTGACCATCACGACCTGGTGGATCATCGGCCTGTTCGGCGGATCGATCGTCATCGAATCCGTGTTCCTGATTCCCGGTCTCGGCAAGATGCTGATCGACGCTCTGATGCAGCGCGATTTCTCCGTCGTGCTGACGATGCAGATGTTCTACGTTATCCTGTCGCTTGCCGGAAACGTGCTCATGGATATTGCCTATACACTGGTGGACCCCCGTGTCCGCCTGGAAAATTAAGGGGGGAGACGTATGCCGAAAAAAGAGAAAAGAGCTCCGCGCCGCTCCACGGCTTCCAAGGCCGCGCAGCGTATGGTGTTGGGCGGCCTTCCTCAGGAGGAAGAGGAGGTTCTCCAGAGCCCCCTTCAGATGGTCTTACACTCCTTCCTGCATGACAAGATTGCGATGACAGGCCTGACCCTGTTCATTGTGATTTTTCTGTGCTGTGTGATTCTTCCTTTCTTCTACCCGATTGATCTCTATTATCAGGACGTAACGCAGGCGAACGTCGCTCCCGGCTTCAGCATGCTCAGCGTCCCTTCCAAGCTTTCGAACAATGCCCAGCAGCTTTCTGTCGGCAGTACGTTCTCCGTCGGTCTTGACAGGGACGGAAACGTGTACGAGTGGGGCACCTTCCCCACGGACAAGCTCAAAAACATTCCCAGCACAAGCGAAACCGGAAAGCTTACGATGATCTCCGCCGGCCTTGACCATGTGGTTGCTGCCAACGAGGACGGCCAGATCTTCACCTGGGGCAATGACCGCATGGGCCTGGCTTCCATTCCCATGGAGCTGCGCACCGGCGGCAACAACATCAAGCAGATTCTCGCGGGCTACCAGATCTCCCTCGCACTCACAGAGGAGGGCGAGATGTATAACTGGGGCAGCGATTATCTGCTGAACATTACCTATCCCGAGGGCGTCCAGGGAAACATTGACAAGTTCGCCGCGAGCACGAACATTGTTATGGTCCTGACGAAGGACGGAGAGGTGGTTCCGCTGACGAGCAAGACCTCCGCTTACACGAACATTCCCGAAGAGCTTCAGGGGAAGGCTGTGGACATTGCCCTGACGGACGAAAGCGCCGCCGCTGTCACGGAAGACGGCCAGGTGTATGTGTGGGGCAACAACATTAAGGGAACCTTGAATGTCCCGGAGGAAATCCAGGGACAGGTGGCTTCCATTGCGGGCGGCCGTTATCATTTCACCGCGATCCTCAAGGACGGCACGGTGATGAGCTGGGGCGACAATACCCACGGCCAGGCCGGCGCTCCGGCTGCCGGGGAAGCAATCTCTGAGGTGGACGCGGGCTACTATGCCAACTACGCCATCACCGAGAGCGGTAAGGTGGTTGCCTGGGGCCTCAAGGGCTATCTCATGGGCACCGACGCCTTTGGCCGCGACGTGTTCCGCCGTCTGCTGGTCGGCGGCCGCATGACGATGACCGTCGGCGCCATTGCCGTTATCATCTCCAGTATCATCGGTATTACCATCGGCGGTATTTCCGGTTATAAGGGCGGCAAGGTGGACAACCTGCTCATGCGTCTCGCGGAGATTGTCTCCTCCATCCCGTTCCTGCCCTTCTGTATCATCCTTTCCTCGATCCTGGGCAACAGCATCAGCGAGACGCAGCGCATTATCTTAATCATGTGTATTCTGGGCCTGCTGTCCTGGCCGGGCATTGCCCGTCTGGTGCGCGGCAGCGTTCTGGCGGAGCGTGAGCAGGAGTTCGTCACTGCGGCCCGCGCTCTGGGCGTGAAGGAGTTCGGCATCATTTTCCGCCACATCCTTCCGAACATCATCACGGTTATCATCGTCAACGCGACGCTTGATTTCGCCACCTGCATGCTCACCGAGTCCTCTCTGTCCTTCATCGGCTTCGGCGTGAACGAGCCGAACGCAACCTGGGGCAACATGCTGACCGGTGCGCAGAACGGACAGGTCATTGAAAACTACTGGTGGCGCTGGGTGTTCCCGGCCTCCGTGCTCGGTATCTGCACCATCAGCATCAACTGCATCGGCGACGGCCTGCGTGACGCCATCGATCCGAAGTCGAAAGAGAGGTGAGCCGCGCCATGAGTTTGCTTGAAGTCAAAAACCTGCACACCTATTTCAACACCAAGAAGGGTATCGTCAAGGCGGTCAACGATGTGACGTACAGCCTGGAGGAGGGAAAGACCCTCGGCATCGTGGGCGAGTCCGGCTCCGGTAAGAGCGTTTCCGCCATGAGCATCATCAAGCTGCTCGACGGCAACGGCTATATCGAGAGCGGCGATATCACCTTCAACGGCCGCGATATCCTCAAAGCCACGGACAAGGATATGTACCATATCCGCGGCAATGAGATTTCCGTTATCTTCCAGGAGCCGATGACCTCCCTGAACCCCGTGTTCACCGTGGAGCGCCAGATCGGCGAGGTTCTGCAAATTCACCAGAAGCTCAGCAAGAAGCAAGCGCGCGCCAAGGTGGCGAGCCTGCTTTCCGACGTGAAGATCCCGAACCCGGAGCGCGTCGCGAAGCAGTATCCCTTCCAGCTTTCCGGCGGTATGCGGCAGCGTGTTATGATCGCTATGGCGCTGGCGTGCCGTCCGAAGCTTCTGATCGCGGACGAGCCGACCACGGCTCTCGACGTGACGATCCAGGCGCAGATCCTCAAGCTGATGAATGAACTCAAACAGCAGACCGGCACCTCGATCCTTTTCATCACCCATGACCTCGGCGTTATCCACGAGATGGCGGACGAGGTGGCTGTGATGTACTGCGGACAGATTGTGGAGAAGGCCGACGCCAAGACGATCTTCCACAACGGCGTGTACTCCCACCCGTACACCGAGGGCCTGATGATTTCGATCCCGCGCCTGAACACGCCGAAGGGCCAGCGTCTGGAAGCAATTCCCGGCGCGGTGCCGAACCCGCTGTATCTGCCGCAGGGCTGCAAATTTGCCCCGCGCTGCAAATATTGCACGCAGAAGTGCAAAGAGGCCGAGCCTCCCCTGCAGGAGGTCGCGCCCAATCATCTCGTCCGGTGTTTCTATGCGGAGAAGGCGGTGAGGAATGAACATGCAGAATGAGAATCGCGAAGTCCTGTTGGAGGTGCGCGACCTCAAGCAGTACTTCCCCGTAAAAAAGACGAAGCTTCGCGAAAAGCAGCGCTACGTCCGCGCGAACGACGGTATCACGATTGATATCTACGAGGGCGAGACGCTCGGCCTGGTGGGCGAGTCCGGCTGCGGTAAGTCCACCTTCGGGCGCACGCTGCTCCAGCTATATCCCCAGACGCACGGCGAGGTGCTCTATCACAAGGACGGCAAGACGATCGATCTCAAAGCCCAGTCCAAGGAGGAGATCCGCGTCCTGCGCAAGGATTTGCAGCTGATTTTCCAGGATCCCTATTCCTCTCTGAACCCCCGTATGACGGTGGGCCAGATCATCGGCGAGGGCCTGACCTCCCACGGGATCTACAAGCGCGGCGATCCGGCCATGCGCGACTATATTTTCAAGGTGATGGAGGACTGCGGCCTGGCGACTTACATGTTCGGCCGTTATCCCCACCAGTTTTCCGGCGGCCAGCGTCAGAGAATCGGCATTGCCCGAAGCCTGGCGCTCAAACCCCGCTTTGTGGTCTGCGACGAGGCTGTGTCGGCGCTTGACGTGTCCATCCAGTCGCAGATCCTGAACCTGCTCTCCGATCTGAAGGAAAAGCAGAAGCTGACCTACCTTTTCATCACGCATGATCTGAGCGTGGTGAAGTATATCAGTGACCGTATCGGCGTGATGTACCTGGGCAACATGGTGGAGCTGGCCCCGACGGAGGAGCTCTTCAACAACACCATGCACCCGTACACGGAGGCCCTGCTCTCCGCCATTCCCGTGGTGGACGAGGAGGACAAGCGGGAGCGCATCCTGCTGGAGGGCGACATTCCCAGCCCTGTCAGCCCGCCGACCGGCTGTAAGTTCCACACCCGCTGCCGCTACTGCCAGCAGAAGTGCAAGGAAGAGGTACCGGAGTGGATCGATATCGGCAACAATCACTATGTTGCCTGCCATTTCCCGCTTCACGGAAAGAAAGGATAAGCATCCATGTTTTTCGGAAAGAAGATCAAGCGCATCATTGATGTGGAAAAGGCGGAAAAGCGGTTTGCAGAGGATCGGGAAAAACTCCCGCTCGAAAAAAAGGATCGTCCCGCGATGATTCTGGCGGCTCTGATTGTCTTTATCCCGGCGCTCCTTCTTGTCATCGCGGTTTTTCTGCTGGTGCTTTATCTCTTCTTTTTCCGCTTCTTCTAGGATGAAACGGGTATCTTCCATTTGAGCATTGCTCGCCCCTGTGCGGTTTCGTGCCGCACAGGGGCTTTTTTCACACAAAAGTATTTATTTCTTCTCCTGTTTGGGATACTATAAAAGCAGAAAACGCAATCCCAATTTATGCGGTAACGCAGGGAGGAGTTTCACCATGAAGCTGCAAACAATGGACAGCGCGCGAAAGGCTCTGGCCGCGCAGGCGGGATGCAGCGCGCTGAGCTGGGAATCGGAGGACGGAAAGCATCTGTGGGGCCGCAATATGGACTTTAACCGTCTGGCGGAGGGAACGCAGATTACCTTTGTACCGCGCGGCACGCAGTATTATACCTGCGGCTGTGAGATGGAGCACAGCGCAAGGCCGGAAACGAAGCATGATGCCCGTTATGCCGCCATCGGCACGGGACTTCTGTTCCCGCCCGCCGTCCCCGTCCTTTACGAGGGTGTAAACGAACAGGGGTTGATGGGCGGTCAGCTCTATTTCCGCGGCTTCGCGCATTACGAAACCGAACCGCGCCCCGGCACGCTGCCCCTTCAGCCGCCGTTTCTGGTGTCCCATTGTCTGGCCCAGTGCGCCAGCGTGGACGAGGTGGTCAAGCTGGTGCAGGAGGAGAGCACGCTGGTTTCCGTCCCGCTGCTGGGGGCGGTGCCGCCGCTGCATTGGTCGTTCAGCGATCGGACGGGGGAAACCATCGTGATCGAATCGGACGCGGACGGCCTGCATCTCTACCGCCATACCATCGGTGTGATGACAAACAGCCCCGGCTATTCCTGGCACCGCACCAATCTGCTGGCCTATGCGGGCCTGCGGGATCTGGATTACGATGCGGTGGAGTACGCGGGCGACCGGCAGGAGCAGTGCTTCTCCGGCAGCGGCGCGCAGGGTCTGCCCGGCGACTGGAGCTCTCCTTCCCGCTTTGTGCGCCTTGCTTTCCTTCGGAAACATGCCGTCAAAGCGAAGAACGAGGAGAAAGCCGTCACCCGGATGCTGCACCTGTTCGAGAGCGCCGCTTTCCCGCTCGGCGCGGTGCGCGTCAGCGAGCCGGGGGAGCCGACCGCCCTTGACGCGGACATCCTTCCCTTTGACTACACCATCTACACCGCAATCTATTGCGCTGAATCGCTTCGGGTTTACTGGACCACCTACGAAAATCAGCGCGTCCAATGCGCGGATCTGCATCACCTGATGCACCGCACGGAGCCCGTGCAGTTTGATTTTGCCCGCCGTCCCGATTTCCTGCTTCGGACACAGGCGGAATTGTAAAAAACGAGCCTTCATCACAAAACAGCACTCCGCAATCCGGAAGCCGGATCGCGGCGTGCTGTTTTTGCAGTGGAAAGCTCACACCGGAATCAGCGCGATCAAAGCGCAGAGGGCAGCGCCGCAGAGAGTGGGAACGAGGAAGGAGGCGGCAGTCCATTTCAGGCTTTTTGTTTCGCGGTAAATGGTGGCGAGGGTGGTGGCGCACGGCCAGTGGAGCAGAGAAAACACCACCATGCAGACGGCGGTGCGCCAGGTCCAGCCATTGGCGAGCAAAAGCGCTTGCAGCTGCTGCAGGGAAAGCTCGGTCAGGCTTCCTCCCGCCATGTACGTCATGATAAGAATCGGCACGACGATCTCATTGGCCGGGATTCCCAGCAGAAAGGCCAAAAGAATGGCTCCGTCCAGCCCGAGAAGCCTTCCAATCGGATCGAGAGCCTGCGCACAGTGGGCCAGCAGGCTCATACCGCCCGCGTCCACGTTGGCAAGAATCCAAAGCAGCAGACCCGCCGGAGCCGCCACGGCGGCGGCACGGGCCAGGACAAAGAGCGTTCGATCCAGCACGGAGCGCACCAGAATCTGCCCGATCTGCGGACGGCGGTAGGGGGGAAGCTCCAGCGTAAAGGAGGAGGGAACGCCGCGCAGAATGGTGGCGGAGAGCAGACGCGACACGAGGAAGGTCATCAGAATGCCGAGTAAAATAATTCCCGTGAGCAGGAGCGCGGGGACAAGCCCTCCGACGCTTCCGGCGGCAAAGAAGATAGTCAGAATCGTGATGAGCGTGGGAAATTTCCCGTTGCACGGCACAAAGCTGTTGGTTACGGTGGCGATCAGGCGTTCACGAGGGGAGTCAATGATTCGGCAGCCCACAACGCCCGCCGCGTTGCAGCCGAAGCCCATGCACATCGTAAGCGCCTGTTTGCCGCAGGCGTGGGCTTTCTGAAAGGCGTGATCTAAGTTGAAGGCGACGCGCGGCAGATAGCCGAAATCCTCCAAAATGGTGAAAAGCGGAAAGAAAATAGCCATCGGCGGCAGCATCACGGAAACCACCCAGCACAGCACGCGGAACATTCCGTGCACGATGGCTCCCGTCAGCCAGTCCGGAGCGCCGCAGGCTTCAAACAGTCGGGCCAACCCATCCTCCGCCGCTGTGCCGAGCGAGGAAAGAAGCTCGGAGGGAACGTTGGCGCCTGCAATGGTGATCCAGAAAATGAGGGCGAGCAGGAGAAGCATCACGGGAATTCCTGTCAACCGGCTTGTGAAAAGCCGATCCAGCTTGCGGTCGCGCGCAAAACCTCCTCCCGGCGGCACGGTGACGGCGCTTTGCGCAATCTGTTCCGCCCGTGCAATCAGCCGTGAGGCAATGAGGTCCTGAAGCAGGGAGGGGGAAACTCCCTCGCTTGTCAGCTGGTCGCGGCATTCCGCAGCTTTTGTGCGTATGGTTTCCCATTGAGGAAGGGCGGCGCAGTAGCTGCGAAAGGCGGCGTTCCAGCTTTCCTCCGGCTCCAGCAGACGCAGGCTCAGCCACCGCGCGGAGGGGCCGGGGGAGGGAAGATCGCAAAGCAGAGGGAGCAGAAGAGCCGCCGCGCGTTCAATGGAAGGGCTGTAGGTGACGATGGGAGGGGTGGGAGCTTCCCCGCGCGAAACGCGTCCCACGGCGCGCATCAGCGTTTTCAGACCGCGCCGGGTGCGCGCGCTGGCTGCCGTGACAGGTACGCCGAGGGCTTCCCGGAGCCGGTGCAGGTTCACATGGATTCCCTTGCGCTCCGCTTCATCCATCAGGTTAACGCATACGGCGGTGCGCGGCAGAATTTCAATCGCCTGCAAAACAAGGTTCAGATTTCGTTCCAGACAGGTGGCGTCGCAGACGATGACGGCGGCATCCGCTCCGCCAAAGCACAGAAAGTCGCGGGCGGCTTCCTCCTCGGCGGAGTTCGCAAAAAGCGAGTACGTCCCCGGAATATCGACAAGAATGTATGGCTCGTCTTCAAACCGGCAGGTTCCCTGCGCGGTGGAAACCGTTTTGCCGGGCCAGTTTCCGGTGTGCTGATGCAGTCCCGTCAGCGCGTTGACCACGGTGCTCTTTCCGACGTTTGGGTTGCCGCCCACAGCGATGACGCGCACGGCGGGATCGGTGCGATCGATGTGCAGTCCCGCGTCAAGCGCGGCTGTCCCTGTGGACTGTATCGTCAGCCCCATGGGCTTTCACCCCTTTCATCAGGATTGTGGAAGCGTCCTGACGGCGCAGGGCAATGACAGCGCCGCGGATGAGGTAGGCGGTCGGATCCCCGCAGGGGCTTTTTTGCAGGCAGATGACGCGCGCGCCATCCGTCAGGCCGAGATCCCGCAGCCGCCTTCGGATGGATCCGGCGGCGCAGAGCGTCCCGACAAGGGCTTCCTGACCTTCCTCCAGGGAGGACAGGGGAACAGGTTGGTTCATGGCGAAAACTCCTTCCGGAAAGCGGGACAAGCAGCCCCGCGTTGTTGTTCAGTGGGTCTACCCTATAATAAGCGGAAGGGCATGTTTTTGCCCCTGCGGAACAGAAATCGCAGGATTTGTCATGAAGTTTTCGGTCAAGCCTTTTTCAAAAGGGCGCCGTGTGCCGGTGGCACACAAACAAGGCGCCGACCGGAGCGGGAGCGGAGACTTTGCGGGGGTGAATGGGACAACGTCCCCTTCAAGAAAGTGTGCGAAGCGAATTTTTTCGGACCTCCATGATGATACTTTGTCTGCAAAACTGTTTGTGAATAAACAAAACGCCGCTGCATAAAAGCAGTGGCGTTGTAAACCTAAAGTTTTCACTAAGCCTTTTTCAAAAGGCTTGCTCTTTTATTCATCCAGCTTGAAGAAGGATAAAGCTTCCTGAATGGCCAGATCCCAGAAGCGCCATTCGTGACGGTAGCCTTCCAATTCAAACCAGTGGGCTTTCAGACCGATTTCCTCCGCATGCGCGCGGAAAATGCGGAACTGATCATAGAGCAGATCGTCCTCTGTTCCGCAGGCAAACATCAGGCGCGGCAGTGTTCCCGTGGGAGCCAACCGATCCAGAATCTCCCATGTATTCTCGTTGGAAGATCGGTAAGCCTCCAAACCGCCCGCGTTTCGGATGGTAGCCGCCAGACGGGGATCCTCACTGTTGAGCAGCGGACAGGGATGGCCGGGGCGAATACGGGAGAAATCCAACGGAGCAGCGGAGAGGACGGCAGCCGCGGAAAAGCGGTCGGGATGGTTTACCGCGTATTTGACAGCGCCCCGGCCGCCCATGCTCAGACCGGCAATAAAGTTATCCTCCCGCCGGTCAGATACGGGGAACCAGCCGTAAATGAGCGGCATCAGCTCTTCCGTGAGATAATCATACATATGAAAGCCCATCATAAAGCCGTCCCAGTTGGAGTAATTGGAATTCAGCGCGGAGGGCATTACCACCACGAGATCCTTTTCACAAGCGTACAGCTCAATGTTGGTTCTGCGGAGCCAGTCTGTCGCGTCGCCGAAGGTTCCGTGCAGCAGCCAGAGCACTTTGTAACGCTTGCCGCTTTGATAAAACTGAGCCGGGCTGAGGTTTCCCGGTTTGTCCGGCAGAATTACGGTGACTTCCTGGTTCCCCTTGAGATATTGGCTTTCAAAGTGATAGGTTAAAACAGACATTGCCGGTTCTCCCTCACAGCTCATAATCTACAGCCACACGGCCGCAGACATTCTGCTGGACAATCTCTTTGACAGCCACATGGGCCGGGTGGGTCTGGTAGGCTTTTTCCACTTCACGGGTGGTAAATTCGCACAGCAGCACGAGATCGAATTCTCCGCCGTTGTAGTTCTGGCCGACCTCAATCGCGGTCAGCCCGTCCACCACGCCGGGCAGAGCGTGAAAGCGGGCGGAGAGGTCCGAAAACAGCGCCTCCTGATGTGCTTTTCCCGCGTCGTTCAGTTTCCAGCATACAATGTGTTTGACCATTTTTAATTACCTCCTGTAATATTTACTCGTTTTTTTGGTTTCCATATTTTCCGATTCCCAGATCGTTGTGCAGGACGGAGCCAATGGAGAGGGAATCCCGTCCGAATTTATCGCGAATCTGGTTGAGTGCGGCTTCCAAATGCTCCTGCTTTTCCCGTTTGGCTGTCGAGCCGGCTTCAAACAGGCTGAGCTGCTCGCCGGTTGCGTCCTCCGGGACAATGCCGGATCCGGTTATCGTCAGCATTCGGATCGGGGCGCGCTCATTCCAGGACGCCCGGATCAGATCCAGCGCGGCTGCCCGGATGTCGGCGGCGAGAAAGGTGGGGAGCGGCAGACGTTTTTGCCGTGTGATGGTGTGGAAGTTCGGGCTGCGGATCGTCACCTGCACCGTGGTGCATTTGATGTGGTGGCGGCGCATTCGCGCGGCCGTGGAATCCGCAAGCACCGAGACAGCCAGGGAAATGTCCTCTGATCCGGCCAAATCCCGGCGGAAGGTCATCCCGTTCCCGACGGATTTGACCTCGCGCGCCTCTCCAAAACGGCGCACGGGGGCTTCATCCAGGCCGTTTGCCATATCCCAGAGCTCTCCGCCGTTTTTGCCGAACAGCGACACAAGCCGTTCCCGCCGGGCGTTTGCCAGATCCCCGATGGTGTGGATCCCTGTCTGCCGCAGCTTTTGAGCGGCGCTGTCTCCCACAAACAGAAAGCGCTCGACAGGCAGGGGATACAGCAAGGACTGCCAGGTTTCGCGTGACAAAACCGTGGTGGCGTTTGGCTTTTTGTAGTCGCTGCCCAGTTTGGCAAACGTTTTGTTGAACGATACGCCCACAGAGATGGTCAGCCCCGTCTCTTCCTCGACCACGCGGCGCAGCTCGTCCGCGATTTCCGGCCCGGAACCAAACAGAAGGCCGCTCCCTGTAACGTCCAGCCAGCTTTCATCAATGCTGAACGGTTCCACTTGATCGGTGTACCGCAGGTAAATTTCATTCACCAGGCGCGAATAGCGCACATATTCCTCGCGGTGGGGAGGGGCAAGGACCAGACCCGGACATTTGCGCCTGGCCTGCCAGATGGTTTCCGCCGTCTGGACCCCGTATCGCTTGGTCGCTTCGTTTTTGGCCAGCACAACCCCGTGACGGCTGTTGGGATCCCCGCAAACCGCCATAGGTACGTCGCGGTATTCCGGATGCAGCAGGCATTCCACAGAAGCATAAAAGGCGTTGCAGTCACAGTGCAGGATGATCCGATCGGCCATGTCAGAACCGATACTGCATCCGGCACAGAGAGGGCTCAAAGCCGTTTCGCTCATAGAGGTGAGTTGCCGTCTTGTTTTCCGGAAGCACGTTCAGCTCCAGATGATCCAGCTTCCGTTCCCGCGCCCAGTCCTTCGCGGCGTCGAGAAGGCCGGAGCCAATCCCGATTTCGCGCAGTTCAGGCTGGACAATCAAATCCATCAGATACGCATAGCGGTGCGGAACCAGGCAGTTATAAGGGGGCGTCTGTTGTTCAAACAGTACGGCGAAGCCCGCAATTTCACCGTCCCGCACAGCCGCCAGAATGGTGCTGTCAGGACCATCAATCGCTTGTTTCAAGAAATCCTCCGCCTGATCCGCACAACGAAAATTGTAGGGCTGAAGCTGAGCCGATTCGCAGAACAGGCAGCGGTAAAGCGGCAGGAGAGCGGGAATATCTTCATAGACTGCAGGTCTGATTTCCATCAAAGCATCCTCTTCCATCTCAGATTTGGCAGCCTTGGAGACCGGGCTGCGGATGTGATTATTATACTCCATCCGTTCGCATATTTCTACCGATCCGCACATTTAATCCAGTTTCGCGCAGCAAAAAGTCCCCGGCCGTCTTTTGGACAGCCGGGGACGCGTCAGATATTTTTTCTATCGGGGAACATCAATATTTGGAGCCGGGCTCCATCACATAATGACTGGGAGCATCTTCATCCGAAGAGGAACTGATTTCGGAGGAATCCTGCTCGTTTTCCGCAACCTTGAAGTGAGAAAGCTGCTCGCGCATCATGCTGGCTTGACCCGAAAGCTCCTCGCTGGCGGCGGCGCTTTCCTGCGCTGTGGCGGAGTTGGTCTGGATGACGCTGGAAATCTGATCCACTCCGCGGGCAATTTCGGAAAGCTTGTTCGCCTGCTCGTGATAGGTGCCTGCGATATCGTTGATGGTATCAACGATCTGCCTTGTTCCATCTTCCACGACATGCAGGGATTCCGCGGTGGCCTGTGTGATTTCCTCGCCGTTTTTCACAGCACGCACGGAATTCTCAATGAGGATGTTGGTTTCTCTGGCGGCGTCAGCGCTCTTGCCGGCGAGGTTGCGAACCTCCTCCGCCACAACGGAGAAGCCTTTTCCGACGGCTCCGGCGCGGGCTGCTTCCACAGCCGCGTTGAGCGCGAGGATATTGGTCTGGAATGCAATGTCGTCGATCGCCTTGATGATGTTGCGGATGGCGTTGGATTGGGTGCTGATATCGTCCATTGCCTTGCGCATCATGGCCATCTGTTCGTTGCTCTTTTCGACTTCATCTTTAATCTTTTCCAGGAACTTACCGGCGTCGATAGCCTTGTTTGCTTCGTCTGTTGCCTGGCCGGAGAGCTCCTGTACAGCGGAGGACAGCTCCTCCACCGAGGAGGCCTGCTGCGTGGCTCCCTGTGCGAGCGCCTGCGCGCCGCTGGCGATCTGATCGGCACCCGCGTTGACCTGGTCGGCGGAGAGCGCGATCGTTCCGAGAGTATTTGTCAGGGTTCCCTGGATGTGCAGAAGCGCATCCTTCAGATTGGCAAAGTCTCCAACATACGCATGCTTGAGGGTAAAGACGAGATTTCCGTTTCCGATTTGCCGCAGGACGTCGGAAAGCTCATCGATGTAAAGAATATATTCTTTGAGACGGTCCACGATCCGCTCCACATTGGCGCCGACCTTGCCGATCTCGTCACTGCTGCGGGTATCTACCACAACATCCAGTTCGCCGTCCGCGAGCCGGCTTACCACAGTGTCAAGGCGCTTGAGCGGACGCGTGATGGAGAGGGCGAAAAAGATGCAGATGCAGGTCAATATAATGCCGCAGCTGATAACGCCCCAGATCATAATCCGCATAAGACTGGACACATGATCGTCATATTCGGCCTGCGGCATGATACCCAAAACGGAATAGTCAATGGAGGAGATTCCCATGGTGCTGCCGTAGTAATGAATGCCGTTGCGGGTATACGGCGTGGCGCTCATGGTTTCTTTGTTCTGAATGGCTGAAAGAATATTGGACGAGTATTTCGCGTCCGCCGCGTTTGTCTGAATCAGGGAGCTGTCCGGATGATACAAAATCTGTCCGGTGGAGTCATACAAAGTGATGTATCCGGTATCGCCGATTTTAATATTGGCGAGCGTTTTTTCCAGATTGCTCATTTCCACGTCTATTCCCACAATGCCGCGGATTTCTCCGTTGACCGTGATGGGAGAGGCGAGGGTTACGATCAATCCTTCGCTGCTGGCGCTTTTATAGGCTTCTGTCGCAACAGAGGCCTTCTTTTCCATGACAAGCTTGTACCAGGTGCGGGTGGTGTAGTCCAATTCCTCCCGCGTGAACAGCTGGTTATCGCTTTGAAGGAGTTCTCCGGTTTGGAAGTTGGAAATCCAAACG
>NBJMC04203__coassemble_217_pt1 | contig 47298 bp, 37 predicted proteins | sample NBJMC04203__metabat2_high_PE_051 | metagenome-assembled genome bin NBJMC04203 | reverse complement strand
TTATTCTGTTTCTCCCTTGACTGCTATAAAAGAACAGGCGGTAACTGCCGTAGGGCGGTGCGTATGTACCATTCGTTTTCCCCTTAACTGCTACTGCCTGTTCTGCTATCTATACTCAGTTGACGGAATAGTGGTTAGATGGCTGTTCTTGTCTTATTTTGGGTTGCTTCTTTACCGCACATGAGCATTCTCATATGTATTGTATCCTATTCTATCATGTTCCAATTTCAATTTTCATCTGCTTTCCTTCATGATCATACGGCATCGTGACGGTCAGTTCTGTTTGATCGGTACCGTATCTGCAAGTGAGAAAGCTTCCCGCTCTGAGAAAAAATTTGGAATTTTCTTTATTTTCAAACAAGTCCTATTGAAAAATAAAAAAAATTCGCTATCATGGGAGGTACGGACTGCCGGAACATAGAGGGCGTCCGTAAAGGGGGAGTTTTGTCTTATGCCATTTTATTCCTACGACTATGAGCGCCTGAGCCGCGCCGCCTCCCGTCTGCGCGAGGAGCGCTGGAAAAAGCACGCGCCGATCCCCGCCTTTTTGGCGGCGGAGGACAGCGGCGAGCTGGGCGCAAAGCCGCCTGTCTCGTTCGGCCCGCAGGAGCTTCGCCCCGGCGAAATCTGGAGCGGCTACGACCGCTACCTGTGGCTGGACGCCACGGTGGAGGTGCCGCAGGATTTCACCGGCAGCCTGTGGGGACGCTTCGACTTCGGCATCACGGGCGGCGGCAACAACAGCGGCTTTGAAAGCCTGCTGTATCTGGACGGCCATCCATACCAGGGCGTCGACCAGAACCATCAGGACGTGCCGCTGCACGCGCGCCCGGGACAGGAGCTGCATTTGCAGTTCCGCCTGTGGTCCGGCCTGGTGGGCGGCGGCAGGCCGCACCCGAACGACCACAAATTCCACATGGCCGAGCTTGCCATCCTCGACGAGGGCGCGGACAGCCTCTACTACTGGCTGACCTGCCTGCTCGGCGCGCACCGGATGCTCGACGAGAATGACCCGGAGAAGCAGCGCGCCCTGAACCTCGCCGCGAAGGCGTGGGATCTGGTGGACACGTCCGATCTCGGCTCGGAGGAATTCTTCACGTCCGCGGCCCGCGCCGTCTCCTTCCTGGAAGCGGAGCTGCCGCAGGAGGAAAAGAAGGTCATCGTGGACGTGGTGGGACACACGCACATCGACACGGCGTGGCTGTGGCGGCTGTGCCACACGCACGAAAAGTGCGCGCGTTCGTTCTCCACCGTCAACCGCCTGATGACGGAATATCCGGAGTACATCTTCCTGCACACGCAGCCGCAGCAGTATGACTTCATCAAGCACGATTATCCGGAGATCTTCGAGCAGATCCGCCGCCGCGCCGCGCAGGGCCGCTGGGAGCCCGCGGGCGGCATGTGGGTGGAAGCGGACTGCAACCTGCCCTCCGGCGAATCGCTCGTGCGCCAGCTGCTCTACGGCACGCGCTTCTTTGAGAGCGAGTTCGGCAACAAGAGCACCTTCCTCTGGCTGCCGGACGTGTTCGGCTACTCCGCCGCCCTGCCGCAGATTTTGAAGCAGAGCGAGATCGACACCTTCATCACGACGAAGATCAGCTGGAACGACCAGAATGTCCTGCCCTACGACACCTTTGAGTGGCGCGGCATCGACGGCACCTCCGTTTTGACGCACTTCATCACCACCTCCGCGCCCGGCGAGCGGATGTACACCTACAACGGCCTGACGGACGCTGTGGCGATCAAGGGCGTGTGGAACGCCTACCACAATAAGGAGCTGAACACGGAGCTGCTCGTCTCCTACGGCTACGGCGACGGCGGCGGCGGACCGAACCGCGATATGATCGAGCACGCGCGCCGCATGGGCCGGATTCCGGGCATGCCGGAGGTCCGCCAGGAGCGCGTGGACAACTTCTGCGCGCATCTGCACCGCACGGTGGAGGAAAACCGCCGCCACGCCTATGTGCCCGTCTGGGACGGCGAGCTGTATCTGGAATTCCACCGCGGCACCTACACCTCCCAGGCGTACAACAAGAAGATGAACCGCCGCATGGAGTTCCTTCTGCGCAGCGCCGAGGAGGCCGTCTCCCGCGCGATGCTGCGCGGCGAGGATGTGTCCGCCCTGCGCGAAAAGCTGGCCGAAGCCTGGAAAACCGTCCTCTGCCTGCAATTCCATGACATCATCCCCGGCTCCTCCATCCGCGAGGTCTACGAGGACTGCCATGTGCTCTACGGACAGGCGGAAGCCCTCGCCCGCGAAGCGATGGAGACAGCCGCCGCCGCGGACGGAGCCGAAAACGTCCTGACGGTCTGGAACAACGCGAACTGGCAGCGCGAGAGCGTCGTGGAGCTGCCGGGAGAACTGGGGAACCGTCACGCGGAGCTGCCGGACGGCACGATCCCGCCGCAGAGCGGAAACGCCGTCGCCCTGCGCCTGCCCGCCGAAAGCGCGCAGAAGCTTGTGCTCAAAGACGGTCCCGCTCCCGCCGCCCCCGGCTGCGCCACGGTGCTGGCCCACGGGCTGGAGACGGACGCTCTGCGCCTGCTGTGGAACAAGGCCGGCCGCCTTGTGAGCATCTATGACAAGAAGGCAAACCGCGAGCTCGTTCCCGAGGGAGCCGAGGCCAACGCCCTGACGCTCTACGAGGACCGTCCGCGCGAATACGACGCGTGGGAGCTCGAATATTCGCATCAGAGAAAGCCGTGGGAGCTGCCCGCCCCCAGCCGCGTCTCGATCGTGGAAAACAGCGCCGTGCGCGCCGTGGCGGAATTCCGCTTCACGTTCCGCAAATCCACGCTCGTCCAACGTCTCACCGTCTACCCGCACCGCACACGGATCGATTTCGCGACGCGGGTGGAGTGGAACGAGCGCGAGACGCTTCTGAAGGTGGCCTTCCCGACCATCCTGCGCAGCGGACGCGCCCGGTTCGACATCCAGTTCGGCAGCATGGAGCGCCCGACGACAAAGAACACCAGCTGGGAGTACGCGAAGTTTGAATCCGTGGGCCACAAGTGGGCCGATCTCTCGGAATCCGGCTACGGCGCGGCCCTGCTCAACGACAGCAAATACGGCTACGACGTGCACGACGGCACTCTGCGCCTGACGCTGCTCAAGAGCTCGAACTCCCCCGACTACACCGCCGACGCGGGGACGCAGGAATTCACCTACTCGCTCTATCTGCACACGGGCGAGTGGTATGAGGCAAACGTCGACCGCGAATCCTGGGAAATCAACGATCCCCCGATCGTGTTCTCCGGCGCGGCGGAGCTGCCCTCTCTGTTCCCGGCGGATCTGCCGGGCGTTACCTTCGACGCCGTGAAGCCCGCCGAGGACGGCAAGGCCCTGATCCTGCGCCTGCACGAGAAGGAAGGCCGTCACACCTCCGTGACCATTCCGACCGCCTTCCCCTTCAAGAGCTGGAGCGAATGCAATCTGCTCGAACGGCTCGACGGCGAAGCGCACAGCGAGAAAAAGCTGCGCCTGGCACTGCGCCCGTTTGAGATCAAGACGATCAAATTCACCCTGTAAGACACCCGGACAGCCGAATAGCAGATCTCTTTTTGGCTGCCCGCGCGAAAAGGCCCCTGCGCGGCAGCACGCCGCGCAGGGGCCGCGCCGATCTGCGCGCCGCCCTCCCGCAGAAGCGGAAGCAGATCGACGCACATATCTCCGGTGGCGGCGCGGATTGCCTGGGCGGCATAACGGCTGTTGCCCGTGGCGGAAAACCAGTAAATCAAAGCGTTTCCTCCTTTGCCTCACACTTTCTGCGCCAGCGCCCCATGCGGTAGGCTCCCAGCGTGATCAGCGCGCCGAGCACCCAGGACGCGAGCAGTGAGATGAAAACGGACTCCGGACGGCCCACCGGATAATCGGGGCTGCGGGTCAGGAACGCAAGGCCATAGGCGATCGGCACGCGCAGCACCACGGTGGTGATAATGGAAATCCACATGGGCGTCATCGTGTCGCCCGCGCCGCGCATCACGCCGGACAAGCTCTGCGTCACGGCCATCGCGATATACCCCACGGCAAGAATGCTCATCATGTGGTAGCTCAGCTCCACAAGCGAAGCCGTGCTGGTGAAAATCGACATCAGCGACCGGCCGAACAGCAGGATGCACAGCGTCAGCGCGATAGCGCACACAAGCGCCATCAGCGTTCCCTGCTTCGCCCCGGCGCGCACGCGCTCCGGCTTTCCCGCGCCGACGTTCTGGCCGGTGAAGGTCGTCATCGCCTGGCCGAAGGTGAAGTTCGGCATCATGGCGAAGCCGTCCACACGCATGACAATCACGTTGCACGCAATGACCGCTTCCCCGAAGCTGTTGGTCAGTGACTGCACCACCAGCATCGCCATGGAGAAAATCGCCTGCGTCACGCCCGAGGGCACGCCGAGACGGATGATTTTCCCCACATACTGCCGCACCGGCCGCAGGTGTGCCGCGCGCAGCGTGAACACGTCGTGCATGCGGAACAGCTTCAGGCAGCACAGCACGGCGGAGATCGCCTGCGCGATGACGGTGGCGAAGGCCACGCCCGCCACGCCCATGTGAAGCCCGGCCACAAACCAGAGATCCAACCCGATATTCAGCACCGTGGCCACAATCAGGAACACGAGCGCCGAGAGCGAATCCCCCAGACCGCGCAGCACGCCGGACAGGATGTTGTACGCCGCGAAGCCGACGATCCCCAGGAAAAAGATGTTGAGGTAATCGGTGCACCAGTTCAGAATCGACGCGGGCGTGTTGAGCATCGTGAGCAGCGGGCGCGTCACGAGCGGCCCGACCACCATAATGATAATGGACGCGAGCAGCGTCAGCGTCATGCAGTTGCCGATGACGTTCGCCAGGTGGTCCCGTTCCTTCGCGCCGAAATACTGCGATACCAAAATTCCCGCGCCCGTCGCAATGCCGACGAACAGCGCCAGCAGCAGGTTCAGGATTGGGGACGCGCTGCCGACGGCGGCAAGGGCGTTATCCCCCACATAGATACCCACGATGACCGAATCCGCCGTGTTGTACATCTGCTGGGCCAGGTTGCCGATCAGCATCGGCAGGGAAAATTCCAGGATCCGTTTCCAGGGCGCGCCCAGAGACATATCCTGCGCGGAAAACAGGCGTTTGAGCCTTCCTCCGCTTGCAGCCGTATTCATGTTTCTTCCTCCTCCATAACAATTGGGTTGACCGCACCGCCCCTGCGGCGGCGCGGAATACCCTCAGTATACCGAATTCCGGTGCGGGGCGCAACTGCCCCCACCGCAAATTCGTGAAAACGACAAACTCACCAAGTACCGAAAACGATTTCGGTTCGTAAAATTTAGAAAATAAGGAAAACCAAAAGGAAAGGAACGATCTCATTATGAAACTTCAGGAATCCACCAACGCCGCGAGAAGATTCTGCCTCTGCTCCAGCGAGGCTGTTATCTGGAAAAGAGCGTGGACTGGCTGCAAAAGCAGGATGACGACGGCGACCTCTTCCCCAGCGGCTACGGCATCATGGAGATCCCCGGCCTGAATTCCGAGCTGATCGACACCGCCGTCTACGCCTGCACGGCCTACGACGCGTTCTCCAAAATCTGCCGCCGTCTGGGACGCACGGAGCAGGCGGACGAATACGCCGCTCTCTCGGCCCGTGTGCGGGACGCTGTGAACACCGAGCTGTGGGACGAGCGCGCCGGGCTGTACTGCGACGCTTACACCAGCCTGCCGGAGGTGGAAGGCAAGCTTTCCGAGATCCTCGGCAAGGCCAGCGGCGAAGAGGGCGAGCGCCTGCGCCGGTACGCCCATGAGCTGGTGGAGGAAAAACGCGCGCTCGGCGCGCGGGAAAGCGGCTGGCTGCTCAACCGCAACTGGGTAATCTGCCTGCCCATGGAGATGGGCCTGGCCCCGGAGGAAAAGGCACAGCGCGCGCTGGAAACGATGGACAGCCCGCAGTTTGTCGGACCGGCCGGAGCGTATCTCGACGCGCTCTCCCGCAGCCGGATGATGACGATCTCCACCGGCGCGCTGGCCGTCTCCCAGGCGCGCTACGGCCATCCGGACCGTGCCCTCGACCTGCTGCGCCGCATGTTCTCCACCTTCGGCATGGCGGGTCCGGCCAGCCTTTCGGAGATGTCCCCGGACTACGGCTGCTTTGTGCAGGCGTGGACGGTATACGCCGCCTTCGTGCCGATCGTGCGCTATTTCTTCGGCGTGCAGCCGGACGCGAACGAGGGACGGCTTGTGATTGCCCCCTGCCCGCCCGCCGGCTGGGAAAATGCCGCGCTGGAGAACGTGCCTGTCCTCGGCGGAAGCGTGAGCGTGCGCTTTGAAAAGAAGGAGAACGGGCTGCTGTGCACCGTGGAGGGTGATCCGCAGGCGCCGGTCGTTTTCCGCGTTCCCGCCGGGGTGCGCGCCGCTGTCAACGGGGAGGAGCTTGCTGTCTCCGAAGCGGATCGGGAGGTTCCCGCCGCGGCTCTGCCCGCGTGTCTGACGCTGCTGCGTTGAGCCGGGAAAGGAAATTTTTGGTATATATTGTTTATTTAAAATAAACAGAAAGCAATATTTTGAAAAGATCGCTTTCGAACAAATTCGACATTCCCTCCGTGCTATACTGAAATGGAATTCTTCCTGCCCGGTTTCTGTGTATTTTGTAACAAATCAACTAATACAAGTTGGCTAAAAGCGGAAAATCTTTAAGAAAATGACGGAAAAACTTGATATTTCTCACCTTTGTGATATGATTAGGATAAGAAATTTACATAGAGGAGGATGGTTCCATGCAGAAGGAAGTCAACTCCAAAAACAGCGTTCCGCTTTATCTGTTCCATCAGGGCACCAACAGCAAGGCCTATGAATATATGGGGCTGCGGAGAACGGGGGATCCCGAACATCCGGGCATGACCTGCCGTGTCTGGGCGCCAAACGCCCAGGCTGTTTCGCTGGTGGGAGACTTCAATAACTGGGATGACGAGAAGCATCCCCTCGAAAAGATCAGCGAAAACGGCGTGTGGGAGGCAATCCTGCCCTTTGAGCTGGAGCAATACTCCGTATACAAGTTCTGCATCGTAGGGCAGGACGGCACGAAGGTGCTCAAGAGCGATCCGTATGCCTACCACTTTGAAACACGGCCGAACAATTCCTCGATCTACTGCGACATTGAGGGCTTTGCCTGGGAGGACGACGCGTGGTTCCGCCACAAGGCCGCGAAGCCGCACTACAGCCGCCCCGTCAACATCTACGAGGTGCACGCGGGCTCCTGGCGCCGGTACGCGGACGGCAACGTCTTTTCCTATGACAAGCTGGCGGACGAGCTCATTCCATACCTGCTGGACATGGGCTATACGCACGTCGAATTGATGCCGCTGACGGAATATCCCTTCGACGGCTCGTGGGGCTACCAGGTGACGGGCTACTTCGCCCCCACCTCGCGCTATGGCACCCCGAAGGATTTCATGAGCTTTGTCAACAAATTCCACAAGGCGGGCCTGGGCGTCATCATGGACTGGGTCCCGGCGCACTTCCCCAAGGACGAAGCCGGTCTGGCGCGCTTTGACGGCACGCCGTGCTATGAGTACGCCGATCCCCGAAAGGGCGAGCACAAGGACTGGGGCACGCTCGTGTTTGATTACGGGCGGTGCGAGGTGGTCAGCTTCCTCATCTCCAGCGCCGTGTTCTGGCTTGAGAAATATCACATCGACGGCATCCGCGTGGACGCGGTGGCCTCGATGCTCTATCTGGACTACAGCCGCCGCGACGGCGAATGGCTGCCGAACAAGGACGGCGGCAAGGAAAATCTGGAAGCCGTGGCATTCTTGCAGCGGCTCAACGAATCCGTGTTCTCCCTCTTCCCGGAGGTCATGATGATCGCGGAGGAGTCCACCTCCTGGCCGATGGTAAGCAAGCCGACGGACTGCGGCGGACTGGGCTTCAACTACAAATGGAACATGGGCTGGATGAACGACATGCTCCATTACATGTCTCTCGACCCCATCTACCGCAAATTCAACCACGACAACATCACGTTTTCGTTCTTCTACGCCTTCTCCGAGAACTACATCCTGCCGATCTCGCACGACGAGGTGGTGCACGGCAAGTGCTCGCTGATGAATAAAATGCCCGGCGACAACGAGCAGAAATTCGCCGGGGTGCGCGCCTTCCTCTCCTACATGATGGCGCACCCGGGCAAAAAGCTTCTGTTTATGGGCAGCGAATTCGGCCAGTTCATTGAGTGGAACTATGAGAAGGAGCTGGACTGGCTGCTGCTGCAATACCCGCAGCACCGCAAGCAGCAATCCTTCTTCCGCGATCTGAACCATTTCTACCTCGACACCCCCGCTCTCTGGGAGGTGGATTTCTCGTGGGAGGGCTTCAGCTGGATTTCCAACGACGACTACACCCAGAGCGTCATCGCTTTCCGCCGCATCGACAAGAACGGCGGGGAGCTGGTGGTCGTGTGCAACTTCGTCCCGGTAGAACGCAAGGGCTACCGGATCGGCGCGCCCACGCCCGGCATCTATGAGGAGGTTTTCTCCTCCGACCGCGCCGAGTACGGCGGCTCCGGCATCACAAACGGCAATACCATCAAGACCTCCGCCGTACCGATGCACGGCTGTGAGGAATCCATGGAGCTGGATCTGCCCCCGATGTCCGTTTTGTACCTGCGGTGCAGAAGAAAGAAGCCGCAGCGCAAAAAGATTTCCGCCGTGCAGGCACAGCCCGCGGCCAAGGAGGCCAAACCCGCCAGAGAGACGAAGTCCGTCAAGGAGAAGGGGTCCGCCCGGCAGACAAAAGCCGCCGGGAAGGAGACAAAGCCCGCCGGAGAACCCGCGGCGAAAAAGCCCGCGCGTGGCCGCCGGAAAAAGACGGACGACGCGTAACAGCGGCGCTTTCCATCACTGGTAAGATCATCCATTTGATCTTTTCATATTCTATACAAGGAGGGAATTTTCCATGTTGCCAAAGCAGGAAATTGTGGCAATGCTGCTGGCCGGTGGACAGGGCAGCAGACTTGGAGTACTCACAAAGAATCTGGCGAAACCCGCGGTCCCGTACGGAGGAAAATACCGCATCATCGACTTCCCCCTTTCGAACTGTGTCAATTCCGGTATTGAGACGGTCGGCGTGCTCACGCAGTATCAGCCGCTCGAGCTCAACGAGTACATCGGAAGCGGACAGCCGTGGGATCTCGACAGCATGTACGGCGGCGTTCACGTTCTGCCCCCCTACCAGCGCGGCAAGAAATCCGACTGGTACAAGGGAACGGCCAACGCCATCTATCAGAACATCAACTTCATCGATCGCTATCAGCCCGACTATGTCGTGGTGCTCTCCGGCGACCACATTTACAAGATGGATTACTCCAAGATGGTGGCCTACCACAAGGAGAAGGAAGCCGACTGCACCATCGCCGTCATCGACGTGCCGCTCTCGGAGGCCTCCCGCTTTGGTATCCTGAACACCAGAGAGGACAATTCCATCTATGAGTTCGACGAGAAGCCGAAGGTGCCCAAGAGCACGAAGGCTTCCATGGGCATCTATGTGTTCACCTGGAGCAAGCTGCGCAAGTATCTGATCGAGGACGAGGCCGATCCGAAATCCTCGAACGACTTCGGCAAGAACGTGCTCCCGAACATGCTCAACGCGGGCGAGCGCATGTTTGCCTACGAATTCCAGGGCTACTGGAAGGACGTGGGAACCATCGAGAGCCTGTGGGAGTCCAACATGGACCTGCTGGATCCGAACGGTTCTCTGGATCTGAGCGAGGACAGCTGGAAAATCTACTCGAGAAACCCCGTCATGCCGCCGCAGTATGTGGCCAAGGACGCCGTCGTGCAGAATTCGCTCGTGGCGGAGGGCTGCAACGTGTACGGCGAGATTGATTTCGCCGTGCTGTTTGCCGGCGCGTACATCGCTCCGGGCGCCGTGGTGAAGGATTCCATCATCATGCCCGGCAGCCGCGTGGAGGAAGGCGCTGTCGTTCAGTACGCCATCATCTCCGAAAATACCGTGATCGGCAAGGGCGCGCATGTCGGCGCACGCCCCGAGGACATTGACAACAAGGAAGAGTGGGGCGTCGCCGTCGTCGGCGCGGACTGCACCATCGCTCCCGGCGCGGTCGTGCCGCCCAAGGCCATGATCGAAGAGGGAACCACTTATGAGGAGGGAACAAAATAATGCGTGCCAATAATATGCTGGGAGTTTTGTTCTCCAACGTACACGATGAAAACATCCGGGAGCTGACGGAAAAGCGCGCCATGGGCAGCGTGCCCTTCGGCGGCCGCTACCGTCTGATCGACTTCCCGCTCTCCAACATGGTGAATTCCGGCATCAACAAGGTCGGCGTTATCACCAAGAACAACTATCAATCCCTGATGGACCACCTCGGCTCCGGCAAGGCGTGGGATCTCTCCCGCAAGAGAGAGGGCCTGTTCATCCTGCCGCCCTTCGGCGACGCGAGCGCGATCCCGAACAGCCGCGTGGAATATCTGGCCTCCATCACCCGTTTCCTGCACAACTCCCGCGAGGAATACGTCGCCCTCTCGGACTGCGATATGATCTGCAACATCGACTACAGCGACGTGCTGGCCTTCCATCTGCGCCAGGAGGCCGACATCACGCTGGTGTACCGCTTCGGCAAGATCCCGGTGGGCAGCAGCGATCCGACGGTCTACACGCTTGCGCCGGACGGCCGCATTCTTGATATGCTCATCTCCCCCGCCATTGACGGCGAGTGCAATCACGGCATGAGCATCCTCGTCATGAAGCGCGAGCTGCTGATCAGCATGATCAGCGACTGCGTGAGCCGCAACATGTTCAACTTCAAGCGCGATTTCCTGCAGAGGAACGTGAAGAACTACCGCATCTACGGCTATGAGTTTGAGGGCACGGTGCAGACGATCTGCTCGATGAACTCCTACTTTGAGGCCAACATGACGCTGATGCAGCCGAAGGTGCGCGCGGAGCTGTTCAACCCGAACCGCCCGATCTACACGAAGGTGCGCGACGACATGCCCGCCCGCTACGGCCTGGGCGCCAATGTGGCAAACAGCATCATCGCGGACGGCTGCGTGATCGAGGGCACGGTGGAAAATTGCGTGCTCTTCCGCGGCGTGCGGGTGGAAAAGGGCGCGAGACTTGAAAACAGCGTGATCATGCAGGACAGCGTGATCGGCCAGAACTGCCGCCTGAACTATGTGGTGGTGGATAAAGATGTGGAAATCAAAGAGGAGCGCTCGCTGATGGGCTTCCAGTCCTATCCCGTATACATCAGCAAGGGCGCGATCGTCTGACCGCCCGCGTCCCAGCCGGGCGAACACCGCGCGGCAAACGAGAGGAGAAGCACTTATGAAGGTTTTATACTGCACCAGTGAAGCAAGGCCCTTTGCCGCGACGGGCGGTCTGGCGGATGTGGCGGGTTCCCTGCCGCAGGCGCTGCGCGCCCGTCTCATCGGCTGCCGCGTGGTCATGCCGCTCTACGAGGAAATCCCGCAGTCCCTGCGCGACAACATGAAATTCATCACCAGCCTTTCCGTTCCGGTGGCATGGCGCCGGCAGTATTGCGGCGTGTTTGAAGCGCGTTCCGGCGGGGTGATCTACTACCTGATCGACAACCAGTATTATTTCAAGCGCAAGGGCCTTTACGGCCACTACGACGATGCGGAGCGCTTTGCGTTCCTCAGCCGCGCCGCGCTGGAAATGCTGCCCTATATCGACTTCCACCCGGATGTGATCCACTGCAACGACTGGCAGACGGCTCTCGTCCCGGTGTACTACAGCATCTTCTATGCCAACAACGAGTGGTACCGCGGCATCAAGACGGTGTTCACGATCCATAACATCCAGTATCAGGGCAAGTACGGCAAGGAGCTGCTGGAAGATGTGCTCGGTATTCCGGGCTCGGCTCTGCCGCTGCTCGAATACGACAACTGCGTCAACATGATGAAGGGCGCGATCGAGACGGCCAACCGCGTGACCACCGTCAGCCCGACGTACGCGGAGGAGATTCTGGATCCGTGGTTCTCCCACAAGATGGACACCATCCTGCGGGAGCGCTCCTGGAAGCTCAGCGGCATTCTCAACGGCATCGACACGGAAAGCTACAACCCTGAGACGGACAAGGATATCTACGCGAACTATTCCGTGCAGGATATGTCCGGCAAGGCCGTGAACAAGCTGGAGCTCCAGAAGCGGCTGAACCTCGCGGAAACGCCCGACGTACCGCTCATCGGCATGGTGACCCGCATGGTGGCGCACAAGGGGCTGGATCTCGTGAAGGAGACGCTTGATCAGCTGATGTGGGAATCGAACATCCAGTTCGTCATCCTCGGCTCGGGCGACTACGAATACGAGACGTTCTTCCGTGAGATGCAGAACAAATATCCCGGCCGGCTCTGCGCCTGCTTCGGCTTCGTGCCGGAGCTGTCCCGCAAGATCTACGCGGGCGCCGATATCTTCCTCATGCCCAGCAAGAGCGAGCCCTGCGGCCTTTCGCAGATGATTGCCCTGCGGTACGGCACCATTCCCGTGGTGCGCGCCACCGGCGGCCTGAAGGATTCCATTCAGGACAGCGGCGACGGCGAGGGCAACGGCTTCACCTTCCAGAGCTACAACGGCGGCGATATGCTTTATGCCATCCACCGTGCATTGGAGGGCTACGCGCAGGCCGACGGCTGGAAGATCCTCGTTGACCGCGCCATGAAGAGCGACAACTCCTGGGGCCGTTCCGCAAACGACTACATCCGGATGTACCGCGACATGCTCAAGGAGTAAGCCTTCCAACCAAACACACAAAGCACAGCCCCCGCAGGGAAATTCCCTGCGGGGGCTGTTTTGCTGCGCTGAATTCGCCGCGATGTCCGCACCGAAAATTGACAAACCGCCCTCCTTATGGTAGTCTAACAATAGGTCCCCGGCCCGGCCGCAGAGCCGCGCGCGGGGCAGCACGGAAGGAGGATTCCCCCATGAAAAAGCTGTCCAATCAAATTATGCTGATCACCTACAGCGATTCCATCGGAAAGAATATCGCGGAGCTTCAGGAGCTCCTTACCAAATATGTAGGAAATGCCATCGGCGGCATCCATCTGCTGCCGTTTTTCCCTTCGTCCGGCGACCGCGGCTTTGCGCCCATGACCTACCATGAGGTCGATCCGGCCTTCGGCACCTGGAAGGATGTGGAAGGTCTTGCCGAGCGGTATTACCTGATGACGGACTACATGATCAACCACATTTCGGCCCAGAGCAGCTATTACCGCGACTTCCTCGCCCGCAAGGATGAGTCCCCCTGGCGCGATCTGTTCATCCGCTACAAGGATTTCTGGGAGGGCGGCGAGCCGACCGAGGAGCAGGTGGACGCGATCTACAAGCGCAAGCCCCGCGCCCCGTATGTGGAAGCCCATTTCGCGGACGGCACATCGGAAAAGGTATGGTGCACCTTCGGCGAGGAACAGATCGACATCAACTGCCCCTCCGAGACGGGCAAGCAGTTCCTGCGGGACAACCTCGCCGAACTGACGAAGCACGGCGTTTCCGTCATCCGTCTGGACGCTTTCGCTTACGCGACCAAGCGCGCCGGCACCTCCTGCTTCTTCCTGGAGCCGGAGGTCTGGGGCCTGCTGGACGAGGTTATGGACATCCTGCATCCCTCCGGCGCGACGATCCTGCCGGAGATTCACGAGCATTATTCCATGCCCCTCAAGCTCGCGGAAAAAGGCTACTGGGTCTATGACTTCCAGCTTCCCATGCTGCTGATCAACGCGCTCTACTATGGGCAGTCCCAGTACCTCAAACACTGGCTTTCCATCTGCCCGAGAAAGCAGTTCACGACGCTCGACACGCACGATGGCATCGGCGTGGTGGACGTGCGCGGCCTGCTCCCGGACGAGGAGATCGACCGCACCAAGGAGGACATCTTCAAGTTCGGCGCGAACGTGAAGAAGGTCTACAACACCGCCCTGTACAACAACCTGGACATCTACCAGGTCAACTGCACCTACTATTCCGCGCTGGGCGACGACGACAACGCCTATCTGGCCGCCCGCGCCGTGCAGTTCTTCGCTCCCGGCATCCCGCAGGTTTACTATGTGGGCATGTTCGCGGGCCGCAACGACATTGAGCTGCTCGAAAGCACCAAGGAAGGCCGCAACATCAACCGCCACTACTACACCGCCGAAGAGGTGGCCTCCGAGGTGGAGCGTCCCGTGGTGAAGAAGCTGCTGGAGATGATGAAATTCCGCAACGAGTGCCCGGCCTTTGACGGATCCTTCGAGCTGCTGCCCTGCGCGGACGACTCGCTGCACATCCGCCGCCAGAACGGCAATTCCGTCGCGGAGCTCAAAGTGAACTTCAAGACAAAATCCTATGAGATTTTCGCCGGAGAAAACGGCAATTTGCAGCTGGTGGACGCCGGTCTGTAAGAAAAACTTTTCGCGCCCGCTCTTTCGGGGATCCGTTCCCGAAAAGAACGGGCGCGTTTTTTAGGGGGAGAAATCTAAAATTTCCTTAAAAAAGCAGGGATTGGTTTGACAAGCGATCCGCCCTCCTTTACAATAAAGATAAGACAAAAATGAGGGAGGGACGCGATTTGAAACGACTGGCCGCTTTGGCGGCGCTGCGTCTCTCCCTGTATCTCAAGGGACGCGTGGACAGCGCTTTTTTCGCGCGTTACAGCCGCCTGATTTCCCCGGATGTGACGCAGGAGGAAATTGACTCCTGCCCGCAGGAGCCGGAGGAGCTGTTTGCCGGCGATCCTCTCCTTGCATCCCGCTGGCGCAGGCTGTTTGACCTGTGCGGGGGCGATCCCATTGCGGTCACGGCGATCCAGCTCGCCCTGCTCATCGAGATGGACGAGCGCGCGCTGTCCCTTCTGCGGGAAGCCTTCGGACAGCCGCAGGGCGCTTTGACGATCGAGATTGCCGCGCGCGTCGGCTGCCCCGGCATGGAAAGCATCGAGGATCTCCCGGCGGTGCGCCGCGCCTTTGACCGCGTGGAGATGCTGCTGCAAGCACAGCCGGACGCGTCCGGCTTTCTGCGATCTCCGTTTGCCCCGGACGGGCGGCTCGCTGCCTGGCTGTCCGGCGACGACCGGCCGGATTACGCCCTGCGCCGTCTCTGCACGCTCTTTTCTCCCCGAACGGAACCCGCTCCCGCCTTTTGCCGCCTGCGCGGCGAAGCGGAACGGGCGGCGGATCTGCTGTCCCGCACGGACGGCCTTTCCCTCCTGCACATTTCCGGGGAACCGACGAGCGGACGGCGCTTCCTGGTCCGCGAGACAGCCCGCCTGCTCGATCGCGAGGTGCTCTTTGTGCCCTATGGGGAAATCAGCGAGCACAACCGGCTTTTGGCCAATCCCTGGCGGCGCATCCTGCGGGAACTGCTTCTTTCGGACCGCCTGCTGTGCCTGTGCGGCATGGAGCAGGAGACCGAGGATCGATCCGGCGTGCTGCCCGCGCAGCTTCGGATTTTGGAGCGCGACTTGCGCCCCTTCGGCCGTCCCGCTTTCCTCACCACGGGCGAAACCGTGCGCGTGATTCCCTTCGTCTCCTGCTTCGTGCACGCCGTCCCGATCCGTTCCTGCTCCATGCGGGACAGCGAAGCCCTCTGGCAGGCGCTCGCGCGGGAACGGCTGGGAACGGATGAGGGTCTGCCCGCGCGCGAGCTGGCCGGAAAAATGACGCTCACCGCCGGACAGATCGACCGCATTCTCTCCCTGCTCGCGCGAACGCACCCCGACGGGCCATGGGATGCAAAAGAGATCTTCCGCCTGTGCTATCAGGTACTGGACGACGGGCGTTATCAAAATATCCGCTTTGTGGAGAAAACCTTCTCCTGGGATGATTTGCAGCTGGAACCGTACCAGAAGGAAACGCTCCAGGCCATCTGCGCGCAGGTGGAGCATCAGGGACAGGTGCTCGACGACTGGGGTCTGCGGGCGAAATACCCTTACGGGCGGTGCGTGTCCGCCCTCTTCTCCGGCCCGCCCGGCACGGGAAAAACCATGGCCGCGCAGGTGCTGGCCTCCACTCTCGGACTGGAATTATATAAAATCGACCTGAGCCAGGTCGTGGACAAATACATCGGCGAAACGGAAAAACGGCTGCGCGAGGTGTTTGACCGCGCCGAAAAGAGTAATATGATTTTGTTTTTCGACGAAGCCGACGCGCTGCTCGGCAAGCGCAGCGAGGTCAAGGACGCGAAGGACAAATACGCCAACACCGAGGTCGCATACCTGCTCCAACGCATGGAGGAATATTCCGGCGTGGTGCTTATGGCGACAAACCTCGCCGCGAACATCGACAGCGCGTTTGTGCGCCGCTTCCGCTATCACGTCTCCTTTACCCTCCCGGGCAAGGAGCTGCGCCTGCGGCTGTGGCGCTCCGTCCTGCCCGCGTCCGTCCCGCAGAAGGGGATCGACTTCTCCTATCTGGCGGAGCGGTTTGAGCTTCCCGGCTCCCAGATCAAGAACATTGCCCTGAACGCCTGCTACCGGGCGGCGGCAGACGGCGGCGCGCTCACCATGCGCCACCTCGTCGAAGCCGTTTTCCTCGAACGGCAGAAGGAGGGCAAGGTCATGCTGGCCGGGGAATTCGGGGAATACGGAAACCTGCTGTACGATCTGCTCGAACGCAGGCAGCCCGCCCCCGAAACCTGATCCCCACCCATTTTTCAGACAAACGGCCGGAGACGCGGCAGGCGGCAAAGCCTGTCCCGCCCTTCCGGATTCCGATAGAACAGGAGGCAAAACGATGAGCAAAAAGCTGCTTCAAAATCTCGGCGCGGAACGCGAAGCAAACGAGGTTGCGTCCCGCTTTATGGACAGCACCGACGTCGTGGGCGATATGTCGCGCGCGTTCGGGCATGATTTTTCCCAGGTCAACATCCACACCGACGAATCCGCCGCCCAGCGTGTGGAGGGAACGGGGGCCGACGCCTTCGCCCAGGGCAACGATATTTTCTTCGGCCGGGGCGTATTCCAGAAGGACGATCCCGCCAGCCGCGGCCTTTTGGCACACGAGCTGACCCACACCATGCAGCAGTCCGGCGGGGAGGGCGTGCATGAGAGCGCGCCGCAGGGCGAAATGCAGGGAGGTCTGATCGACTGGTTCCGCAAAAAATTCGGCAAAAAGAAGCAGCCGATGAACATTTCCGGCCCTCTCTCCGTGCAGGCGGACACCTCGCCGGAGGCCGTCGCTTACCAGAAGGCCATGCGCGGCGCGACAATGGACGCGTCCAGCATTCCAAACCGTCTGGAGCAGGCGCAGCCCGGCCAGCTGGGCGGCGCGGATGCGTTCCAGAATATTCGGGATGTGTTCGCGGCCAATGACACCATCGCCGCCTCCAACACCATGCTGGCAACGGGCGGCGGCAAGGCCAACGCCCTGGCCAATCTGCACTTGCGCACTTCTGAAACCCAGGAGGCAAAAGCAAACAAAGCGTATCAGGGAGATCTCCTCTCCGGCTTTTACAACAACGTCCCCCAGTATTTTCACAACCTCGAAAATGGCGGAATGGATCTGCGGTACGCCATGAACGGCACCCAAAAGGACACGATCTTGGGATCGCCCGGCGCGTTCAATTACGGCGGGAAGATCGATCAAATCCAGGACGATCTGCTTACCATGCTGGCGCCGTATCTGACGAGCGATCAGGGGATTGAATATTTTCAGAACATGACGAATCTGGTGCAGGGCGCGGATGTATTTGAGGGAAACCAGTCCGCCGTGCTGGATTACATGATGAGAACCATACTCACGTCAGCAGGCGGCGCCTTTACCCGGGTTGGGGCGCAAAAAGACACATACGAGCACGGCGCGGAGGCAACCAAAGCAGCCCAGGAAGCCATGCGCACACTGCTCTTTTTGCCGACCCTCTCGGCGCAGAGCACCGAGTACAAGCAGGCGCTGACGCCGGAAATGCGTTCCCTGGTGGACAAATATGAGGCGCTGATACAGGAAATCCAGCAGAAAATGGCGCAGAGAGCATAATAGCTTCTTTTTACAGCAAAAAAAGCGGCCCGGCATTTTGATGCCGGGCCGCTCGCTGTGTGTACGGAAACGAAAAAGCAAGCTTACAGAATGTCGATGTGCTCGCCGTTGAGCGCCTTGTTCATGCTGCGCACAGCGCAGAACTTTCCGCACATAGAGCAGGTGTCGTCATGCTCCGGGGAACGGGAGGCGCGGACGGCCTTCGCCGTCTCAGGGTCAAGTGCGCAGGCCCACTGGGCTTCCCAGTCGAGGGCACGGCGGGCGTCTCCCATCTTGTCGTCGATATCGCGCGCACCGCGCACACCCTTGGCAATGTCCGCCGCGTGCGCCGCGATGCGGCTGGCAATGATGCCCTGCTTCACGTCGTCGAGGTTCGGGAGAGCCAGATGCTCCGCCGGAGTGACATAGCACAGGAAGGCCGCGCCGTTCATGGCGGCAATGGCTCCGCCGATGGCGGCGGTGATGTGGTCGTAGCCCGGCGCGATATCCGTCACCAGAGGTCCGAGCACATAGAACGGAGCGCCCATGCAGATCGTCTGCTGTACCTTCATGTTGGCCGCGATCTGATCCATCGGCACATGGCCGGGGCCCTCCACCATGACCTGTACGTCCTTCTCCCAGGCGCGCTTGGTCAGTTCGCCGAGACGCACCAGCTCCTCAATCTGGCACACGTCCGTCGCGTCCGCCAGACAGCCGGGGCGGCACGCGTCGCCGAGGGAGATGGTCACGTCGTACTCGCGGCAGATGTCGAGAATCTCGTCGTAATACTCATAAAAGGGGTTCTCCTGGCCGGTCATGCACATCCACGCAAAAACGAGGGAGCCGCCGCGCGAGACAATGTTCATCTTGCGCTTATGCTTGCGGATCTGGTCAATGGTCTTGCGCGTGATGCCGCAGTGCAGCGTCACGAAGTCCACGCCGTCCTGCGCATGCAGGCGCACCACGTCGATAAAATCCTTCGCGGACAGGGTATCCAGATCCCGCTGGTAGTGAATGACGCTGTCGTACACCGGCACGGTGCCGATCATGGCCGGGCACTCGGACGTGAGCTTGCGGCGGAAGGGCTGGGTGTTGCCATGACTCGACAGATCCATGATGGCCTCCGCGCCCATCTCAACGGCGGAAAGCACCTTCTTCATCTCCACGTCGTAATCCTTGCAGTCGCGGGACACGCCCAGGTTGACGTTGATCTTCGTGCGGAGCATCGAGCCGATGCCCTCCGGGGACAGGCTCTTGTGCAGCTTGTTCGCGGGGATAACCACCTTGCCGCTGGCCACGAGGGGCAACAGCTCATCCACGCGCATGTGCTCCTTCTCGGCCACCTTTTCCAGCTCGGGGGTGACAATGCCGCGGCGCGCGGCGTCCATCTGTGTTGTATAAGTCCGTTCCATCTTTTCCGTCTCCTTTTCAGCGGCTTTCGCCGGTTTCCTGCATGCCTGCCATATGATTCAGCGGCCCGGATCCATGCCCAAGGTCGAGCATGGCGGCCAGCGCCCGCGAGAGGTACGCTTTCGCCTGCTCAATCGCCGTTTTCAGATCGCAGCCCTTCGCGAGATTCGACGCGATAGCGCTCGAGAGCGTGCAGCCCGTCCCGTGTGTGTTGGGGTTGTCGATGCGCTTGCCCTCGAACCAGGTAAACGTGCCGTTCTCATAGAGCAGATCGCTCGCGTCGCTGACGCTGTGGCCGCCCTTGCACAGGACGGCGCAGTCATTCTGCCGCCCGATGTACTCCGCCGCCTGCTCCATGTCGGAGCGGGAACGGATCGTCATGCCGGAAAACGCTTCGGCCTCCGGGATGTTCGGGGTAATGACCTGCGCCAGGGGGAACAGCAGCTCGCGGATCAGCGCGGCCGCCCCCTCCGCCGCCAGAGCGGAACCGCTCGTGGCCACAAGAACCGGATCGACAACGATGTGTTCGGCCCCGTATTGCCGAAGCTTCTGCGCAATCACGCGCACCAGCTCCGGGGACGAAACCATGCCGATCTTCACGGCGTCCGGATGGATGTCCTCAAACACCGCGTCAAGCTGCTGGCCGAGAAACTCGGGCGTCGATTCGAGAACCGCGCGCACGCCCGTCGTGTTCTGCGCCGTGAGGGCTGTGACAGCCGTCATGGCGAACACGCCGTGCATCGTCATCGTCTTGATATCCGCCTGGATCCCGGCGCCTCCGCTGGAATCGCTTCCAGCGATGGATAATGCTGTTTTCATTCGGAATTTCTCCTTTCACAATCAGCACTAACTTTTCTATCGCGGCAGAGAGTGGTGCCCCCGGTCTGCCGCTGTATTTCAGGGGGAAAGCCCCCGGAAACCCTCAGGAAACGGAAGAAAAACGGATCAGCCCACCATCTTCTCCGAAGCGGCGAGCAATGCCTGGGCAGCTTCGCGAATCTCCGGCGCGCCGAAGATCGCCGAAACCACGGCGATCCCCTCCACGCCGCTGCCCGCCAGCTCCTGCACGTTCGCCAGCGAAATGCCGCCGATCGCGACAGCGGGCAGCGGCGTTGCGCCGCAGATGGCGCGGAGCGCTTCGTGCGTCAGGACAGACACGTCCGTCTTGGTGGAGGTGGAGAACACCGCCCCCACGCCGAGATAATCCGCGCCGTCGCGCAGAGCCTGTTCAGCTTCCTCCGGCGTGTGGACGGAAACGCCCACGATCTTGTCCGGGCCGAGCAGGCGGCGCGCCTCGGCGGCTGCCATGTCATCCTGGCCGACGTGCACGCCGTCCGCCCCACAGCGCAAAGCGATCTCCACGTTGTCGTTGATGAGGAACGGCACATGGTAACGGCGGCACAATTCCGCCATCTCCACGGCCTCGCGGAGGAATTCCTCCTCCGGCAGTTCCTTTTCGCGCAGCTGCACGCAGGTCGCGCCGCCGCGCAGAGCGTCCTCCACCTGCTCCAGCAGGCTCTGCCGCCCCACCCAGGCGCGATCCGTTACGGCGTACAGCCGCAGACAATGCTTATCGAATGTCATAGCGTGCTCCCTTCTCCAACTCCTCGGGGGTCAGATTGCAGACAGCGTCAATGATGTAGGTGCGGTAGCTGGCGTTGCCGTCCTGCTCGGTCATGCGCTGCCGCGCCTTCTCGCCGCACAGGCCCATGGCGCAGACGGCGGCGGCGGCGGCTTCCAGCGTGTGTCCCGGGTTCGCCGCCACATAGGCCCCCGTCATGGCGGAAAGCTGGCAGCCCGTGCCGGTGACACGGCTCATCATACTGTCGCCGTTGCGGATGCAGAAGGCGCGCTCCCCGTCCGCGATAATGTCAATCGCCCCGGTGACGGCGACCACCGCGCCCGTCTCCCTGGCAAACTGTTTCACAAAAGCCGCGGCCTCGTCCAGATTTTCGTCCGTCACGCGGTCGGCCACGTCCGCATCCACGCCGCGCGTGCTGCCGCTTCCGAGGGCCAGCGTGCGGATCTCCGACATATTGCCGCGAATCACAGCAAAGCGCACCTCGCGCAGCAGGCGCAGGGCCGTGTCGGTGCGCAGGCGCGACGCGCCCGCTCCCACGGGGTCAAGCACCACGGGATGGCCCAGCTCATTGGCGCGCTTTCCGGCGGCCAGCATGGAGGGGATGGTGCGCTGGTTCAGCGTGCCGATGTTGATCACCAGCCCGGCGCACAGGGAGGTGATCTCCTCCACCTCGTCCGCGTCGTCCGACATGATGGGCGATCCGCCGCAGGCCAGCAGGATGTTGGCACAGTCGTTCACCGTGACATAGTTCGTGATGTTATGAATGAGCGGGACGGTGTTCCGCACCGCCGCGAGCATTTCCGAAAACATGCCGTCTCCCCCTTTCTCAATGGTTCAGGCGCGTCTGCATCGTGCGCAAAACGGCCGTTTTCTGCAAAGCGTACAGCAGAATCCCCGAGATCACCGCGCCGCCCGCCGTGGACACAAAGAACGGGATGATGTAGGCGGTGAAGGCCACATCCGCCGCGCTCTGGTTCATCAGCAGGATCGCCACCGGATAGGCGCACAGGCCGCCGAGAATCGAGGTGCCGAACACCTCCGCGATGAGCGTGGGCAGGATGTGCTTGAGCTTCCAGTAGGTCACGCCGCACAGCAGCGCGCCCAGCATACTGCCGGGGAAGGCCATGAGCGTACCAAGGCCGAGCAGGTTGCGCAGAAGGCTGGCGCAGAACGCGACGGCCACACCGTACCACGGGCCGAGCAGGACGGCGCAGAGGATGTTCACCATATGCTGCACCGGCGCGCACTTGCTGCCGAACACGGGGAACGAAAACAGGCTTCCCACCACAGCCACGGCGCACAGCAGCGCCGCTATCGATAATTTCTGTACGTTTGTCTTTCTCATTTCTTTCTCTCCTTTGGATGTTGTCAGAGAACCGGCGCGGGCGGATCGGTGCAAACAGCGTCGCTTCCCTCGAAAAACAGGGCGGGCTTCCCACCCGGAAGGCTCGGTCGAGGCTTACTGGCCTCCTCTCACGCCGGAACACGGCTTCCCATCGCTGTTTACAAGGCGCAGGGCGCTCCCCCTCCACCCGCCGCGGACTGCCCGCGGGGCCGGTTTCACCATCCTTTCCAAAAAAGAGCAAAAACGGGGACGCCTGCGCGGCGTCCCCGGAAAAATCACTCGTATGACTTCCCTACGGCGGCATTATCCGCATCAGGTCATGGGTCGAAGTTGAATGACTTCCTCTCAGCCTGCTTCACAAGCTCCCCGTTCTTTTGCATGGGTTTGATTTCTTCGCTATTATACCGCGGCACGACAAAAATTGCAAGCCCCCGCCGCGTCAGCCCTCCTGAGGCACCTCATATTCCCGCAGGGAAGCGAGCAGCTTTCCGCCCGCCAGCGCCGTCACGCGCAGACCTTCCGCCACATATTCCTCCTCTTCCACCATGCCGTCGCGGCGGATTTCCGCGGCCAGCCCGGCCTTCGAAAAGGGCAGCAGCACCGTGACCCGCTCCGTTTTTTCCGGCAGCGCGTCCTCGATCGCGGCAAGCAGCCGATCGATCCCCTCGCCCGTTTTCGCGCTGATCCGCACCGTGCCGCCGATAGCCGGAACGTTTTCCAGGCCGGGGCAAAGATCGCACTTGTTCATCACCGGGATGATGGGACGATCGCCGCAGCCGAGCGAAGCCAGCAGCTCGTCCGTCACTTCCAGATGCGTGCGGGCCTCCTCGCTCGACGCGTCGCAGAGGTTGAGGATCACGTCCGCCGCCGCGGCCTGCTCCAGCGTGGAATGGAACGCTTCCACCAGATGATGGGGCAGGCGGCGCACCAGCCCGACGGTATCGATCAGCATCACCGTCTTGCCGTGGGGCAGACGGAGCGCGCGGGACGTGGGGTCGAGCGTGGCAAACAGCTTGTCCTCGGCCAGAACGCCCGCCTGCGTCAAAAGGTTCATCAGCGTGCTTTTGCCCGCGTTCGTGTAGCCGACGATCGCCACGGTGATCACGCCGTCCTTTTTGCGGCGGCGGGTCATCTGCTCGCGGCGGCGCTCCACCTGCGCCAGCTCCTCTTTCAGCGAGCCGATCCGGCGGCGAATGTGGCGGCGGTCCGTTTCCAGCTTTGTCTCGCCCGGTCCGCGCGTGCCGATACCGCCGCCCAACCGGGAGAGCTGCGTTCCGCGACCTGTGAGACGCGGAAGCAGATAGCGCAGCTGTGCCAGCTCCACCTGAAGCTTGCCCTCGCGGCTTCTCGCACGCGAAGCGAAAATATCCAAAATCAGCATGGTGCGGTCGACGGTGCGCACGTCCGCCGCCTCCTCGATGTTCCGAAGCTGCGTCGGGCTGAGCTCGCAGTCGAAGATCAACAGCTCGATCTCCTGCGTCCGGCAGAAGTCCGCGATCTCCTCCATCATCCCGGAGCCGACATAGGTGGCCGGATCCGGCGCGGGCCGCTTCTGCGTCACCGCGCCGCACGGCTCCGCCCCCGCGCTTCGCGTCAGCTCATACATCTCCGCCAGCGCGGCCTCCATGTCGTACTCGCCGGTATCCACCTCGACGATCAGCGCCCGCTCGGGCCGCTCCGCTTTTTCCTGCAATTCTATCATGTGTCCCGTCCTTTTCCGCCTGTCCGCCAGGCTTCCGTTCGGCTTTTTCCACGGCCCCGTAACTTTTTGCCGGTGCGCCGCGTGTTGTGATTGTGTTCATTATACCGGATCCGCGCGCAGAATACAATTCCCGCGCCATTTCTTTCCAAAAGGATAGAATCCCATAAAATTCCATTTCGAAGTTCACAATTTGTTCAAACTATTGTTGCAATTATCACGCACAATAGAAGGAGAGTGTCCGAACGCGGCGCTTCCGCATGGAACCGCTGCGCTCTGAAGCATTACTATCTCACAGGGAGGATGATTTTATGAGAAAAAAAAGGTGGCTTTCCGTCCTGATCGCCGCCGGCATTGTGGCCGCCCAGTGCGTGCTGCCTGTCGGAGACACAGGATCTGCCTTTGTGCCGCAGGCATCGGCGGCTTTTGTGTCGTGGTCCATCCAGCAGACGTCAGACCGTGAACTGGCTCCCGGCCTGATGCAGACGGAATTTACCTACACGCTGGGCGATATGACGAGCCGTTACACCACGCTGACGCTCAAACCGGATTCCGAGGTAGAGCTTCGTCCGGTGATGCCGTGGGACGGCACGTCGGTGGGATTGCAGACCGTGCGCAACATGGCGAACAGCGCGATCGTGAACGGAAACAACGTGGTGGCCGCGGTGAACGGCGACATGTATAACATGAGCACGGGAGAGCCGTGGGGCGTTGTGATTCAGGACAAGAACCTTGTCCACGGCTACAACGTCGCGGGGCGCGACTGGCCCTTCTTCGGGTTCATGGAGGAAAGAAAGGTGCTCTATGGCCGCTATGCCGACTATACGCAGATGTGGCCGCAGCTGACACAGGCGATGGGACTGCACTGCGTGCTGGTGGAAAATGGACGGAACGTGTGCACGGACACCTCCACCACCCGCGCGCCGCGCACGGCTGTTGGCGTCAAGCAGGACGGCAGCATTTTCTTCCTGACGGCGGACGGGCGGCAGGATTCCTCTGAGGGCCTGAGCCTGACGGAGCTGGCTGACCTGATGATCAAGGAGGGCGCTGTCTGGGCCGGAAATCTGGACGGCGGCGGCAGCACCACCGTGGTTTCCCGTGAGCCGGGCGCGGACGCACTCTCGGTGCAGAACGTTCCCTCGGACGGGAGCGAGCGCCGCGTGGCCAACGGCTGGATCTTCGTGGCTCCCGGTTCCCCCACACAAGCGCAGATGACGGCCGCGCAGAACGATCTGTACGGGCGCGTCGTCTCCGACACCACCCGCCCCTTTGTGCTCAAACCGGGCTCCACCTATCAGTTCTGCATGACGCTGGTGAGCGGCAGCAACCCGCCGAACTGCATCACGGACGACCCGGAGCATTACACCGTGACGTACACGGGAAACAGTGGACGCAATTATTATTATAAGATCACGGCAAAGCCCGGCGCGGCTGGCGCAAACGTCTACAGCACCGTCCCCGGCGCAGACCCCGTACTGCAATGTAAACTCCTCGCAGCAGGCTGAGCCCAAGGCTAAGCCTTGACGTACTTCGCGCAAGCGGCGGGCTTGCCCGCCGCCCAGCTTTGTAAAGCACAGCGGCCCCTCTGCGACATAAAATCGCAGAGGGGCCTTTCTATGCCGCCCGCGCTGTTTCCACGGTGAGAAATTGGGAGAAAGGACTAAATTCAAATCAAATCGCATCCAGCTGAAAATCAACTCCAACCTTCCCGTGCTGCTCCGTGGCCGGGTCGCGGGATATACAGCAAGACCCCTCTGCGACGTGAGATCGCAGAGGGGTCAACGTGTTTTATCAGGGTTCGCCGCGGGACGCGGCGTGCGCGACCTGCGTCAAGGCTTAGCCTTGTTGGTCACCGAAGAGATCTTTCAGTTTATCGAAGAAGCTTTTGCGCTTGGCGTAGTTTTTCTCCTCCGCGATAGAATCGAATTCGCGCAGGACGTCCTTCTGTTTCTGGGAGAGGTTTTTCGGAACCTCGACGGTGACCTGCACATACTGGTCGCCGCGTCCCCTGCCATTGATGAAGGGGATACCCTTTCCGCGAAGCTTGAACACGTCGCCGGGCTGCGTGCCCTCGCGCACCTGGTAGCTGACGCGGCCGTCAATCGTCGGCACCGTCACCTCCGCGCCCATCGCCGCCTGAGAGAACGTGATCGGCATCTCGCACCAGACGTCGTTGCCGCGGCGCTCAAAGATGGGATGCGGACGCACGTTGACGAACACCTCGAGATCGCCCGCCGGGCCACCGTTGGTTCCGGCGTTGCCCTGGCCGCGCACGCTGAGGATCTGCTCGTTGTCCACGCCTGCCGGGATGTTCACCTCAATGGAATTCCGGCGGCGCACATGGCCGGAGCCGCCGCAGGTATGGCAGGGAGAATCAATCACCTTGCCGGTGCCGTGGCAGCGGTCGCATCCGCGCGACGTCTGCACCACACCGAAGGGCGTACGCTGGCTCACGCGCACCTGTCCGGTGCCGTTGCACTGGGGGCAGGTCTTGGCGCTGGTGCCCTTCTGCGCACCGGAGCCGCCGCATTCCTGGCAGTTCTCGACTCTATCGTAGGCAATCGTCTTTTTGCAGCCCTTCGCGGCTTCCTCAAAGTCGATGTTGACCACAGCCTCGGCGTCGCTGCCGCGGCGCGGGGCGTTCGGATTGGCACGGCGCGCGCCGCCGCCGAATCCGCCGAAGAAGCTGTTAAAGATATCGCCAAAATCTATGTCGCCGGTGAAGGGGCTGCCGCCCGCCGCACCGCCGCCGAAGTTCGGGTCCACGCCCGCGTGGCCGAACTGATCGTAGCGGGCCTTCTTCTCCTTGTCGGAGAGGACCTCATACGCCTCGTTCAGCTCCTTGAACTTGGCTTCGGCGTCCTTGTCGCCGGGATGCAGATCGGGGTGATACTGCTTCGCCAGCTTGCGGTATGCCTTTTTGATTTCATCCTCCGACGCATTGCGGGGGATGCCCATGACCTCATAATAATCTCTCTTATCCGCCAATCAAACCACTCCTAAACCATAAAGATGGGAAAGCCGTCCTGTTTTCGTGCCGGAACCGCCTTTCGGGAGCGCATCCCCCGACACACCCAAGGCCGTGCCCCGCCAAGGGCGGAGCACGGCCTGCAAGCGGACCTGCGCAGGCCGCTTTCCAATTTTATTTGTTGTCGCCGTCGACGTCCTTGTACTCCGCGTCGTACACGTTGCCGGTCGGGCCGCCCGCGGGGTTGCCCTGCTGGGGCTCGCCGCCCTGCGGCTGCTGCGGCGCGGCGTTCTGGTACAGCTTCTCGGAGACAGCGTACATCGCCTTCTGGAGCTCCTCCATCTGCGTCTTCACAGCGGCCATGTCGTTCTTGTTGATGGACTCCTTGAGCGCGGCGCTCTTCGCGGAAAGATCGCTCTTCTCGCTGTCGCTGATCTTGTCGCCGTTGTCGTTGATCAGCTTCTCCACAGCATAGACGAGGTTTTCGGCGTTGTTCTTCTCCTCAACCTCCTCGCGGCGCTTCTTGTCCTCGGCGGCATACTGCTCGGCCTCCTTGACAGCCTTGTCGATGTCGTCCTTGCTCATGTTGGAGCTGGAGGTGATGGTGATATGCTGCTCCTTGCCGGTGCCGAGATCCTTTGCGGAGACGTTCACGATACCGTTGGTATCAATGTCGAACGTAACCTCAATCTGAGGAATGCCGCGCGGCGCGGGAGCGATGCCGTCGAGCTTGAACAGGCCAAGCTGCTTGTTGTCGCGGGCAAACTCACGCTCGCCCTGGAGCACGTTGACTTCCACCTGCGTCTGGCCGTCCGCGGCGGTGGAGAAGATCTGGCTCTTCTTCGTCGGGATCGGGGTGTTGCGGTCGATGACCTTCGTCATCACGCCGCCCATCGTTTCCACGCCGAGAGACAGCGGGGTAACGTCAACCAGCAGCAGGCCCTCGACCTCGCCGCCGAGCACACCGGCCTGGAGAGCCGCGCCGATGGCAACGCACTCATCCGGGTTGATGCCCTTGAAGGGCTCCTTGCCCATGAACTTCTTGACAGCTTCCTGAACAGCCGGGATTCTGGAGGAACCGCCGACGAGCAGCACCTTGCTGATGTCGGAGGGGTTCAGACCGGCGTCCTGCAGAGCCTGGCGCACCGGGCCCATGGTGTTCTCCACCAGATCGCCCGTCAGCTCGTTGAACTTCGCGCGGGTCAGGGTGAGATCCAAGTGCTTCGGGCCGGACGCGTCGGCGGTGATGAACGGCAGGTTGATGGAAGCGGTGGTCATGCTGGAAAGCTCGATCTTCGCCTTCTCAGCGGCTTCCTTCAGGCGCTGCATGGCCATACGGTCGGAGGACAGGTCGATGCCCGTCTCGCTCTTGAAGGAAGAAACCATCCAGTCCATGATGCGCTTATCGAAATCGTCGCCGCCCAGACGGTTGTTACCAGCCGTCGCGCGAACCTCCTGCACGCCGTCGCCCATGTCGATGATGGAAACATCGAACGTACCGCCGCCGAGGTCATAGACCATGATCTTCTGCTCCTCGCCCTTGTCGATGCCGTAGGAGAGAGCGGCAGCCGTCGGCTCGTTGATGATGCGCTTCACGTCGAGACCGGCAATCTTGCCCGCGTCCTTCGTCGCCTGGCGCTGTGCGTCGGTGAAGTAAGCCGGGACGGTGATGACGGCGGAGGTCACCTTGTCGCCCAGATAAGCCTCGGCGTCTGCCTTGAGCTTTTGCAGGATCATCGCGGAGATCTCCTGCGGGGTGTAGCTGTGGTCGTCAATCTGCACTTTATAGTTGGAACCCATCTCTCTCTTGATCGAGGAGATCGTGCGGTCCGGGTTCGTGATAGCCTGACGCTTTGCCACCTGGCCGACCATACGCTCTCCGGTTTTGGAGAACGCCACGACGGACGGGGTTGTGCGGCTGCCCTCGGCGTTCGCGATAACGACAGGCTCGCCGCCTTCAATCACGGCGACGCAGGAATTTGTTGTACCAAGATCGATACCAATTGTCTTTGCCATACTGTATTACCTCCACATTCTTCCGTTTGGAATTGTCGTTTGCTATGAGAAATGTAATCTATTTATATGAAAAGCGGAACCCCGCTTAGTTTGCCACCTGAACCATGGCGTGCCGGATCACCTTGTCGCCGATGCGGTAGCCCTTTTCAAACACCTGTACAATGGTGTTTTCCTCCACGCTCTCATCCTCAATATGGGAGATTGCGTTGTGGATGTTGGGATCGAACGGATCGCCAACCTGGCCCATCTCCTCCACATCCAGCTTGCGGAACGCTGCCTGAAGCTGGTTCATGACCATCTCCACGCCGCGCCGCAGATCTTCGGCGCTGCAATCCTTCTGTGCCAGCGCGCGCTCGAGGTTATCCGCCACGGCGAGCAGCTCGGACACGGCGCCGGCTGTGGCGTCCGCGTGAATGGCCTGCTTTTCGCGCTCGCTGCGCTTGCGGAAGTTTTCATATTCCGCCGCGAGACGCACCAGCTGCTCGCGGGCCTTTTGGGTTTCCGCGTTCGCCTTTTCGAGCTCCAGCTTCGAAAGGTTTTCCGCTGTCTCCAGCTTTTTCTTCCATTTCTGTTCCAGCTTTTTCTCCCGCGTGGTTTCCTCCCCCTCCTGCGAGGCGTCGTCCGCCTGCTCTTCGTTTTCCGCGCATTCTGCGCACTCTTCGGGAACAGTTTCCTCCTGGACAGGATCCTGCGGCTGCACGTCCTTCTTTTCCTCTTCTATTGCCACGCTGCCAACCCCTTTCCTTCTGTCTATCTGCGCGTGACTCAGCCTTGCTGATCCAGCAGTTCCGTTAACATTCTGCCAACGGTATCCGCCAGATATTCAATGCTGGTCACCATTTTTCCATAATCCATTCTTGTCGGCCCGATGACCGCGATTGCTCCCGCGTCCCTGCCGCTGATGGCGTACCGGCAGGCCACCACGCTGGAATCCGAAAGCTCGGAGCGCCTGGTTTCCCGGCCGATGAGCACCCGCGTGCCGCCCGGCTGGAGCACCAGCCTTGTCAGCTCCTCCTCCCGGGAGAGGAAGTCGATGACACGGCGCGCGCCGCTGCCCTCAAATTCAGGACAGAACAGCAGATTCATCTGCCCGCTGAGACACACATCCGCTTCCATGGACTCCTGGGCGGCGTCAAGCACCGCCATGAGCGCGGAGCTCATCAGGATCGCCATTTCACCGAGCGAAACCGCCAGGCTCTGGACAAACGCGGGCGTGATTTCCTCGACCGTGCGCCCCACCAGCTTTTCATTCACCGTGCGGAAGAACACGCGCAGGATATCGGGTGTGATATCGAAATCGCACCGGAACACCCGTGTTTTCAGCATCCCGGAGGAGGTGATCAGGACGACCATCGCTGTGCGGCGGCTCGTCTGCACGAACTGCACCGCCCGAATGGTGACGCCCTGCCCGCCCGGAAGCGTGGACACCGCCGCGAAACGCGTCATACCGGCGAGGAGCCGGGACACGCCGTCGAGAAGCTTCTGCGGGTCGTAGGCGTTCGAGAGGAGCATGCTGTCGATGGTACGGCGCTCCTCCGGCGAAAGCGGACGGCGCTTCATCAGCCGGTCGACGTACACGCGGTAGCCCTTCTGCGAAGGGATGCGCCCCGCCGACGTGTGCGGCTGCAAAAGCAGGCCGCGTTCGGCCAGCTCGCTCATCTCGTTGCGGACCGTTGCGGGGGACACGGTGAAATCAAGGCTGTCGCAGAGCATCTTTGAGCCGGCGGGCTCGCCTGTCGCGATGTAATGCTCCACCACGGCCGCCAATATTTTCTGCTGTCGGCTGCTCAGCTCCAACCCCGTTCACCTCTTTTCGTTTTAGCACTCTTTTAATGTGAGTGCTAATTCTGATTATTAATTTACCATTCCTCTCCACGGTTGTCAAGAAGATAATTGTAAACTAATTGTGAAATCTGGAAAAGAAAAACCTCTGCCGTGGAGGCAGAGGCTGAGTTCATCAGAAAATCTGCAAAAAATGCAAACATGAAGTTTTCGCCCGCCTTTTTCAAAAGGCGGCGGGGTTTGGGGCAGAGCCCCATACAATCGCGAAGCCACAGAAAAGCCAGGAAAAACAGCGAAGCGATTTTTTCCGGATGTCTTGCACCAAGGCATTTTTCCACACAAATATTATAGAAAAGTCCTCCTCCCTACCACGGAGGCAGAGGCTTTCAATAAAATATCTCCTGTGTTTTTTCCGCTTTGGAAAAGGCCCAGAGGTTGCGTATCTGCGCCAGCGCGTTTTCCAAAACTCCCCGGGAAAGCGAAAGCTCCTCGGCTTCCAGGCCAAACTCGGCGCATCCCTCGGACATCAGCGACCATCTGGAACCGTGCGTTTTTTTGTTTTTTTCTGCGAATTCCTTACGATTTTCTCACAGATCAATCCGGCGTCTCAAAAAACATGCCGTCCGTGTACCACTGCATGAACACCGGATCCGTCGAAAGATCAGCGGTATGGGCGTTGTTCGCCATTTCTTCCGTCTCCTCCCGCAGCGCCCGATCGAGCAGAAGCATCGAAGCGCCGTCGAGCGACGCGTTTCCGATCGCCCGCGTGCGCGCCACCAGCTCCGGCGGAATCAGGCCGATTTTCCCGGCATTTTCCAGATCCAGATAGCTGCCGAAGCCACCCGCCACCAGCAGCTCCGAGACCTGCTCCCACGGAAGCTTCGCGTGCTGCACCAGTGTGCGCATTCCCGCGCAGACAGCGCTTTTGGCCAGCTGAATCATGCGCACATCCTTCTGTGTGAGGGAAACGTTCCCGCACAGGACGGCGGGATCGTCGTCGAGCAGACCCGTTTCGTCCAGCGTCTCCAGTTCCAGCAGGCACGCCAGCGCGTCCACCACGCCGCTGCCGCAGATCCCCACCGGTTCCCCGCCGCCGAGCACATGCGCCCGCAGTTCGCCGTCCTCCACCCGCAGATGGTCGACCGCCCCGTTCGCGCCCTGCATACCCATCGAAAGGCCCGCGCCCTCAAAAGCAGGGCCAGCCGCCGTGGAGCAGCAGCACAGCTCTCCGCCGTGCCACAGCGCCATCTCGCCGTTTGTGCCGATATCCGCCAGCAGCCGCGTTTCCCCGGAGCGGCACAGGCCCGCCGCCGTGATGGCTGCTGTGATATCCGCGCCCACAAAGGCCGAGATACAGCGCGGCAGATAGACCCGCGCACCGGGGGCCAGCGGCAGCGCAAGCGACGCGGCCTCCACCTCGCAGCCGAACAGGCGATCGGCTTCAAAGGGGGCACGGGAGAGCGCGTCCGGCGCGTTGGCCGTGAGCAGATACAGCATCGCCGTATTGCCTGTGATCACCGCTCCGTCAATCGCCTGCGTCTCGATTCCGGCCTGCTCCGCCAGATCCCGCAGCAGCCCCGCGATCCCTTCGCGCACGCAGGCGGCGATCTCCTCCCGCGCGCCGTCCATCGACGCCTGAATCCGGGAGATCACGTCCGCCCCCCAGCGGCTTTGCGGATTCATCCGTCCGCCGGAAGCCAGACAGGTACCCGACGCGTCGTAAAGACGCGCCGCCAGCGTGGTGGTGCCCAAATCCACCGCCGCGCCGAAGTGAACAAACATCGGCCGCACCGCAGAAACTCCGGCCCCGCCGTCGGTCTGGATCGCTTCGCCCCCGGAAACGGCGGCTTCCACGCGGCAATCCCCCAGCACAAAGGTGCGGCAGGCCAGCCGAACGCCCGCCTGCCGCTCCTCCTCCGAGAGAAACGCCTTTTCCTGTCCATCCGGTTCGCTCAGCGCACCGAACGCCGTGACACGGCATTTACCACACCTTCCCAGTCCTCCGCAGGGCCAGGCTGTCGAAACGGGCGTCTGCGCCAGCGCTTCGCTCAGCCGGATCCCCGCCGGAACCGGATACGCCTTTCCGTTGACCGTCATCACCGGCATGGCATTTCCTCCTCCCCCCCCCGGCCTACTGCCGGGTTACGGAGTGAACAGCAGCGCCCCGAAATAGGTGACGGTGTTCTCCCCGTTGATGTATTTCATTCCGCACAGATGGGCCAGCTGAGACACATTGATCCCGTACGTTTCCAGCGACGCCATCGCCAGATCAGGGTGGCGGCACGGCTCATCCGTGCGCTTGGCGCACACAGGGCAGACATGGCAGCCGCCCGCGCCGAGATGCAGCGTGCGCTCAAATCCGCACGACGCAAATATGGGCCGCAGCCGCTCCGAAAGCTGGCTGTGTGTATGCGCGGCTTCCATCATCCCTTCAAAATCGTAGCTGTCCTCCAGCTGGCCGATCGTCTGGTACACCAGAGCGTAGCGGTACGTTTTCGCGCGCGCAATCAGCTCATCGATCGGTCCGGCGTCGGGCGGGCACATCCAGCATTTTCCGTAGTTGCCGCAGGAATTTGCCTCGCACGCCTTGCGGAACTCCGGCTCAAACTGGATGTCCTCCACCTTTGTGATCCCCGCGCGGCAGCCTTCCGCCTCCACGCGTTCCATCAGCTCGCGATACTCCTCCATCCGGATTTCCTCCTCTGCCCGTCAGGGCTTCCAGTGGTTCGCAATCTCCTCACGGATGATTGCCCCGGCAAGCGTTGTGGCGTTTCCAGAGCTCCACGCGCTCCTTGTTCTTTTCACTGTGGGCGGCTTCCAGCTGAAGCTTTGCCACCTCACGCAGAATTTCCCTGTCCTTTGGTGATATCATACGGATTCCGCTCCTTTATGCTTGTAATGCTCCGCCACGGCGGCAAAGAACGCGTCGATATTCTCCCACTTGGACAGCGGCGGAATATCACAGCCGGAGGAAATCACAAAATTCGGATGTCCGCCGCAGCGTTCCAGCAGATCAAGCGTCGCTTTCCGGATCGACTCCGGCGTTCCGTTGCGGAATTCTCCGGCGGGATCGATGTTGCCCATCACCACCGTGTCCGCCGGGACAAGAGCCAGCGCGTCCGCCATGTCGATGGCATTGCCGAAATGGTACGCGCCCGCGCCGGTGGAAAGGATGGAATCCATCATCGACAGGACGGCGTTTCCGCAGTTGTGGTACACCACAAGGAAGCTGTCGTCCTGCACCGCGTCCACCACGCGCTTGACATACGGGGCGGAAAACTCCTCCGCGAGCGCCGGGGAGAGCAGGCCCGTGACCGGCTCCGCGATCACCACGCCGTTCGCGCCCAGATCCTTATAGGCCTTGCAGTAGGCAATGAGGAACTGCGTGGCCTTTTCCATGACGGTGTGCACCATGTCCGGCTCGTCGTAGCAGTCCACCATGATCTCCGTCACGTCCAGAAGGCGTGCCGCCAGCGAGAACGGGCCGATCCCTCCCGCAAACACCGGGCGATCCTGGATCCGCTCCAGCGCCTTCTTCATCGCGTCCAGATAAATTCCCGTGCGCCCGGCCCCCACGGCGGGGACAGCCAGCGCCTGCGCCTCGTCCTCGTCCGTGACGACCGCACCCGTTACCGTGGGCACCTCGTCATCGGAGACGCGGATCTGCGAGCCGAAGCATTCCGCTTCCAGCGAGAGATCCATCAGGCTCACCGCGGCGGCCGCGTCCGTGCGCTCCGCCACAAGCTGCATCCCGCGCGCCTGCGCGTCGCTGTCGGAGATCAGCTCCCGCACGCTGATTCCCATGAGCTGCACAGCCGGGAAGGAAAGCACCGGCATCGCTTTTTTCACAGGGGAATCCCGCAGCGTGTCAAGCCACTGCTTCATATTTCGCTTCATGCTGATGTCCTCCGATCAGGCGGTAGCCTTGCAGAACGCCACGGCGGCGTCGGCAGCGCTGGCAGCGTCCGGCGTGTAGCAGTCCGCGCCGATCTGCTCGCAGAAGGCCTGGGTGACAGGCGCGCCGCCCACCATGATCTTGACCTTGCCGTGGATACCGGCCTCGTTGGCCTGCTTCACGACATTCTCCATCTCGCACATCGTGGTGGTCAGCAGAGCGGAGCAGCAGATGATCTGGCAGCCCTGCTCGATCGCCGTCTGTACATAGGTCTCGGGAGCAACGTCGGTGCCGAGGTCGATGACCTCAAGGCCCTTGCCCTCCATCATCATCTTCACAAGGTTCTTGCCGATGTCGTGCAGGTCGCCGCGCACCGTGCCGATGCACACCTTGCCCGCCGCCTCGACGCCGGCTTCAGCCATCAGCGGCTTGAGCAGGGACGCGCCCATGTTCATCGCGCGCGCTGCCACCAGCACCTCCGGCACGAACACTTCATTGTTCTTGAATTTTTCTCCGATGATGCTCATACCGCTGAGCAGTCCCTCGTTCAGGATGGTTTCCACCGGGATCTTCTCGTCGATCGCCTGCTGCACCAGCTGCTTGACGACCTTGGCCTTACCCTTTTGCAGATTCTCAGAAATTTCGTTCAAAATGCTCATTGCGCTTTCCCCTTTTCCCTTTCAATTTCAACCCGTGTTCCGGTGTTTTTACTATAGATCCTGCTCCTGATTTTTCCTTGTACAAAAGAGATTTTTTTGGTACTTTTTTATCCTCTTTCTTGACACTCCAAAAAAGAGTCCTTACAATAAGGGAAAAAGGACTGGAGGCGGGGCGGATGCGCGAGGAAGCGTTTAACAAAAAACTGGCGGAGGAATGTGCGCGGGCCTTCTCCCTCTCCACCGGGCTGGGCTGCACCCTTTCGGACAAGGAGGGAAACACCTTTGCGGACTTCGGCTACAGCTGCGAGAAATGCCGTCTCTGCGAGGTGATGGGCGGTACCCGCACCGGCTGCATCCGGGCGCATATTTACGGTATGACGGAGGCCGCACGGTTTGGGGGAAAGTATATCTACTTCTGTCCCAGAGGACTGACCTGCTTTGTCTCCCCCATTCTGAGCGAATACGGCGCGGAGGCAAAAATCACCGTGGGCCCGTTCATCATGGTGGAACGGCAGGATTTCATTGACTGTGAGCTGATCGAAAACGCCCGCCTGTCGGGGGATCCGCTGGAAGCTGCCGTGCGGGTGGTGGAAGATATCCCGCTTGCCGCGCCGGAACGCGTGAACCAGCTTTCCACGCTGCTTTTCATGGCCGTGGGCTTTCTCAATAACGTCTCCGCCGAAAACCGGCTCCTGCAAAGCCGCCGTTCGGACGCCATCCAGGGCCAGATCACGGCCTACATCCAAACGCTCAAGCAGGAGGGCGATACCCGCGACTATCCCTTCGAGCTGGAACGCAAACTCCTGCAAAGCATCGCCCGGCAGGAGAGAGAGGAATCCCAGCGATTGCTCAATGAGCTTCTGGGCGCGATCCTGTTCGCGGGCGGAGCCGACATCGAGCTGGTCAAAGCCCGCGTGTATGAGCTTCTGGTGCTGATCTCCCGCACAGCCATCAACAACGGCGCGGACCCGCAGCGCACCCTCCGGCTGAACCAGGAGGCTCTCAGCGGCATGATCCATTTCCATTCCATTGACAGCCTTTGTCTCTGGCTCTCCGGCGCGCTCAGCGGCTTCATGGACGAGCTGTTCACCTTCTCCGACGCGAAGCACGCCAACGTGATCCACCGCTGCATTCAGTATATCGGGGAGCATTACAGCGAACCCATCACACTGCGTGAGGCGGCGGAACACGTCTACCTCACGCCCCCGTATCTCTGCCGGATCTTCAAAAAGGAAACGGGCGTCACCTTCAACGAATATCTGAACCGCATCCGCGTCAACAAGGCAAAGGAGCTTCTGGCCAACCGCAAACTGCGCCTGACGGACATTTCCCTGCTGGCCGGCTTTGAGGATCAGAGCTATTTCACCAAGGTGTTTAAGCGCATCACCGGGATGCTGCCGAGCGTCTGGCGGGAAAAGAAGCTGGAGGAGGAAACGCTGCTCAATCTGTCCTGAGCCGCTGTCCACGCATCCGCTCCCGTTGCATCAATCAAAAATACGCAAAAAAAGCCGCCGCGGAACACAGCGAACTGTGTCCTGCGGCGGTTTCCTGTATGGATTCTCGCTTAGTTCAGGATGGTTTTTTCCGTCTCTTTGTCAAACAGGTGCATCTTGTTCAGGTCGAACGCAATCTTGATCTTGTCGTTCGCCTTCGCGGTGGAGGTAGGCTCAACACGCGCGGTGATGGAGTTGCCCTCGCAGGTGAGGTACAGATATGTTTCAGCGCCCATCAACTCGGTCACTTCCACGTCGGCCTCAACGATGCCGTCGCTGACCTTCGCGAGGAAATCAGGCTCGTCATGCACGTCCTCAGGACGGATACCGAACACAACTTCCTTGCCCACATAAGCGCCCATATCCACGTCCTTGTACTTCGCGGCCGGAATCTTGATGCTGTACTGACCGAAGGTCAGAGCATAGTCGGCGCCATTCTTGGCGATGGAAGCGTTGATGAAGTTCATTTGCGGAGAGCCCATGAAGCCGGCCACGAACTCGTTGCAGGGATAATCGTACAGGTTTTGAGGCGTGTCGACCTGCTGAATGAAGCCGTCCTTCATAACCACGATGCGGTCGCCCATGGTCATAGCCTCGGTCTGGTCATGCGTAACATAGATGAACGTGGTGCCCAGTCTCTTATGCAGCTTGGAGATCTCGGTTCTCATCTGAGCACGCAGCTTAGCGTCCAGGTTGGAGAGCGGCTCGTCAAGCAGGAAGACCTTCGGGTCACGGACGATAGCACGGCCCAGCGCAACACGCTGTCTCTGACCGCCGGACAGAGCCTTCGGCTTTCTGTCGAGCAGGTGGGAAATATCAAGAATGCGGGCAGCCTCTTCCACGCGGCGCTTGATCTCATCCTTCGGGGTCTTGCGCAGCTTCAGGCCGAACGCCATGTTATCAAACACGGTCATATGCGGATACAGAGCGTAGTTCTGGAACACCATGGCGATGTCGCGGTCCTTCGGGGCGACGTCGTTTGCCAGCGTCTCGCCGATGTACAGCTCGCCTTTGCTGATCTCTTCCAGACCGGCGATCATTCTCAGGGTGGTGGACTTACCGCATCCAGAAGGTCCAACGAGGATGATAAATTCCTTGTCAGCAATCTCCAGGTTGAAGTCCGTAACCGCGGTTACGCCGCCGTCGTAAATTTTGTAGACGTTTTTCAAAGATACGCTTGCCATAATAATCCTCCTGAATCAAAGCGTTATATCGCAGCCCCCAATTGGACCGCCGGAACTGTAATTATCATACCAGAATCGGGGACAATTGAACAGGCTTTTTTTACCCAAACTTTACGGAAAATCATTATGAGAATCTGACAAATCCCAAATCTGCTTTTTCAAATTAGTAAAATATGCTTATAGGGGTTTCATTCGAAAATCTTCGTAATCTCTTCTGCGGTCAAAAGCCGCGTCTGACCCAGGGCAAGCGCGGGATCCAGTTTCAAATTTCCGATCGCAAGCCGTTTCAGATAGATCACTTCTTTGCCTACCGCGTGAAACATTCGTTTAATCTGATGAAATTTTCCTTCCCGGACGCGCACCTGGACCTCGCACGGATCGTCCCCCAGAATCAGCTCTGCGGGCAGGCATTCGAGCTCCCCGGCGCGCAGGCCCTGTGCGAAAAGCGCCGCGTCCTCCCGTGTCGCGGGCTTGTCCAGACGCGCCTGATAGAGCTTGTAAACGTGGCTTTTCGGCGCGAGCATGCGGTGCGCCAGATCGCCGTCGTCCGTCAGAATCAGCAGGCCCTCCGTATCCTTGTCCAGCCGTCCCGCCGGGAACAGCCCCCGCCGGTACAGCTCCGGCGGAAGCAGATCCACCACGGTTTCCGCTTTCGGATCGCGCGAGGCGGAGAGCACGCCGCCCGGCTTGTTCATCATCAGCACCATATGACGCCGCAATAGCACCGGCTCTCCCAGCACCCGGATCTCATCCCTTTCGGGGTCGATCTTTTCGTCTCCTTTTTTCACGGGGCTTCCGTTCACGGTCACGCCGCCTTTGCGGATCAGCGCCCCGACCTCCTTCCGGCTCCCAAAATTGTGCAGAGCCAGAATCTTGTCAATCCTCTCCATGATTTCCCCCTTTTCCGGCTTTTTTGAAAAAAGCCGGGCAAAAAACTTTCATGCGCTCCTCCAGCTTTTTTGAAAAAAAGCTGGGCAAAAAACTTTCATGCGCTCCGCGTTTTCAGTGGCAGCTTCTGCTGTTGGGAAAACCACACGCCCCCGGAATCACGCTCCCCGGAAGCGCGCGCTTTGTGGAACCGGCTTTTCTTTAATCAATCGGCCAGGCGTCGTCCGGGATAGGTTCTGCGGCGGCTTCCGCGGCGGAAACCGCGCTCTCCGTCCCGGAGGATACGGCGGAGGCAGCAGGCTCAGACGTGACGGCAGCCTCAGACGAAGCTGTTTCACCTGTGGACGCGGAGGACGCTGTCTCCGGTATTTCGGAAGGAACCGACCATGGCAGCTCCGCCCCCTCGCCGTTGAACGCGCAGAGGAATCCGTCCAGCTCCGTACTGCTCAGGTCGCCGCCGATGATTTTCCCATCGAGCACCAGAAGGGAGGCGTGCACCGTTCCCTGCGCCGGATAATTCGTGACGTTATAAATCCACTGGCGGCAGGTCTTTCCGCGGTACCGCTCCAAATCCATGCCCTGTGCCTTCTGCACCTCGTTGTATTTCAGGTATACATCGTCGAACACGTCGGGAATCGTAATTTCCCGCACCTCCACGGCCTCGGTGTCCGCTTCCCAGCCATACCCCAGAAGGAAAGCGAGCCGCTGTTCGTTCGTCTCTCCTGCGGGCAAGGATTGCGCGGCCTGCGCGCCGCCCAAAAGCTTTCCCGCGGCAAGCGCCGCCGTCAGGATCACCAGAACAGCCGCCAGCGCCAGAATCATCCGTCTTTTTCCCGTCTTGACTGAGACCACGAACATGGAATCACTCCCCCTCATCTCGTTACTGCATACATATGAGGAGGAAATGCGGAATATGCGAAAAGCCGTTCCGCCGCAAAAAGGCGGCCTTTTCCCGCACAGGCTTTTCACGCCCGCACAGCAAAGGCCGCCGTAATCGGCTTACCGTTTTGGCCCGTTCGTCCTTCAGCGCGGCCGCAGGGATCGGAAAAATTCCCGCAGAAGAGCGGCGCATTCCTCTCCCAGCACGCCGGACGTTACCGCCGGATGATGGTTGTACGGCAGGGAAAAGAGGTTGACAAGCGACCCGCACGACCCCGCCTTCGGATCCGACGCGCCATAGACCACGCGCGGAATCCGGGCGTTGATCACCGCTCCCGCGCACATCGGGCACGGCTCCAGCGTGACATAGAGCACGCACTGCCACAACCGCCAGCCGCCCAGCGTGCGGCAGGCATCCTCGATGGCTTCCAGCTCGGCATGTGCAAGCGCGGTTTTGTCCCGTTCGCGCCGGTTCCGGCCCCGCCCGACGATTTCATCTCCGCGCACCACCACAGCGCCCACCGGGACTTCTCCCTCCGCCGCCGCTTCGCGGGCCAGCGCCATTGCCTCACGCATAAAGCGCTCGTCGGCGGCGGGGGATGGTTCCGGCAGGGTGAAGGCTTTCCAGGCTTCGTTCCCGCTCATGACGGAATCAGATACAGGACACAGCTGAACGCCGTGTAGCACAGAAACAGAATAATACCCGGATTTCCAAAGAAGCCGGACGCTTTCATCGAATTCGGCAGAAGGGTGCGGGGCGGGCTCAGGCGGAAAAAGGTCCCGCGCGAGTGAATCAGAAGGTACGCCAGCCCCACCGCGCCGAGCGCCCAAAGCACCGGCGGGAAGATGGTGGAGTACAGATCCGCCGCCTGCGTCCCGGCTGTCGCGCTCACAATCAGATAGAGCGAGGACAGGAAATTGTTCAGGAAATGAACCACGATCGTGATCCACAGATTTCCCGTGCGCACCACCAGGATGGCAAAGAGCAGACCGAGCGGAAACGCGAAAATAATCTGCGACAGATTGCCGTGCATGAGGGCAAACAGCAGCGAGGACGTGAGGATCGCAAAGCCTGTGCCGAAGCGCATGAGCGCGCGCAGAATCACGCCGCGATACAGGAATTCCTCCACCAGCGCGGGAACGACACAGCTTGCCAGGACAAGGAACACGCTCGTCAGCGGCGAACCGTCCACCCCGTATTCCGGCACAGCTCCGCTCAGTCCCGCGGAGTCAAGCAGCATTGCCACAATGTTGGCCGGATAATTAGCCAGATTACACGCGGCCGCTCCGAACAACACGGCGGCAATCGCCGTGAGCACCCCCGTTTTCTGCATGGGCAAAGCCGCGTCCAGCGGCATATTCAGCGCCTTGGCAAGCAGAAGCGCCGACAGCGCAAAGCTGATTGTGTAGGCGAAGGTGACTTCCATAAAATAGGCCGCGCTGTTTTCCGCGGTTGGCAGAAGCAGAAAGCAGCCGGTAAACAGCACATTGAGCAGCAGGAGGGAAGCCAGCACGGCCCAGCCCGTCCATGAGCTGCGGCGGCGCAGGATGCGCTGCTCCGCGGTCTGTGCCCGGAACAGCTCCTCCCGGTAGGGATCGGGCCGCCACGCGGGCGCTCCCGGCGCTCCCGGCCTGCTGGGGAAATTGGGGGCGGGAGAACCGCCCGGCTGGTAAGGATATGGATACATGTGGGGAAATCCCCCTTTCCTTGGTTACTATAGAACAATACAGAAGCCTGTTCAGACTGTCCCTCGCGCCTGCGGCGGGCAATTCGCGCACCTGCGGTGAGCAGGTCGCGCAAGACGGCTCCGCCGCGCCTGCGGCGGGCAATTCGCGCAAGACGGCTTCGCCGTCCCGGCCGTGTGCATGCTTCACGCCCATCAGCCCGCGCTGCTGCCATAGAGCAACACGGGAGCAAGGTAAGACCGTCCCGCGCCGCCGGGGTGATGTTTTGACACTACGCCAACGCGCGGGCCGCTGCGTGCAGGCTCAGCCTGTTTGCGTTTATTATAGCATAAAGCGCAAAACGCGTAAACAACGCGCGCGAAGAATTCACAGACCGGTAAAATTTGTCGGAACCAAAACCCGCACCCCGCTGAAAACCGCAGCCAACCCTCCGTGCTGCTCCGTGACCGGGCCGCGGGCCGCATAGAAAGACCCCTCTGCGACGTGAGATCGCAGAGGGGTCGATGTGCTTTACCATGGTTCACCGCCGGAGGCGGTGTGCGCGATTTGCGTCAAGGCTCAGCCTTGGCGGTGTGCGCGACTTGTGTCAAGGCTCAGCCTTGACCGTAGTAGGCGTTGGGGCCGTGTTTGCGCAGGAAGTGTTTGTCCTGGATGCGCTGGGGAGCGGGAGCGGCGTTCGGATCGATTTGGAGGGTCAGGAGCGCCATCTTCGCGACCTCCTCCAGAACGACGGCATGGTACACCGCCTGCGCGGCGTCCTTGCCCCAGGTGAACGGGCCGTGGCTCGAGCAGACTACACCGGGAACATGCATCGGCTGGATGTTCCGGCCGCGGAACGCTTCGATGATCACCTTGCCGGTGTTCTTCTCATAGTCCTCGTCAATCTCCTCCTGCGTCAGCGCACGCGCGCAGGGAACAGGACCGTAGAAATAATCGGCGTGCGTCGTGCCAAAGCACGGGATATCGCGTCCCGCCTGCGCCCACGCCACCGCGTGCGTGCTGTGCGTGTGAACGATACCGCCCAGCTCCGGGAACGCCTTGTAAAGCTCGATGTGCGTCTTGGTGTCGGAGGAGGGATTCAGCTTGCCCTCCACCTTGTTGCCGTTCAGATCGAGCACCACCAGATCCTCCGGGCGCAGCTCGTCGTATTCCACGCCGGACGGCTTGATGACAAACAGGCCGCTTTCGCGGTCAATGCCCGAAACGTTGCCCCAGGTGTAGGTGACAAGCCCACGGCGGGGCAGCTCCATATTGGCTTCATAAACCTGCTGTTTCAGTTGTTCCAGCATAAGGGAACCTCCTTCTTACTTCAGCTTCCACGCGAGATCGGCGAGGAACAGATCATGCTCCAGGCTCTCAACGGTCGTATCCTTCGTGATGTGGACAAATTCAATGTCCATCATCGTTGCCCAATCCTTCATCTGCTCGGCGGTCACGTCATAGCTGAGCACCGTGTGGTGCGCGCCGCCGGCGGTGATCCAGCACTCCACACCCGTGGTGAGGTTCGGCATGGCCTTCCACATCACACGCGCGACCGGCAGGTTCGGCATGGGCATGATCGGCTTGACGCACTCGATGTCCTGGCAGATCAGGCGCAGACGGCCGCCCATGTCCACCAGGCTGACCACAATCGCCTTGCCCTCGTGGCCCTCGAACACGAGACGCGCCGGATCCTCGCGGTCGCCGATGCCGAGCGGATGCACCTCAATGCGGGGCTTCTCCGCCGCGACGGACGGGCAGACCTCCAGCATATGTGCGCCCAGGCTGTATTCATTGCCCTTTTCCAGATGATAGGTATAATCCTCCATGAAAGCGGTGCCGCCCGTCTGTCCCTCGCTCATGGCCTTGAGGATGCTGGTCATAGCCGCGACCTTCCAGTCGCCCTCGCCGCCGTAGCCGTAGCCCTGCGCCATCAGGTGCTGGCTGGCCAGGCCGGGCAGCTGACGCATGCCGTACAGATCCTGGAAGGTATTCGAGAACGCCTTGCAGCCTTCGGCGTCGAACATCTTCTTCATCGCGATCTCCTCGCGGGCCTGATAGCGGATGGACTCAATGTTGTCCGTGGCAATCTCATAGGAAGCGCGGTATTCATCCATCAGCGCGTCGATCTCCGCGTCCGTGACCTCGTTCATCGTCTCAACCAGCTTGCCCACCGGCCAGGTGTTCACCTGCCAGCCGAGCTTCGCCTGCACCTCGACCTTATCGCCCTCGGTGACGGCAACCTCGCGCATGTTGTCGCCGAAGCGCATCACCTTCAGGCTCTTGCTGAACGCCACGCCGACAGCGGCGCGCATCCAGGAGCCGAGACGCTCCTGCACGTCCTCATCCTGCCAGTAACCGGCAATAACCTTGCGCGGCATGCGCAGGCGGGCCGCAATGAACCCGTGCTCGCGGTCGCCGTGCGCCGCCTGGTTCAGGTTCATGAAATCCATGTCGATCTCTTCGTTCGGGATCTCGCGGTTGTACTGCGTCGCAAAATGGCAGTAGGGCTTCTGCAAATCCACAAAGCCGTTGATCCACATCTTGGAGGGGCTGAACGTATGGCACCAGGTAATGATACCAGCGCAGGAGGGATCGTAATTGGCCTCGCGCACCACGTCCGCAATCTCCTTGTTGGTCTTGGCGGTAACTTTATAGACCAGCTTGCAGGGCAGCTTGCCGGAAGCGTTGAGCTTCTCCGTCATCTCGGCGGCGCGCTGCGCCACAGTTTCAAGGACCTGCGGTCCATACAGGAACTGGCTGCCAACCACAAACCAGAACTGGTAATCCTTCATCATGGAAATCGTCTCCTTTTCGGTTGTTATCTTTGTATTGATGCAATGGCTGGACTGCACGCAGGCTTCACGCCCGCAAAAATTCGCTGCGCTCTTTTTGTCACATCGGCAGGGCTTCGACCGCCGCCTTCTCCGCCATCAGGCCGCTGCGATAGTCCGCAATGAACTTCGCAAAGCCCGCGACGTCCGCCGCGACCGGCTGCTCCACCGTCTTTTTCGCGCCCGCGAAAACCTTATTCTCCAGGTACGCTTCGAGCGTCTCGCCCTCTTCCTTGTTCACACGGTAGGCTGCGAGCACTGCCATGCCCCAGGGGCCGCCCTCGCCCGCCGTCTCCATCACGGCGACCGGTACGTTCAGCGCGCCTGCCAGCAATCTCTGGCCGACAACCGGCGTCTTGAACAGTCCGCCATGACCGAGCAGCGTATCGACCTTGACGTTCTCCTTCTCAAACAGGATATCCATACCGAGCTTGAGCGTGGCCATCGCGGAGTAGAGCTGCACGCGCGCAAAGTTCGCCAGCGTCAGCTTTGCGTCGGGACGGCGCATAAACAGCGGACGGCCGCCGTCCACGCCCGTGACCGGCTCGCCGGAGTAATAGTTATAGTTGATAAGGCCGCCGCAGTCGGGATCGCCCGCGAGCGCCTTTTCATAGAAGAGATCGTACAGCTGGGGCTTTTTCAGGGAAGCGCCCGCCGCTTCGGCCATCTCGCCGAGCAGACGCACCCATGCGTCGAGATCGGAGGTGCAGGTGTTGCAGTGCACCATAGCCACCGGCTTGCCGGACGGCGTTGTCACCATGTCGATCTCCGGGTACAGTGTCGAAAGAGCGCGCTCCAAAACGATCATGGCGAACACGCTCGTACCGGCGGACACGTTGCCGGTGCGCTCCGCCACGCTGTTCGTCGCGGCCATGCCCGTTCCGGCGTCGCCCTCCGGCGGAGCCATCGGAATGCCCGGCTGCAATTGACCGGTGGGGTCGAGCAGCTTCGCGCCCTCGGGAGTCAGAACGCCTGCGTCCTCGCCCGCGGAGAGCACCTCCGGCAGCAGCTCCACCAGCGGCTTTGCCAGCGTGCCCGGTGCGACAATCGCGTCGAACTTCGCGAGCATATCGGCGTCATAGGTGCCGGTTTTGCTGTCGATCGGGAACATGCCGGATGCTTCGCCCACACCCATGACTCTGCGGCCCGTCAGCTTCCAGTGCAGATAACCCGCGAGTGTGGTGAGGAAATCAATCTTCGCCGTGTGCGCTTCGCCGTTCAGAATCGCCTGATACAGGTGCGCCACGCTCCAGCGCTGCGGGATGTTGAAGGAGAACAGCTCGCTCAGCGCCGCCGCGGCCTGCTCCGTCGTGGTGTTGCGCCAGGTGCGGAAGCCGGCAAGCTGGTTGCCCTCGGCGTCAAACGGCAGATAGCCGTGCATCATGGCCGAGAAGCCGAGCGCGCCGATTGTTGTCACCGTCTCGCCGTATTTTTCCTTGACCTCGGCTGCCATCTTGGCGTAAGCGTCCTGTACGCCCGCCCATGCGTCGTCGAGATGATAGGTCCAGTAGCCGTCCTCAAACCGGTTTTCCCAGTCGTGCGCGCCGCTGGCCAATACAGAGTGATCGGGACCGATCAAAACAGCCTTGATGCGTGTGGAGCCCAGCTCGATGCCGAGCGCCGTCTTGTTCCATTGAATCATAAAGAGATCACCGCCTTATCAGATTTACGCGGCGCCGTCCTTGCGGGAAGGGCGGCCACGGCGTATAATAGATAGAATAAACGAAACGGAAGGAGGGGCAGCTTTTGCTCGCCGTATTTGAGACGACAGAGCTTCAGGTACTGCTGCGTGATTTTTATGAGTTGACCGGGATCCGCACGGTTGTCTTTGACGCGTGGGGGGAGGACATTTTGTCCTATCCCAAGGATCGTCCGGAATTCTGCCGCTTGATCCGCAGTACGCCCGCAGGCAGCGAAGCCTGCCGATCCTGCGACCGCAACGCCTGCCGTATGGCCTGCCGCCAAAAGGAAGCAATTGTGTATCCATGCCATGCCGGGCTGATCGAAGTGATCGCGCCGATCCGCGCCGGGGGCGCGACCGTGGGGTACCTGCTGCTGAGCCATATTGTGCAGGGAGCGGACGAGGAAGCGGAGTGGGAGCAGGTGAAAAAGTGCTGCGCGCCCTACGGGATTCCCGAAGCGCTTCTGCACAGCGCCTACACTGGACTCACGCGCACCCCTTACCGCGTACTGCAATCCGCCGCCGATCTGCTGATGCTGGCGGCAAACGCCATGTATCAGGCCCGTCTCGCACGTCTGGCCCCAGACAGTATCCAGGCCCGCCTGAGCCGCTTTCTGGAGCAGCATCTGCACGAGGATCTTTCCGGGGAACGGATCTGCCGGGAGTTCGGGATCAGCCGCACCTCGCTGTACCATCTCTCCAAGGAGATGTTCGGCTGCGGGATTTCCGACTATATCTCACGGCTGCGAATCCAGACGGCCGCGTCCCTTCTGACCTCCGGCAATCTCACGAACGCCGAAATCTGCCGCCGTGTCGGGATCCGGGACTACAATTATTTTTTCCGTCTGTTTCGCCGTCAGATGGGGATGACGCCCCGCGAATACCGCCGCAAATACGCGTCGGACGCGAGAACTCTCCCGGGTACTTCGGATGATTCCGCTGCTGCGGAGGAAACGAAATCCTTCCATGCTCCAGTATAGATCGTTTCGGGTGGGAAAAGATAGTGCGTTCTGTTCGAAATACTGGATTTTTGTTCAACTCTCTCCATTCGGGCAATTCGATTTTTTCGCCTGTATGGTATGTGTCGGGCCCCACTGGCCTAAAATCTCAATTTGGGAAAATCCGGCCGCGCGCAAAGCTTGTATTTCATGATCCACCGTCAGCGGCGTGTCATAATGATAAAACTCACTGTCGGAGATTCCCTGCTCCGCTTTCAGTCTCAGAAGCTCCTGTCTGAAAAAGGTTTCTTCGCTCTCCGAAAGGGAAAAATAATCCGTCAGCAGAAAACAGCCGTCCGGCCGCAGTGCCTGAAAAATTTTGGTATACAGCGGTATTTTTTCTTCCTTTGTAAAGTGATGCAGCGATTCCACCGAGACAACAGCGTC
>NBJMC04203__coassemble_201_pt1 | contig 51328 bp, 52 predicted proteins | sample NBJMC04203__metabat2_high_PE_051 | metagenome-assembled genome bin NBJMC04203 | reverse complement strand
GAACCCACACGACCAGCTTGGAAGGCTGGGATTCTACCATTGAACTACACCCGCATTTTGCGACGGCTATTATTATAGCACATGACCTTTATCCTGTCAATAAAAAAAGGGCGATTTTTTCTAGAAAATCGCCCTTTTCCAAACAAAAAGAATTTGAAGTGCAAACAATGCGCCCTTACGGCAGAACACGCAGGACGATCTCGTCCTCCGCCGTGATCAGAATCCCGGCGGGCGGGGTGTCGCACTGCTCGATCAAAAGCTCCGCCAGCCGATCCTCCACCTTCCGGCGGATCAGATTGCGCAGATCGCGCGCGCCGCTGCGCCCACCGATCGCGTGGTCGGCCAGCCAGCCGGTGGCTTTGTCGTCGTAGATCAGGTTGATGGATTTCTCCTTGAGCGCGGTAGCATACTCATCCAGCATCAGCGCGGCAATCTTGCGGAAATCCTGTGCGTTCAGCGAACGGAAAATCACAATCTCATCCACGCGGGCGAGGAATTCCGGCCGCAGGAAATCCGAGAGCGCCTTCATCGCACGCTCACGGGAAACATCGGCTTCCGCCTTTGCGAAGCCCAGCGCACTCTCACGGCGCTCGCTTCCCGCGTTGGAGGTCATCACGACAATGGTATTTTCAAAATTCACATTGCGGCCGTGCGCGTCCGTCACATGGCCCTCGTCGAGAATTTGCAGCAGGATATTGAGCACATCCGGATGCGCCTTCTCGATCTCGTCAAACAGCAGGACGGAATACGGGCGGCGGCGCACCTTTTCCGTCACCTGTCCTGCCTCGTCATAGCCGACATAGCCCGGAGGCGATCCGATGATGCGCGAAACCGAGTGTTTCTCCATAAACTCCGACATATCCAGTCGGATCAGCGTTTCCGGCGTGTCAAACAGCTCCTGGCTGAGCACCTTCACCAGCTCCGTTTTGCCAACGCCGGTGGGACCGACGAAAATAAACGAGGCCGGACGGCGGCGCGGGCTGATCTGCACACGGCTGCGCCGGACGGCGGCCGCCACAGCGGCCACAGCCTCCTCCTGTCCGATGATATGACGGTTGAGCTCGTCTTCAAAATGGCTCAGCTTTTTCAGCTCGTTTTCCTGAATCCGGGAAGCCGGGATTCCGGTCCAAAGCTCGATGACCTTGGCCAGATCCTCCGTCTCCACCTGCGCGCCAAGCGCGGCGGGGGCAAGCTCCTTCTCCTTCTGCTCCAGCTGCACCATTTTGGTGCGAAGCTCCGCCAGATGCTCATAATCCGGCTCCGTCCCCTCTGCGGTCAGCTCCTCCTCCTGGGAGCGCAGCGATTCCAGCTCCGCCGTCGCGGCGTCGTAATCCGCCATCTGCTTGTTGCGCAGAGCGGCATGGGCGCAGCTTTCATCCAGAAGGTCGATTGCCTTGTCCGGCAGGAAACGGTCCGTGATATACCGCTCGGAGAGGGACACCGCGCTGCGGACAATCGCGTCCGGCACACGCACGCGGTGGAAGTTTTCGTAATAGGAGCGGATGCCCATCAGAATATCGGTCGTCTCCGCAAGCGTCGGCTCCGCCACAGTGACAGGCTGGAAGCGGCGCTCCAATGCCGCGTCCTTCTCAATATATTTGCGGTACTCCACAAAGGTCGTCGCGCCTATCACCTGAATCTCACCGCGCGACAGGGCGGGCTTGAGGATATTCGCGGCGTTCATGGAGCCCTCCGCGTCGCCGGTTCCGACGAGATTGTGCACTTCGTCAATGAACAGAATGATATTGCCCTCGGCCTTCACCTCATCGACCAGGCCTTTGATGCGGCTTTCAAACTGACCTCTGAACTGCGTACCGGCCACAAGCGCCGTCAAATCCAGCAGATGGATTTCCTTTTTCCGCAGGCGGGCGGGCACCTCTCCCGCGGCAATGCGCAGCGCGAGACCCTCCGCGATGGCCGTCTTGCCGACGCCCGGCTCGCCGATCAGGCAGGGATTGTTCTTTGTGCGGCGGCTGAGGATCTGTACCACACGGCTGATCTCCCGGTCGCGCCCGATGATCGCGTCAATTTCCCCCGCGGCAGCCTTGGCCGTGAGGTTCGTGCAATAAGCATTGAGATGGCGGCGCTTGGTGCGCTGCTTCTCTTTTTTCCCCTTCTGGCCGCCGTCCTGCTGGCCTGCTTCGGCCTTACCGTTCTCCTGAGAGGGTTGTTTTCCCATGCCGGGGAAAATGCTTTGCAGGAAGGTCGGGAAGGTCGCCGCGCCGCCGGGGGTGAAAGCGCTCGTCTCCTCTCCCTCGTCGTCGGTGCCGTCGGGGTTCATCAGCTGGCCAAGCTCCGACTCCATGGAGTCAAGCTGTTCCTCGTTCAGGCCCATTTTATCCAACAGATCGTTGACGGGCTTGATTCCCAGCTCCTTGGCGCAGGTCAGGCAAAGCCCCTGCGGATCCCCGGAGCCGGTGCTGGGAGAAATAAAAACAACCGCCGGCCTTTTATGGCATCTGGAACATAGCATCATGAATCGTCCTCTTTTCCGCGCGCGCCGGTCAGCTCTTGTGCTCCTGCGGCTCGCGCTTTGCTTTGATGTCCGCCTTCAGATCGATGGAATCCTTCGGATCCACCGAATGAAGCAGAGACAGAAATACTCGAAAATACTTATATAAGGCAAACAGCATGAATATCGCCGTCACAGAGAGCAGAGCGATATTCAGCGGAAGAATTTCCACATTCCAAATTCCCTTGAGCGCCACAATCACAAGGAACGACACATAGAACAGAATCGTTCCGGCCTTGCCGTACCACATGGCCCCGCTGGGACGTTTTTTCGCTTTCAGAACAAGATACGCGCCGCCGACCAGCATGGCCAGCTCCTTCAAAACAAAGATGGCCAGAAGCGGCAGAAGGATCGGATAATCAACGGCCAGACAAATGGCCACGGTCCCCTGCGTCAGTTTATCCGCGATGGGATCGAGCATTTGTCCCAGCTCGGTAAACTGATCAAAGCGGCGTGCGATCATCCCGTCAAACATATCCGAAAGACCGGACAGCACAAGACATGCGATCGCGGGAATGATATCCCTGTGTATATAATAATACACAAACGGCGCAATTAGCAAGATCCGAAGCAGAGAAAGCGCGTTCGGCACATTGATATTTTTGTTCCTGGTCTTCATCGATCCATCTTCCTCTCAAATCCTTCCTTGGACGGACACGGCCGCAAACCCGCCATTCGGGCCGGGGCCTTGCGGCAAAGCTCAGGCAAAGAGCAGCGCCACAGGGTTTTCCTCATAAAGCTGGCGGTACAGGAAGGAGCTGTGCAGCGTTTCCTGCGGCAGAGGCTTCCCCTCGTCCACCTTCATGTATGGCAGCGCCAGCGTAAGCACTACGCACAGCAGAGCGGCAATCACCGCCCCGCGCAAAGCGCCGAACACAGCGCCGCATACACGGTTAATCAAATTCAGCCCCGGCAGCCGGAACATCTGATCCAGCGCGCGGGCCGCGAGATACACCAGAAATTGCAGCGCCACATACAAAATAACCGACGCGACAATCCGAATCATGTTGTACTCGATCGGGGTGGCGGCATGGCTTTCCCCCACCATTCCGCAAAACACGTCCGCGGCAAAGCCGGAGAGCACAGCGGAGGCCGCCATGGCAAAAATTCCTCCCGCAAACCCCACCAGAGAACGCACCACGCCGCTCTTGATTCCAAGCAGGAGGGAAACGACAATCACCGCGGCAAGCACGACGTCCAGTAAAAATCCCATTCTTCTTCTCCTTTTCCCGGCCGCATGGCCGCAGAATTGACAGGCGGGAGCCGCCGGGCTTATCCGTTCAGGGAAGCCGTTCGGATCTCCGAAACCCCGAGAATATACACGGAGCTTTCATTCGCCAGCGCAATGGACACAGCGTCTTCTCCGGCTTCGGCCTGGGCAAACAGAACGCCGTCCGCAATCGAGTAGGCATAGACAGTTCCATCCACCAGCACCGCCACGGTGTTTCCGGAAAGGGAAACCGCATCCGGTTCGCCGGACAACGGAATGGATCGCTTCTCGCTGCCGGAGGAATCCAAAAGCACCAGCTTGCCGCTGGCCGCGTTGGAATAAGGCGAAAGCCCGATCGCTGTGATTCCGTCCGCGCCGGCATAAGAATTGAGCAGCCAGCCGCCGTATCCATACTGCACAACGGAGCCCGAGGGAGTAACAACGGCCGTCAGCTTGTCGCCCACAGCCGCCGCGCTGCCGTCGCCGTACCAAAACGCGTCAACCGGCGTGGTTTCGGGAAAGCTCGCCGCCGGCTCCACTGTCTGAGAACTGTTGAGATCGATTAGATAGAGCGAGGAGGCAAACGCACCGCCCTCGGCATACACCCCGCAGACGAGAGCCTGCGAACCGTCCGCGCTCAAGGCCGCGGCGGCGGGATAGCAGCTCGAAAAGCTATATTCATACTGTTTTTCATTGGTTTCCGTGTAAACCGTGAGACGGCCAAGATAATCTGTGTTCTCAGTCAAAAGAGCATAATGCCCGTTTGACGCGACAGCGCCGCCAAGAATGTTGCCGTCCGCGTCCCCCCGCAGAATGGTCTTGGTACGCGTCTCAATCTGATAGCCCTTTCCGCCAAGATTATACACGAGAGATCTTCCGCCCGCCAGGCGGAGAACCGGAAAGCTGAAACTGTGCTGGCGGCTGCACAGTTCTTTTCCCGTGGAATTGAGCGTCGTCAGATGGGTGTCGCTGACCATGGTGATTTCGCCGTTCTCACTGATGAAATTGCGGGCCATCACCTGACTTCCGGTAATGGGGACCGGGTAACCGTCCCCGATTCCCAGGCCCACCACGCGCTCCTGCACCCAGTTCACCATATTTTCCGGCGTAAGGCCGTCACGGTTGACCCAAAAGACAAGACCTGCCACGGCCACAATCAGAACGACCGCCACACGATAGACCCAGGAGGGGATCTTCCGCTCCTTTTCCTCTTCCCTGCGCCGTTTCCGCCTGCGCCGGCGTGCGGGAGAACCGGTGCTCTCGGCATAATACTTTGCCTTTCTACTCATGGTATTCCCCCTGAAAGCCTTCTGCGGTACACGTCAGGCCGCGGTAAAAAACCTGGTTCAGATACAGGCCCTGCGGCGGAGCGGTTGGGCCTGCCTTCGTGCGGTCACACGCTTTCAGAATACGCGGCAGCTCCTCCGGGGTCAGCTTTCCCTGCGCTACATAGAGCTGCGTTCCCACGAGAATCCGCACCATGTTATACAGAAAGCCGTCTGCCGCCACGGTATAGATCACGCTTTCACCCTCCCGTCTCCATTCGGAACGGGTGATGGTGCGCGTGAGATCTCCCTTGTCCCGTCCGTCCAGGGTACAAAAAGACGAAAAATCATGCGCGCCCACAAAGCAGGAAGCCGCACGGTTCAGGAGATCGAGATCCAGGGGATAATAATAGTGAAGCGCGCGGCCGCGCAAAAACGGACTGCGCGCCCGCGCGTTCCAAATCCGGTATTCGTATTCCTTCCCCAGACAGGAATAACGCGCGTGAAAAGACTCCGGCACCTCCCGGACATCGAGAACAGCGGCGCTTTCCGGGAGAAAATGATTCAGCGCCGCCATAAGGCGTTCGCAGGGAATGGGATGCTCCGTGCGCATGCTTACACAAAAGCATTTCGCATGGACGCCGGAATCCGTCCGGCTGCATCCCTTGCAGTCCGGACGTTCTCCCAGCACGCGCTCCACAGCGTCCTGAAACGTCTCCTGCACGCTGGAGGCGTTTTTCTGCACCTGCCAGCCGTGGAAACAGGCCCCATCGTAGGCCAGAGCAAGCAACAACGTTCTCATGGCGCTCCCTTTCCCTCCGGACGGCGTACTGTTTCCCATCGTCCAGTATATCCGGAGAATTTCAATAAAGTATCAAAAAAATACGAAGATTTTCTGAACGATCGCCCGCTCAGCTCAGCACACCGGGTAAAACGATGTTGCTCACCACCACAGCGGCGCAAATCACCACCACAACCACACAGGCAACCGCGTCCCGTTTTCCCGCATGCAGCACCTTCATCTTCGTGCGGCCCTCTCCGCCGTGATAGCAGCGGCATTCCATTGCCATCGCGAGATCGTAGGCCCGGCGGAACGACGAGACAAACAGCGGAATCAGGATCGGCAGCAGCGCTTTGGCCCGCTGGACCAGTCCTCCGCTTTCCAGATCCGCGCCGCGCGCCTTCTGCGCGCTCATGATCTTGTCCGTCTCCTCCAGCAGAGTCGGCACGAAGCGCAGCGCGATCGTCATCATCATCGCGATCTCATGCACCTGGATGTGAAATACCTTCAGCGGCTTCATCAGACGTTCGATTGCATCCGTCAGCGAGGTGGGCGAGGTGGTGAAGGTCAGAACGGCGCTCAGCAGAATCAGGCTGATGATGCGCACCGCGATAAAAATGGCGTTGCTCACGCCGCCGGATTTGATCTCCATAAAGCCGATTTTCAGCAGCGTCTCCCCGCCGCCGTAGAACAGGTTCAGCACGGAGGTGAACAGGACGATAAAAAGGATCGCTTTGACGCTCTTGATGTAGTGGCGCACCGGCACGCCCGAAAGCAGGATGCATACCGCCACCGAAACCACCAGAAGCAGCAGCGAGACAAAATTCTGCGCCACAAACAGGAACACGATAAACAGGAACACCAGCACAATCTTGACGCGCGGGTCCATGCGGTGCACCAGAGAATCTCCGGGGATGTACTGTCCCAATGCGATATCACGGATCATGCCTTCACGCCCCCTTTCTCCAGCAGCGGAAGCAGCTCCCGCACGGCTTCCTCCATCGTCAGGGCGGTGCCGACCGGCCAGCCGCGCTCCCGCAGGCACGCGAGAATCTTGGTGATCTGCGGCACACGCAGGCCCATCTCCTCCAGCTCCGCGCCGCGGGCAAACACTTCCTTCGTCGGGCCGAACATGGCCATATGGGAGGAATTCATCACAAGAATCCGGTCGGCGGTGCGGGCAATGTCCTCCATGCTGTGCGAAACGAGCAGGACGGTGTTGCCGCGCGTCTTGTGATAACTCGTGATTTGGGCGAGCAGCACGTCGCGCCCCATGGGGTCAAGGCCCGCCGTGGGCTCGTCGAGGACGAGAACGTCCGGATCCATGGCGATTACGCCCGCGATCGCCACACGCCGCTTCTCGCCTCCCGAAAGCTCAAAGGGGCTCTTGTCCAGGAAATCCTCCGAAAGCCCCACAAACGCCGCCGCTTTTCTGGCGCGCTCCTCCGCCTCCTGCGGCGAAAGCCCCATATTGCCCGGACCGAACGCGATATCCTTCAGCACCGTTTCCTCGAACAGCTGGTGTTCCGGGTACTGAAACACCATACCGACGCGGAAGCGCACTTCCCGGATCTTTTTCGGCTCCGCCCAGATATCCTTCCCGTTGAGAAGCACCTGACCCCCGGTGGGGCGCAGCAAGCCGTTGAGCGTCTGGATCAGGGTGGATTTTCCCGACCCCGTATGTCCGATCACGCCGATGAACTCCCCCTGCTCGATCGACAGGCTGACGTTGTCCACCGCCGTTTTGCAGAAGGGGGTCCCTTCGCCATAGGTATAGGTCAGATTCTTTAATTCGATAACTGCCATGTTCCCTTGCCCTCTCTGTCTTGTTCCGTCATTTTCCCGATGCCGGCTTTCGTCCGGCTCCTGTTCCTTACGGGGCCGCCTGCACCGGCGGCAGATAGGCCGCCAGCGCTTCCACGCATTCCTCGGTGGTCAGCGTGCAGGGCATGGGGAATCCCATTCCCTGCAAACGGTAGGTCAGCTCCGTGGCCTGGGGAACGTCGAGCTGATGCTTTTTGAGCAGCTCCACCTGCGAGAATACCTCGCGCGGCGCGCCCTCCATCAGCACATGCCCGCCGTCCATGACGATGACGCGGCCGGCCTGCACCGCTTCATCCATATAGTGAGTAATGAGCACAATCGTGATGCCCTTTTCTTCGTTCAGACGGTGGATGGTTTCCAGCACCTCGCTGCGGCCGCGCGGATCCAGCATGGCCGTCGGCTCGTCCAGGACGATGCAGTCCGGCTGCATGGCAATAATACCCGCGATGGCAATGCGCTGCTTCTGTCCGCCGGACAGCTTATACGGCGCGTTCAGACGAAAATCGTACATGCCCACGGCTTTCAGAGCCTCGTCCACACGGACGCGGATTTCCTCCGGCGGGATACCGAGATTTTCCGGCCCAAAAGCCACGTCCTCCTCCACCACGCTCGCGACCAGCTGGTTGTCCGGGTTCTGGAGCACCAGTCCCACGCGTTGGCGGATCTCGTACAGAACGGCCTCGTCGACCGTATCCATGCCGTCGACAAACACCTTGCCGTCCGTGGGAAGCAGCATCGCGTTGAACATTTTCGCCATGGTGGATTTGCCCGACCCGTTGTGGCCGAGCAGCGCGACAAACTCGCCGCGCCGGATTGAAATGGTCACGCCGTCGAGAACGTTATGCGGCTCGCGGCCCTCCTCCGGCTCATAGGCAAACACAACGTCCTGCGCGTTGATAAATCCGTTTTCCGTCATTCTTCGATCCCTTCTTCCTTATTCCTGCCAAATGGCTGTGCTGCCGCACGGCAGAACCAATCCCGTATCCGTCACCGGCAGGCCAATCTCCCCCGAGGAGACGGATCCGCCGAATTTTTTGCCGATCAGCACACCGAGCAAATATTCCATCACCGCCGGAGAAAGGCCCGTGGTGTAGGAATTCAGCAGAAAAAACAGCGGGCGCTCCGAGAGAATCGGCACGCACTGGCTCACGAGCGAATACAGCTGCTCCTCCAGCTTCCAGACCTCGCCGCCCGGCCCGCGGCCATAGGAGGGGGGATCCATGATAATCGCGTCGTAGGTGTTGCCGCGGCGCTGCTCCCGCTGGACAAATTTCATGCAATCGTCCACCAGCCAGCGCACCGGCTTGTCCGCGAGACCCGACGCGGCCGCGTTCTCGCGCGCCCAAGCAACCATCCCCCGGCTTGCGTCCACATGGCAGACGGAAGCTCCGGCGGCGGCGCACGCCAGCGTGGCGGCTCCCGTGTAGCCAAACAGGTTCAGCACCTTTACCGGCCTTCCCGCGCCCCGGATCTTCTCCATAGCGAAATCCCAGTTCACGGCCTGCTCCGGAAAGACTCCGGTATGCTTGAAACCCATGGTCTTGATTTGCAGCGTCAGTTCGTGGTAATGGATTTTCCACATGGGCGGAACGCGCCGCCATTCCTGCCATGCGCCTCCCCCCGTGGAGGAACGCTGATAGCGCGCGTTTGCCTGCTTCCAGCGCGGATCGCTGCGGGGCGTTTCCCAGAGGATCTGCGGATCCGGACGAATGAGGATAACGTCTCCCCACCGCTCCAGTCGCTCCCCTCCGGAGGTATCGATCAATTCATAGTCCTTCCATTGTGCGGCTCTCACGTTGTTCCCGCCTTTCCAGCTTCTTTTTCGTTCTGCCGCCGGCCCTGCGGACAGGCCCGGCTCCCGGGCTTCTCCGCAGGGCCGGGGGATTCCCCGGCTTTTGCGTCAGGCGAGACGGGTGCGCAGAACGTCCGCGACCTGGTTCGCCAGATCGGAGATCTGCTCCTCGTTCTCTCCCTCCACCATCACGCGCAGCAGCGGCTCCGTGCCGGACGGGCGCACAATGATGCGTCCCGTATTACCGAGCGCGGCCTTTGCCTTCTCGATGCTCTCCTTCACCTCGGTGTCGGTGTAGAAACGCAGCTTGCCCTCCGGGCTGGTGGTCACGTTGACCATGACCTGCGGATAGCGCTGCATAATGGTTGCAAGGCTGGACAGCTTCGCCTGGCGGCGGCGCATGATGCTCAGAAGCTGAGCCGCCGTCATCTGGCCGTCGCCGGTGGTGGCGAAGTCCAGGAAGATGACGTGGCCGCTCTGCTCGCCGCCGAAGTTGTAGCCTTCAAGCAGCATTTCTTCGAGAACATAGCGGTCGCCGACCTTGGTGGCGGAAAACTTCATGTCGTTCTCGTCGCAGAAGCGGTTGAAGCCCATATTCGTCATAATGGTGCCGACGACGGTGGACTTGGCCAGCTTGCCGCGCGATTTCATATCGGCGGCGCAAATCGCCATCACGAAATCGCCGTCAACCAGATTACCGTTTTCGTCCACGGCAAGGCAGCGGTCCGCGTCTCCGTCAAAGGCAACGCCCGCGTCAAGGCCGTGCTCCTTCACATAGGCCATCAGGCCCTCCATATGGGTCGAACCGCACTTGTCGTTGACATTCACGCCGTTCGGCTCGTTGGCGATCATATGGCACTCCGCGCCCAGCTCCGTAAAGAGCGTTTCCGCCGTGCGGCTCGACGCGCCGTTCGCGCAGTCGATGGCAATGCGCAGGCCGTCCAGGGAGAAGGGAACGGTGCTCTTGACGTGGTCCACATAGTCGCGCACAACGTTCGGCGCGGTGGTCACGGTGCCGAGGTCGCCGCCGACGGGCGTGGGAGGGGTGGCGACATGGTCGAGCACGATCGCTTCGATCTGCTCCTCCAGCGCGTCGGGCAGCTTATAGCCGTCGCCGCTGAAAATCTTGATGCCGTTGAACTCACAGGGATTGTGCGAGGCGGTCAGAACGATGCCCGCGTCCGCCTTGTATTTGCCGACGAGAAAAGCCACCGCCGGAGTCGGCACGACGCCGAGCTGGATCACGTTCGCTCCGACGCTGCACAGGCCCGCCGTGATGGCGGCTTCCAGCATATCGGAGGATTTGCGCGTATCCTTGCCGATCAGAATGCGCGGATGGCGGCGATCGTCGTCCGTCAGCACCATAGCGGCGGCACGGCCGATATTCATAGCCATTTCGCAGGTCAGTTCACTGTTTGCGACGCCGCGCACGCCGTCGGTTCCAAAAAGTCTTCCCATAATAGCTTTCACTCCTCTTGCAATCTGCGCCGCCAAACCGGCGCGAACGGTTTTTCCATCTTTTTAATCATGAAACAGGGTTTGCTGGGCGCTTGGCTCCGCGCCGGGAGGGGTCATGCCCAAATGCAGGTAAGCTGCCCGCGTGACACAGCGGCCGCGCGGCGTACGGCTGAGAAAGCCGATCTGCATCAGATACGGCTCGTAGACGTCTTCCAGTGTGACGGCTTCCTCGCCGATGGCGGCGGCCAGCGTTTCCAGACCGACGGGACCGCCGTTGTAAAAGCGGATCATCGTGGAGAGCATCCGGCGGTCGTTGGCGTCCAGGCCGATCTCGTCGATTTCCAGACGGTCAAGTCCCAGCTTCGCGCTCTCGTAAGTAATCACCCCGCCGCTCATCAGCTGGGCAAAATCGCGCACACGTTTGAGCATGCGGTTCGCAATACGCGGCGTGCCGCGCGACCGGGAGGCAATCTCCAGCGCGCCGTCCGCTTCCACGGGGATCCCGAGAATCTGCGCGCTTCTGGTGACGATGCGCGCCAGCTCCTCCGGCGAATACAGCTCCAGACGCAGCACCACACCGAAGCGATCCCGCAGAGGGGCCGAGATCTGGCCCGCCCGCGTCGTCGCGCCCACCAGCGTAAAGCGCGGCAGCGGCAGGTGATACGAAGCGGCCATCTGCCCCTTTCCGGTGATGATGTCGATCGCGAAGTCCTCCATCGCGGGGTAAAGGATTTCCTCCACACTGCGCGAAAGGCGGTGGATCTCGTCGATGAACAGCACGTCGCCGGGATTCAGGTTGGTAAGCAGGGCGGCCAAGTCGCCGGGCTTTTCGATCGCCGGGCCGGAGGTGACGCGAAAGCCCACGCCCAGCTCATTGGCAATGATGCCCGCGAGCGTCGTTTTGCCGAGGCCGGGCGGGCCGTAGAGCAGGACATGGTCGAGGCTTTCTTTTCTCTGCCGCGCCGCCTCAATGAACACGGCGAGATTTTCCTTTGCCTTTTCCTGGCCGATGTACTCGGACAGCGTTTTCGGGCGAAGGGGATTTTCGACCTCCGCGTCCTCGGGAACATACTCCGGAGCGACCATCCGGTTTTCCAGATCGTATTCACTTCCCCCGCTGTCGGGGTATTCGAATTCCGTATTCAATCGTCAGCCGCCCCCTTTCACAGCTTCGAGCCCATCTCCCGCAAAGACAGCCGGATCAGCTCCTCTGTGGGAAGCGAGCTGTCGAATTTCGCCACAACGGACGCGGCCTCGCTCGGCGTATAGCCCAGCACGGCCAGCGCGCTGACAGCGTTCGCGGCGTTCCCCGCGGCGCTCATAACGCCCGCCGGAGAAACCGGCGCGCCGCCCTCCGTGACAACGCCCATCTTCTTTACCTTATCCTTCAACTCCAAAGCGATGCGCTGCGCCAGCTTCGCGCCGACGCCGCTCGCACGGGTGAGGGCCTTGCTGTCGCCGGACGCCACCGCCAGCGCCACCTGCTCCGGGACCAGCTCGCTGAGAATGGCAAGCCCCACGCGCGGGCCGACGCCCGAAACGCCGGTGAGCATGGTAAAGCAGCTCAGCTCCGCCAGAGTGGCAAAGCCAAAGAGATCCATGGCGTCCTCGCGGACGTTCAGCTTCGTGTACAGCTTCACCTGTCCGCCGATGTTCGGCAGCTTGCGCTGTGTGTTCATGGAAGTCAGGCACTTGAAGCCGACGCCGCCGCATTCCACCACGGCCACACCCGGTTCCAGATGGACCAAGGTACCCGATACACTATAAATCACTGCGGATTCCTCCCTGTCGTTGTGCGAATGGAGCCGGAAAGCAATCTGCGGCGCAGATCGCTGCCGGACGCCTGCCCGTGGCAGATAGCCATGGCGAGCGCGTCGGCGGTATCGTCCGGCTTGGGGACCTCCCGCAGGCACAGAAGCCTTCTTGTCATCTCCATCACCTGCGGCTTTTTCGCCTGGCCGTATCCCGTGACGGCCTGTTTGATTTGCAGCGGGGTATATTCAAAAACCGGCACACCGGCCTGCTGGGCGGTCAGAAGAATCACGCCCCTGGCTTCCGCCACACCGATCGCCGTCGTTTTATTCGTCTGAAAGTACAGCCGCTCGAGACTGAGCGCCTGCGGGTGGAAACGGCTGAACAGCAGCCGGGTTTCCTCGTAAATCAATTCGAGTCTGCGCCCAAACTCCATCCCCGCCGGGGTGGTGATGGCGCCGTAATCCACGGGCTGGTACCGTCCGCATTCCGCGCGCACAATGCCGTAGCCGACAATGGCGTATCCGGGGTCTATGCCTAAAATAATCATATTGGATTTTTCTCCAAAGTGGGTTTTCTGTTTTGGTCAGCCGCTAAATTTTGATTTTCTCTATGTCGCTTCTTTCCCGCACTTAGCTGCTGAACTCTGATTTTTCGGTTCGCAAGAACCGCAAAATTGAAGTTCAGTCTGCGAACCGCCGCAGGCGGGGCGCAATTAGCTCAGGCCGCATGGCCCCCCATTTCTTGCCGCCAAGAAATGGGGGAAAGAACCGCGAGGGGCTTTGCCCCTTCGAACCCCACGCTTTCTTTTCTACGTTGGTCTGCCGCCCCCTCTCCCCCGTCACGGCCGGCCAAATTTGCGCTGACGCGCAAGACTGGCCGGCTGGTGGGGGAAACATCCGAAATTAGCGTGGGGAATAATTTCGAATGTTTCCGAGGGTGGGGGTACGGCTCTACGCGGGTTTACGGATAGCACTGAGCCGCAGAAGCAAACAGGCTGATATATTATTATACCATAAAACGATGGCGGAGAGAACGAAAAAAGGGAATCTGCGGGAGTTTTTTTGTGTCCGAATGATCAATGGGGAAAGGTAAGCATAGACAGCAGATCGCGCGGATCGTCGAGAACCGCGTCATACTCCGTGACGGAGCCAAAACCGTACCGCGCCCAGATGAACGGAATTCCAGCCAAACGCGCGCCTTCCAGATCCACCTGCGCGTCCCCGACGTATACAGCGTTTTGCAAGCCGTTGCGCCCGATGATCAGGCGATTGTTTTCCCCTTTGCTCAGCCCCGTGCGGCCTGGATGTTCAAAATCCGTGAAATACGACGCCAGCCCATGCGCTTCAAAAAAAGATTCGATGTATCCATCCATACAGTTACTGACCAGGAACAGGGGACAAAGCGGGCGCAGGGCGTCAAGCAGCTCCCGTACGCCCGGAAGCAGAAAGCTTCCGCGTCCCGTGCGCAGGATCTCGCACTCACAGCGGCAGGCTTCCTCCTGGAAGTGCTTTTGATCCGCCGGAGAAAGCTCCGGAACAAGCCGATCCAACACCTGCTGCGCCTGAAGTCCCATAATACCATGCAGATCGTCCTGCGTAAACACACGGGAAAGCCCCATCCGGCGTGCGGCAAGGTTATAGCCCTCCGTCACGCCCTCACCGGAATCCCAGAGCGTACCATCCAGATCGAAAAGAATTCCGTCCGTATCCATTTTATTCATGCGGTCCCTCCCCATTCTGCACGGTAACAGCCGCTGTGGAACCTCCGGTCAGGGCAAGCAAAGCGGAGGGAGCAATTTCTACCTGTGCGCCAATCTTTCCCGCGCTGAAAATAATCGTTTCAAAGGAAAGGCAGGACTCATCGATCACGGTGGGAAACTGCTTCTTCATTCCAATTGGAGAACAGCCGCCGCGAACATAACCCGTTGTGGGCAGCAGCTCGCTGACGTGCAGCATGGACACGGATTTTTCTCCCACGGCACGCGCCGCCGCCTTCAAGTCCAGCTCCTCCTTCACAGGAATGACAAAGACAAAAAATCCGTTTCCGCCGCGCGTGACGAGAGTTTTGAACACCTGCGCCGGATTTTGCCCCAGCATCGCGGCCACCGACTCCCCATCCACCGCGCCGCCGTCGTGCGCATAGGTATAATGGCGGTATGGGATTTTCTCCTTGTCCAAGATCCGCATTACATTTGTTTTGGCTTCCTTTTCCCTTGCCATTCGGCTCTGCCTCCGTTCCGATTTTTGCCTTTCCTCATTATACCCAAGAAAGCGCTGGCTGTAAAGGTAGGAGGAATGCGGCATTGCTCTTCTTTACAGCTAGTTCCGCATGGAAAATTCTTACATGCTGACGCATTGAATAAAAAGTATTCATTTTGTAAAAACAGATTGTTTTGATTGCAAAAAGAACGCTTGACAGAGAGAAAGATTCCATGCTATAGTGATATCAGAAACTGTCTGCGGAGATGGAGAGCAGCATGACAAGCGGTTCGCTTTGTTGTGCTGCTTTTTTGTTTTTCTGAAGCAAGGTTTGCCTGAAAAAAGAAAAATGTTGAATTTTTTCCCAGAGTGAGAGGTTTTCAGAAAAAAAGCGGAGAATCCTTGCCGGATTTCGAGTCTTTGGACACAGAAACAGCCGCTATGGGAAAAAGACGATATTTATGATTTTTAACGATACCTCAGGGAAAGGATGGAAAAGGGACATGGAGAAAAAATACATCGTCGCACTGGATGAAGGGACCACAAGCTGCCGGTGCATCGTGTTTGACCGCGAACAAAACATTGTCTCTGTCGCTCAGAAGGAATTTCCTCAGATTTATCCGCAAGCCGGATGGGTAGAGCACAACGCGACGGATATTTATGTGACACAGTACGGTGTACTGATGGAAGCCCTCACACGGCTGAACATCCACGGCGAAGAGATCGCCGGAATCGGTGTGACCAACCAGAGGGAAACCGTTGTGGCATGGGACAGAGAAACCGGCCTGCCTATCTGCAACGCCATTGTCTGGCAATGCCGCCGCACAGCTGATATTTGCGAAACCATCATGCAAAACCAGGAGCTGACGGACTACATCAAGGAAACGACCGGACTACTGGTGGACGCGTATTTCTCCGGCACCAAAATCAAATGGATTCTGGACCATGTGGAAGGCGCCAGAGAAAAGGCGGAGCAGGGCCGTCTGTTGTTCGGAACCATTGACACCTGGCTGATCTGGAAGCTGACGGACGGGAAAGCCTATGTCACCGACTACACCAACGCTTCCCGCACCATGCTCTTTAACATCCACACGCTGCAATGGGACGAGCGAATCCTCAAAGAACTGGGAATTTCCACAAACGTACTTCCGGAGGTCAAAAGCTGCTCCGAAATCTATGGAACCATGAACATCGCGGGGGCCGAGGTGCCAATCTGCGGCATTGCGGGCGACCAGCAAGCGGCATTGTTTGGGCAAACCTGTTTTGAAAAAGGCGATGTAAAAAATACTTACGGCACCGGAAACTTCATTTTGATGAACACCGGAAGCGAGCCGGTGCGGAGCAAAAACGGACTTCTCACCACCATCGGATATGGCTTGAACGGAAAAATTACTTACGCGCTGGAAGGCAGTGTCTTTGTTGGCGGCGCCGTTCTGCAATGGCTGCGCGATGAAATGCGCTTTTACAAGGATGCTCCCGACGCAGATTACTTCGGAGGGCGCGTCAAGGATTCACAGGGCGTGTATTTTGTTCCCGCCTTTACCGGCATGGGAGCCCCCTACTGGGATATGCACGCGCGCGGTACCATCTTCGGCCTGACGCGCGGCACAAGCCGGAACCATATCATCCGGGCCGCGCTGGAATCCATTGCTTTCCAGTCAAAGGACGTTATTGACGCTATGATGGCCGACACCGGGCTGGAAATCAACGAAATCAAAGTGGACGGCGGCGCGAGTGTCAGTGATATTATCATGCAGTTCCAGGCAGACATTACCGGAAAGCGGCTGCGTCGGCCCATCGTGAGGGAAACAACGGCCCTTGGCGCTGCTTACCTTGCCGGACTTGCCACCGGTTTCTGGAAGGATCTGAACGATGTACGCGACCACTGGACGATTGACCGTGTTTATGAGCCAAAAATGGAGGAGGAACAGCGCCGCCGTGTTCTGCGCGGATGGAATCAGGCTGTAAAATGCGCACGTCTGTGGGGTTCCACGGAAACAGACTGAAAACGAAAACAAAAGCAGCATACACGCAAACAAAAAATAAGGCCATGCACATTCGCACCACATTATGTGGGCAGTGTGCATGGCCTGCTCTTTATGCTCAACTTCTCTCAAACGCACAAGCGGCTGCCTGGCGAACCAGGCAGCCGCGACGCAAATACAACTACACTTATTTTGTTGAGATAGTAGTAGTAATCAAGTAACCGTAGTTCGAACTACTCAATCAGACAGTGGTAGCGACAAAAGCACGGGGGCCGCCGTTGACATAGAAGCCAACAACATCGCCAGCCTTAGCGTTCTGGGTCGCGGTGATCTTGAAGAAGTAGTCGTTGCCGCTGTTGGAGACATACTCAACCGTGTAGATGGAGTTGCCAGCAGCGACGGTCGGGCGAGCATTAGCGGTGATCTTCACCTGATAGGAACCGCCAACCGGAACATTAACGGTGGTGGTGTCGCAGGTGTAGTCAGCGGTCACATGCAGAACAGCAACCTTGTTCGGATCGCTGTTGATGTAGATGCCGCAGGCATCGCCAATGTTGCCAACAGCCTGAACCTTGAAGTAGTAGTCGTTACCCGTGTTGGAGGAAGCGACCAGCTTGAAGGACGGGCTGCCGATGCCGAAGGTCGGAACCTTGCCATCGAGAGAGGTAATCTTGAACTGATAGGTGTCGCCAGCCTTCACAGACACGTTACCGGTGGTATCGGAAGCGTAGGTGGACTTAACCTCGGGGATAACGGTAACAACACAGGTAGCTGCGCCGTACTCTTCCAGGTCGATGTCGAACTCGTCAACAACAACAGCCGTAACAGTGGCCTTGTTGAGGACGGAGAAATCGGAGCTGTAAGCCTTGGCGGTCAGGGTAGCCGTGCCGTCGCCATTGTTGAGACCAGAGATATAGCTCTCATCGCCGTCGATGTAGAACTTAATCTTGGTGTTGGCCGGCAGAGTCGTGCCGTTCGGATAAGCGGAAGCGGTCAGGGTGATGGAATCACCAACCACAACCTCAGCCGTGGACTGGCTCATGCTCAGGCCGGAGAAGGAAACGCCGTCAATCACGAAGGAATCGGTGTTGGTGCCGGCAACCGTCTTCACGGTGAAGCCATAGCCAACGAAGGAATCCTCGTCCGCGATGTCGGAGGTAGCGCTGTACACAACAGTGCCAACCGCAACATCAGCAGCATTGGCGAGTCTCAGGGTGTTGGAGGTCGCGATAGAATCAACAACGCGCAGTGCGCCAGCGTTGATGATGAAATCAGCGTCGCTGCCGTAAACATTGTTGACCTTCAGGTTGCCATTGAAGGTAACCGCACCGGAGTTCAGCTCAACGGTGTAGATCTCCATGCTGCCATTAACAGTTGCGCGGGTATCATCATAGGAAGTATCGGTGTACTCAGACTTCAGAACAGCGCCGGTCTCGGAATAGCCGGTGTAGTTGCCATTCTGGATAGCCGGAATGGTGCCCTGGAACGCATCCAGAACAATCTCGGTGTTGCGGTAGTCAACGTCGATCTTGTTAATGGAAGCCTTGCCGCCCTTCAGGGTCAGCTTGCTTTCGTTATTCTGACCACCATCTTCACCATTTTCGTCAGCAAAGTAGCCGTTCACCGCAACCTTGCCGGAGGTGCCGTCCACGAGAAGGGTCTCAGCCGTAACAGTACCGTTAACAGCAATGGAAGCTTCTTCATTCACGGGAGCCAGAGTCACATCAATCGCGGAGATATCGCCGCTCACAGTGCCTTCTTCAACCGTGACAACGTTAGCATCCGTAATGGAGGCAACCGTCGCACCGCTCACCGTAACAGTGTCAGCAGTCAAATCGCCAGTTGTGCCACCCGTAACCTCAATTCTATATGTTTCAGCCGTGATGTCGCCGACCGTGCCGTTGGACATGGTCACATCGCCCTCAGCGGAAACAGAACCGAGCTTACCACCGGAAATCGCAACGCCGCTCTTCTCAGCTACGATGTCAGCGCCGGTAACATCCCAGTAAATGTTGCTGTCATTCAGCTTGACATAAGCCTTGCTCTTGGAGAGAACGGTATCGTTCTTATTCAGGCCAACCTTAGCCTGAGAACCATCACCCAGATCCACGCTGGAGAAGCCGCCGACAACCTTGTTCTGAACCTTGGCGGTTCCCTGCTCCACAACCTTGCTTGTGGCAATGTCGGTGATCTTATCTTCCTCGCCCGCCGCCTTGCTGTCTTTCACGACCTTAACAGAAGCAACAGACAGACGAACCGTGTTGCCAACGGAAGGCTTCGCAACACCGTAAGTCACCTTGTTGTCAGTAACCTCAAGGAAGTTATTGGTGCCGCTGGCGGAAACGATGTAGGTACGGGCCAGTGTATCATTGTACTGATCCTTATTGTTCTGCTGAGCATTCAGATCAGAAACGACCTGCTCTGTGCCATACTCTTTCTTGTCGTTTGCCTTGACGAGCGTTACGTCGGCATCCTTAGTAGCCTGAGCAGAACCAGCCTTCGTACGGGGCAGATAAACGGAAGCAGTCTCATAAGAAACCGGCTTGCCGGTATCATAAACTTTATCCCCGTTCCTATCCAGCTCATAGGCGTAATAATCGTACTTGTTATTAGCGCCATAGTTGGCATTCGGTTTGCCATACTGCGGGTTCTTCTGGAGATTGTTGATCTCATCGCCCCAGTCGCCGGAAACCATTACCGGGGTCATGGCGTCGAGCAGAACAACATCAAAGTTCTTGCTGCCGCGGACGGTCAGTTCGTCCTCGCCACGCTCGGTGGTCTTGGCGGTGTACAGAACCTTAACGGTCGCCTTACCGGTGCCCTTCACGTCACGAACAGTAGCGACATAATCGCCAACAGCAACAGTGAAGGTTTTCGGATACTTATTGTTGGTGATATCGCTCTCCGTAACCTTGGAAATGCGAATGATGTTATCGCCGCTTACGGAAACAGAAGAAATCTCAATCTCGTCATTGACACGAATGTGATCCTTCGTCTCCAGCCAGGGGCCTTCGCCCTTATTGGCACTCTTCACATATTCTGTAATGTTAAAAAGATTCTGGCCGTTGTCCTTGGCCTGCTGCAGCCCTACTGCGCTGTCAGCATAGTTGCTCAGGTTGGCGAGATAAACGGTTTCCTTTACTGCGTGAACATCCGTAGCCGTTTCCGACTTCGTCGCAGCAAAGGCGAAAGTTGACGAAAAGCTGGTAACAACCAGTGCCAGAGCCAGCACCAGAGATACCACTTTTCCTGTGGCTTTTCTCATCCTTTTTGTCCTCCTTAAAATAGTTCGTTGTTCGTATTTGCGTGTGCTATGAGAGAATGGAACATACATGGGAACCGCCCCCGGGAAAGGGGGAAGTCATGTGCCGCGGCGGCAGCTGACCCGCGTTTCCGCGCAGCGCCGTAGCACCACCTATATGTTTACTTGGATTATATGACATTTTATCGGTTCTGTCAAGTACATTCCCGCCGGTGTTTCACAGAAAATTTGCACAAAGATGACGAAAAGAGCCTGTGAAATGGAACGATTTGGGACACATCCAGACAATCGCTTCCTGCGGCGGAAGCCGGTTCCTATTCAGGCGGATTGTTCCTTCTTATTTTTCCACGCTCCACTTCACGCCCTGGGGGGTATCCTCCAACACAATGTGGCGGGCCTTGAGCTCGTCGCGGATGCGATCGGCGGTTGCCCAGTCGCGGTTCTTGCGGGCTTCGGCGCGCTGCGCAATCAGAGCTTCGATCTCCTCGTCGAGCGACGCTTCCTTTTTCTGATAAAGAAGGCCCAGCACGTCCGCCAGCTCCCCAAACAGGGACAGGGCAAATTCGCACAGCTCACGGCTCGGCTCATTCGCGGCCGTCAGGGTGGTGTTGATCTCACGGGCCAGCTCAAAGAGAGCGGCCAGCGCGTCGGCGGTGTTCAGATCGTCGTCCATGGCTTCGATGAAGCGATCGCGGTACGTCTCGAACCGGACGCGGATCTCCGCTTCGCCCTCCTTTTCCCCGGAAGCGCTGTGCTGCATGAGGAATTCGAGGTTGCCGCGGCAGTTATAGAGACGTTCCAGAGAAGCGCGGCACTGCTCAATCACGCCGACGCTGTAGTTGATGGGGCTGCGGTAGTGCGACGCGACCATCAGATAGCGGATCGGCTCGTAGCCGTATTCGTTCGCCACGTCGCGCACGGCAAAGAAGTTGCCGAGACTTTTGCTCATTTTTTTGTTGTCTACATTGATATAGCCGTTGTGCATCCAGTAGTGCGCGAAGGGCACGCCGTTGCAGCACTCGCTCTGGGCGATCTCGTTCTCATGGTGCGGGAAAATGAGATCCTGCCCGCCGCAGTGAATGTCGATGGTTTTTCCGAGATAGCGGCGCGCCATGGCGGAGCACTCAATATGCCAGCCGGGACGGCCCTGCCCCCACGGAGACGGCCAGCTCGGCTCGCCGGGCTTCGCGGATTTCCACAGGGCGAAATCCATCGGATCCTCCTTGATCTCCCCTGTCGCGATGCGCGCGCCTGCTTCCAGATCCTCGAGCGGCTGGTGCGAAAGCTTGCCATACTCCGTATCTTTGAGCGTGCGGAAATAAACGTCGCCGTTTTCTGTGGGATAGGCAAAGCCCTTCTCCACCAGATCCTCCACAATGGAAAGAATCTCGTCAATGTTCTCTGTGGCAAGCGGATGCACGCTGGCGGGACGCACGTTCAAGCCCTGCGCGTCCGTGCGGTATTCGTCGATGTATTTGCGGGAAACGGTGAGGTAGTCGCTGCCCTCCTCGTTCGCCCGGCGGATGATCTTATCGTCGATATCCGTGAAGTTCTGCACAAACGTGACCTTCATTCCACGGTACTCCATATAACGCCGCAGCACGTCGAACACGCAGATCGGGCGAGCGTTGCCGATGTGGATGAAATTGTACACGGTCGGGCCGCAGGCGTAGATCTTCGCCTCGCCCGGGGTGATGGGGAGGAAGTCCTCCTTCTGGCGCGTCAGGGTGTTGTAGATTTTCATGGGAAAGCTCCTTTCGAAGTGTTTGTTCTACATTGCTTACATTATATTTACATTATATATAGAAAGAAATTATTCGCTTGTCTGTTCTCCGCCGCCGCACAGACGCAGCTCCGGGTGCAGATCGCACATGCGCTTCACCAGCTTGTCATATTCGGCGTTGAGACGGCACAGCTCCAGCGCGACGGGATCCCCGACGTGGATCTGATCGAGACTGGACGGCTTCTGACCGTTCACGCGGACGATGCGGGCGGGTACGCCGACCGCGGTGGAATTCGGGGGAACCTCGTCGAGGACGACCGCGCCAGCCGCGACGCGGGCGTTGTCCCCCACGGTGAAGGGGCCGAGAATCTTCGCGCCGGAGCCGACCATGACGTTGTTTCCCAGCGTCGGATGGCGTTTGCCGTGGTCTTTTCCCGTGCCGCCCAGCGTGACGCACTGGTAGATGGTGCAGTTGTCCCCAATTTCGGCGGTTTCCCCGATCACAACGCCCATGCCGTGGTCGATGAACAGGCCTTTTCCGATGGTCGCGCCGGGATGAATCTCGATCCCGGTGCGGCGGCGTGCCCGCTGGCTGATCCAGCGCGCGATAAATTTGTGATTGTGCCGGTAAAACCAGTTCGCGCGGCGGTAAGAGCGTACAGCCTTAAAGCCGGAATACAGGAAATACACCTCCAGCCGCGAGCGCGCGGCCGGATCGCGCTCCATGATGGAATCCAGCTCCTCCTTCAAACGATCAAACACGGTCAGCCCCTCCCCTTTCACAAAAAAACGCCTCCGTCCCTTCGACTGCCGAAAGGACGGAGGCGGTATCGTCACCGCGGTTCCACTCCGCTTTGTTACTCCGGCCGCGCGCCGGAGCGCGGAGCCTTTCAGCCTGTAACGGGGCCGGGCCGTGCGGCCATTTCCTGCCGCCCGCGTGCCTTGTGAGCCGGCGGCTGCATTTCGCCCGAAGATGCGCCGGGAACGCTCACAGCCCGGAAACCCGGGCGCTCCCTCTCTGCCGCGCGTCTGGGGGGTACTTCTTCCGCCCTCGCGTTTGTATCCTTTTTCTTTCCTTAGTATAGCGCACGCGTCCCGCCTTGTAAAGGGGGATCCTGACGGATTTACATTTCGCGCGCAACGATCTTCCAGTTCTGTTTGAGATAAATCACGCCGGAGATCACAGCCATCACCGTGGCCACCAGAAGAAGAACATTGCCAAAGAATCCAAACCACTGCACCGCGCTCCCGCCGAATACCGTAAAGACGGGAAGAACGCCGAGCGAGACAAGCTCCAGCAGATACTGGAACAGCAGGATAAACAGGATCGCGATAATCTGGCTGACCGTCTTGGCCTTGCCCCAGTTATTCGCTGCAACGACCACGCCGCTGTCCGCCGCGACAAGGCGCACCGATGTGACCATGAATTCACGGAAAATAATCAGGAGAACCAGCCAGACATTCGCCACATCCAGAGAGACAAAGCAGACCAGCGCCGAGATCACCATGATCTTATCGGCAAGCGGATCCATGAATTTTCCAAAGGTTGTGATCAGATTGCGGCTGCGGGCCAGCTTGCCGTCGAGATGATCGGTGTAGGATGCGGCCGCAAAGAGGATAAAAGCAATCAGATTGTGATGCGGCAGACTGTTCCCCGCCAACAGCGCGGCCACAAAAAAGGGAACCAGAATCATGCGCAGAACCGTCAGCTTATTCGGTGTATTCACAAGCGCGCCTCCTTTGTCAGCCTACGATTTCTCCCATCAGGTCGCAATCAATGCAATCTGTGATTTTCACCTTGCGGAATTCTCCCAGGCGCGGCTTCTTGCCGCCCGCCATGAAAAAGATTTTGCCGTCCACGTCCGGCGCGTCCGCCGCGCTGCGGCCAAACCAGCATTCCGCGTACCGGTCGAAGCCCTCCACCAGCACCTCCACCGTCTGGCCCACACGGCTCTCGCCCCAGCGCTGCATGACGGTCATCTGCTGCTCCATGAGGATATCGCGGCGGCGTTCCTTTTCCTCTTTCGGAAGCTGGCCGTCCATCTCGCCCGCGGGTGTGCCCTCCTCCTGCGAATAGGCAAAGCAGCCGAGCCGCTCAAAGCCGATCTTCTTCGCAAACTCGCACAGCTCGTCGAAATCCTCCTGCGTCTCGCCGGGGAAGCCCGCGATCATCGTGGTGCGCAGGACAAGGCCCGGCACGCGTTCACGCATTTTCTGGATAAGAGCTATGAGCTGTTCGCGGTCGCCCGCGCGGCGCATAGCGCGCAGGACGCGCTTTGAGCAATGCTGCAGGGGCAAATCCATATATTTGACGATCTTCTTCTCCCGTGCCATCACGTCGAGCAGCTCGTCGGTCACGGCGTCCGGGTAGCAGTAGAGCAGGCGGATCCAGCGCGGGCCGTCAATGGCGCAAAGCTTTGTGAGCAGCTCCGGCAGCGCGTAGCGGCCATAGAGATCCTTGCCGTAGCGCGTGGTATCCTGCGCGATCAGAATCAACTCCTTCGCGCCCTCCGCCGCCAGGCGCTCCGCCTCGGCCACGATGCTCTCCATCGTGCGGCTGCGGTAGCCGCCCCGGATCAGCGGAATCGCACAGTAGGAACAGCGGTTGTCGCAGCCCTCCGCGATTTTTATGTATGCGAAATAGCTGGGGGTACTGCGCACGCGGTCTCCCTCCAGCGGAAGCCGTTCCTTTTCCAGAAAGATTTCCGGATGCCCGCCCTCCAGCGTCTGACGGACAATCTCCGCGATCTCCCCGTTTGCGCCGATACCGCAGACAGCGTCCGCCTCCGGCAGCTCCTTGCGAATCTCCTCGCGGTAACGCTCGGCCATGCAGCCCGTTACAATCAGCGCGCGGATGCGGCCTTCCTTTTTAAGCTTTGCCAGCTCCAGAATTTCCTCGATCGACTCCTGCTTCGCGGACTCAATGAAGCCGCAGGTATTCACGATCGCGACGTCCGCCATCGCGGCGTCGTCCTTCAACACATATCCCGCTTTTTCAAGCGACGCCATCATAATTTCCGCGTCCACGCGGTTTTTTTCGCAGCCAAGGCTGACCATTCCAACTGAATACGGCATTGTGATCTCCTTACTTTTCCATCCTATACCTTATATATAAGAGAAACGGCGCGCCGGTATGACGCGGCGCGATCGGAAAAAAGCCCGACCCCTCTTCGGTTTATCATACCATAAGAAAGGGCCGGGCGCAATTGCCTGTCTGTGAATTTCGTGTGAATCAATCCGCGTCCGCTTCGGGAAGCGCGTCGAACTCGCGCAGGGCAGAGCGGATCTCGTCCCAGCGGTAGCCGAGCCGTTGGAGCGCGGCCACCGTCTGACGGCGGCCCTTCTCGTCTCCCAGACGGCGGGCATACTTGCGGGCAATCAGGGCGCGCAGGGCTTCCCCAGGATCGGAAACAGCCTCCTGTGCCGCGGAGCGCGCCAGATCGCGGTCCACCCCGCGCCGGGCCAGCTCCTGCGCCGCACGGGGAGCCGCGTAACCCTTGCGGGCCAGCTCCTGTGCCAGACGGCGGGCATAGTCCTCGTCGTCCACCAGTCCCAGCTCCTCCATCCGGCCGGCGGCGGCGCGCGCCGCGTCCTCACTCACGGTGCGGGAAAGCTTGCGTTCCAGCTCGCGTTTCGCATGCGGCCGGTGTTCCAGCAGGTAGAGGGCTTTTTCCTTTGCGCGGGCGGCGTCGCTTTTCTGCAAAAGAACGTGCAGCTGCTCGTCATCCAGCTCCATGCCGACCCGCAGACGCTCCTCCTGCGCCGTGACAGCGTCCAGCTTCACAGCGGGCTCGCCGTCCAGAAAAAGCTGCACCAGCCGGTGGCGGCGCGGCTCGATCGCGGTCAGCTCCATCAGTCGTCCGCCTCAATATCGATCGCGGCCTTCGGCTTGCTCTTCTGCGCGGCGGCAGCCGGGGCCGGAGCCGGAGCGGAGGCCGAGGGGGGCGTCTGCACCGGCAGAACCTCCATCGGACGGGCGGGAGCGGCCTGTGCGGGGGCGTTCTTGTTATAGAGACGGCCCGCGTTCGCCTTCACGGCCGCTTCAATCTCGGAAGCGATCGCCGCGTTCTCCGGGTTTTCGAGGAAGATCTTCACATTATCGCGGCCCTGTCCCAGACGCGTCTGGTTATAGGAGAACCACGCGCCGCTCTTCTGGATCACGTCCAGCTTCACCGCGAGGTCAATCAGCTCGCCGGTGCGCGAAATGCCGCGCCCATACATCACGTCGAACTCCGCCTCACGGAACGGCGGGGCAATCTTGTTCTTCACGACCTTCGCGCGGGTGCGCGTGCCGATCTGCTCCGTGCCGGATTTGAGCACCTCGATCTTGCGGATTTCAAGACGCACGGAGGAATAGAACTTCAGCGCGCGGCCGCCGGGCGTAACCTCCGGGTTGCCGTACACCACGCCGACCTTCTCGCGCAGCTGGTTGATGAAAATAGCCACACAGCTCGATTTCGAGATCGCGCCCGCCAGCTTGCGGAGCGCCTGGCTCATCAGACGGGCCTGCAGGCCGACATGGCTGTCGCCCATCTCGCCCTCAATCTCGGCGCGCGGCACGAGAGCCGCCACGGAGTCGATGACGATCACGTCGATCGCGCCCGAACGGATCAGGGCCTCCGCGATTTCCAGCGCCTGCTCGCCGGTGTCCGGCTGCGAAACCAGAAGGGAATCCACGTCCACACCCAGCGCGCGCGCATACACGGGATCCAGTGCGTGCTCCACGTCGATAAACGCCGCGTTGCCGCCGTCCTTCTGCCCTTCCGCGATGCAGTGCAGCGCCAGCGTCGTCTTACCGGAGCTTTCCGGCCCGTAGATCTCGACGATTCTGCCGCGCGGCAGGCCGCCGATACCAAGCGCCAGATCCAGAGAAAGCGATCCGGTCGAGATGGCTTCCACGTTCATCGCCTGATTCTGGCCCAGACGCATGACGGCTCCCTTGCCGAACTGCTTTTCAATCTGCGCCAGCGCCGTCTCCAGCGCCGCCGCCTTATCCGCGCTTCTGTCTCTCGCTCCTGCCTTATCCGCCATGAAAATCTCTCCTTCTTCTGCCGGTTCCGTCCTCTCGCCGCTCACCGGACGGCGGCGCGGAGCCGGCTTCCCCGCGCGTTTCTGTTCCTATTATACCGGGATGGTCAAGCAAAAGCAACACTTTTTCTTATTTTCTCGAACGTTTGTTGCTTTTTTGCTTTTGTCTCAGGAATTCCCTTTACATCTTTTTTCCGGAAATCCGTTGTGTATAGAATACCAGAGGGATTCTCCCATAATCAGGACTTGACTGCCGTAACCACGCGATCAAAGCCGTTAAAATCCTTCGTGACCTCCACCTGGGACAGCCCGGCCTGCCGGAACAGCTCAGAAACGGCCTGCGCCTGATCCTCCCCGATCTCGACCGCGCACACGCCGCCCCGCGCCAGACAGGGAACCCAATGCGCGGCGATAGCCCGGTAAAAGACCAATCCGTCCCCGCCCCCGTCGAGAGCGGCGCGCGGCTCATACTGGATCTCTTTTTGCAGGGAAGGAATATCCCCGCAGGCCACATACGGCGGGTTGGCGGCCAGCAGATGAAGCCCCGCAAAGCCCTGCGCGCTCTCCGGGCGCAGCACATCCAGGCGTACCGGCTCCACCGCGCGGCCGGTACGCCGAATATTCTCTGTTAAAAATTGAAAGGCGGCGGGAAACCATTCCACGGCGCGCACGGAAGCGGCCGGAAATTCCCCCGCCAGCCCAAGCGCCACGGCTCCGCTGCCGGAGCACAGATCCGCGGCGAGCAGCCCCGCTCCGTCCCCTGCCTGCGGACGCTCCCGGCGCAATCGGGCCGCGCCCTCGCGCACCAGCAGCTCCGTTTCCTCGCGCGGGGCCAGAACGCCCTCGCCCACGGCCAGCTCCATGTCCAGAAAGGGCCACACGCCGAGCAGGTATTGCAGCGGACGGCCCTGCGCCCGTTCGTCAATGTCCGCGAAAAAGCGGCGGGACGGTTCCTCCTCCGCCGCTTCCTTCCCATGCAGGATCAGGCCCTGCCGGTCCATGCCAAAATGGCGTTCAAACAGGCAGACAGCGTCAAAGGCCGGGCTGTCAATCCCGGCCTTTTCCAGACGGCGGCGGCCTTCCCGATACGTCTGTTCCAGCGTCATTTCGCGCACCCGCAGCCGCTGACGATATCCTCGCCGTTTTCCGGAATGACGTCCTTCATGGCCGCGATGGCGACCTCGATCATGGAGTCGTCCGGCTCCTGCGTGGTAATCCGCTGCATCCACAGCCCCGGCGCGGCGATAATGCGCGTCGCCCAGTTGTCATACCGGCCGCAGATGCGGATCAGCTCATAGCCGATCCCAACCACGATCGGAATGCACAGCAGCTTCACCACCGTGCGCAGAAGCGGATTCGTAAACGGGATGAAAAAGCCGATGATGATACCGAGCAGCAGCATGATCACCATGAAGCTCGTGCCGCAGCGCGGATGGAAGCGGCTGTGGCGGCGGACATTTTCTACCGTCAGCTCCTCCTGATTCTCATAGCAGAAAATCGTCTTGTGCTCCGCGCCATGATATTCAAATACGCGGCGGATGTACGGCATATGGGCGCAGAACAGGATGTACGCGACAAAAATCAGAATGCGCATGACTCCTTCCACGACCGATCGCCAGCCCTCGATCCCGCTGCCCGCGAGCAGCTCGATGCCGTTGAACACCAGCGTGGGCAGGAAGAAAAACAGCAGGATAGCCAGCACGACACCGAGCACCGTACCCGCCGCCATGATGACGTTCATGATCTTGTCTCCGAATTTCTCCTGCATCCAGCGGTCAAATTTGCTCGGCTCCTCGTCGTCCTCAAGCCCGGATTTCTCCGCCGAAGCGCCGAGCGCCGAGAAGCCGACGCGCAGCGAGTCGATAAAGGTGGCGATGCCGCGCAGAAACGGCAGCTTCCAGAAGGTGTATTTTTCCCGCAGCGACGGCGTGGACAGCGTGGAGAGATCGATGGATCCATCCGGCAGTCGGACGGCCATGCTCGTCTTTTTCGGGCCCCGCATCATGACCCCTTCGATGAGCGCCTGTCCGCCGATTGTGGTGATGCGTTTGACAGTTTCCTTAGGCATGAATTTCCTGTTTCCTTTCGTCTCCCGTCTCGGAAAGAACGGGGATGGTAATTGTCACGGCTGTGCCGATGTTTTCATGGCTTTCAATTTCCAGCGATCCGTTGTGCAGGCGCATAATCTCGTCCGCGAGGGCAAGACCAATGCCGGAGCCCCGGATCGTCTGATTGGCTTTATAAAACTTCTTTTTCACGTTGGGCAGATGCTCGGCGGGGATGCCGCAGCCGTTGTCCGTGATGGTGACGCGGATCAGGCCGTCCTCCTCCTGCGCCGCCACGCTGATGGTTCCGCCCTCCTCCGTGTATTTGAGGGCGTTGTCGATGATATTGACGAACACCTGCCGCAGACGGTTGATATCGCCGAGAACCGGCGAGAGCATGGCGGGCTCATCATAGAGCAGGAATTTGTTTTCGGAGCGGGCACGGTCGCTGAACATATAGACGGCCTCCCCCAGCTCCGCGAGGATATCAATTTTTTCCATGGTGAGCGACATGCGGCCGCTCTGCATGCGCGAGAAGTCCAGCAGCTCCTCCACGATGCCCGACAGACGCTCGCTCTCCCGGATGATAATCCCCATGCCGCGCGAGAAGGTGGCCTGATCCGTACCGCCAACCTCCACGATCGTCTCCGCCCAGCCCTTGATCGCCGTCAGCGGCGTGCGCAGCTCATGGGACACGGAGGAAATGAAGTCGTTTTTCATCCGCTCCGCCGTGCCGAGCTCGACGGCCATATCGTTGATGGTATCGCACAGCGCGCCCAGCTCGTCGTCGTTGCTCTTCTGGATGCGGGCTTCAAAGTCGCCCTGCGCGATCCGGCGCGCCGTCGCCCCGATCTGGCGGATCGGATTGAGAATACTTTTCAGGAAGAAATAGCTGGAGCTGAAGACAAGGAGAATGACCAGCACGCCCGCCGCGGTGAGCATGCCGATGACGGCCAGCACGCGCTTGTCCGCCTCCTCCAGCGAGACGACATAGCGGATCGCGCCGACCAGGCTGCCGTTGTTGTTGCGGATCACGCGGGTGACGGCCATCACCTTTTCCCCGCTGGTGAGACTGCCCGTCCAGGTGCCGTAGCCCTCCACGTCGCTCAGGGCCAGCTGATAATCCGGCATGGGCTGCGTCTGATCCGGGGCAAAGCCGATCGAGGTAATGAGGATCTTGCCGGAGGAGTTGAACACCATCAGCTCCATACTCTCCTTCTCCGGAAAATTCTCGACATAGGCGCGGGCGACGGCGTTGAATTCCGCGGGCGAACGGCGTCCGTAATCCGCGAACACGTTCGTCAGCTCACCGGAGCGGCCGTCCAGCGAGGCCTGAATACCGCTGTAAATTGACCCCCGGATCACAAGCGAAAGAATGGCAATCAGGGCGATCAAAAGCAGGATAATCACGCCGGCGCTGTTCAGCAGCCAGCGCCGCGCGATGCCCTTCATATTGCTGATTTTCCCCGCCGCCATGCCGGTGGCCCCCTTCCCGCCCCTTTGGGGCGCGCTTCTCAGGCTTCCCACTTATACCCCAGTCCCCAGACGGTGATGATGTGCTTCGGATTGCTCGGCTCGTCCTCCACCTTCATGCGCAGACGGCGGATGTTCACGTCGACGATCTTTTCCTCGCCGTAGTACGCGTCGCCCCAGACGTGCTTTAAGATCGCGCCCCGGTCGAGGGCTGTCGTGGGATTGCAGAAAAAGTATTCCATGAGCTGGAATTCCACCTGCGTCAGCTCAATGGGCTTGCCCGCCTTCATCAGTGAGCGGTTGCGCAGGTTCAGGACAAATTCCCCGGAGCGGATCTCCTCGCGGAAATTGTTTTCGTTGCGCATCTGCTCCAGCGCGACGCGGCGGTAGACGGCGTCCACACGCGCCACCAGCTCGCTCGGGCTGAACGGCTTCGTCACATAATCGTCCGCGCCCATCATCAGGCCGCTGACCTTGTCCATCTCCTGCGTGCGGGCCGTGAGCAGGATGATTCCGATCGAACCGCTCTTCTCCCGCAGCTGGCGGCACACGGCAAGGCCGTCCAGCTTGCCGGGCATCATGATATCCAGCAGGGCCACGTCCACGCTGCCGTTTTCGCGCTCGTAAATTTCCAGCGCTTCCTCGCCCGTGCCGGCTTCCAGTGTATCATACCCGGCACGTTTGAGGTTGATCACCACAAATTCGCGGATCGCCTGCTCGTCCTCCGCTACCAGAATTTTCTTCATTGCTCTTCTCCTCCGCGCCGCCCGAGCGGCGGCGTCTGTCATGGCTTGTCCGTTTTTATTCCTGCGTCAGGAGCTTGAAGCTGTTCCTGACGTCGTTTTCACTCATGGAAAGACTGCTCTCCGGCGAGGGAAGCCGGGCCGCGTAAACAAGGTTGTTGCTGTCCACCAGCTTGAAATAGTCCTCCTGCCCCGCGTCCCACTGCTTTGTGGTGAAAACACGGATTTCCAGCAGCTTCTCGCCCGCCTGCCCCTCGGACAGGTTTTCCTGCGGAGCGTTCCAGCGGCGGAAGGTCAGGGTGCGGATCGACGTATCCTGCTCCGTCGTGATCTGGTTTTTCCACATGTCCGGGATCAGGAACCAGTAGCCGTCCGTGCTGTTGGTCACCATGCTCATGACGCGCACAATCGTGTTCGTCTCGGCGTCGTACTGGTGCCAGTCCGTCAGATACGCGGAATCCGGCGCGTTCTGCGCGGGTGTGCCCGGCAGAAGGTTCACCATCGGCAGTTCCAGAATCTTGTCGCCGTTGATATCCCGGCTTACAATATTGAGACTGCGCGCGGTGGCGCTGACCGTCTGTGTCACCGGATCCCACAAGGGCGAAACCAGCTCCCGCTTCACCCGATCCCAGTACACCACCTCGGTCACAAAGGTGTTGGCGGTTTTGGCTCCGTCAAGCAGAACGCCGGTCTGGTTCGCACTCAGAAGGCCGCCCGCCGCGCTGACGATGCTGGTCACCGCGCTGTCGATCGGGCAGGAACCGAGAATTTCAATCGCCCCGCTGCGCAGGCGGAACAGTCTGGCCTGGGCGGGCTGATCCCCCACCGTGACGCTGGCGGTAAAGATTTCCTCAAAGCCGTCGCCGTCAAAGTCCATCACCAGAAGCTGGCTGTAGCTCTGATCCAGCTCCGTCTCCTCCATCTTTTCCCCCGTGCCGTCGAGCGAATAGACGCTGATATTGCTCACGCCGCTCTGGCCGCTGCCCCAGCCGACCACCGTTTCCGGCAAGCCGTCCTCGTTGACATCCCCGAACATCACCTTGTCCACCTGGGAAGCGGAGGTGGCGAAGGATCCCATGCTGGTCCATACGCCGTCCTTTTTGCGGATAAACATGATATTGACGCCCGCGGAGGACGCGTCCGCCTTCTGATAGAGTGCGATTGCCTCCTCCACCCCGTCGTTCGTCAGATCCTGCATCAAAATGGCGGAGCGGTTTTCCCCGGAGGTGGGATACTTGAAGGTAAAGCCATCCCCCGCCGTCTTTTCAATCAGCTCATGGATTCCCGCCTTCTCCCCCGTGGGGCGCGGCGGGCGCATGAGCGCTTCGGTGTCGTCGGAAAGCAGCACGCCGCAGCCGCCCGAGGGCAGCATACACAGCAGAGACAGCAGCACGGCAGCTGCCTTCTTCCGGATCCCCTTCACCGTATCCTCCTCCTTTCTGTAAACATCTGATCTATTATAGCATCCCGCAACATAAAAAAACAGTTTCAAAACTGTAAAATATCAGCGCGAGGAGACTTCTTCCGCGTCATTCCCAGAAAACGCGCACCCCTCCAGGCAAGCGGGTCGGTAAGCCCGGAAGGCCGAGGGCAGCGCGTACCGCTCCTCCAGCTCCTCCGGCGCGGCCCAGGTGAAGGGGCCTTCCCCCCGCACCCGCGCCAGCCAGCCCGTCATGCGCCACTCGACGTGAGAAAAAATGTGCACGGCGTCTCCCAGCGGACGAAGCAACTGCGCCTGCATTCCCCAGCCTTCCAGCGCCTCACGCAGCTCCTTTTCTGCCGCATGGCCGGAAAGCAGGGGGAGCTGCCACAACCCGGCCAGCAGGCCGCGCGCGGGGCGGCGCTCCAGCGCGGCGCGCCCTTTTCCGTCGATCAGCACCAGAACGGTTTTTTCTTCGATCCGACGCTCCTTCTTTTTGGCCTTGACGGGAAGCTCCGGCGCGGTGGAACGCGCAAGCCCCAGGCACAGCTTCGCAAGCGGGCAAACCTCGCAGCGCGGCGCGCCGTTCGGCAGACAGACGGTTGCTCCCAGATCCATCACGGCCTGGTTGAAATCACCCGGCCGATCGTGGGGAATCACGGCGGCGACGGCTTTTTCCGCTTCCCGTTTCACCGCGGGGGACAGCACGTCGTCATGGCTGTCCGTCAGGCGTGCGACGACGCGCAGGACGTTGCCGTCCACAGCCGGAACAGGGCGGGAAAAGGCTATGGACGCGATCGCTCCCGCCGTATACGCGCCGATCCCGGGCAGGGAGGACAGCTCCTGCACCTGCCCCGGCAGACCGCCGAAGCGGGAAAGCGCCTCCCGCGCGGCCTTTTGAAGGTTGCGCGCGCGGCTGTAATAGCCAAGGCCCTCCCACAGCTTCAACAGCTGCTCCTCCGGTGCGTCGGCCAGCGCTTTCAGATCCGGAAAAGCGGCGAGAAACCGTTCATAATACGGAATCACCGCTTCCACGCGCGTCTGCTGCAACATAATCTCCGACACCCACACGCGGTAGGGATCCGTATTTTGACGCCATGGGAGGTCGCGCGCTTCTTTGTCGTACCAGGCAAGCAGCGGCGCGGGAACGCGCGCCAGCAGCTCCAAATTATTCATGCTTTTCTCCTTTTCCAAATCAATCGCGAAATGAACAAAGCGGGGACCGCCGCGCGGCTTCACACGGCGATCCCCGCTTGTCTGTCTCCGGTGGGTCCCCTCAGCGCCGGAACGGCTTATCGGAAAGCGGCTGATCCTGCGGCTTTTTCCTCGCGGAGGAAGAAGGCTGGAAGCGCGGTGCCGACGGCGGGCTGCCCCAATCCGGGGTATAGGTGATAATATCGTCCTTCAGACGGGTATTGTCCTTGTACTCATACTTTTTGGGGTGCCGGGTGGAGGGCTTGACGTTCATCTGCTCCGAATACTGGCGCTGCGGCGGTTCCGCGCTCTCCTGATGGTTTTTCTTTCCCCTGCCGCGCCTGCGGCTGTTTTTCTTCGGCGCGTTTTTGTCCTGCGCGTTCTTTTCTCCGGCCTGCTGGGGAACCGTGTTCCGCCCAGCCGGGGAAGCGTCCTTGCGCACGCTCTCCTGCCTGGCGTCCCGATTCTTCGGAGCTTGTCCCTGCCGCGCGTTCTTTTCCGGCGCGGCGGGGGGATTCTTCTCCGTCTGTCCGGCGGGCGCGGCGGCCTTCTGCTTTTCCGGAGCGGGGTTTTTCTGGCCGTTCCGGCGGGCGCGGCGCTCCCTCGCTTCCTGGCGGCGCTGCTCGCGGATGCGCGCCAGCTCCTCCTTCGGCGTCGGCTCCGTCTGCTGCTGTGGGAACGGGTGATCCTCCACCGTCTCCATATTGCCCTTCGTCAGGCGCAGAATCTGCTCAAAATCCGCGCGCTCGTCGGCCGTGCAGAACGAGATGGCCGTGCCGTCAAGGCCCGCGCGGCCCGTGCGGCCGATGCGGTGCACATACGTCTCGGGCACCTCGGGAATATCAAAATTGATGACATGGGACAGCTCGTAAATGTCGATGCCGCGCGCCGCGATATCGGTGGCCACAAGGACGCGGCAGCGCCCCTCCTTGAACGCGGCCAGCGCGTCCTGCCGGGCGTTCTGCGACTTGTCCCCATGAATGGATCGCGCGGAAAAGCCCGCGCGGCTCAGATCGCGTGCAACGCGGTCCGCCCCATGCTTCGTGCGGGTAAAGACCAGCACGGAAACCAGCTCCGGGTTCGCGAGCAGATGGGCCAACAGCTTGCGCTTGTTCTCCCGGTCGACAAAATAAACGTATTGCCGGATTTTTTCCACCGTCGTCGCGGGCGGCGCAACCTGCACCACCGCCATATCGTGCAGCAGCCGATCCGCGATCTCCTGGATTTCCGGCGGCATGGTGGCCGAAAACAGCAGCGTCTGCTTCTTCTCCGGCGTTTTGTCGATCACGCGGCGAACGTCGTGGATAAAGCCCATATCGAGCATGCGATCGGCCTCGTCCAGCACAAAAATTTCCAGATCGGCAAGGCTCACATAGCCCTGACCGATGAGATCGTTGAGCCGTCCGGGCGTTGCGACCAGCACATCCACGCCCTTTTCGAGCACCTCCACCTGCGGAGCCTGCCCCACCCCGCCGAACACCACGGCGGTGCGCAGGCCCAGATGCTTTCCGTACAGCTCAAAGTTCTCGTAGATTTGCAGCGCCAGCTCCCGCGTCGGGGTGAGCACCAGAGAACGGATCGGCCGTTTCCCATTCGGTGCGGGGCGCTTTGCCAAAATTTGCAGGATCGGCACAGCAAACGCCGCCGTTTTTCCCGTCCCCGTCTGGGCGCAGCCAAGCAGATCCCGGCCTTCCAGCACAGGCGGAACCGCGGCCTGCTGGATCGGCGTCGGCTCCCGGTAACCCGCCTGCCGCAGCGCATTCAGAATCGGAGGGATCAGATGAAGCTCTTCAAACGTCATACCATACATCCTAACTTCATTTATTTCTTCTATTCGCAAGGCGCAGAGCCTTTTTTCTTTACGCAAAAAAGCGAACCGGCGGAACGCATCTCCGCCGTTCGCGTTTTTCTGTCAAAATGTCAGCTACTGAAAAATTCTTCGTTATAACTGGATCCAATAGCGCTGCTCCAAATGCCCCTTTTCCTCCACTTCGTTTTCCAATACTCCTCCATTGTGGATAATGGATTTCGCCGAAGCAACATTTTCCTTGTCGCAGCACATCAATACTTTGTGGATGCCAAGCTTTTTGCATTCCTCTAATGCCAATGCAATCATGGCCGTTGCATAGCCTTTTCTTCTTTCACTCGGACGGACCCCATCTCCTATATGGCCGCCCGTTTTCAGCAGAGAATCATTTAAATAATGGCGAATATTCACAGCGCCTACAAAAATGTTGCGATCTTTATCCAGACAAAGTGGACCGCGATATCTTCCTTCCACTCTTCCAACATTTCAATTAACTGCTGCTTATATTCGTGTGTCAATCTGACAAGTTCAATATTCATTTTCTATCCTTTTCCTTTATAGATCGAAAGAAACGGATCTCGCCCGCCATGGACAAGCGCAAATACCTCTGCTTGTTTTGCTTTCTATTATGGCACATCTTCCCCCTTTTTTCAACTCCCCATGCCCGCTTCTCCCCACAAAACAGAAAAAGATGGTTGACATTTTATGACCGTGCGGCTATAATGGACTGCGCAGAAATAGAACAAATGTTCTAAATTGTTCACATGATGTTGACTAAATTCAACTTCATAACAGAGAAAGGGGAGACAGCTATGGCGGGAACCGGAATGTATGAAGAGGCCAGACGCTTTCTGCGGGAGCCGCAGGAGGCTGTGCGGGAGCTGGCAATCCGTATGGAGCAGCTTCGCCGCTGGCGGGAACTCTCCGACCGTGTCACGTCCGTTCTGAAAACGGTACGCGTACAGGGACAACCACAGGGAAACCGCGTGGAATCGTGCGCCTGTGAAGTTGCCGAACTGGAGGAGGAGATCGAGCGCACGCGTGAACGGATCCACACGCTGCGCCGCAAACAGGAATCCGTGCTGGCACGCGTGGGGGACGCGCGGCTTTCCGAGCTTCTGCGGCTTTACTACCAGTGCAGCTTCACCTGGGCGGAAACAGCCGATCACATGGGCTACTCCGAGCGGCAGATCATGCGCCTGCACCGCCTTGCGCTCGAGCGTGTCCAGAAAATTTTGCAGGAGGACAGTAAATGTCACCTCGCGTCATAGCATGTCACGCCGCACCTGTGATATCGTTACAATCAGGAAAACACAGCGGGGGATCGCAGCCGGAAACGGAGGCGGTCCCCCGCCGCGTTTCCCGAGTTTCCGAAGAAGGGAGGAATCTTTGTGAGCTGCTGCCGGAACGGCAAATGCGTGTACAACCCCAAATGGATGACGGGAATCAACTTCTGTGTGCTGCCCGCATGCCCCTTCGCGGGTAAGGGAAAGCGCCGAAAGGAGGAGAAAAAGCGCGGAACATGCGGAACATGAGGAAAAAGGAATTCTGGGAAAGTGAGGAAGGGCTGCATCTCACGGAATTGTGGGCGCGCGAAGGCGAGGACGACGCGGCCATCGCGCACCGCATGGGAGTGCCGGAATCCACGCTGCACCGCTGGCGGCGCGATTCATCGGAGCTGGATGAAGTGATCCAGCGGGGACGCGCCGCGGCCTGGGAGGTGGAGAGCGCCCTTCTGCGGACAGCGACCGGCTACAGCAAGCCCGTGACCAAGACGTACAAGGTCAAACACGTCGAATACGATCCCGACACGGGAAAAAAGGTGCAGGAAAAGGAGGAGCTGCAAACAGCCGAGGAAAAGGTACATGTGCCGGGCAACACCACGGCGCAGGTTTTCTGGCTCAAGAACCGGCGTCCCGACCGCTGGCGCGACAAGCCCGGCCTGCCGGACAACCAGCCGGAGGAAGACGACAATTTCTTTGCGGCGCTCGCGGAGGCGATGGAGCATGAGATTTGAGCGGATCTCCAAAAAGCAGCTTGAAATCTTCCGCTTCATCCACGAGCCGTATTCCGCACTGATCTGCGACGGGGCCGTGCGAACGGGCAAAACCGTCCTGATGACGGCGGCTTTTCTGGAATGGGCCATGCATGCCTTTTCCGGAATGAGCTTCGCCCTGTGCGGAAAAACAAAACCCTCTGTGGAACGCAACATCGTGGAACCGCTGCTTGCCCTACAGAGCGTCGCCAAAAAATACCGTCTGCACTACTCGCGCTCCCTCTCTCTGCTCACGGCGGAATTTCGCGGCAGGCAGAACACCTTTTATCTCTTCGGCGGGTACGACGAATCCAGCTACATGCTCATTCAGGGCATGACGCTCGCGGGCGTACTGCTCGACGAGACGGCGCTGATGCCGCGCTCCTTTGTGGATCAGGCCATCACCCGCACACTGAGCGTGGACGGCGCGAAGCTGTGGTTCAACTGCAACCCAGCCTCTCCCTCCCACTGGTTTTACCGGGAATGGATCTGCCGGGCCGAGGAACGCGGAGCCAAACGGCTGCACTTTCTGCTGGAGGACAACCCCGGCCTGAGCCGGAAAGCGATCGAACGGGCAAAGGCCAGTTTTTCCGGCGTCTTTTACGATCGCTACATTCTCGGCAAATGGGTCGCGGCGGAAGGGCTGATTTACCCGCGCGCCGCCGAGGGCGAGGGGATCGCGGAGAGCATTCCGCGCGACTACACACGGTTTGCCGTCTCTGTGGATTACGGCACGCTCAACCCGTGCTCGATGGGACTCTGGGGCTACTGCGGCGGCGTGTGGTACCGCTTCGCCGAATACTACCACAGCGGGCGCGAAAGCCGGGAGCAGCTCACCGACGAGGAATACTGCGACCGGCTCGAAAAGCTGGCGGGCGGCAGGCCGCTGGAAGCCGTCGTGGTGGACCCTTCCGCCGCCAGCTTTCTGGAAGCGCTGCGCAGGCGCGGCAAATGGCCCGTGCGCCCCGCCGACAACGCCGTTCTGGCGGGCATCCGCGACACCGCCGCCGCGCTGCACGAGGGGAAAATCGCTGTGTGCGACTGCTGCGAGGGCGCGCTGCGGGAATTTTCGCTGTACCGCTGGGATGAAGGGAGCGGCGAGGATCGGCCCGTCAAGGAACACGACCACGCGATGGACGAGATCCGCTATTTCGTGCGGACGATCCTGCGCGGCGACACGTTCAGCTTTGCATGACGGCGGCGGAGCGGAGCAAAACGGATTCGCCGCGGCCGCTTCGGCTCCGGGAAAGGGGTCAACAGGGAGCGGGAACGCCGCATCATCAAAAAACAGGAGGATATGCAGCATGACACAGGACAGACAAACCATCGGAAAGGAGGGAATCGGATGACAAAACCATGGAAACTGGGAGCCTTCTCCTCCCTGCCTGCCCCGCCGCCCCTGCCGCGCGGGCTGGGAGAATCCGGCTTTCTGGCGCGGGAGCTGCGGGACTGGGAAACCTCCCGCACGCGCCGCAGACAGCTTCTCGGGGAGCTATACTACCGGGGCGAACAGCAGATTCTGCGCCGTAAACGGACAGTGATCGGCCCGGAGGGCGCGCCCGTGGAGGTGACGAACCTCCCGAACGCGCGCCTGACGGATAACCAATATGCCCGCTTGCTGGATCAGAAGGTCAATTACCTGCTGGGCAGGCCGCCGGTGATTGTCAGCGCGGACCGAGACTATGCCGAAGCCCTTCGCGGTATCCTGGGGCCCGGCTTTTTCCGCGCTCTGCGCGGGGCGGCACACGACGCGCTTGCGGGCGGGTGCTCGTGGCTGTTTGCCTGCCCGGACGGCGCGGGCGGCCTGCGGCTGCGGCGCTTTCGCCCGTGGGAAGTGATGCCCTTCTGGGCGGACGCCGACCACACGGAGCTCGACGGCGCGCTGCGCGTCTGGGAGCGCGAGGAGCACGGCGAACACGGCGAATTTCGCGCGGGCTATGCCGAGCTGTACACCCGCGACGGCGTGTTCCGCTTCCGGCGCGAAGGACGCGCGCTGCTTCCGGATCAGCCGTTTCATCTGCCGTATGTCACGGCGTCGCTTGAAGGCCGCGCGTTCCCGCTCAACTGGGAAGCCCTCCCGCTGTTCGCCGTGAAGAACGGCCCGGCGGAGGTTTCGCTGCTTGACCGGGTGAAATCCTTGCAGGACGCGGTGAATCTGATTCTCTCCAATTTTGTCAACGGGATGCAGGAGGATCCGCGCAACACGATTCTGGTCCTCGTCAACTACGACGGGCAGAATCTCGGGGAATTCCGGCGCAACCTCGCGGCCTATGGAGCCGTCAAGGTGCGCAGCGACGCGAACGCGCCGGGCGGGGACGTGAAAACGCTCTCCCTCTCCGTAAACGGCGAAAACTACAAGGCGGTACTTGACCTTCTCAAACGCGCTCTGGTGGAGAACGCGCGCGGCTACGACGCGAAGGATCTGCGCGCCGCCGGAACGCCGAACGAGATGAATCTGCGCTCCGTGTTCAGCGACGCGGATCTCGACGCGGACATGCTCGAAGCCGAGTTCCAGTCGCTGTTCCGGGAGCTGCTGCCGTTCGCAAACGCGTGTCTGCGGGCGAAGGGCATGGCGGCGGGCGGCGCGGAAGCGTCGCTGGTTTTCAACCGCGACACCATTGTAAACGAATCGCAGGTGATTGCCGACGTGGCCGGTTCGGCTTCTCTTCTCTCCCGCGAGACGCTGCTGGAACAGCATCCGTGGGTGGAGGACGTGCAGCGTGAACTGGAACGTCTGCGGCAGGAGCAGGCGGTATCCAAGCAACAGGAAGGAGAACCCGTATGAAACAAGAATATTTGCAGGAGCTCGGCCTTTCCCCCGAGACAGCCGGGGAGATCGCCGCGCAGTTTGAGCGCGAGCTGGATCAGGCGCGCGGCGAGTGGGAAGCGGCGCTGGCGGGCGAGAGAAAGGAGGGAGCCGTACAGATCGCGCTGGCGCAGGCCGGAGCAAAGAATCTGAAAGCCGCCCGCGCGCTCGTCACCCTCGATCCCGACGTTTCCCTTTCCCCGGACGGCACACTGCCGGGACTGGCGGAACAGATCGAAGCGCTCAAAAATCAGGAATCCACCGCCTTCCTCTTTGCCGGGACGCAGCCCCCTCAGCTGACGGGGTTTCGTCCCGCCGAAGGACTTTCCCCCGGAGAGGGCGGCTCCGGCGAAGCGCTGACGCTGGCGCAGGCGATCGAGCAGAGCATGCAGACAACCGACAACGACGAATGAGAAAGGACGGATGACACATGGCAGTGACACTCGAACAGGCAAAACTGAGCGTACAGGACAAGCTTTCTCCCCTCGTCATCGACGAGTTCCGCAAGTCGAGCTTTCTGCTCGACCGGATCCCGTTTGACGACTGCGTTTCGCACCCCGGCGGCGGCTCGACCATGACGTACAGCTACACGCGCGTCATCACTCAGCCGACGGCGGAATTCCGCGAGATCAACAAGGAGTACACCCCGCAGGAGGCCGCGAAGGAACGCCACTCGGTGGATCTCAAGATCTTCGGCGGTTCCTTCCAGATCGACCGCGTGATTGCGGATCTCGGCGGCGCAGCCAACGAAGTCAGCTTCCAGATGGCGCAGAAGATCAAGGCGGCCTCCGCCCTCTTCACCGACACGGTGATCAACGGCGACAGCGAGGATGACAGCAAGGCCTTCGACGGTCTGGAAAAGGCGCTGACCGGCTCCTCGACGGAGTTTATCCCCGAGGCTGCGATCGATCTCTCCACCTCGCAGGCGGTGGACACCAATTACATGTATTTCCTCGACGCGCTTGACGAATTCCTCATGGGGCTGGACGGCGCGCCGGATTTCATCGGCGGCAACACCAAGCTGATCGCCAAGCTGCGCGCCTGTGCCCGCCGCGCCGGGATGTATCAGACCACGCGCAATGACTTCGGCCAGCAGGTGGAGCAGTACGGCTCGATCCCGCTGGTGGATCTCGGCGCAAAGCCCGGCACCAACGATCCCATCGTGCCGATCCTCGACTCCGGGGACACGGGCTGCACGTCGCTTTACGCGGTGCGCTTCGGCCTGGACGGCTTCCACGCCGTCAGCCCCTCCGGCGTTGTCCCGGTGCGCCAGTGGCTGCCGGACTACCGCACGGCCGGAGCCGTCAAGACCGGCGAAGTCGAGATGGTCGCCGCCGTGGCGCTCAAGGCCACCAAGGCCGCTGGCGTGATGCGCAAGATCAAGGTGAAGGCATGACGGAGCGGGAGGTTGCGGATCGCGCGCGCCCCTATGTGACGGCGGCGGGAGCCGAAACGCGGGAGGACGATCTGCTCACGGCCTCCCGCCGCGCGCTGTGCGAAGCCGCCGCCCTGTGCAGCTCCGAAGAAGCGCCCGACTCCCTCTTGGAGGAGACGGGTGCGCTGGCCGCCGGACTGTATCTGCTTTTCCCCGGCACGGAGGGAACGGACGCGGCGCAGGCTGTCTCCGTGAAAGAGGGCGACACGCAGGTACAGTTCTCCGAGGAGCATTCGCCCGGTGCGCTGCGCCGCTCTCTGGCCCGGGACCTGATTGACGGGGCGCGGCGGGACTGCGCGCGGTGGAGGAGGTTGATCTGGTGAGCGTGCGGGAAGCTTTGGAAAGCCTGTACGACTGCTTTGCCACCGTGACGGTGAATGTGCCGTACCGCGACGGGGCCGTAACACGCTTTCGGGAGGAGGAAACCGTCACCCGCGCGCCGTGCCGCCTGTCGTTTTCCGGCGCAAGCGGCCAGACGCTCTCCGGGCTGGAAACAGCCGGGGAAGCTCAGCCCTGGGCACAGGCGGAACAGAGCGTCAAGCTGTTCCTCGCGCCGGAGTGGGAGATCCCGGCCGGTTCGCGGATCACGGTGGAAGGGCGCGGTATCCAGCGCGTTTATGGGCGCAGCGGCCAGCCCGCTGTGTACGATTCCCACCAGGAGATTGCGCTGGCGCTGTGGCAGGACGACGCGTAAGGAGGGAGAACGATGGCGCTTCAGGAGCTTCTGGAAGGCGCGGCACAGTCGGTGCGCGAGGTCTTTGGCGAGGACGTGGAAATCTACCTCGGGCGTGCGGAGCAGGGCGTGAAACGTCCCTGTATTTTTTTGGAAGCGGAGGAGGGAGAACGCCGTCCCCTCCCGTGCAAACGGGAAGAACTTGTCTGTACGGTGACGGCGGATTATCTTCCCCGCAAAAACGAGGACACACCGCGTGCGGCGGCCGAGCTGCTGACGCAAGCGCTTGCCGTGGTGCAGGTGAAGGACGGCCCGATCCTGCGCGGGACCGGCACGGCGGGCGAGGTGAAATCCGGGCGGGCGCAAGCGTCCGCCCGCTACCGTCTCGTTCTCTCGCAAAAGGAGGAAGCACACGAAACCATGGACGCTGTTTCCCTGTGTATGACGCTGTACGCGCCGGACGGGGAGACGGACGACACAGAAACGGAGGAATGATCAGATGGCATACGGCGGAGGAACCTATACCACCCAGAACAAGATCCTGCCGGGCGCTTATATCAACTTTGTGAGCGCGGCGCGGGCAACGGCGGAGCTGTCGGCACGCGGCACGGCGGCCATGCTGCTGCCCCTGCCCTTCGGGCCGCAGGGCGTGGTGACCAGCCTGAAAGCGGACTATTTCGCGGAGGAAGCGCCGCGCCTGTTTGGGTGCAGCGCAGACAGCGACGCGCTGCTTCCCGTGCGGGAGCTGTTCCGGGGAGCGGAAACGCTGCTCTTTTACCGTCCGGAGGGCGGCGAGAAGGCGCAGAGCACCCACGCCGCCGCGAAATACGCGGGAACCGGCGGCAACCAGATTCAGATTGTAATCCGTGAAAATGCGGAAAAGTTCGATGTGGTGACGGTGGTGGATGGCGTCGAGATGGACTCGCAGACCGTCTCCACCGCGGAAGAGCTGGTGGAAAACGACTTTGTCACCTTTACGGAGGAAGCGCTCTCGGCCACGGCGGGCGAACCGCTGACAGGCGGCACCGACAAGGAGCCGGAGAAATCCGACTATGAAGCCTTCCTGCGCGCGGTGGAGCCGTACACCTTCCAGACGCTGGGCTGCGCCTCGGAGGATCCGGAGATCAACGAACTCTTTGTCTCGTTCACGCGGCGCATGCGCGAGGAGTCCGGCGTGAAATTCCAGACGGTGCTCTACCGCACGGACGCCGACTATGAGGGCGTGATCAGCGTCGAAAACGAAGCGGAGGAGGACGCGCCCGCCCTCGTCTACTGGATGACGGGCGCGGCGGCGGGCTGTGCCGTGAACGCCAGCTGCTCGAACAAGATCTATGACGGCGAATACACCGTCCTGGCTGACTACACACAGGCCGAGCTGGAGGAGGGTCTGAAAGCCGGAAAGCTGATGTTCCACCGCGCGGGCGGGCAGGTACGCGTGCTCTCCGACGTGAACACGCTCACGACCTTCACCAACGAGCGCGGCGAGGATTTCGCGCTGAACCAGACCGTCCGCGTGCTCGACCAGATCGCCAACGATGTGGCGGTGCTGTTCTGCACGCGCTACCTGGGGCAGATTCCGAACGACGAGGCGGGACGAATCAGCTTGTGGAACGACATTGTGAAGCACCACCAGGAGCTGGAACGCCAGCGGGCGATCGAGAACTTCTCCCCGGAGGACGTGCAGGTCTCGGCGGGACAGACGAAGCGCAGCGTCGTGGTGAGCGGCCGCGTGACGCCGGTGTGCGCCATGGAACAGCTGTACATGACCGTGACCGTCGCGGGCGCGGCGTAAGAAAGGGGGAATTTTGATGCTGACGATGAACGCAAAGGATACCGTCTCCGCCGCACTGGCGGAATGCTATGTGACGATCGGAGACAAACGGTACAACTTCATGCAGGCGATCAACCTGGAAGCAAAGTTTGAGCGTGAAAAATCCCGCGTACCGATCCTCGGCAGAACGGGGCGCGGCAACAAGACCTCGGGCTGGAAGGGCACGGGCAAAGCTGCTTTCCATTACAATACGTCCATTTTCCGCGAGCTGATGTACCGCTACAAGTCCACCGGTGAGGACGTGTATTTCGATATCCAGGTGACGAACGACGATCCGACCTCCTCGGCGGGGCGGCAGACCGTCATCCTCAAAGACTGCAACATCGACGGCGGCGTGCTCGCGCGCTTTGACGCGGACGCGGACTACCTCGACGAGGAAATGAGCTTTACCTTTGAGGACTTTGAGATGCCGGAGACCTTCACCGCTCTGGACGGAATGGAATAAGGAGGAAAGAGCATGAGTTTGAGCGCGTTTCTGGCACAGAACGCTGTGCGGACGGAGCCTGTGCGCTTCGCCGTCTCCCCCCGCTTTCTGGGGGAAGACGGCGAGGCCGAGCCGTGGGAGATCCGCTGCCTGACGGCGGCGGAGGATGAATCCCTTCGCCGCTCCTGCGCCCGGTGTGTTCCGGTGCCGGGACGGCGCGGGCAGTATATGAGCGAGACGGACGCGGGGTTATACCTCGGCCGTCTTGCCGCCGCCTGCACCGTCTATCCCGATCTGAACGATCGCTCCCTGCAGAACAGCTATGGCGTGATGGGCGCGGAGGAGCTTCTGCGCGCCATGCTGACGGCGGGCGAATATGCCGCGTATCTCGACAAGGTGCAGGAGGTGTGCGGCTTTGCCCGCACCATGCAGGACGAGGTGAATGAAGCAAAAAACTGATCCGCGGCGGCGACGGGGAAGCTGCCGCCGCCTATGCCTGCCTGTTCTCGTTTTCGCTCACGCCGTCGCAGTATTTCGCGCTCAGCCGTCAGGAGCGCGCTTTTCTGCTCGCGGCCTTACAGGTGCACGCGGAGCGGGAGGAAGGGCGGCGATGAGAAAGGAGGGAAATCATGGCGAGAAAAACGGTTCTGGACGCGGTACGGATCGCCGCGCGCCGCCTGTTCCGCGCGCCCGCGCTGGATCGGACGCTGTCCTCCGCCGGGGAAGCGTTTTTTCAGCTGGATAGCGCGCTTTCCCCGGTATCCGATCGTGTCTCCCTCTCCCCCGCTGCCCGGCTGTCCGCAGGGAAAGGGCAGTCGAGGGAAAAAACAATTTCCTTTGACGCACAGCAACGGGCGGCAGAAAGCGCGGTGCGCGGGGAAATACCCTTCTCCGCCGCCGGGATGGAAGAACGCGCGGCTTTCTTGCGGAAAGTTCCGGGTTTGACGGAAACCGGCGGAGACAGAACGGCAGCGGAAACCTTCGCGGCTGTTTGGACAAAGGAACAAACAGAAAGGCAGCGGACGGGGACGGAGCTTTGGCGAAGTGCGGCACAGACAGCGGTTGAAAATCTTAGGGATCCGGCGGTGCAGGCCGTGAAAAGCATTTCGCGGCGGGACGGATCACAAGCTGAAATGGCGGAGACGGCAAAGCTGCCGGAAACCATGCGGTCAACAGCCGTCCTCCCAATCGGAACCCTTCTTTCCACCATCGTTCCCCGTTCGGTGGAAAACATCATTTTTGGGAAAAAACAGGCGGTGGAGGAAGCTATGCGCACAGCGGCGGCTCTCACACCACAACGGAAGCAAAACGCCGCCGTTTTTGCGCGGGACTGGAATCCTGCGGTTGCATCGGCGCAGTCGGTTTTTGAGAGCATTTCCACAGCAGGAACAAACAACGCGGCCATACCACAAATGGCGGGGGCTGCGGCAGCGGAAATTGCGGCAGTATGGAAAACTTCGGGGTCTGGAACAGCGGAAAACACGGCAGCAGGGCAAACCATTCGGACAGGAAAAGCAGAAATCATGCAGGCGGAGGGACGCGCAGAGCGTTCCTCCGCCTTTTCCACCGGAATGCTTTCTCTTGTGGAAAACAGCCCCGCGTTTTCCTCCACTCGCACAGCCCAGCAGGAAGCAGCGGGAAGCGAACGTATCCGTCTCCCACTGTCCCAGCCTGCCGGGGAGGAAACCTTGTCCTCTGTGCCGCGCCCGGTGCGGGAAAACGCGAGCGCTTCGACCACAGCGGAACAAACGGCGCGCTCCTCCCCCGCCGTGCGGCGAAAGGAAGCTGCGCCGACCTCGGAGGAATTCTGGGATCAATGGGCGCGGCGGTTTGCCGGGGAGCTGCACAGCTCCCCCGAGGGGGTGCATGGGTAAATGGGCTATCAATTTTATCTGGACGGCGTTCTGCTGCCGGTCACGCCGGGGCGCATGACGCAGACCGTCAAAAGCCGGAACGGCACGGCGCGGCTGCTCAGCGGGGAGGAAATCAACCTCCCCGAAGCCCCGGCGCTCCGCGAGGTGGAGCTGGAGGTGCTGCTGCCGCACCGATACTATCCGTTCCTCAACCGGGGCTGGCAGTATCCCGCCTGGTATCTCAATTTCTTTGACCGGCTCAAGACGGAACAGAAGCATGTTCAGTTCATCGTCTACCGAAAGGGAATGGACAATTCCCTGCGCTTCGGCACGAATCTCACGGTTGTGCTCGAGGATTACGCCGTGGAGGAGGACGCGGAAGAGCTGGGCGACGATGTGCGCGTGACTATGCGCCTGCGCGAATGGAGGCCCTGGTCTGTCAAAACCGTAAGCCAGGCGGAATACGGCACAACCGTGGACAGCGGGCGGGAAACCTCCGGCGCGCCGTCCGGCGGAACCTACACTGTGAAAAAGGGGGATTGCCTGTGGAATATCGCAAAACAATTTTTGGGCGACGGGACGCGGTACAAAGAGATTTACGAGCTCAACCGCGACAAGATCGTCAACCCGAACCTGATTTATCCCGGTCAGGTGCTGACGCTTCCGTGAGGCGAAGCCATGGCGGCTGAGCTGGTGGCCGAGCAGGACGGCGCAATCTTTCTGCCCGTCACGCTCGGCGGGGTGGAATGGATGACACAGCGCAGCGGCGCACCGGGCACGCTCACGTTTACCGTGCTGGAGGACGAGGGTTTTCCCGTACTGCGGGAGGGGTGCCGTGTGAGCCTGCGTCTGGACGGGAAAGGGCTGTTCTGCGGCTACGTCTTTACGCGCACGCAAACCGACCGCCGTCAGGTGCAAATCACCGCCTACGACCAGCTTCGCTACCTGCGCAGCCGCGACACACTGGTCTACACGGGAAAAAAAGCCTCCGATCTTCTGCGGATCCTCGCCGCCGATTTCCGGCTCTCACTCGGCACGGTGGAGGACACCGGCTATATGATCCCGCTGGGCACGGAGGAAAACGTCCCGATCTGGGATATGCTCGAAAACGCGCTGGATGACACGTATCGGGCCACGGGACGGCGGTATGTCCTGTATGACGACTTCGGACGGCTCTGCCTGAAAAGCGCCGGAAGCCTGATTCTCCCCCTCCTGCTCGACGGGGATACGGTGCAGGGCTTTTGCTGTGAGGAGAGCATCGACAGCGAAACCTATACACGGGTGCGCCTGCTCTACGAGGACGGGCGGCGCGGCATCCGCCAGCTTTTTTCGGGCGCGAATGAATCGCTGGAGGAGCGCTGGGGCGTGCTGCAATATTTTGAAAAGCTTTCGGATCCCACCGGCGGATGGGAGCGCGTTTCCTCGCTTCTGCGCACCCACAGTGAGCCGTCCCTGACCGTGACTGTAACGGGAGCGCTCGGCCATCCTTCGGTGCGGGCGGGCGTTTCGCTGTTTACAGATCTGCCCGGCGCGGACCGGACGATGACCGTGGAGAGCGCCCGCCATGTGTTTCGCGGCCCGGTGCACACCATGGATCTGGAACTGAGAAAAGGAGAGTGAACGTACTATGGCAGAATCTGCGGTGGGACTCGTCAAGCGCGCGGCCGTGGAGGCCGTACAGGCCCAAAAACCGCTGGAGCTCCGCTTCGGCAGCGTGTCCGGCGTCTCCCCTCTCTCCGTCAAGGTGGAGGAAAAGCTGACGCTTACGAGCGAATTTCTAATCGTTCCCCAGCGCCTTTCTGATCTGGAAACGGGGGACGCTGTGGCGCTGCTGCGCATGCAGGGCGGCGGGCGTTACCTGGTGCTGGACCGCCTGGGAGGGAGCGTATGACGCCGCGCGCGGACGCTTCCCTACCGGTTTTGGGGGAAATCATGCCCTCGAAAACCTTTCGTCTGCGGGAGGAGGAAGCGCGCGCCGCCGGATGGATTGATGGATTGGACGCTGTCCGGCAAGCCATCCGGCTCATCCTCTCGGTAGAGCGGTATGAATGGCTGATCCACAGCTGGAATTACGGCGTGGAATTCCGGGATCTGTTTGGCAAGCCGCTTTCCTTCGCCCTGCCGGAGCTGGAGCGAAGAATCCGCGAGGCTCTTTTGCAGGACGACCGCATCACGGACGTGCGGGATTTTACCTTCACACCGGGACGCGGCGGAAAGGTGACGGCGGCGTTTAGCGTGGTAACCATTTTCGGAGAGCTGCGCGAGGACAAGGAGGTGACGCTGTAAATGTATGAGGATATCACCTATGAAGGACTGCTTTCGTCCATGCTGACGGCGGCGCTGGCCGATCAGCCCGGCCTGGACGCGCGCGAGGGCTCGGTGCTCTGGTACGGGCAGGCCCCGGCGGCGGCGGAAGCGCAGAATCTCTATATCCAGCTGGACGCGGTGCTGAATGAGACGTTCGCGGACACAGCTTCGCGCCCGTATCTGCTGCGGCGCGCGGCGGAGCGCGGACTTTCCCCGAAACCCGCTTCCTGCGCGCTGATCCGGGGAGAATTTCTGCCGGAAACGCTGGAAATTCCTCTCGGGACGCGCTTTAACCTGGGGGAAGTCAATTACGCGGTGGAGGAAAAGCTGGAACCCGGCTCTTACAGCCTGCGCTGCGAAACGGCGGGGACGGCGGGCAACGACGTTCCCGGCGATCTGACGCCGGTGGAATATGTGCCGGGACTGCAAAGCGCTTCGGCCAAGGAGCTTCTGATTCCCGGCACGGACGAGGAGGAAACGGAAGCCTTTCGGGCGCGCTATCTCGCAAGCTTTGTCTCGCAATCGTTCGGCGGAAACGCGGCGGACTACCGCGAGAAGGTGGGAGCCATCGCGGGCGTGGGCGGCGTCAAAGTGTACCGCGCCTGGAACGGCCCCCTTTCCCCAAACGATCTGCGCCCGCCGGAGGAATGGGAGGACTGGTTCGCCGCTTTGCCGGAGGAAACGCCGGAAAGCGTCGCACAGTGGCTGGATGCTGTGTCGCGCGCCGCGTCCGAAGGACTTCTGACAACCGGCGGCGTGGTACGGCTGACAATCCTCGACAGCACGTTTTCCCCGCCGTCCGCCGAGCTGGTGGAGCAGGTGCAGCAGGCGGTTGATCCAAAGGGAGAAGCAGGCGAAGGCGAAGGCTTCGCACCGATCGGACATGTGGTGCTTGTGGAGGGCGTCACGGGCCGGGAGGTGGAAATTTCCGCTTCCTTTGTCTATGAGGACAGCTGGGACTGGGAAGCCTGCCGCCCGTATCTGGAGCAGGCGGCGCGCGACTACCTGCTTTCCCTGCGCAAAGCCTGGGCGGATTCTCCCAAGGGACTGACGGTGCGGATCAGCGCGCTGGAAAGCGCCTTTCTGGCCTGTCCCGGCATTCTGGATGTGACGGGAACCACGCTCTGCGGGGAAGCGGCCAATCTGGAGCTCACCGAAGATGAGGTGCCGGTGGAGGGGGCTTTGCATGGATCGTAAGCTTTTGGACTACCTTCCGGACGCGCTGCGTCCCTACCGGGAGCTGCGGGCGATTGCCGCGGGACAGCAAGCCCTGTTTGAAGCGCTGTGGCAATCGCTCGACCGGGCGCTCGACGATCAATTTGTCGCCACGGCAAGCGACTACGCGCTCACACGCTGGGAACGCATGCTCGGCATCTACGCGCGCGGGACGGAAACACTCGACGAGCGGCGCGCCCGTGTGCTGGCCCGGCTGTGCGAGCAGCTTCCTTTCACCCTGCGCACGCTCCGGGCTCAGCTGGAAGCGTTATGCGGTGCGGGCGGCTTTACCATCGAACTCTTTTCCGGCAACAATGCTCTGCGTGTGCGCGCGCCGCTTGCCCTGCGCAATTATCAGGACGATATCCGGGATCTGCTGGAACGCGTGGTGCCCTGCGCCCTTTGGATTGATTTTGATCTGGAACGCAACCCGCACCGCAAGCTGGCGGATTTCACGCACGCCTCTCTCGCGCGCTACACACATGACAATCTGGAAAACGAGGTGATCAAGCTTGCCTGACCGTACCAAAAATTATCAGCTTCCCCTCCCGCTGGAGGAGGAGTATTACAGCATTGCCGTGGTGAATGAAACGACGGAGAAAATCGACGCCCAGCTTCGGGTGAACGCGGACGAAGCGGAATCTCTGCGCACGGATCTGACCTCGTATGCGGAGCAGCTGACGGAATCCTCGCAGGAACTTTCCTCCGAAATCGAAGAACTCCGCGCCGATCTGAATTCCCTCTCCGGGCAGATCTCCACAGAGGTCGGGGAAAGCCTTACGGGACTGACGGGCCGCGTGACGGTGAACGAATCGAAAATCGCGACGCTCTGGGACGCCATCTTCACAAACATCACCGGTAACCCGTTTACCGTGGCCTTCTCGTCGCTCTCCGGCATTACAGTGACGGCGGGTGTGTGGAACGCCGCGAAAGCGCGGCTGGAATGCTGAAGGGAGGGCAAAAATGGGACTTTTAAGCTCGATGGCATTAAACTCCATCGTGAAAGTTGCGGAAAACGGCGTACCGCAGGAATATTATGTGTTTCATCATGGAGCCTTTGATCCAATAGAAGTAGGTGGAGCGGCTAGATATGTAGACAATTGTTATCAGGAAACGGCAAGTGGTACCTGGCTGCTTCGAAAGAAAAGCATAACGACAGGCCGTATGTACGAAGATTCACGACCGACAAATCATGGTTACGATGTGTCGCTTATGGATTCCTGGCTCACATCCAACTATCTCCCGATTCTTTCAACCGATATAAAAGCAAATTT